>Ga0206928_1051_pt1 | contig 32903 bp, 21 predicted proteins | sample Alteio_BWOrgHeat_21_FD_152941 | JGI IMG/M metagenome (GOLD analysis project Ga0206928, IMG submission 152941) | Enriched cells from forest soil in Barre Woods Harvard Forest LTER site, Petersham, Massachusetts, United States -... | ecosystem: Environmental > Terrestrial > Soil > Temperate forest >... | reverse complement strand
GAACCGATTGCCCTGGTCATCGTAGAGCAGGCCTACGAGCAAACTCGGGGACTTTGAATTTCCACCATTGCGCCGAACAACGTTATTGGCTCTGAGTCGATCCTGCACTTTGTCCCAGAGTTCCTGAGGAATAATCGCGGGGTGTTCACCCGCATACGTTGTATCCCGGTGAGGGATTTTGCCAAGATAAAGAGGATTTTGTAGCAAGCAGTAAAGTGCACCGCGAGAGTAAACTCTTCCGCCCGATTTCTTGCCAGTCTTGCTTATCCGGATTTTGCTGCGAATGCCGTCTCGATCGAGTCGAGCTTTAAGCTTGGCTACACAACCCAGCTCCAGATAGAGCTGAAAGATCTTTTTCACATGTGCAGCTTCCACGGCGTTCACGTACAGCTTACGATCGCGAAGGTCGTATCCCACCGGGATGGTTCCACCCATCCACATGCCCTTCCGCTTTGAGGCGGCAATCTTATCCCGAATACGCTCGCCAGTAACCTCACGCTCGAACTGCGCAAATGAGAGCAGGACATTGAGTGTTAGGCGGCCCATGGAGGTGGTGGTATTAAATTGCTGGGTAACAGAGACGAAGCTGACTTGCCGGGCATCGAACCGTTCGATGATCTTGGCAAAATCGGCCAGAGATCGTGTAAGGCGATCAACCTTATAAACAACGACCGTATCGACCTTCCCGGCGTCTATGTCAGCCAGCATTTGACGGAGTGCGGGTCTCTCCAATGATCCGCCCGAATAGCCACCGTCGTCATAGGCTGTCGCAATCGTGCGCCAGCGCTCATGTTTTTGGCTGGCGATGTAGGCTTCGCATGCCTCTCGCTGGGCTTCCAATGAATTAAAGGATTGCTCACGCCCCTCTTCAGAAGATTTCCGAGTGTAGATCGCGCAGCGAATCACCGATTTGCCGTCAGCTGGCATTCGCTACTCCCTTTTTCTGACCGCGGGATTTCAGGCCGAAGAACAACGGTCCCGACCACTGAGTGCCGGTAATTTGTCTGGCGATTTCCGACAGACTCCGATAGCGACGTCCCTCATATTGATATCCAGACTCCTCAACGGTTACAGTGTGCGTCTTACCCTGCCAAGAACGAATCAAACGAGTTCCCGATTTGGTGCGAGCTATGTTCGCGGTGGAATTGGGGCTCCTTGAAACCGCGGTGGCCATCTGATCCAAGCGGCGGCGGATTTTCGGCTTGAGACCCCCGAATGCTTGTTCCTGAATTCTGTACGCCAGCATGCGTACCATCAGTTCTTTACGGATTCCATCCGGTGCAGGGTTGTTGAAACATTTCTGCCACTGTTGGCAAAGTGCTTCTTTGCTCATTTCGGGCAAATTCTTGATAAATTGTGAGACGTCCATGTCGAACCGTATCCTTATATAAGGGGTATCCCCGGATACTGACATTGACGCTCTGGTTGGGCAGACAGTCAAGCGAGTTCCTGCCCGTTCCTGCCCATGCATCTTATTGAATTATGGGCCCTTAGCCACGCCCAAGTATCGCCCAGACCTCCAAGCTTCTATTCGTTTTCATATGTTCCAGAGCTTGAGTGGTCGAGTCAACTTGGTCGTCGTATTTGCTGCCCGGAAAAGATGTCAATTCGCGGACATATTCGTCAAGCCAGGGAGCTGAACGGGGCAGTAGCACCTTTCCATTTTCAAACTCTGCGGACTGTGCATACAATCGCATCAGCTTATCTGTACCAGCTGGCAGCTCGTATGGAGTAATCCGCAGCACTCCTTCGTGCTGCATATCCTGAATGAGCTGCGTGCCTGAGGCCTTGTCCTCAATTAAGATTTTGTCTGCCATCCGACGGCAATATATTTGGTGAGCTTGATCGTGGACGGCGCGCTTAAGATCTGGATAGTTTAAGCGCTTGCGGAATACGTTCAGTAGATAATAGCGACTGTCTGCGACTCCCCACGTCGTGCATACACTGTAGTCGTTCAGATCGCCAGCCTTGTTAGCCGTATCCCAACTCTGCACTACCAACCAAAATTGCTCTGGCAATCTGGCAGGATCATAGTATTGAAGCCAATGCGTCTTAATCAGCGCGCCGCCTGCCGGCGTTGGGCTCTGCTGGTACTGACTCAAGAAGTCATATTCACCGAGGGTCTTACGCAGATCCTCAAGGACTGGCTTCGGCTCGCGATCAGGCTGGAGAGCGTCGCCCTTCTTGCGGTGAAAGTATCGCCGCCCAAAGGGACTGTTAATGACGTGAGTTTCGTCTTCTTCGGCTATCGCAGGGAATGACACAACCTCCCAGCCCTTTTCGTGTTCGAGAACATGGCCCACCAAGTCGTCCTGGTGTAGCCGCTGCATCACGATAATGATGACTCCATCCTGTTTGCTATTTAGCCGGCTGAGAAGTGTGTTGGCATACCAATCATTCACGCCGGTGCGTTTGGTTTCGGACAGAGCTTCTTCTGGCTTTAGCGGATCATCCAGGATGATCAGGTCCCCCCCGCGACCCGTCAGTACACCCCCAACCGAAGTGGACATACGAAAGCCTTGTTGCGTGGTCATAAACTCGCTCACGGCTTGTTTTTCTGCAGATAGCCGGCTGCTCTGAAACAGACGCTGATAGAACTGACTCTGCATCAATGTCCGGCAATCCCGGGCATGCTTATCCGCCAAATCCTGGCCATAGCTAGCGCAAATAATTTGTGCGGCCGGACTGTGTCCGAGAAACCACGCCGGAAACGCCACGCTGACTGCGTGAGATTTGAGCGTACGGGGCGGCATGTTTACGATCAATCGTTTGATTTCTCCACGTCGGCAGGCCTCCAATTTCGAAGCCATCACCTCTATATGGGGACTAGTGAAGAATCTAGTTTGGGGATTGAGTTCCCCAAACGATCGTTCGATGAAAGCCATCAGATCACGACGCAGTAACGCATTCCGTTCTTCTGGCAAAAGATTAGTCATCTGATTTCTCCGAGTCGCTAACAATTTCTTCACCTAAATCTGACGTTTCCACCTCTTGCATCCGCTTAAACAGACGTTCCAGAACTTCGCTATCTCTCTCATCGGGAGCGGCATCGGCTTGGAATTTAGATTCCTCGGTCCTCTCAAGCAGACTATGCAGGCTTAGCACATCTTTAGCTGCCCGGCTGTCACCGGCCATTGCCTTGTTGATGATTTGGAGGGTGATTGCTTCGAGTTTGGTGATCGTTCTAAAACGGCCGTTGATGGTTACGCGGACACGCTCCCGGGCAATCTTTAGAAAAACGCTGGCAACATTTTGGGACCCCTTCGGACGGCCTTTTGGATTCCCTGATCTGCCTTTGACAAACTGGCCAACTTTCGGTGGACGCTTATAGCCAACTTCAAACGAGTTCGCCTGGTCACCCATGATTCGCCTCCAGCTCAGCTTCAATCTGATTGAATGTCTTGCCGCTCGCGGCGTGAATGGCATTTTCGCCGGTTATTTTTTGCCATCGTCGGACGGCAGTGTCGACATAAAGAGAATCGAGTTCGATGCCATAACAGACTCTTCCAATGCGTTCTGCAGCAATGACTGTGCTGCCGGATCCCAGGAAGCAATCGAGCACTAGTTCTCCGCGGGCAGTGCAGTCGAGCATAGCGTCCGCAATCAGTGCGACCGGTTTTACTGTTGGATGGAGCGAAAGCAAATTCCCTTCATCGCCCCGCTTGGATAAGGTGTTCACGCCTGGATATTCCCAGATATTCGTCCGATTGCGCCCGAATTGTCCGAGTTGAATATTGTTACGGTGCTGCCCTCTTCCGTTTTTGAATACAAAAACCAGTTCGTGTCGGGAACGATAGAACGATCCCATGCCGCCATTATCTTTAACCCAAACACAAAGATTGAGGAGGGTGTCGTAGACTTGCCTACCAGCGGCCAACAAGTCACTTACGTGCCTCCAGTCCATGCATATGTAGTGGACCGAGCCGGCCGTACTATAGCGTGCTAGCAGGCCCAGTGCGGTGTGGAGAAAAGCCACGAACTCGGCTTCATTCATCTCGCCGGAGGCCATCGCGAACTCGCGGTGTTTAATTGATCCTTTGCCGCAGACATTCCCATCAATCGCAACGTTATAGGGCGGATCGGTGAAAACCATATGAGCGCGACGGGTGCCCATCAGTGTCTTGAAGGAAGAGTCGACCAGCGAAGTGCCACATAAAAGGCGGTGTTTCCCGAGTATCCACAAATCGCCTAGCTGGGTGACGGCTTGAGCCTCCTCGTTTATATCTGGGACAGTCTCTTCATCGTTATGTCCACATGCTTCTTGCAAGATCAGGTCAATCTCAGCAATTTCGAAACCTGTGACGGTTACATCAAATGTTTCGTCAATCGCAATGAGATGTTGCAGTTCGATTGCTAATATCTCTTTATCCCAACCGGCCTTTTCGGCGAGTCGGTTATCGGCGATTACGTAAGCGCGGAGCTGATCTTCCGTCAACCCTTCGAGCCGCACGGTAGGGACAAGATCCATACCCAGTTCCTTTGCGGCCTCAACCCGGCCATGACCAGCGATTATCGTGTTTCTGCCGTCGATTAAGACGGGATTAATAAAACCGAAGGTTTTCATGCTGGCGGCGAGTTGGCGGCGTTGGTGCCGGTTGTGTGTTCGTGCATTGTTTGGGTTTCTTAGAAGAGTGTTGGTCGGCAGATATTGGATCGCAAGCTTTGATAAAAAATGCATGAAGCCAGTTAATTATGTTTTGGCTTATGGATCGAGATTTATTTTGTTATCACATTAATTCGTATCGTGATAGCATAATAATTGTTACTACTGTCTTAGCTGCCGTGATGCTACCCATCGATCTACATGCCCAAACGAATGTCTCGGTGAAAGACATTTTGGATCTTCTAAATGACGCTCCAGAAGCCGGCATTACAAGCCCACTCTGGATAGGTGATGGATTTTACGAAACGAATTGTGCAATCGTGAATCCGGAAACCGATATCGAGGAGTTTAGCGAGCGCCTACGGCTCGACCGCAAAGTGGCAATCCAAAAGGTTCGGTTATGTATTGATGAGTGGATTGATAGCGGTAAGACAGGAGACAAAGAAACGGCCTGTTGTCGAGTTGAACACCGCGCACCACAAGCTGCATCTGAAACTGTTGCCTTTTGGGAAACGTCTCAGATTATCGCTGATCGATCTGGTTCAGGAATTCCTCTCAGGCTTTTGCCCCGTAATAAAGGCGACTTTGAAAGTGCCGGTTGGAAGGCTAGGCGCATTATCGCTTTAGTACTTTCAACTGATCTCCGCCTGCGACTGGCTAAATGTCGATATGAAAAATGTAAACGGCCTTATTTCTTGATTAGAAAAACCCACAAAACTTATGAACACGGGCTGTATTGTTGCGTTGCACATAACCGTTCAACTACCGCGCCCATGCGTATCGAGAAAAGACGTCGCGAGTTTGACGCAAAACTCATCAGCTGCGCAGCGACCTACGTGAATCAAAATGCACCCGCTAATTGGCAGGAAGACCCAATTTTTAAGGACAAGTTGGCTGCGCATTTAACTCAACTCGCTGCCAGGGAAAAAACACCTACACGCGATAAAGTAACTAAGAATTGGGTGACGAGAAATTGGACTCGTGTCCAAGCCGCAGCAATAAAAATTTTCGAGATCCAAGTCCGGCCACTAACAATCAAAAAAGCAGTAGCACGACGCTGAACGATTGATATCAACACGAGAGTTTATTGCCCTTGTGAGATTAGATAGCCAAACTAATTACCCATCAAATTGCTAGTCCTCGGTCTTTCTTGCCTTTCCAGCTTTCAATTCCTCCAGCAACGCACTTATCGAGCTGAAAATGTCAGGATGATATTTTTTTAAGTGCCTTTCAATCCGCTGATTCCCAAATAGCCGATCGAGATACCCACAAATTACAGTCAGGGCGAGAATATCCATTCCATAGGATGCTTCCACAGACTTCAGATCCTTTACCAGCGACTCGGTCTCCTGTTCAAACATTACCCGTGCACCTTTTGAAGTTGCTTCTAATCGTTTAGAAGGCTGGCCCTCTAGCAGAAATTCGGGCCGAGTGACGGCGAGAAGGGCTCGTGCAAATTTTGCAGAAAAGGTTGCGCTGGCAATCATGTGTTCTGCAGCCTCAATCTGTCTGGTAGGTTTCATCTTTCGCAGGGATGCAAAAGCATCGGTCGTGACACGGCTGGTTTTTAGAAGGTCGATGACTTCGGGACATATCCCGTCGAGCATGTCTCGTTTTTTACGTATGTTTCCAACATTCACATTAAGAGCTGCGGCGATACGTTCTTCACTAAGCCCGTTTGCCAGTGCTTTCAAAATCATGAAATGCTGGGCTATCGGTGGGGCATGGTTCACGCGCTTGTTATATGTGTAAGATTCATCATCAGTAGCGAATATTGCGCGCACTTCGCCCACGCCCTTGCTTTTCAGGATATCAATGCGTACATGACCGTCGAGCAGCAAATAGTCATTGGGTCCTCTGGGAAAGACCACGACAGGCTCAATAAGGCCCACGTGGTCCAACGATGCCGCGATCTGCTTATACATGTCGCTCTTACGAAAGGCCGGGCCGACCTCCTTCTGTAGGGCGAGGCTTCCGATTGAAAGGACCATTTCAAATTGCTTAAAGGCGCTCGTAACCTGATGCGCAGCCATATGTCCCCCTCATTTAAATCGTTCAGCAAGTTGTTCAGGCATATCCGCAAGATTCTCAGCACGAAGCAACGTGACGAAATGCTCATCGGCCAAAAGCTGCCGGATAGCGGACGTGAGAAGCAAGAGCTGATCTTTCGTCTCATTCGCTTTCTTAATTAAGCCTTTCTGTTCGCGAATCTTATGTTGGTACTCTCGTACCAATGCCTTTCCAGTGAGCGTGCGTTCTGTGAGATTAGCTTTACCCATTTGCCGCTGTTTGCTGATTCGTTCGGTAATCAACCGCTTGGCAGCGCTCAACTTGTCGCCGCGGAGCGTTCCTTTCTCATAGGCATCGGCAAGCGCCTGCTGAACCTCATGGTCGTTACCGCCTGCGATTTTCACCGCGACGCTTATAGGTAGTCGACCCGCTTCAACCGCCGCGATAAGGGTTTCCTCGCTGTGTTTGAGCAGGTGAACCACTCCATTCACATAGGCACGATCCATCCCTAACTTAGCCGCAATTGCACTTGTCTTGTAATTCCGCTGGAGCAGTGATCGAACTTCCCGTACGAGATCCCGATTGGAAGGCGGCCGTCGGGCAATATTTTCTACAAGGCTCATCAGATACTGTTCTTGGCGCGAGGCGTCAGTCACCAAGGCAGGTATCGTGCTTTGCCCCAACGCGAGCATCGCCTCCATCTGCCCCTGACCACAAACCAGGTCGTAGCGTGTTTCGTCACCAGGATCGGGTGCACGCCTAGATACAGTGATGGGCTTTTTTAGACCAACCGCTTCAATGCTTGAGACGATCAGCTGGAATTTGATCTTGTTGCGAGAACGCGGATTTACCACTCGAATTTGTGCAATCGGGATCTGTTCAATTTTCTTTTCGGTCACGCGGCCTCCTCAATAGCTACTCGCCGGGCCATGCTCTTGAAGAAATTGAGGTTTTCAAAACGATAGACATCTAGCATGATTCCGTTGGCAGGAGCCAAACGCAACTTCTGTGCGAGTGCGTCCATACTTGGTAGAAGGTAATAATCGAGCACGTCATCATTACCTGGCTTCAGACGCGCCGCAATTGTTACGTCTGGATTGAGAGAATTATCAAGGCGAATGAGCCATCGGTAATTCCCCGCTGCGGTTTCACGGCAGCGCGCCAGTACCAAAGATGTAGTAAATTCTTGGCTGATTGTCAGAACGTCTGTTGCCGTGTTTTGGTCTACCCTGGTCCCGGCCTCACGCAACTCACGAATAATTTCGGCAATTTTGATGGCGTGGTACTCTCGCAACTTTCGATTCGTCTCTATATAGCTGAAGTCTCGCAGCGGAGTGTAGCCAATGAGTGTGTAGGCGCGGACAAGACTTCCAAAGCGGTAGCGAAACGATGTGCTAGAAGGCATGTCATCCGCTTCGTCAATCAGAATTCCTGAGAGCCTCCCACAGCGGACAAGCAATTCCTTCAATCGATCAAGCAACTGTTCGTCGCTCAAATAAATGGATCTACGATGGATCAGCGTTAGTGCTTCATTGAACTGCTCACTGCTGATCAGCGGACTAAAAGCGTCGTCTCGTCGAATCCACATCTCCGGAGGATTATTGATGCGTTTACGCTTAAGCTTGAAAGACCGCCGGTTATAAACATTTCCACCGACATATTTAGGGTTCGTCAATATTTGATGGACTGTTGCTCGTGTCCATGGCCGGCCGAGATCCGTCAAAAGCCCTCTCATGTTGAGCAATGAGGCGATCTCGCGTTCCACTTTCCCTTCCCGTGTAAAGAGATCGTAGATCTCCCGAACAATGCGCACCTCATTTTCAGGGCCAGGAATGAGGATGACCCGATCGGTTTGGATGCTCTTATGTTCACCGCGCGAAAGAACCTCTTTGGGGCTTCGGTCACGGTAATGAGCTGCCTGCGAAGTCCATAGCCCGCAGGACCTCCCTGGCGGAAGCCGAGTTCGATCAGTCGGCATTGACCAGCAAACACTTTGACCGAGAGTTCACGACTGTACTCCCCGGCCATCGTTCTCTTGATCGTCTTTAGAAGCGAAGAGGGGAGACTTCCATCATTTTCAAATTGTTCGGCACAGTAATGCACCCGAACATCCGCCTTTTTGCAGACATACTCGTAATAGGCGCTTTCATCGGCATCTTGAAAGCGTCCCCATCGGCTGATGTCATATACAAGAACCACACGATAATCCGCTCTTCCGGTTTCCACATCTTTAAGCAGTTCTTGCAATCCTCCCCTTCCAGCCAGGTTCAAACCGCTCTTCCCTGCATCGGAATAGGTTCGAATGATCTCCATGCCGTGGGCTTTGGCGTAGCGCAAAATCACATCTGATTGATTCTCGGTGGAGTATTGTTGATGCTCAGTCGACATACGAACATATTGCGCAGCGGGGATAAGGTCGGGCGATCGTTCTGACGTCACGTAAATACCAGATGCACGGAGCCAAATCGATCGGCATCCGCGATCCTTCCGAATACGCCATCATACGAGCGATTCTGCTAACTGTGGTGTTTCTGATTTGAATTAGTTTTGTTATGTCTCAAAACGGAATAAATTGCCATTTTGGAACTCAAACGGGGTATTTTCAAGTTGACGAAAACGGCGACATAAACGCGCGTTTTCTAAGATTCGCAGCTTGGCGGCAGGCCCCTTGCAGCGGGAGTGTTCAACGTATTTTTGCAAAACAATATTTCCAGCCCCTTCAATAGTTTAGCGAATAACAGGCAAAACTATATTGACAGCCCGGCAACCCGCGTAATATCTTGGCACTCCAAAGCGAATAAGAAGCGAATAAGGTTGCCCAGCCATGTCCTCCGTTGCAGTCATCCGTTCCCTTGTCGAACGCCGCATTCCGGGTGCTCTCACCGTCTATGAGCGCCGGACGCCGGAGGTTTTCCCGACCGGCATTGCTGCTATTGATCGTGAAGCGGGCGGGATTCCCAAGGGCGCTTTGACACAGGTGTGCGCTACGGCTGGCGTCACATCGGGCCAGACAACTTTGCTGCTGTCACTGCTGGGACAGGTCACCGGCAAAGAACAGTTCTGTGCTGTAGTGGATGCGAGTGATTCATTCGATCCCGAATCGGCAGATGCAATGGGCGTGTGCCTCTCGCGTCTGCTTTGGGTGCGCTGTATTGAGCGCGGCATGAAAGCGGTAGAGCAGGCATTCAAGTCCGCAGACATCCTGATACAAAATGGCGGCTTTGGAGTGATCGCAGTTGATCTGGGCAATGTGGACGAAAGCCTGATCAGAAAAATCCCCCTCACTACATGGTTCCGATTCGCCCGCGTCATGGAAGCGCTGTCAACCGCATTGATAATCATGCTACCGTACTCTGCTGCTCAGAGTTGCGCTGCATTGACTCTGAACATGGGCGCATCTGTTGAATGGACCGGCACAGGAACGGCATCTCACACACAGGTCATGGCAGGTGTGAACTTCAATGCTGAGATTGGTCGCACCCGCACAAAGAAGCCGGTACAAAGTGCAAGGAACAATTTCACCGTAAGACCGCAATGGGCGTGAGTCATGTTTGGCTGCGTTCACGTTCCCGACTTCGCTGTGCAAGCGGCATTGCTACGCGAATCCAAATCTGTACCGCTGGCGTTATTCGATGGCCCTGAATCCCAATTGAAGGTTGCCGCCTGCAATGCGGCGGCGAGGGCCGTTGGCGTCAACGTTGGAATGTCAAAGCTACAAGCAGAAGTCTGTGGCGTGACTCTCAGAAGGCGCGTTCAAGAACATGAGGATGTTGCCCAGTCTGAGTTGATTGATTGCGCCTACAACTTCTCGCCGCACGTCGAAGTTACAAATCCAGGAATAGTCATCATCGACCTCATTGGCTCTAAACGACTGATGGGCACCGGCAGGACCATCGCGCAACTCATCCTTGGAGAAGTAACCAAGCGCGGCTTTGAAAGCAACGTCAGCATAGCGGCGAATCCTGATACTGCTCACTATGCTGCACAAGGTTTTAAAGGAATCACAGTCATTGATCCAGGTCATGAAGCTCAACGGTTAGGGACGCTGCCGGTCGAAGTCCTGGGATTGGAACCTGATGTTCAAAACGTACTTCATGCGTGGGGTATCAAGTCGCTCAAAGCTCTCGCCGCTCTGCCTTCTATTGAGTTGACCGAAAGACTGGGGCAGTACGGTTTGCATTTGCAGCGGCTGGCCAGAGGCACGGTCATGCGTGAACTGGTACCCGCAGCGTTACCGCCGTCCTTTGAAGAGAGCACCGAGTTGGAAGAGCCGGTTGACCTTCTGGAACCGCTGGCCTTCGTTCTCACTTGCCTGTTGGAACAGATCATGGACCGGCTGATTGAAAGATCGCTGGCCACAGATCAAATCGAAGTCGAGCTGACTTTAGAACTCAATTCGGATCGTGATGTAAATGCGCCGGTGTGCTGTACGACTCTCGCCACGTATCAGCGCACGGTAAAACTGCCGGTGCCAACTCAAGACGGCAAAGTGCTGCTCAAGCTCGCCCAGCTCGATCTCGCCGCTCATCCGCCACATGCACCCGTAAAGAAGATAAAGATTGAGGCGCTGCCGACCCGCATTCGATACGCGCAAACTGGATTGTTTCAGCCATTAGCGCCGGAACCCGCAAAGCTGGAAATCTCTATGGCCCGCATTCGCGCTGTGGTGGGAGAAACGGATTCTTTGAACCGGCAATTGGTCGGCTTCCCGGCTCTTCTTGATTCTCATCGCCCAGATCATTTCCAGGTGACACCGCCAGTAGCCAAGCATCGTGACGGGCAGCCATCAGCAAAGCTGGCATTGCGGAGATTCAGGCCAGCCATTCCTGCAAGAGTGGAAGTGAGCGCAGAGCAAGCGCCGGTATGGATTGGTTTCTCCCGCAGGAAAGGCCGTGTGCTTAATGCGTCCGGTCCATGGCACAGCAGTGGGGGTTGGTGGGACGCGGCGGGCGAGTGGAAACGCGATGAATGGGATGTACACATAGCACTAGACGGGTGTGCAGCTCTGTATCGGGTATTCCGCGATCTGGCGACACGAGCCTGGTTTGTCGAAGGGATATATGACTGAGCCATGTATGTGGAATTACATTCCCGTTCGGCGTTCTCTTTTCTGGAGGGTGCTTCTGTACCTGAAGCCCTTGCGTTAACCGCTGCTGAATTGAATATACCGGCTATGGCGCTGCTCGACCGCAATGGCTTCTATGGATCAGCCCGCTTCCACATGGCCGGAAAGAAGACCGGTATCCGTGCTCATGTTGGAACTGAATTGAGCATCACACATGAAACCGGCACGATCAATTATCCGCTGCTCTGTGAATCACAACTTGGCTATCAGAATCTGTGCCGTCTGATCACGCGCACAAAACTGCGGGTGCCGAAGCACAGCGACAGCTCAGCGCAGCTCAGTGAACTGGAAGAGCATGCAACGGGGCTAATCTGTTTGACCGGCGATGAACATGGCCCATTTGCTCATGCTTTGCGTGACGGCGGCATGAATGCCGGTCGCGATCTGCTGACCAAACTGAAAGGTACTTTCGGCCTTGGCAATGTGTATGTGGAATTGCAACGCCACCTCCATCGCGAACAAGAATCGCGTAATCAATGCGCGATTGAACTAGCGCGGGAGTTAAAGCTTCCACTGCTGGCGACGAATGGAGTCAGCTACGCCACAGCCGCCGACCGTGAAGTGCTGGACGTGTTCACTGCCATAAAACACAAGAGAAGACTTGAAACTGCCGGGCGCTTGCTGACTCGGAATGCAGAGCGTCATATCCGTACACAGGAACGAATGGCTCAAATCTTTTCCGATCTTCCTGACGCCATTGCCAACACTGCTGAGCTATCTTCACGATTGCAATTCACACTGAAAGACCTGGGATATCAATTTCCAAATTATCCGGTGCCCGCTGGCGAAACCATGGACTCATTTCTGTATGCCCGGACTTGGGAAGGTGCGCGTAGAAGATATCAGCCGATCACGGACAAAGTGCAAATCCAGCTCGACCGTGAATTGAAACTCATCGCTCAGCTTGGACTGGCCGGGTACTTTCTGATCGTTTGGGACATTGTGCGGTTCTGCAATCAAAACGACATCCTCGTGCAAGGGCGTGGCTCAGCCGCCAACAGCGCCGTCTGCTATTCGCTGGGCCTCACTGCTGTTGATCCAATTGGAATGGAGCTTCTGTTTGAAAGATTCTTGAGTGAGGAGCGCGGCGAGTGGCCGGACATTGATCTCGATTTGCCTTCTGGCGACGACCGGGAGAAGGTGATCCAGTACGTCTATCAGCGTTACGGGCAATTGGGTGCGGCCATGACTGCAAACGTTATCACGTACCGTGGACGGCTGGCCGCTCGTGAGGTTGGCAAGGTCTTTGGATTTGATACTGAAACACTCAATCGTTTATCGGCCATGGTCGGCAACTTTGAATGGCGCGGTCCTAATGACACGTTCAACAAGCACTTCACAACAACTGGCCTTGATCTCACTCAGAACAGAATCGCAAAATACCTTGACCTGTGTATGCGTGTTCAAGATATGCCCCGCCATCTCAGCCAGCACTCAGGCGGTATGGTAGTTTGCCAAGGGCAGCTTGATTCTGTGGTGCCATTGGAACCAGCCACCATGCCAAATAGAGTTGTGGTGCAGTGGGATAAGGATGACTGTGCTGACCTGGGGATTGTGAAAGTTGATCTCTTGGGGCTGGGCATGATGGCCGTCCTTAAAGACTCAATCACGCTGATTAGAGATCATTACGGAGATGAGGTTGACCTAGCCCATCTACCGCAAGATGCGCCTGACATTTACGGCGTGATTCAAAGGGCTGACACTGTTGGAATGTTTCAAATCGAATCGCGGGCACAGATGGCCTCACTTCCGCGCAATCATCCAGAAAAGTTCTACGACTTGGTGACTCAAGTGGCTTTGATTCGCCCTGGTCCGATCACCGGCGCTATGACGGCACCATATCTGAAGCGTAGGCAGAAAAAAGAACTGGTCACGTATCCGCATCCATCTCTGAAGTCAGTTCTGGAACGCACTCTCGGCGTACCGCTGTTTCAAGAGCAGCTTTTGAAGATGGCCATGATCTGCGCCAACTTTACGGGCGGCGAGGCGGAAGAACTACGCCGGGCCTTGGGCAACAAGCGCTCTAAACAAAAGATGATGGAGGTTGAAGTCAGGCTGCGGGCGGGAATGACGAAGAATGGAATCGCACCGAAATCACAAGATGAGATTGTCCAGTTCATTACCAGCTTTGCTCTGTATGGATTTCCTGAGAGCCATTCAGCCAGCTTCGCGCTGATTGCTTACGCTACCGCATATTTGAAAGTCCGCTATCTTGCAGCATTCACGGCGGCACTGTTGAACAATCAGCCCATGGGATTTTATTCAGCAGCCACGCTCGTAAAAGATGCTCAGCGGCATGGACTGAGAGTCAGGCCAATAGATGTGACGTGCTCCGACTGGAATTGCTCTCTGGAAAAAGCGGATGGGAAAATTATGATGCGGGTCGGTCTGCGGTATGTGCGAGGGTTACAACAGATCGCGGGCGAGTCCCTGGTCCTGGCGCGAAAGCAGCATCAGTTTGGTTCGATTGAAGAGCTGGCCCGCAGAGTGCCTGAGCTGAGTCGTGGCAATCTGCGAATGCTAGCAGCGATTGGTGCGCTGAATCAGATTGGCGACCAGGGATTGCACCGGCGCGATGCGCTGTGGCAAGTCGAAAAGGCTGGGCAGCGGGTCGGCGAGCTACTGGAAGGAATCATGGATCAGGACGCGGCTTCACCGCTCGTGCAAATGGAAGTGGAAGAGCGGCTGGTATCTGATTACCACGGCACGGGGCTGACCGTTGGCCCTCATCCCATGTTCTACCAGCGTGAAGAAATGCGCAGTCTGAATATCAAATCGGCTGCTGAGTTACGAGAGACGAAGCATGGAAAGAAAGCGACAGTTGCCGGAGCAGTGATAACACGGCAGCGACCAGGCACCGCAAGCGGCCTGATCTTTCTGACGTTGGAAGATGAAACTGGTAACGCGAATGTGATCGTGATGCCCCACATTTATGAGAAATACCGGCAACTCGTTTTAGAGTCAAAGTTTATTCGTGTATTTGGCGTGGTGCAAAATCAGGACGGAATCGTTCATTTGAAGGCTGAGCATGTTGAAAAGTTAACCTTTAGTGCGATTGCAATTACGTCTCATGACTTCCATTGAACCATTGGGACTTATCTGCTTTCCTAATGACCCAAGGAAGTCATTACGAGCGTGCTGGAATCAAGGTGCGCCATTGCGGAAGAAACATTGCCATTGGCGTCATAGGCGTGTCGGGACAGTTCAGAATCACGATGGGATCGTCCATTTACGTGCGGATCAGGTTATGCCGCTAATGGTCAGCAAGCTGCGGTGGCGTCCCCGATTTCCACTAGTCAGTATCAGTACATTAGCTATAGCACTTTTATGAGTTAACGTTCTCTTAATTAATTCTATCAATCGACTAACAGATAATTTTCTGATGCTATCGTCCTCTACGCTTCACTTATTAGTGAAAAACACCGATATTGGCACTTTGTTCTACTTAGCTATCAATTTTCACAAATATTCCGCTTGCCCCACAGTTGCTCCTCATGTAAGGTACTTTTCGAACTATAGCAAATAGATTGTTATGGGTCGGCAAATGCTTGCCAGCAACGACAATGCGCAACTCTTTAACCAGTTTCAAGAAACTACTAGCAAACAACAAGCACGCAAACCAAGCGTAGACACCCATAGATAAATACAAACAAATCAACTAAATTTCAACTTGCTGGAGCTAGTCAAAATGTCAATGCCTTGGCGATATATTGTTGTGGCCGCTCTCCTTGTCGACCTACTCGGTGGCGGAACGACGGCTCGTGCTCTTCGAAACGATAGGATTGCCAGTAAGTCCCTTTCGCGCCAAGCTTCAATTGGTATTCTCAAGCCGCAGTTTCTTCCGTTGTTGCAAGGGTCGGTAAGCGGACCAGTCAACTATGTTTACGACGAGTTAGGGAGATTAATCGCGGCAATCGATGCTTCAGGCAATGCTGCTGTTTATTCATACGACGCAGTTGGAAACATTCTCTCAATCCAGCGTTTCTCATCTTCTCAGACGTCGGTCATAGCCTTCAGCCCCGACCACGGTCCGGAGGGCGCTACAGTGACTATAACTGGAACCGGCTTCAGCAGTACTCCGACAGGGAATACAGTTTCGTTCAATGGGGTCACTGCTGTCGTGACATCTGCGACTTCCACAGCAATAACCGCAACGGTCCCGGTGAGCGCTACAACAGGGCCAATAACCGTAACATCTCCGGCCGGGACAGCAACAAGTGTTAAAGCGTTCACAATTACTACGGCAAGCTCTTCGACGACCATCACGGGATTCTCGCCACGTATCGGAACTGCGGGGTCAGCAGTTACGATCACGGGGACGAATTTCAGTCCATCACCTGGAAATAATCGGATTCGATTCAACAACAGCGCAGAAGCGACGATTTCCACGGCGACCAACACGACGTTAGCAACCACAGTTCCATCCGGGACCGGCTCAGGGCGACTCTCGGTTGCTACACCCAATGGCGCTACGGTCAGTACAGATGACTTCTTTGTGCCGCTTACGGGTTTTGCTGCTTCTTCTGTGGCGGCGACGGGAAGAATCAATATTGGCTCAACTCAGGGAATCACGCTGGCCGCAGGCCAGCTTGCCATTTTCGTCTTCGATGCCAACCTTGGTCAGCGAGTATCGGTTCAAACTTCAAATTCAAGTCTCACAAACGCAACTTTGTACCTGCTTGGCGTTAACGGAGCGACGCTAACCAGCACCACATTCGGGGCCTCAAATGTGTCACTCAATTCCAGTGCTCTACCGGTACAAGGCACCTATGCAATAGGCGTTTCCAGCGGCTCTGGAAGTGGGAGCGTTAGTGTCCAAGTGAATGATGCCACTGATGTCACAGGAACGATTGCAATCGATGGGCCTCCAGTCACAGTCACAACGACGAGGTCTGGTCAGGATGTGTGGCTCAAATTCAACGTAATAGCGAATCAGCAATTCGTTCTTGAAGTTACAAATGTTACAAATCCTTCAGCTAGAATTAATTTCTATGGACCTACAGGCGAGCTTTTAACCGGATCGGGAATCTCTAGCAGCCCACCAGGACAGTTGTTTTTCGTTGATCAGCAGACTTTTCCAGTAACAGGAAGTTACTCAATTCAAGTTGCTCACTCCGGAACAGGTGTAGGAAGCGAAACTTTGCAACTGATCAGTGCGCCGGACTTCGTGACTCCGATCACGATTGGTGGATCTTCAATACGGGTTCCAACCGTAGGTAATACCAAGGTAGGCCAGAATGGACGCTTAACCTTCACAGCCATTACGGGACAGAAGGTGAGTGCAAACATCACCAATGCAACTTATCCACCTAGCCCAGGATGCTCTTCACAGTTCCGCGACGATGAGGATACAGCCTTACCAACTGGGCAGTCGAGCTGCATAAGCGGCTCGAGCTGGTTCATGGACACCACTACCATATCCGCAACCGGAACCTACCATGTCTTCATTAATCCGGGCCAGATGGCTACAGGAAATGCGACGGTCCAGTTGTATGATGCAACGGATGTCACGGGCACAATCAGCATCGATGGTTCCCCGGTTACCGCAACGACGACAGTTATGGGTCAGGACGCAAGACTAACTTTCTCGGCTACAGCCGGGCAAAGAATAGCTTTGCGGGTCACAGGCGTTACTAGTACTTTCGCTGGTGTTGCGCTTCTTCGGCCGGATGGCACTCAACAAAACCTTATTCGTGTCAGCAACAATCCACCAGGCCAAACATCTTTCATGGATACGCAAACACTCGGCACAACTGGGACATACACGATCTGGCTCCAGCACACTACTACGAGTACAGGCAGCGCGACGTTCCAGTTGAACAGCGTGCCACTAGACTATTCTACTTCGCTCACGTTAGGAACACCCGCTCAGGTACCCGGTTCCGGCAACCTTAGCATTGGCCAAAACGCAAATCTTAGCTTCAATGGCACAGTAGGTTACGACGCAAGTATTCAGTTCAGCAGTAACACCCTGGCTTCTGTAAATGTGACCCTGCGCAAGCCTGACGGTACCACTCTGACGACTCTGACATCAGCCTCCGGGACAAGCTTTGGTCTGCCAATGGTCATGCTTCCTACAACGGGCGTGTACACGATTGCCGTCGACCCGGTTGGACCCGCTAGTGGTTCCTTATCAGTCCTGGTAACGCTCCTCGGAGGGCCGGCTCCAGTTCCAACCCGTATGCTCGGTGCCAGCATTAACCCGTCCAGTTCGTTATCGCAGAACTTAGTCGGTTTGTTCATGATGAATGAAGGATCCGGGACAACAGACACAAATATTGTGGATGGACAGACAGCCACATTCTCAGGCACTACACTTCCGTTGTGGAACACTACCGATCCGTCGATAGTGCTCAGGGGAACGACGTCATCTCTGAGCAGTTACCTGGATGCTGGAACTGACCTGAATTTTGACCAACTGACGCCTAATAAGATGACGGTCGTAGCGAAGGTTTTCCTGAACGCCGTGGCGCAGTGTGGCATTGCGGAGAAAACCGACGACAGTACCAGTGGATTCACGTTTGCGCTGGATAATACGGGTGCACTGACTCTTTATGTGTTAAAGAGTGCCGGGGGCATGCAGGCAACTACTGCCGCCAACGCAATCATCAGCGGCCAATGGGTTCAGGTGGCCTTCACTTGGGATGGGACCCTAAACACTGCTGCAGCGGCTCACATTTATATTGATGGGGTTGAGCAACCGAAAGTGCTCAGCAGCGACGGGGCTGGAATCCCGAACTATGTCGGAGCGACGACGAGGTCTTTCCGGATCGGAAACAATAGCTACTTCAGCGGCGGTTCACTGAACGGCAAGATTGCCTATCTTGCTGTGTATAAGTATCGGGTGTTGACACCAACGGAGTTGAATCAGCTGGATACACAGCTGCCCATTACTACCGATGTGGTGGGAACAACGACGGAGGACGGCGCTACCAAGACGGTGACAACCACTGCGGTGGGGCAGAATGCGCACGTGAGCTTCCAAGGGTGGGCGAACCAGTCAGTGACCGTGGGTTTGAGCAACAACAGCATGGGGCAGGTCACGGTGAATCTTGTGGCCCCAGATGGGAGCACGCAGTCCAGCGCGGTCTCATCATCGACTGTCTTCGCGTTACCTCAGTCCACGCTGCCTTCCACCGGAACCTATGATGTTTTCGTACAGGGACCGGCGACAACAGGCGGCATTACAGTGGGAGTTACCACAAACGCAGGTGGCCGGCCTAGTGGATCAGCCATCGATTCAAGTAATGCGCTCTCAACCAATCTCGTTGGACTATTCCTGATGAATGAAAACACAGGAACAGTTGACACCAACCTTGTCGATGCACAAGCAGCAAATTTCAGCAGCGGATTAACTCCCGCGACGCCGCCTGTGTGGGTAAATACGGATCCCTCCATGCTGTTCAAAGGAACGACGACTTCATTGAGCAGCTATCTGGACGCCGGTGCGGATCTGACCTTCGATCAATTTCCGACCAGTAAAGTGACAGTTGTGGCGAAGGTATTCCTCAATTCGGCGACTGTGGGCGGGATTGCAGAGAAAACCGACGACAGTACCAGCGGATTTATCTTCGGCTTGGACAATACAAGTGCTTTGAACCTTTATGTCTTGAAGAGCGCCGCTCCAATGCGGGTGGCAACGGGCGCAGGAACTCTAAAAGGTGGACAGTGGGTTCAGATCGCGTTCACCTGGGATGGGACAATTGGAACCGCGTCGGCAGCTCACCTCTACGTGAACGGCGTGGAGCAGACGAAAGCTTTGACCCAAGACGGATCGGGAACCCTGAGCTATACAGGCGCGACTTCGAAGTCATTTCGGATCGGGAATAACAGCTACACGAGTACCACCAATGGCGCTCTGAACGGGAAGGTTGCGTATTTAGCTGTTTATCGCGGCCGAATCTTATCCACTATTGAACTAAACCAATTGGATACTCAGCTTCCAATCCACTGATCAATGGGCGATTTTCCTTCCATCGGATCAAAGTAAGTGAAATTGAGAGAGCATAGAGGGTTTTTTCTGAGGAGATTGACGATGACACGTATGCGGAATGTCACAAGTCTGGTTTGCTTATTCTTGTTTGTAAGCTCTTCGCTGCTATGGGGGCAGCAAGCCGGAGCAGGACGGCAATCATCCACACTTCTCCCGGACGGCCGTACATTGTTGCTAGGCGGTGTCGATGACAAATCGCATGTCACAAACCGCGCGGTGATTGTTGCTACCGATGGAACAACCAACACGTTAGACGCGGGCATGAACTTTGCCCGCGTGGGCCACAGTGCCACGGTCCTGCCCGATGGTTCTGTTTTCATTTTCGGCGGCGTAGGCGACGACGGGAGGGTCGTTACAACGCCGGAAAGATTTGATCCTGCGGAACAGACCTTTTCAATAATTCCGGGCGTCTTGGCAGTGCCACGAGCGTTTCATACAGCCACACTCCTTACAGACGGCAGGGTGCTCTTGGCTGGCGGAGTTCTCGCGGAAGGCGAATTTCCAGATGATGTGCAGCTATTTGACTACAGCAAGAATATCGCTTTGAGCCAACATGCTTCGATGTCATTTCCTCGGGAAGGGCACACCGCCAAGTTGTTGTCAGATGGAACTGTGCTGGTCTCCGGAGGAACCGATCGGTATGGAAAAAAAGCTTTGGTGCAGGAAATCTTTGACCCTGTCACCCAGCGATTCCGATTTGTTGACGGCAATGCCTTAAAGGCTGACTCCGACGCGTCTGAAGGACTTCAAATTGCTGCATCAATTCCAGAAGATGGTGCAAACAACGTTTCGATCCAGGCCCCAATTGCGGTCCGCTTCAGCCACCTTATGGCATATAGCACGGTGACCGGAAGCAATGTTGTCCTCATTGGACCTGACGAAGTCATTGTCCCGTGTACTATCACACCCGCTGAAGGTGGTCGGCTTCTATTTGTTCTTCCCAATGCTCCGCTCCAACCCGGCACCGCATACACAGTGCGGGTCAGGAGTCTGACCGATCAAAAAGGCATTCCTCTACCGGACACTTCGATCACCTTCAACACTGAGGGCGAACCGTCGGAGTCAGACGGTCCGGATTGGGTTCCTGGCCCGGGATGGACTACAGGAACAGGTGGTTCCAAGTGGCAGGAACTTCCTCCATTACAGGCGGCTCCAGGAAACACAGCGCTCGCTGGGCAAGTGCTCAAATTGGATGGCTGGCCGCTTTCGCAGGTCACCCTTGAAATGAACGGCCAGAAAACGCACACCGATTCTACGGGCCGATTTTTGTTGAAAGGCCTTACCCGCGGCCATCACGTCCTCTGGATCGACGCCACATCTGCGAATCACGACAAATCTTTCTATGGTGTATATGAGGTGGGTGTCACCATTCTGCCCAACAAGACTAATGTCCTGAATTACACCATCTGGATGACGAGGCTTGATATGGCACACACCATCACCATCCCGTCTCCTACAACCGTGGAAACCGTAATTACCAATCCCAGCATTCCAGGCCTGGAATTACATCTGCCGCCCAACACAACGATCACTGATCGCAATGGCAAGATTGTTCACCAAGTCAACATCACACCGGTGCCCCTGGATAAACCGCCGTTCCCACTTCCAGCAGGCGTGAAAGTGCCCATCTACTTCACAGTCCAGCCCGGCGGGGCCTACATCAATGTCGGCTACAAGGGTGTCGGCCCAAAGGGTGGCCGCCTAATTTATCCAAACGGTTTCGATCTGGCGCCCGGCACTCCGTTTGATTTCTGGAATTACGACGCTGACGCAAAAGGCTGGTACATCTACGGTAGCGGAAAGGTCAGCGATGATGGCAAGAGTGTCGTTCCCGATCCCGGGGTGGTGATCTACGAGTTCACGGGTGCAATGGTTGGAAGCACGAGTACCGCACCATCGCAGGGAAATCCGGACGGATCGGGAGGAAAAGACGGAGATCCCGTGATGCTGTCAACGGGCCAATTGGTTTACCAAAAAACCGACCTTGCAATTCCAGATGTGATGCCGATTACTTTCACCCGGACGTATATCACGAATGACAGCCGTTCCAGATCGTTCGGGGTCGGCGCGACAGATTCCTACGACTTCTTCATGGTGGGACACCCGTCCCCCTACTCTTTTCAGGAGTTGATCAAACCGGATGGCGGTCGGGTCCGTTTTGATCGTGTTTCGCCGGGCACGTTCTATACGGATGCGGTGTACGTCGCCACCTCGTCTCAGGGGGACTTCTATGGTGCTGTTCTCTCCTGGAACACGGATCCGTCATTGCCAGGAAAGTGGAAACTTCAGAAAAAGGACGGAACAATTTTCAGCTTCTTAGACTCCGGCGGAGTCGGTAATCCGTTCTGTCAGGCGCCCCTTCAAATCAAAGATCGATACGGCAATGTCACCAAGATCGATCGAGACACCAGTTGCCGGCTGACAAAGGTCACCTCACCCAATGGCCGCTATATCAATATCACCAATGACTCCTCGAGCAGGATCACCCAGATTACTGACAATGCGGGCCGGACCGTGCATTACACCTACGATGCAGCTGGACGACTTGCGTCAGTAACGGACGTAAACAATGGAATAACGGCATATACATACGATGACCAAAATCGCATGTTGACAATCACAGATGCTCGACAGATCCTCTACTTGACCAACGAATATGACTCCGCTGGACGCGTCAAAAAGCAGACACAGGCCGATGGCGGAACCTATCTCTTCAACTGGACTCCCACCCAGAACGACCAGATTCATATCGTCCTCTCCATGGGGCCGACCGACAACGGTGACACTTCCTTCGTGGTTCGCGATTCCTGCTGGGGAGACAGTGGTTTTAAACGCTATGATCCTACCTGTACAGAAGGCTACATGCCTCTGATGGCGCAAGTGGATGTCACCGATCCGCGTGGATATATACGGAGAGTTGTCTTCGGCGACACAGGCTATGTCACCAGTGACACCCATGCATTGGGCCAGCCCGAGCAACAGACCGTGACCTATAGCTACTACGCGGACAACCTACTGCAATCATTTACCGATGCTATCGGCCGTGTGACCAGTTTCGACTATGACAGCCTGGGAAACACGGTTCGTGTCACGCGGCTCGACGGCACACCCAATGCTGTGACCAGCACGTTTTCTTACGGAGGGCCGTTCGGTCAGCTCTCGAGCGCCACGGATCCGCTGGGACATACCAGCACTCTCGGGTACGATGGGCAGGGTAATCTGACCTCAGCCACTGACCCACTGAGTCACTCCACCTCGTTTGCCTACAATGCCAACGGAACGCTGGCGTCGCTAGCCGACGGACTCAACAACACGGTGCAGTTCGGCTATTTTGGGGGCGACCTGACGACGATCACCGATCCGCTGGGCAACACGTCAGTTCGCTTTACAGATTCGGTTGGTCGGGTCACCTCTGCAATTGATGCCCAAGGCCAGCTCACACTCTCTCAGTACAACATTCTGAACCTTCTAACGCAGACCACAGATCCCAGGGGCGGAATCACTAACTTCTCGTATGACGCAAATGGCAACCTTGTGAGCTTGGCAGATGCTCAACATCCTTTGAATCCCACGACTTGGATCTATGACAACATGGACCGGGTCAACACGCGGACGGACGCCTTGTTGCGGCAGGAGACCTACAACTATGACCAGAACGGGAATCTGGTAAGCATTAAAGATCGCAAGGGCCAGGTGACAAGCTTCACCTACGATCCCTTAAATCGGTTGACGCTGGTGGGCTTCAACACGGTGATTAATGGCGACGTCACATCATATGAGAGCACAATCAGCTACACCTATGATGCCGGCAACCGGATGACGCAGGCAGTGGATAGCGCCGGCGGGACAATTACGGAAGCGTATGACAATCTCGATCACCTAACGTCAGAGACGACGGCCCAGGGTTCCATCAGCTACGGCTATGATCTGGCAGGACGCAGAACCAGCATGACCGTGGCAGGTCAGCCCCAGGTTTCATACAACTTTGACAATGCAAACCGCCTCACACAGATTTTACAGGGAACGGCGATGGTGGCCTTCAGCTATGACAATGCCAATCGCCGTTCGGCGCTGACCTCGAGTAACGGTGTGAACGTAAGCTACACGTTTGACAGTGATTCGCGCGTGACCCGGATTACCTACAAATTCAATGCCAATACCTTGGGTGATCTAGAATACAGCTATGATTCGCTGGGCCGGAGAACGCTGATCAACGGCAGCTTTTCCCAGACGGCTCTGCCGGGAGCCATGAGTTTTGCAACCTACGATGCAGCCAATGAGTTGACCAACTGGAACGGCACGGCCCTTTCCTACGATTTGAACGGCAACATGCTTTCCGACGGAACGAACGCATTCAGCTGGAACGCCAGGAACCAGGTGGCGAGCCTGAACTCAGTCAGTCTGCAGTATGACGCCTTCGGACGGCGCATTCAGAATGCTGTCGGCAAGTCATTTCTTTATGATGGAGCCAATGCTGCCCAAGAGCTTTCTGGGTCAACGGCCCTTGCAAATTTGCTAAGGGGAGGCGTTGATGAAATGTTTACCAGGGTGGATTCCACCGGATCATTCATGCCATTGCAAGACGCACTGGGAAGCACGATTGCTCTCGTTGACTCCAGCGGCAACATTGTAACAACGTATGCCTACGATCCGTTTGGCAATACTTCCATATCAGGCACCAGCAACTCGAATGCATTCGAGTATACAGGTCGAGAAAATGAAGGCAATGGGCTGTATTTTTACCGCGCAAGATACTATTCGTCAGCAATGGGCAGATTTGTTAGTGAGGATCCACTTGGATTTGCGGGAAGCGGCCCAAATTTCTATTCCTATGTCTTTAATAGCCCAACAAATCTGGTTGATCCATCCGGCCGTGAGGCCGCTACGCTTGCTCTCGGGGGGGCAGGAATCTTGGCCGGTAGTGCCGCTCTTGACACCCTTTTAGGAGGTGCAGTTGTAGTTGGCGATGCACTTCCACCTGTGGGAGTGGCTGGTACGGTCGGATGGGGGGCTGGACGTGCTATTGGGCATATTCCTCTCGGCGGCGGCAATACCATCGACAGTAACATGCAGTTCATCTTTACCTATTTCTTCTTTTCGCACACTACCTCAATTGCTGGCAGACCACTTTGCTTTGCGAAACGACCCACAGGCGTGCAGGGAGGCGGTAAGGACCGTTCTTGGCAAGGGCGGGAGGAACAACTTGAAGGCATAGAAGAATGGGCGAACCATCAGGATCCCGACTACAATCCTAGTACACGGAAGAGCCTGGACGAGCTTCTTAACTATTGGAAAGGCAAAAGCCTAGAAGAAGGCTTGGGAGAAGGAGCGGAACCGGAAGCAAACCCGAAACCCGGGAATCCGGAACCAGAACCGGGCGAGAATCCGGGATATTAGAAACGGGATCTTTTTATGACCTTGCATCTTATAGAAGCAGCAGAACAGGCTGAAGAAAGTGGCGATTTTGAAAAAGCTTTGCAAATATGGTGTCAACTTGCCTCTGAAAAAGGGAAGGCCATCTATTTTAGTAGGTGGGGAAATGCCGCGCAGAGATTAGCTCGATGGGATGAAGCCGAAAAAGCATTTGGCAATGCTTTAGCTGCAGACTCAAGGTTCTCTTCGGCAATGGAAGGACTTGGTCTACTTTTTTTTCATCGTACGGATGGCAATCAACAGAGCAATATTGAGCGAGCGCGAGATTGGTATTTAAATGCCCTTTTAATCAATCGATATGCGCGAACTTTCAATCTTCTTGGAATTGCATATATCGAGCTTGGCCTATTGGAGGATGCCAAAGACGCTTTCTTAGAAGCTATTGATATTGATGATTCGTATTCCGAGTCATATTTCAACCTTGCCGCCCTCGAAAAAAAGGAAGACCCACGAAAAGCAAAGGCCCTGCTTGAAAAGTGTATTGCTCTTGATCCTGATTGGATGGCCGCCTACTTCAACCTTGCCCTACTTGTGAGAGAAGAGAACGTGGAAAAAGCAAAAGTTTTGTTTGAAAAAGCTATTGAGCTCAATTTCAATGAACTCCCTCCACATCGAGAATTTGGCAAACTCTTGCAAAAAGAAGGGAGTATGCGGGAGGCCGAAGGGGAGTTTCGCCGATGCCTTGAGATTGCTCCTAAAGATTGTTGGTCTCGACTATATCTTGCAAATAACCTCGCTGTACAGGGTCGCGATCCTGAAGCTGAACGGGAATATAGGATCGCAATAAATCTTTGTCAGGATACGGCAGCCGCAGTTCACTTATTTGCAAATTTTCTCGATTCGATATCGCGATCGGACGAAGCGAATGTATTGCGTTCGCAAATCTCAGAAAAAGGAAATGATATCCCTAGTCAAAATTAATGGCGCGGTGTCTTCCTAATGCGGAATAAACCCCTAGTGTCACTGGCCCGTAAACACGGTAACTGCGAAAGCTGTGGCGGCTGCCGGACGAAGCAACCCAGAAGATCACCGAACTGGTCCACGCCGGGAAATATTCGGAAGCGCAACAGTTGACGACCGGCTTGTTAGTGGCTTATCCCAACGATCAGCGGCTCATCAAGGCCAAGGCCCTGATAGAGAAATTACTCGCACCTGCCGGTTCAACCAGCGCAACTCCAACCAGCAATCAGCCCATAAATACTGTGGCACCTGCTCAAGCTGCGCTGGCCACGTCTACCGAATCTCTAACTGGCATGGAGAGGATAGATTACAAGGCTCTCGTCGAACGGGCGCGGCAGGCGCAACAAACTGCCGACTTGGCACAGCAGAAGACGCTACTGCAGCAGTTCATGGATCAGAGTGGTGTATTTTTGCAGAGGCATCCAGATCAGGTGCTGCTTTGGCAGCTTCGCGCGGCATCGTCAATCAGTCTCAATGATCCGATGGCAGGATATGAAGCGTGACAGAAACTTATTGCGGCAGGCGCAGCTGACAGCAACGATTCCAGTTCGCAACGCTTGTTAACCCAACTAAAGAACAAAGGCTGGTTGGACAAGCAGACAGCGGAGAAACATGCCAAATACGATTGGATATAGGCACTTGGAGCGTATCTTGGTCTGTCGCGTGGCCTGCTCGGTTGGGTGAGTCTGAATCCCAAGAGCGGCTGGCTTTACAACTCCAATGACGCACCGTGGTCTTCATCGGGGCCAAGCAGTCCACAAAAAGAAGATTTCCCCGCGTATCTCGAGATGGGAGGCGAGTCCGCGCGTGGATTACATGCACAAAAGGTTTTGAAAAACAAAAAGGATTTTACGCTCGAATCTCTCATGGCTGCGGCCTACGACAGTTATCTTACATGGTTTGACAAGCCCTTGCCGGCATTGCTCAAAGCCTATGATGAATCTCCGTCTTCAAGCCCAATGAAGGAGAAAGTCTCAGAACAAATCATAGCCCTGCGTGAATGGGATCATCGGTGGGCCGTTAATTCCGTCCCCACTGCTCTGGCAGTATTCTGGGCAGAGGATATTCAGCATCGCGTGCGCGCTGACGCCAAAAAGGCGGGCCTTTCAATAGAAGATTACATCGCCGGCAAGGCTGCGCCAGAAATGCTGCTAGAAGCTTTAGCGGCTGCTTCCGACAAACTCCAGGATTCTTTCGGAACATGGAAAACTCCCTGGGGAGATATCAATCGCTTCCAGCGATTAAACGATGATATTACGCCGACCTTCAATGACGCTGGTCCAAGTATTCCTGTCGGCTTTACTTCGGGCATCTGGGGATCGGTTGCCTCATTCGGCGCCCGTGCGTATCCCGGCACAAAAAAATGGTACGGTACCAGCGGAAACAGCTTTGTCGCAGTCGTCGAGTTTGGAGAACGGGTACGCGCTAAGGCTGTGACGGCTGGCGGTGAGAGCGGTTATCCCCGGTCCAATCATTTTGATGATGAAGCTGTGCGTTACAGCAAGGGAGACTTACGCGATGTCTACTTCTATCGCGAACAACTCAAGGTACATACGGAACGGGAGTACCATCCCGGAAGCTGAATGGCCGGGAAATCGTCCAGGCCGCACCAAGTTATATTTTCAGGGGAAGGACACTCTTACAGGTTGCGTTGTAGGTATATAGATTCCCTTACACACCCCGGCGCTATTTGCCAAAACCAATGGAGTTGAAGCAGGAATGGCCTCTGCCACGCTACCGCCAGCGGGTACGGATGCTTCAGAACTTAGCCGGCGACCATTTCTATCAAGTGGAAAAATAATTAGTTGTTCCTGGCTATGGTTTTCAAATAACACAAGCGCACCGCCGGCTAAGCCCTGTTGACGGTGCTCGCTTTCCTGCCCGCAGCCAAGGGATGTGAGATTTGCCGCTGTAAAATTAGCGCGCGTGGCCTCATACGGGCCTTGTACCGTAGCCTCTGCAACGCGGGTTTCCTCAAAAGGGCTGGCATATTTGACTGTGCATGTCTGTGTCCCTTTCAATCCATTAACAGTCAGTGTAGCTGCAATATGGCATCCGACCTCGGAACGCCCAAAGATCCCATTGGATCGGTCGAAGATTATCTGGTTTCCAGACCGTTTTAGATGCTGATTACCCCTCCAGCCCAGCTCAAATCATTCCCGACAGGAGTTGTACAGGTCATGGCTTCCGAACTCACGCTTCTTGAAGAAAAATATAGCCAGCCGGTAGTTGAGCAATACCACGTTCGGCTTGGATCAATCATACGCCATGATTGCGTAACATCCGCCCATAGCCCTTGCATGTCGGACTGTATTGCAGGTGGTTGTGCATTGGCTGCCTGGGTATCCTCGAATGCCGAACCGAAAATAAAGACAACAATTGCCATCATTTCAACAAAACAACTCATATGTCGGACCTCAGTTCAGTTAAGTCACTTTCAAACGCGCACGCGATAACATCCGCTTTGGGATCACGAAATTAAGGAACGCCACTTTAAAAAATGGCGTTCGCTAGTGAAAAATATTTGTAGTTATGGGAAAGACAAGAGAGAACTTATGCAGCTATTTTTTCTTTGTAACTTCGGCCATGATCGCAGTAGCCGCTTCCTCTACCAGTGGTGTGACTACATCTTCCCCATCGCTATTGGCTTTGGCTTTAAGTGTGGAGCTAAGCACAGGGGTAGTATTACCGGGAACAGTAAGTTTGTAATCAAAGCTTACTTCGTTCTTGGCCTTAACAGAGCTCGATACCGCAGCGGCTTGCTGTGCAGCTGCCGCCGAAGAGGCCGCCGCTACTGCTCCAGCCATGCCACGGGCTGCTCCCAACATAGGAACCATCCCAGCCATGCTCGTAGCTCCTTTTAGGAAGCTGCCTCCGCTCTTTTTTTGGGAAATACTGGTGTCAACCACGTAGGCGCACTGTTTTTCTTTGGCCTCTTCTTCAATTTGCTGCGGCAGCATGGCGCTAATCGCTATCACTTCAACGCTTGGTCCGGAGATGTATTGCTGGATAAGTCCACGCAAAGGCGTCGCTATGCTTGATCCTTGTCCCATTTGTGCTTTAGGTGTAACCAGACCAATCTTTATCTTGGCAACCTCGGGTTTTGGGGCTGCTTCAGAAGAAGTCAGACGAGTATCAGGCGCAAAATGGCTCTTTGTTGCAATATATTGAACAAGATTGCGGCTCTCTTCGGGGCTTAACCCTGGTGAATTTGCGGGAGCGGTAACAAGCCGCTGAAATAATGCCTTTGCCTGGGCATCTGTAAGAGAGGGAGCCGCCTTGGGCGACGAACCAGTCTGTGCGAACAAAGCCACAGTGCTTAGTCCTAAAAGAGTAATGAAGACGATCAGTTTGCGGAAATGAGATTTCATTGGGTCTCCTTCAGACGCCCAACTGCCTTGAGGGTGTCAATGAAGTAACGCGAAAAAGCCCGTAGGAATTGATCATTAACTACATGTTTTTTTTGGCTCTTTTGGATCAAAATGCACAATAATGATCTAAATTCTTTTGTTCATTTCATGGGCTGTTCGAAGCGGGGTGGGTACGGGTGCCTGACGTTTCTGTCAATCAAGTAACACAGCTGCTCGTTGATTGGAGCAATGGAGACGAGCACGCCTTAGAGTTGCTAACGCCGGTCATTTATCAGGAATTACGGCGATTAGCACGCAGCTACATGAGACGCGAACGCAGTGGACATACCTTGCAGAGCACCGCTCTGGTGCATGAAGCGTATATGCGGCTCATAGACCAGCGCAGCCCGTGGCAGAGCCGAGCACACTTCTTTGGTGTCGCGGCACAGATGATGCGACGCATTCTTGTAGATCATGCAAAGGCAGGACGCAGCGCCAAACGAGGAGCGGCTCTGCCTAAAATAGAGCTTGACGTGGCAATTGCCATCCCTGGCCGTCCCACAGATATTGTTGCCCTGGATGATGCCCTCAAGGACCTGGCGCGAATCGATCCCTTGCGCAGCCGAATCGTTGAGTTAAGGTTTTTTGCCGGACTTTCCAATACGGAAGTGGCCGAAGTTGTCGGACTTTCCACTGCCACAGTACAAAGACAATGGGCAGGAGCCAGAGCCTGGCTCTATCACGAATTAAATCACCACAAAGAAAGTTAAGAATGAGATCGAACTGGAACCAGGTGCGAGAAGTACTCGATGCCGTGCTTGAATTAGCACCTCAGGAGCGTGAACTGTATCTTGAGAATGCCTGCTCCAATCCTGAAGTTCGCTGCCAGGTGAAATCTCTTGTTATGGCCTATGAACAAAGTGGGGATTTTCTGGAAAAGCCGGCTCTCATCGAGGAAATTGATCTGCTGGAACCGCAGGTGGTTCTGGGGAAACGGATTGGCGCTTATCGCCTGATTGAAATGATCGGGGAAGGCGGAATGGGAGCAGTCTATCGCGCTGTACGCGCAGACGATCAGTTTGAAAAGCAAGTTGCCATCAAACTCATCGCTGGAAGCCTGCCTGGCTCCATCTCTTTTACTCGTTTCAAAGCCGAACGCCAGATTCTGGCAAACCTTGAACACCCTAACATAGCGCGATTGCTGGATGGTGGCACAACTGATGAGGGCCTGCCTTATTTTGTGATGGAACTGGTTGAGGGAAAGCCGATTGATGAATATTGCGACTCTCGACGATTATCAATTGGTGAAAGGCTCCGGCTTTTTCTGACCGTATGCTCGGCCGTTCAATTTGCTCATCAGCACTTAATCGTTCATCGCGACCTTAAGCCGGCAAACATCCTTGTTATGCCTGACGGCACACCAAAGTTGCTGGATTTCGGCATCGCCAAAGTGCTGGATACGGAATCGTTCCAGCAAAAGATTGAGGCCACAGGGAGGTTTTTTCGCCTTTTTACGCCGGAGTACGCCAGTCCGGAGCAGGTGTTGGGAGAGCCGGTTACCACTGCCAGTGATGTCTATTCACTGGGAGTAGTGCTCTATGTGCTTCTTAGTGGCCATCATCCTTACGTTACACAAAATGCTTCGGTTGAGGACATAACAACGGCTGTTTGCGAAACGCATCCGCTGCGGCCCAGCACCATCGTAAAGAAAACTGGGCGACATGAAGGTCCCGTCCAGAGTTTTTCACCTTCACTACAAGCGATCAGCAATGCGCGAGACATCCAGCAAGAAAAGCTGAGCCGCCAACTTGCCGGCGATCTCGACAATATTGTTCTAATGGCCTTGCGCAAAGAACCCTATCGGCGATACAACTCCGCAGAACAGCTTGCAGAAGACCTTAATCGTCACCTTGAAGGCCTGCCTGTTGTGGCCCGAAAAGACACTTTCGGGTATCGCACCGAAAAATTCATTAAGCGAAACAAGGCAGCAGTAGCAGCTGCGGCCCTTATAGTTCTGTCTCTTGTAGCAGGTCTCATTACGACCTTGCGGCAAGCGCACATTGCCCGCGTGCAACGTGTACGCGCTGAACAGCGGTTTAATGATGTGCGTAAGCTAGCCAACTCGCTCATCTTCGAGATACACGATTCAATTGAAGATTTACCCGGATCCACACCAGCAAGAAATTTAATTGTTCGCCAATCACTGTCTTATCTCGACAGTCTTTCACGGGAGTCTGCCGGTGACTTATCTTTGCAACGGGAGTTGGCAACGGCCTATGAAAAGATCGCCAAGGTGCAGGGTTATCCCGGGCGGGCCAATCTGGGCGATGCTCAGGGAGCTATCGCAAGCTCGGAAAAAGCACTTGCCGTGCGCAGAAACATTGCCGCGAACAACCCATCAAGCGTAGATGACCAGCTTGCAGTATCGGCAGACTACCGTCGGACCTGCACGATACAAAATTCTTATGCGGGAGTTACGGCAACTTCTCTCGATAATTGTTACAAGGCGCTGGCCATCAACCAGGATTTGCATCGACGTTTGCCGGGGAACATAAAAATCACAAGTGAACTGGCGTTTACCTACCGTGAGTTAGGTGATATCCAGGCAGGAAATGGCCCCAATGGAAGTCTGGGAGACATCCAGGGTGGACTGGAAAGTCATACACAAGCATGGGAATTGAATGCGGAGATAGCCAAAACGGCACCTGCTGATATTGCCCGTCAAGATTCACTCGCCCGTCTGGATCTTGCCCTCGGCTCCGATTTATTACAGCTCGGGCGTCCCGCAGAAGCAATGCGTCATTATCAAAACGCGATTGATATTCTGGACGCAATCGTTAGTCGCAATGAAGGTGTTCAATATCGCCGTTCGTTGATAACCGCTTATGCCGATATGGGCGACACTCTTTATATGCTTGGGCATTTTTCTGAATCTCTCAACTATTACAAAAAGGCTGAGGTTATCTACCAGGCCCTTGTCGCATCCGATCCCGCCAATTTAGAGGCTGTCACCGGTCTTGCAGGTGAGCAGATCAATATCGGTAATGCTCTTTGGCGCGCGGATCATGCGCGTGAAGGAATGACCTATTTGCGGCAGGGGTTGGATACGCTAAATCGAGTCAATCAAACCCATAAAAATTCAAAATATCGCAGCCTGATTGGGTATGCTGAAATCTCCATTGCCCGGCTTTTGCAACACTCAGGAGATGAGAATGGCGCCCGCAACAGTTTCCTCATGGTGAAAGAACTTTATGCCGCTACTGTATCCGAAAACCAGAAAGATTCACGCGCCCGAATTCTACTTGCCGGAATTCAGGGTCAGTTGGGTGAAATAGATCTCCGGCGCGGCAACCTCAACAAAGCGCAAAGCGAGTATGAGAACGCACAGGCCTTAATGGAACCAGCCGCATCGGCAAAGACCCCACGTTA
>Ga0206928_1050_pt1 | contig 32972 bp, 27 predicted proteins | sample Alteio_BWOrgHeat_21_FD_152941 | JGI IMG/M metagenome (GOLD analysis project Ga0206928, IMG submission 152941) | Enriched cells from forest soil in Barre Woods Harvard Forest LTER site, Petersham, Massachusetts, United States -... | ecosystem: Environmental > Terrestrial > Soil > Temperate forest >... | reverse complement strand
TACGCTGTTGCCTTTACCTGCAATACCAAGCCAAAAATCGGGGCCGTTTTCAACATTCCAAATGCCTCCAATTATTCGATAAAAATTAAGGCCACAGGGCCTGATGGAATTTCGATTCCCGCAACGAGTCCTACAGTAAGTGGAAGCACGGTCACGCTGCCTGTTACAGAAAGCACCACGGCTTTGCCCGATACGATTAAGTATTACAACAAGGCCGACAGCACAGCTTTTACCCTGAGCTGGCAAGTCAGCTTGGATGGTGGCTCAACTTGGGCGACCGTCCAGAGTACCAAGCATACGGTGTATGTGACACTGGGTGATCCCACGACCAGCCTGCGCCAAGAGAGCCTTTTTGAAATTGGCTGCCGCGAAGCGAATGGGCTAAGTGGTGATCCCACTGATTCGACTGTTAAGGGCACTGTTACAGATGCCATCTTCGGCGACTTTGCCAGTCGAAGCGTTAAGCGAGTTGATGGCAAACAACTCACCTACTACCATTCTTACCAGACGGTTGTCACAGACACGGCAGGCTTGTTATCGGGAAGCGATGGCCAATGCGGATCATGGGCTCATCTTTTCCTCGATATTCGCAAGGCGCAGGGAATTAGTGACACCAATGATTACATAGTTCTCACACCACTTAGCCCTAGCGATGAAAAGGGTTTTATTGTTAAAAATTGGACATTTTCTGGCTCAGGAAATAGTGGAGATAGTACTTATCCATATTTGAATCTTCCTGCTAGCACGCTTGTCGGGACAAGCAGCTATAACTGGCTTTATGCAGAGGCGACGGATGCAACGGGCATCCCCGGCCAAGGTACTGCCAATCCCGCATCATTTTTCAATAACCATCAGGTGGTTTATGTAAACAGCCAATATTACGACCCTTCGTATGGGATAAAACATCCGAGTCTGCAAGACATTGAAGATACTTCAATCGATGGCTTTTATTTAATTAATTATTCCTATCCTGTAAATGAACCTCTCGTTAATCTTGATCTTAATGGCAATGGCAACAAAACCGACTCTGGAGTCGATACAATAGTCATTTTGTTCCAAAAAAATCCGTCTGGATTAAATATTTCTATCGATAGCCAAACAACCTACTAATTATGAAACGAACATATACAGCAATATCGTGCTTCATCTTAATCATTTCCTCGATGCTTATAGCCCAAGCCAATCCAGCTATTCCAAGCTTTGATCAAGTAACAAAAATTGGTTTACTTTCTCATAAAGGATGGATGTTGAATATATATCCAGACGGCTCGGCATCACTCATTTACGGCTCTAATCCAATGGACGTTGCTAAAGCGCCAAAGCAAAGCTTTTCTTTCCAGGAGGTTTACAATCTACTCGTTCCTCATCTGTCAGATACCTACAAAGAAGGAAAAACTATTGCTGTTACCCTACATGTTACTGGACAAACTTCGTCCATCTCGCTCTATCTTGAGGACAAAGCTACGATCAAAAAAATTATGTCTCAGGCACGTGATAAATCAGTCCCGCTAGATCAGACCCGTTTTAAAGAACTGCTTCAAAAGCATTCTCCTGTTCCAGACGAAGATAAATCTCAATAAAAACCGATATTGCGTGCCATGCTGTCATGTTATGGCCGCTGCCCATGCAGGTCGTGGAAGATACCAACACCAATCATGCTGTCGATGATTCCGATACCGTTCTCAAGTATGTCCGCTTTGGATTATGGGATCATGCGTTTAATACGAACACACCGACCGGCGTGATCAATGACAACAGCGAATCGACCAACTTTATCGGTTGCGACAGCCGCCGCTTTTACCTGCGTATCAAAGATACCAAGGCGACCGGCTCAACCATCACCGCCGACTGGTACACGCAAAAATCGGACGGCACCGATGACGATCATCCGGGGACGTCAACCGTCACCTTGACCCAGACGGGAACGAACACGGGTGTGTTTGTTTCCAAGGCGCTCATGCTCGTTGCCGACGATGTGGACAATAACTTTGCTCCCAACACTGGTTTGGTTGGCACCGGAACTGCCGTTCAGGGCGCGGCGGATCATCGCCTCCGCCGTGCTGCGCTCGGCGACAAAATGTGCTTTAGTTATACCATGCCCATCACCGGAGCGCAGAAAGCCACCGCTTCCGTCCCCATCTTCGACACCTCCAACGATCCCGGGCCGGATAAGAGAAAACAATTAACGGTCAATATTGTTAACTACCTAGCTCCTGCAGTTGGCAGTAATCCTCCTCAACCTTATGGAACATCGACATATATCAACTCTTTATTTTCCTCTGCCCAAGACCTTTGGACTCAAGTTGGCTTGAAAATAAATCAAGGCTCAAATGTACAAAGAGCCATTCCATCGGCAGCACTTGCTATGGATGGGACCTATCAAGGCTCAGCTAACACGACTCAAGAGGCCGCGATCTTAAACGATCTGATACCTATAACGGCAGATAATACTCTCACCGTTATTATTCTGCCGCTTGGAGGTGCGAATGCTTATACAACAATAGCCCAACGAACGAACGTCACTTTAGGAGACAGGTATTTTATTTTTATCAATAATGCTCTGGATATTAACGACCTGACTTTAGCCCACGAGTTATTTCACGCGCTTTATAATCGTTTTGACGATTCCACGGCTACCCAGCAGTACTTCCCATTCAACACCGAGCCGCCTGACTCATTTGGAGTTACCTTACCCGATGTGAGGATTTATCGACGTATTCAGGCAATTACGATAACGCCCACGGATTGGCTCAGACAGGGACGTACTGGAAGGTTTCCGATAGGATCGGGAATAGGAACAAATTCGGCAACGACAGGCAACACACTTATACAAAACTACTAATTATGAAAATCTTTATGCTGCCAGCACTAATAGGACTACTAGCCTTACTGACTATGCAAATCGCGGTCTCTACTGAATCGGATGACGCCACCATTAAACAGGCAGTTTTAACGGTTATCGGAGGTAATTTTTCTCCCGATCACTTAGGGCCTGATAAGTATGAGACTGTTAAGAAAATGATTTTGGATAATTCTGTTGCCGCTAATCGAATACTCATCAGCGAGATTTTAAATCGAGAAGTGTACACCAGAAGGCTATCATCGCTTTATGTTAGCAACTTGCTCCAGCTTACACGTAATGGAGACCGCACAGGAGCGCTTCATGCAACAGTGCTTTATCAAAAGATTCTTGATGATAGTCTCAAGGAGTTCGATAACGCAGCAAACAAAGACGCCTATTTTCAAGGGAAATCCGAACAGGATAAAAGTAAAATTCAAAGACTTCTTCAGCGAAAAAGCGAAGTAAAAGCATTTGCCGAAACGGGATCCAAGTAACTAATAGCGGAACGGTTACAGACTCGAAACGGCTGTGGGATGATCCTTCACATAATACTGATCCCACTGCTGCAAACGGTGGGCAAAACAAACAAATTGATTACATGCGTCAATCGCCTCTGTGTCATTGAACATTATGAAAAATAAAGCCCTAAAATACCTGATGGCGGGATTAGTCCTTATGAACGAAGTGAACTCCACAAGCCAACCATAGCACCAGAAGTGCCAACAAAAAATAAACGCTGAAACGGCTTCTCGGCTACGAACATACGACCATTGAAGGACGCCAAGCTCACCTACATCAAACTAAACAGCCAAACGACTTGCCCGCCTCGTGCCGCTGTCCCGGTTAACCAAGAATGTTGTGGGAGCTTTTTCACTCTCAACACCCGGATTGAACGTCGGTCATGGCTGCGACCATTCCTGCTATGTCCAAGCAAAACTTATCCTTTAAATTTGAGAAAAGGGGACAGGCACGGAGACAAGATTGCAGACCCTGGGCGAAATTCAAGGCTGCGGCGTGCCTGTCCCCTTTTTCTCTTCCACCCGGCGATCTCGGGCTACCCATAATCCGAAGCAAGCTTCGAGCAATTACACCCAAGTGATTAAATTGATTTTAAAGGCAATGGGATTTTCCCTTCAGCCAATCCTGTTAATCCTGTCCAAAAAATTCCGTTAATTCCGTAATTCCGTCAATCTTCAGCCACCGCCTCAAAGATTTTAAGCGTTGTAGGCCAAATAGGGAATGCAGAGCTACCGGGGTTTTCGCAGATGAGGTAAGATCATCGCATCATGAACAGGCCACCCTCGCATCCCCACACCGAATTCACCCATTCGGCTCAAGTTTTGCGCACATCCCCAAAACGCCTTTCTCATTCCCAGGCCCAAGTCGCCGCAATGCTTAAAAAGCTTAATCATGCTGGCTGCCTTAAATTTCTACGGAATTATCCGTCGCCCCGCACCCCAAATAAGCCAACCAGTCTATTTAAGCAAAATAAGAAAAACCATTTAGAAAAAGATGCCAGGTTAGGACATCATTTAAAATCCAAGCTTGAGGCCGCCCTGGATGGACTGGGCGAAGTAGTGATCCTGTCCGGCCTGGGTCTGATCGTCGAGAAAGAGGGTGATGTCATCCTCGACTTGAGCATCAATACCGAGGTCGATGAAGGCCGAGTCGCGGCTGGTGCGGGTGGTCTGGATGGTGAAGGAACCCACGCCGAGTTGGTTGAACTGGCTGGTGATGCCGCCATCTTCGTTGAGATACGCATGTTGCCAGGTGGCGCTGAAATGGGGGGTGAGATTAAAGGAACCGAACCAGCCCTGGACATGCCCGGCGTAGCGCGCTGCAAAGCCAAGCTGGCTACGGAGGGATTGCGTGTTTTGGGACTGGACGTTAAGCGCCGTCGGGCCTTGTTCCGTGAAAGAGTCGACCCCGAGGTTGACATATTGGAGGCCAGCCACCGGCCCGATTTTCCAATGACCTTCCTTGAATTCGTAGCCGCCGTTGAGATTGCCGACATACTGGTTGCCCTGCGGCGCTCCGTGATTGGTGCCGGTGAGAGCGCCGATCTGGATATTGCGATCCTCGGTATAACTATTATAGCCATAGGAGACGAGGCCGTTGCCGTACCAGCCCGCCTGGTCGGCATAGCTGACGTAAATTCCGGGCGAGTAGCTGTCAACGGTGGTGGTGCTGCCAATATGGTCGAGCGTGGCGTCCGTATGGCCATAAGCCATCAATCCGCCCACAGTCCAGTTACGATCAATGCGGTAATCGACACCCGCCGTGATCGAGCCGGTGGTATAGTTCTGGTGGGCCATGTCGATGTCATGGCTCAAGTCAGCCAGGATCACGTTGCCGGCAATGAAGGTGCTCCAGCTATTCTGCGGTTCGCACATGCTGCACGATTTCAGATCCTTGGGATCGTTCATCCTGACACCAGCCATGACGGGATCCGCCATATCGCTGACCATCCCCGCAGTGGATATCGGGCTCCAAGCCAGCAAGCGGCTTTTAACCTGGGACATCTGGGGATCGAGCGTCGCATCGAGGTAAGTCAACTGGCTGCCGTCAAAGCCAGTCACTCCATCGCGCAATCCAGCCAGGTGATTCCCGACCATCTGGTTGACAAAGGTCGGGTTATCAAAGGCGATGTGGCGCCAGATTTGCAGCGATTGCGGAGAAATTTGATCGAGCGCCGAACCGAGTGCACCGGGACTACCCGACAGCAGGTAAATATTGTTTACCAACGTCTGGAAGTTGCCGCCAATCACGGGCGCGTTGGGGGCAAAAGTATCGATATAGGTGCCCACCGAATGCTGGTTGGGTGTCAGGCCGTTTAGGCCACCGAGCGCCTGGAGAAAGGTAAGGGTCACATCGTTCGTCGTATAGTCGTACTCGGCGAGATACCCAGCCGTATTCAAATTGGTAATGCTGGCGTTGAACACGCCGGTATATCCATTCGTAAAACTCGCCAGGTCGTAGCTCAGGTTGGGCGTCACGGTCAGATTGTTGCCATTGATCGCGAGATTACCCCCAAGCGTGGAAGCTGCCGCGCCCGTCACAACCAACTTCTCGTTGCTGTTGTTGGTTGCGGTCAAAAGTTTCAGCGCCAGCGTGCCCCCGGTCTCGCTATAGGTGCCACCAACATTGATATTTTGCTGAACACCATCGGTGCTCAGGGTTCCGCCAATCACGGAAACGTTGCCTGTACCCAGCGCGTTATTGCTGCCGACTTGAAGAGCCCCGGCTTCCACTTTCGTGCTACCTGTATAGGTATTATTACCATTCACGAGCAACGTGCCGGAACCTTGTTTATCGAACTCGAGCACCCCAGCTTCAGCGCCATCATCTTGAATAACGCCCGAAAAAGAGCTGTTGGTGGAACCATTAACTATCAATTCGCCACCATTTCCGAACCGTAAAAATCCTGAGCCGGTGGTATCATCGGTAAGAGTCTTGACGGTCTGGCTGTTGCCGTTGAAATCCCAGAAGCCGTTCATGGTCACGGTGGAAGCCGTATTGATTTCGTTGCTGCTTATGAGCTGCACCTTGGAACCGCTGTTCACGGTCAAGTCACCCTGGATGGCGAGTGCTCCGCCGGTTTTACTCAAATCGAGCTGGCTGCCACCCGTTATGGTTGTCAATCCCGTGTAGGTATTGGCGGAGGCCCCGGAAAAGATGAAGCGTCCACCACCACTCAGGGTGACGGTCGATGCAGCCGTTTCCTGGATCACACCGTTAAAATCAACTTTATTGGTAGGCTGAACGGTATTGCTGCTGAAAGTGAAGTCCGTGATGCCTTTCGAGGTGTCGAGGGTGAAACTACCCTTCATCTGCAAGGTGCCCGTGGGCGCAAACACGAAGCTGTTTCTCGTGTCGATATTGTTTGCGATGCTAAAATTGCCACTCGTACCCAGGGTATCCTGAGCTCCATTATTACCGGAGTGATCGACCAGCAAAGCGCCGGTACCCAAGGCATTGACGTTACCAATGGTCAGGGAACCCGCCAAAAGACTCACTGAATAGGGGTTGCCGCTGCCGGGGGCATTGAGGCCGGAATTATTGCCGCTGAGAACCACATGTCCCACTCCGCCAAAATCGCCGATAACAATAGAGCCAGTCTGATTGGAGTTACCGTTGCCGGAGATGGCACTGCTGAGAGTGATCGTTCCGGTACCATGAAGACCAAGGGATGTCCCATTCAAAACCACTTTGGAGGTGACATTCAAACCGGCGGTAGCGGCGATCCACCGCTGGATCTGGTTGCCAGTTGCAAGGGTAAGCCCCGTGCCGCCAAAACTGATGGTTTGGGTCTGGCTGGAGTTATTGGTAATAGCCGTGCCACTGCCATTACCCGTACCAAGAGTCAGGGCGTTTCCCTGCAACTTAAAGGCTTGCGCTCCCTGAAAAGTAATCGAATCGATGCTGGTGAGACTGTTGTTATTGGATGTGGTGTTAGTGGCAGACAGAAGACCAAAGTTAAGATCGGCTCCGTTGGCTGGCAGTGCATTCCAGTTTGCAGCGGTGCCCCAATTGGTGCCGACACTACCGTTCCAATCATTCGCGGCACCAAAACCCGTGGAGGAAAAAATCGTTATTACGAGCAGACACAATCCAAATCTCGCAAGTGATCGAGCGCCCTTAACATTGGTATTAACAGCTTCAGTAAATTTCTTCATTTGATCTCCTTTATTTGCTCACTCCCATCTCCTATGTAAGCCCCTAAAGGCTTCGGGATTTCTTGAATTTAGTCAACCTCTAATTATCTTGAGAGAATGCTATTATTCAAGTCCTTAAAAGGTCATTATCTCGATAAGGGACAATAGCTTACTTGCTTATCAGAAAATTAATACCCTCATGAAAGCACCCAAGGTTTTTGTTCTCGGATTAGATTGTGCGGAACCGACTCTAATCCTGGGTCCCTGGCTCGACCATTTGCCTCACTTCAAACGGATCATTCAGGAAGGGCGTCATGGCCAGATACGATCCTGTGATCCGCCCATTACGGTTCCCGCCTGGAGCGTCATGATGTCTTCCCACAGCCCGGGAACGCTCGGCGTCTATGGATTTCGCAATCGCACCGACCATGGCTATGACAAACTTAGCATCGCAACCTCGACTTCCATCAAGGTCAAGCGCCTGTGGGATTACCTGAGCGAGGCCGGGAAAAAAGTCGTTTTGATCGGAGTTCCCCAAACGTATCCGCCTTTCCCGGTGAACGGCTGTCTTGTCGGCGATTTTCTGACTCCCAATACTGAATGCGATTACACTTACCCCCGGGAACTCAAACAGGAGATCAAGGAAACGGTAGGCGATTACATGCTCGATGTGCGCGATTTTCGCACCGACAATAAGGACAAGATTCTGGCCGATATTTACGAAATGACCGAAAAACGGTTCAAGCTGGCCTTTCACTTTCTCAAAAGCAAACCGTGGGATTACTTCATGATGGTTGAGATGGGAACGGATCGGATTCATCACGCTTTCTGGAGTTACCTGGATCCCAAGCATCGCGCCTACGAACCGGGACATCGCTTTGCGCAGGCCATTTTTGAATATTACAAATTTCTGGATACGAAACTGGGTGAGCTACTGGAAAAGCTTCCGCCCGAAACCCATCTTTTCATTGTTTCCGATCACGGCGCGAAACGGATGGATGGCGGCATCTGCATCAACGATTGGCTGATCAAGGAAGGCTATTTGCATCTCAAGGAAAAACCCTCCACTCCCACGCCCCTCTCCAAGGTACAGATCGACTGGAGCAAAACCAGGGCATGGGGAGATGGGGGTTATTACGGGCGCATCCTCCTGAATGTTCGGGGACGCGAACCCCAGGGAATCGTCGAGATAGCCGAGTATGAAAAACTGCGTGACGAGTTGGCGGAAAAAATAAGAACCATTCCCGATGAAAAAGGACAGCCGATTACCACCCAAATCCACCGTCCGGAGGATCTTTACCGGACGATCAATGGCGTTGCGCCCGATCTGCTCGTTTACTTCGGAGGACTCCACTGGCGTTCAATTGGCACCGTCGGTCATGACGGCATCCATACCTTTGAAAATGATACTGGCCCCGATGATGCAAACCATGCCGAACACGGTATTTTAATTTACCGTACGTCCAATGACATCAAGCGGGAGGTACGGCTTCCCTTGAATTTTGACGGGGCACGTCTCATCGATATGGCACCAACCATCCTCCGCCTGTTTGGCTTGCCTCCCGACAAGGACATGGAAGGGATGCCTTTGCGGCTGGAATGACCTGACGTAGTGTCAGGGAGTTTTGATCTTGGAGTCGTTGTCGTTAATCGACTTTCCAATCCGGGCTGAAACCGCAGCAGGCTGATCCATCCAGTTCCAACGTCCCGCCACCACCGATTGCAATTGGGCATAGGACAGAATATGCCTGCTGGTGACATCCTCCTGCTCCAATCGCAAAGTCAGGTAAGTCTGCTCGGTATTGAGAAATTGCGTCAAAGGCACCGCGTCCGACTGTTGCAAAATTTCAACTTTCTGAAAGGCCTTGCGTGCCGCGATAACTTTGCTGTTGATAGCTGCGGCGGCATAGGTGTTGTCACGGATGGCAATGTAGGCATCGAAGAGACTTTGCTGCAGATCGTCCCGGGTTTGTTGGAGTTGCAGGTTTTGTGCTTCAAGCGCAGCCAGATCCGCCCGCGCCTGATTGTGCAAAATTCCAAAATCGAAGATGGGCACGTTCACCGTGACAAACGAAGTCCAAAGATCATTTCCGTTTTTCCCCGGTGAAGACACATCATCTGCGTAGGTATAATTGCCGCGGTATTCCACCGTCGGCCAAATCTTGTCCTGATCCATGGTAAGTTGTGCCTTGGCCTGTTTGACCACAGCCTCCTGCTTCATCATGGTGGGATGATCGCCCCGAACCATCGCCATCAGCATCGGGTAAGAGGGCAGCTTGGGCATGGGAGGATACGAGACTTCAAGGGCAAATGATGCGGGATCGTCAATGCCCAGCATCATCCCCATCCGCAAAAAAGCGTCGAGGGCCAGGTCGGTGGCCGCATCGCAAGCATTTGTATTTTGAATCGCCTCCAGTTCCGCCGACGAGACATCAGCCTGTGTCGCCATTCCGTAATGAAATTGTGCTTTCACCACCTGGAGTTGCTTGTCGGAAAGACTTTTTTGATGCTGGAGCAGATCGAGTTTATCCTTCGATGTGACAACCTCGAGGTAGGTTTTGGTCACGTTGAAGAGGATCTGTTGCAGCGTCATCTCACCCGCATAACGGGTAATTTCAGTGTTCATCTGCTGGATGGTTGCAGATGGCGGGGTGTTGACGCCGAAAAATGATCCTTCCTTGATTAAAGGCATGTAAAGTTGTCCTCCACCCGATTCGTAGGCATGCAACCCCTGAATATTCCTGACGGCAACTTCAGGGTCGTGAACTCCGAGCACAGAGAAATAACTGACTGATTCCCCGGTGACATAACCGATCTGGCCGGTAGCGGTCAACTGGGGGAGATACATGGCGCGAATCGATTTCGCGCGCCGATCCATGGCTTCGAGATTAAAGCGGATCGCGCGGACGGCTGGGTTTTGCTGTTTGACACGTTCCAGGCAATCCCGAAGCGTGAAAATCTTTTTATCAGGTGACGGAGCAGGCTTGGCCACGGGAAGGGATGAAGACATGCCCGAAGAGTTTGCCGCCCAGGAAAATCCTGCGCAGGCCAACCAGGCGAAAATTAGAATGGTTCTTTTCATCCGCATGGATTTTTCCTGCTTTCGGCTATTAGCCTCACTCCTTATACCTTTCCTGGATATGTAGGCCAGCCTGAGAATATGTTTTCGTGATGGAATCATTTATAAGCCCCCCTTCGGCATGGTGGAGACGGGAGTAAGTTGCCTGGAAATGGCATCGGGAATGTTTGAGGCGTCTTGTGCGCTTGAGACATCCGGTTTAACGATGCCGCCATAAGGTCCCGGTAAAACGGGAGGCGCTACAGTCGTCACAGCCGCCGGATCCCCTCCCCCATCCCACAAATAAACCGTGCCACTGGCATTTTCGTACACCACCCGGGAAATGTTCTGCACGAACGAGACCGTATCGCGATCCTGATCGTTGAAAAGAGCGCGCGACACAGCAATAAACCAGACCCGGTTATGACGGCTGTAGAGATCCCGCAGTTGGCTCCCATTACGAATGGCCACACTTCCAGAGTGGCCGTCGATGAAGACTGGCGTATCGTATTCGCGCTCGAAGACAACCCGCTTGGTCAAGGTGGTATCGCATTCAACGGCTGATTTTCCAGTGAAGTGGGCGAAAGTATCCGGCATCAACGCGACGACCGCGTCACCCGGTTGCAATCGCCTGCTCACATAGACCGAAGGCGCCTGATAATCGTAGTAGCTGTCGTTGTATCTGGTAAAGAAAGGTGGCAGACCCTGCGGCTGTTCCACGCGATAGATTCTTACCCCGATTTCGCTCGCTGCTAAAAACATTACCGCCATGACGGCGATGAGGCCTTTTTGCGCCCAACGTCCGACCCAAGTCCAATCCATTTGAGACACCGTGCCCAAAAGTCGGGTAACGTGATCGTAAAACTGGATGATGACGGCGCAACCTCCCAGAACCAGTAATGTTTGATAATAGTAGCAATAACGAATTGAGAAAATCGGCAACAAGTTGGAATAGCAAAGCAGCAAAAGAAAAAAGACCAGCAGAACATAGCGTGTGGGTTTATGCCGCCAAAGCAGCAGCAATCCAACCATGGCCAGGATACTGAGCATGACGTGAGAATTCATCATCATCAGCCGATCAAAGTAAAAGAAGTCGTTATTGCGCTGATCCAGAAAGTTGAGCTTGGGTCCGGAAATATCGGCCAATCCTTGTCCCATGGCCAGATAGGCGGGTAAAAGCACCGCCCGCCCGCTCAATTGGATCAGCACGACTGCTCCCACAAAAAAAAGGCCCACCCAGAAATGGAATTGCCGCAACCACCGCCAGTCATTTGGATTCATGGCTACGAGCATGACGGCAAAAACGGGCAGAATGAATCCGCTGCCTTCCCAGGAAAAATAGGTCAGGCAGAAGAGAATGCACGCAGCGGGAAAGTACCTTCGATCCACTCCGTTGCCTCGCCGAATCGATTCGTAAAACACATAGAAACAGAGGAGGGCGAAAAATTGAGTCTGCTGCAAATGAAAACAGTGACGCGCCCAGAGAATATTAAAGGCCAGGCAGGCATAGATCAGGGCGGCCAGGAGTCCAGTTCTTCGATTGAACATGCGCGCTCCGATCACCCCGAGCAGTCCGCAGACCGCCGTGCCGAAAAGCAGGGACGGAACGCGCAGGCTCCAGTCGGGCCAGCCGGTCAGAATGCCGCAAAAAGCCTCAGGCCACGGCACGAGTTCGTACGTGCTCAGTCGAAAAAATACACCCTTGTAAGCGAGAGAGGGATATCCCCGCTCGACAATGCCATGCGTAACGTTGCGCATGAAAACTTCGTCATGATCGAGAGGAAAGGTCATCAATCCACTGACTCGCACGGCGAATGCGAGTATCACGATGGCCGCAAGGGCTATTCCAAAACCGTAATTCCGAATAAATTCACGCGTAACAGGAAGCCGATCTGCCTTGGATTTGGAAAGCGTTGAGGGCTGAGACCGCCATAATTTCAAGCGTAATAAAATTGAAAATAGGATGAGACCGACCCAAACGTAAAATTGAAGCGGCGCTTCAGGACGAATCCTTACGTCAAACGCAGCAAGAATCAGTACTCCTGCGGCAAGCCCCACTGGAATCTGGGCCAGGGCATCAACTGTCAGGGACTGCTCAAGAGAAACTCCACGCCGACGAGCCAGTCGATCCGAAAACCAAACCCAGAGCGCACACCAGGCAGCCGTCGCCAGCGCACCTATAACGAAAGCCATTGAGTTGCGCCGCGACACTTCGGAAGTAGAAAGAAGTGGTTGGTAACCAAGCTTCATCCGATTGCCAAAAGGGACATCTCCATAATCGGCCAGTTCTCGGGAGGGGCTCCATGCGATATTGTTCCGAACCTGCGGAATTGATTGCACCTGCCATGATGAGTTGCTGGCAATGATATTTGTGACCTCGTTGCCACGCACAAAGCAAAGATTGGCCAGCAAGGCATTTTCCGCTGCAGCATTTTCAACCTGGATTTCCAGCCGATTAGTCCCCCAGCTCAGCCAACGGCGCAAATCGATCGATCCCATCGCGAGCGGGGATTGCCCGTAAAGAACCGTGTCCGAACGGGTGATCTGCGTGCCATTCAGATAAATTCGATAATCGCCAGTTGCGCTTATTTCCAGCCATGTGGAATCGGTTCCCCAAGGCACCGTGAACTCCCGCTTGAAACAAGTTTGAGCCGCACCAATCACTTGGGAACTGATCCAACATCCTTCCACAGGATGTTGAAGCACGGCGGGTGAAACCCCAACCGGAAGGATGGAAGGATCTGGCACCGTGCGATCACTTACCAGGGCATCGGGCCATGTGCTGTCATCGAGATGGGGCAACACCCAGGTTAGACTACCCACCAAGTCATCGGTTTGCGCCTTTGCTTTCCATGTGGCATCGGAATAAATCCATTGGCTCTCGCTGGCACCACGAACGTAGCCCTTGACCAGAAGTTCGGGAGGACGGGTCTTGATGCGGCGATCAACATTGATGGTGATGCTGTTTTCGCCGCGAGTCAGATAGGGGGTTATGTCGAATTGCTTTGCGGGTTCAGCGGAGACAAACATGGCCGTTCCCGGAATGCTCGTCGTACCGGGTTGAGCCGGGAAACGAAGCGGAACGCCGTTAACGTAAGCGTCGTAAGCGTCGGTAGCGGCCACTTGGATCCAAGCCTGCCGAACGGTGCTGGTTATATAGAATTTCTTGCGAAAATAACCGGTGTCACTTTTTTCGGCTGTATGAATCCAATGTGCCCCGGAAAAATCGAGCCTATAACTTTGCGGGAGAGACTTGCCCAGGGTGAACCCGGTGTGGATGCCAACGAGGATGCCGCACAAGGCAGTGATACTGGCAGCGGTCAGGCCGTTGGCCGTTTTAAGCCAATGGACAAGCAGCGACTGCTTCATGGGTTTACGGCGTTGTCGGTCAAGCCCTTGACCGCGCGGACGCTCCAGTAATCCTTGTTATGATTCAAGACGGAATAGGCCTTGAGATAATTCAAGCGAGCCCCGGATAAGTCGCCCCGAAGATAATCGACGTCGCCTTGTGAACTGAAAAGATGAGCCTTGATCATGGGGTCATCCGTCATGCCAAGGTCTGACATCAAAAGAGCCGTAGCGCGATCATATTGGGCTGAATCCTGAAAAGCCCTCGCAGCCATGAAATTTTCGGCCAGGTTGGCTTCGGTGGCTTGCGCCGCCTTTTGCCAGTAAAGAGCGGCTATGCCCGCCTGCGGCGGTACCATGTCAATTTTAACGGGTACCCCACCAAAGGTGCTTCCGTGATTATAAAGACCCTTTGCGAGGGTAGAAGCGGCCTGACTGTATGCATTGCCCGCCACACGTCGTAAATCAACATCGCCTCCCGCCATCGCTTGCGAAAATTCATCCAAAGCCTCGTTCAAATCTTTCTGGCTCACCTGCCTTTGCCCCATGAGAAAATGATACTCGGGCGCATGGACGCGATGATCGGCCTCGGCCAGGGCACCAAGTCTTTCGTAAACACGGGGAATGCGGCGGTTCCATTCGTCAAAGGCGAGCGCCGCGCGATAATAATTTTCCGCCTGATTCCGGTTTCCTTGCCGTTCCTGCTGTTGCCCCAGGTTCCAGCATGCTTCACCCAGAGCGGGAGCCAGGCAGTGGAAACCTAAAAAAAGAAAAATCACGACGACGGCCCGCTTCATCTGTGTCCAACGGATGGCGGGATCTGCCATTAAAAAAAAAGCCGCCACCGCGAAGATAAGCGCACCCGACATGTAAAACCACCAGCCGATCTGCATGGCGACAACGCTGGCGTACCAGCGGTCATAGAGACCCTGAATATCGGTCAGCTTTGCCGAGGGTATGGCTGGCGCAAGAACCTCAATAGGGAAATTGGCGCTGTTGCCAAAGGCGGAAAGAGCGAGGTTGTCAGCCCGGGCCTGTAAAAATCGGTCGAGCCAACTGGGTTGCGAGAAGCCGATTTGCAAGGGGCAATTGAGTCCCAGTAAAAGAAGCATCAGGGCCGCCCACCAAACCGGAACGGCGCGCCGCATCTCCCAACCGATCCAGGCCAGGGCCAGGCACAGGACAATGATTACGCCATAGGAGAGTCCGAGATAGATTCCAGGCGGTGTATCCAGCGCGGAGTGAAACAGGGGCATTTCAAATGGGGAAAACCCCGGGAAAAGCACCGGATCGTACCAGTAGAAAATTGTGCCCGGAATGATAAGGCACAATCCCAGGACGACCGCAATTTTGGTTGGACTCAGATTCATGAAAGGGCCTTTCTCCTTGAGAAAAAACCTTCCACGTAAACCCGGGCGAAATCGGCAGCTTCCTGAATCAACCCAATTTCCTTGGCGCTAAAATTTTTCAACCGCCAGAGCAATCCGCCGTATGCCATGATGGCAATTATTCCCGCGACTATTTGCCAGGGAATCGTATCGTGACGCGCCAGATAAAGAACCGACATCATGACAGTAAATGGCAGGAGAGGCCGCAGTATATCCCGGAGCCATTCCAGCCGGAGTCCCAGTCCCTTGAGATTGCCCACTAAAATTATAATCAGGACGCTCTCGGCAATAACCACACTGAAGCAGGCTCCCAGATAATTCAGGCGCATAATCAGCCACGTTCCAAGAACAAGTCGTCCGGCCAATACAGCGGCCATCGAGGCCAGGTACCGTCCCGACTGATGCAGCGTGCTGTAAAGAACGGGATAAAGTGCGGAGAGGAAAAGTGGAACGACGGCCAAACCAAGCAAACGCAAAGCTGGTACTGAAGGAAGAAAGGATTTTCCCAAAAGCAAAAGAATGATCGTATGGGGCCACACCATGCACGCCGCCGCCAAGGGAAGCGCCAGGAGGTAAAACCATTTGACGGAACGTTGATAGGCTTCAGCCAATTGCTCACGCGATTCGCCCGCCAGGCGTACAAACATCGGGAAAAGAGGGCCGGTCAGAACCGCTGAGAAGAGGGTCAACCCCATCAGAAACCGGTAGGGACCACTGAAGAGTCCCAAGGCAAAGGGCGTCACAAGATATTTCAGGAGGAAAATTTCCAACTGCCAGGAAACCTGGCGCAGACCCAGGCTTGCCCCCAGTGGAAGGGTTTCAAGGGTAAGAAATATCCATAACGATAAGTCCCACAAAAACCATTTTCCTTTCGCTACAGCGAAGCGGCGTCCAACCGTCAAACGGTAATAAAAGACTTGAAATAAATTAGCCGAAAAATGGCACCAAACCGCACCCCATATACCGCCATGCAGCCACAGAACAATCGTAAGAAGCCCCACGAGCACCACCTTATGCACAACAAAACCGATGGCGTTGTACTCCATGTTTTCTGTAGCCCGGAGAACGGCGACATAACTGACCGACTGCAAAAGCAACAAGTATCCAACGCCCATGACCAGGGACAATCTTTGGATTTCAATCCCCAGGGGCAGGCAATACAGAATGGCGAGCATGACGAGAAAGGTGATGCCAGTAAAAATCCACATCAGGGAACGCGCACCCAGCAGCAGTCGCTCCAACTCGTCGGGACGCCGGGCTATTTCCCTGATCAGGATATTGCTTAGACCAAAATCGGCGATGAATTGAAAAACTGAAGCAAAAGCCAGGAGATAGGAAAAAACACCAAAATCGACGACTCCTAAAAAACGGGCCACGATAAGGATGCTGACGAACTGCAATCCTCCCCCCATCACGGCAGCAAAGATGCCGAAAGCAGCATTTTTGGCAATCCGGTGCGATTGCTTCATCGCTCAGAGCCCTTCCAGATGATAATGAACCTTGTCGCCATCCTTCAGGTAAAGAGTGCCAACGGTCGCCACGATATCGCCTTCCTGCACTCCGTCGTCAATTTCAACCCAGCCCTGGGTGATCATGCCGTAGCGGACGTGGCGTAAGACAGCGTGGTTATCCGGAGTGATGACAAATACCGTGGCGTTTTCACCCACCGGGTTCATCACGGCGGTATCGGGAACAACCAATACATGTTTTTGCTGGGTGATGCGGGCGAAGCCGGACAGCCCCGGTTTCAGTTTAAGATCAGGATTCGGAATCTTGACATAGGCGGTGAAGCTGCGGGTTTGAGGACTGGTCTTGGGATCGACGAAAAAGACTTCTCCCTGGAAAACCTGACCGGGGAATGCCTCGAACACCATCTCAGCCTTGAGACCCGCCTTGACGCTGGCAATTTTATCTTCGCTAATATTGGCTAGGAAATAAACCTCCTTCAAATTACCCAAAACCATTACCTGCTGATTCATGACAATGCGCTCCCCGGGATTAAGCATCCGGCTCATGACAATGCCGGTAACTGGAGATTTTACCTGGGCCGATTGCCTATCGATTTGAGCCTGGATCAATACCTGTTGAGCGGACGCAAGATTCGCACGGGCCTGCGCCAGGCTGCTGGAAGATGCCAAAGTATCGGCTTCGGAAGCGATTCCCTGTTTCTTCATCTCCTGCGTTCCGGCATCCTGTTTTTCAGCAATTGTTGCGGCATATTGCATCGTGTTGACCTTTTCCTGGGCTGCTGTCAGGGCAGCTATGAGGGGGGCAGGATTACACTCGTATAGAATCGTATCGGGGTTGACGATGTCGCCCAGATTGACCGGAACTTGAGTGACCTGTCCCACAATCCACGAACTGAGATTGACGATTTGCGAAGGTTGCACCTGACCTCCTCCACCGGAAATTTCCGTCAAGTCCATCATTCGGGCGCGAAAGGCATCCGCAGGCATCGGCAGATGCAGCGGCCGGGATAAGTCGGGATTATACCAGGCTTGATAAGCCGTGGCAGCGATCAGGGATACCCCTATCGCGATAAGGGTGATACGAAGCAAGGAGCGGAGACGGGAAGAAGATCGTGAATAATCGGTCTTTACCTCGTGGCCCGCACGGCTGGCTGCGGCAGCAGCCTGATCCAGCTTGTAATGCCGGGCCGCATCGCTCCCGAAGGCAATTAATTCCTGCATGACAGGACTACTCAAAATCCATCTTGCCAGTCTATGCAGTGGGCCTCGGCGCTTCGGTGGTTGTTGCTTATTCTCTTCCATTTTCTCTCCTCTTTTCCCGATCAATCGCCATTACGCATGATTTTCATTTTGCCAGCGATTGATTGTGCCCGAGTGTGCCGTGCCTGAATCATATGGAAGTAGATGTTTTCTATCTTCTGGCACTGGATGCGCCAATCATATTCTTCCCGCACGGTCTGGAGGGCGGCCTCGCCAAGTTGTTTGGCGAGCACTCGATCCGTCAGCAGGGTCGAAAAACCTTCTGCCATATGATCCACGTCTTCATCGCGGCAGACAAAGCCATTTTGCAGGTGCCGAATTCCCTTGGCTCCCCCGATGGCGGCCACGATGGGGCGGTTCGTGCCCATGTAATTGAGAATTTTAATGGGGTGACCGGCAGAAGAGGGACGAGGCGCCACGGCCACATCTCCCAGAACCAGATAATCGGGTAAATCTTCCAGGGGATGCTTGTCGACCCAGCGCATGCGGGCGGTTATTCCCAGCTCTTCAGCCAGAGTTTCCAATTCGCGGCGCAAGACCTCATTGGCGAAAGGAGAGACCACTAAAAGCACGGTATCGGAAAATTCCTGGCCCAGACGGGCAAAAGCCCGGAAGAGGATGTCGAGCCGTTGAAAATGATCGAGGGTTCCGGTGTAAAGAACCACCCTCTTGCCCTGAAGCTGAAGTTCGTGCCGAAATCGATCGGGATTTGCATGCTGGAACATTTCGGGCCATATGCCCGCAGGAATGCAGACCATTCGCTCCCGCTCAATTCCTTTCCCGGCGAGAAACTCCAGTAAATTCGGAGTAAGTGTCAGGATATAATCGGAAAATCCTGGAGCAAACCTGTCTAGGAAGGCAGCGAGCCAACGGGCCAGAAAGGCGGGTTTGATAAAACCGTAGGAAGAGAGTTCGTCCGTCATGGAATTGACGGCGTTGTAAAGGAGCGGACGCCCCGTAATCAGTTTGGCGCAAATGCCCACCAATTGGCCTTCGTAATTATGGGAGTGGATGATATCGCATTTGTATTTCCAAATCAGGCGGCATGCCTTGAAAACCATTAACAAATCGAACAAGGGTTTATGCCATGCCGGCCCGGAGTGGACCTGATGTGATACTCCCAAACCACCAATGCGATGAATGTGTATCCCACGCACCGGCATTTCATCTCCATAGGGATAAGTCACGACGTGCACATCGTGACCCAAATCGGCCATGCCTTCGGACATTTCCTTGATAGCGCCGGGTGAGCCGTAGTTGGCCGGAAAGGGACAGGCCGCCACGATAAGAATGGAAAGCTTCCGGGAAGTCGGTGACGCGGGAGCACTCATTCCAGATAACCAAGGTTTTTAAGGCGTGTTTCGACCTGCTCAGCTTCTTCTGCGGAATAGCCCTGCTCCCCAGCCGACGATGTTGTGGTCGCATTTTCCGTCAAGGGACGACCATCCTTCTGGTAATTGGATTGTTTTGAGGGATCCATCGCTTGTTGCAAAACCTTGCCGTCCATGTCCTCCGGTATTGGCATACCCAGCAAACTCAGCAGAGTTGGTGCCAGATCAATTAGTCGCGCTCCTGATACTTTTTCTCCCCGCTTAAAGCAGGGACCGCTGGCAATCAGGATACCGTCGAGTGTGTGATGTCCGGACCACTCGGGTCTGCAAAGTGGTTCCGGTTTTTCAATCCGAAGAGGAGGCAGATCGCTTTCTTCGCGCAGACTCGGCTTCGTGTTGAAGGGACTCGCTCCCCACCACTGGAGCGTGAGATCGGGGGCACATTCCGCACAATCTCCCCGATATAATTCCTCCCGTCGATGGGCCTTGGCCATGACCGGCTTACCCGTCCTCGGATCCTGAACCGCATGGAGAGCTGTCATAACTTCCTGAATGGTTTTTTCGTAATCGGCTTTTTCCACGATACCCTGCGGTTTTACGTCCTTAAGATTAATGATGACGCTTGGGGGACAAGCCCATGCCTCGTGGCAAAATGCCCGGGTGCGGCTCCAGTCGATTTCCGTGTAAGAGGTCACGATGGCGTCGGCATTGTCGCGCAGTTTGGGGAAAAGACTGGAAATCAGCAGCTTTTGTTCATGCGTCATGTTTTTACGGAGCCACTCGTGCACAGATCCCGTCAACGCCTTTAGCATACTGGTAAAAGGATTCATCGGCTTGTAGGCCAGCAATCCGGCTTGATGAAGAATTCGGTTGATGAAGAGCGTCCGGTCTGAAATGGCTTCCTGTCCGTGGTCGGAGACGACAAAAATATGAGCGGAGGAATCGAGCCGACTGACTATTTCCCCCACTGTCCGGTCAAGTCGCTGGTAAACCTCCCGGATCACGTCGCGAAAAAGTTCCGCCCCCTCCGGGTCGTGATAGAAGTGATTTTTGTCCATGTAATGCCAGAAATGATGCTCGACAGTATCGATGGACATGAAAGTGAACATCATGATGTCCTGCGGATGTTGCTCCAGCAGGTAAAGGGCAAGCTGCGACCATTGCTCGTCGCTTCGCTTAAACTCTTCCACGGCGCGCGCGCGTTTTTCGAGACTGGTCATTGAGCCGAGATAGCGTGAATCCATGATCAGCGACCCGAATTTTGCCTCGATCTCCTTTTTCAACTCAAGGGGATGGACGAACGCACTGTCGGACGAGGGCGTGTCCAGCCCGGAAATCTGGAAACCGTTAAGTTTTTCGGGAGGATAAGTAAAGGGCGTATTCATCACCCCAACGGTGTATCCGGCGCGGTTGGCCATACTCCAGACTGTCTCGGCCCTGCGATTGGAGCCGTTCGTGTAAATCATGCCATAACCGTCACGGGCATGTTCCATGAAATTATAGATGCCATGCTTGCCCGGGTTCTTACCTGTCATGAAGGAGGTCCATGCGGCAGGTGTCAGCGGCGGCATGACTGATTCCAATTCCCCGGAAACGCCCTTGGCCATCAAGGCAGCTAGGTTGGGCAGATCACCCTGCTCCACCCACGGACGAACCAGGCTCATGACAGCAGCATCGAGCCCGACAATCACAATCTTGGGGGTGGTGTTCATATCAGTTGTCTTTAGCGCTCCAGAATGGAAGCCAGATCTTTTTTCAAATCCTTGCCGCAAAGGGTAGAGGCCGGGTCATCCGGATTAAAACCAGCATAGAACTGGCGATAAATCGTTTCCGCATGATCCAGGTTTTCCGCCCGCAATAGCTCAAACAGATATTTGTTTTTAATCATGCCCCAAGTGACATTATGACTGTCACAAGGGTAGAGAAAAATTTGCGTATGCGGACACTTCTCAACGTGTCGGGCGCGAATGCGATCCGAGCTCATGGCACAAGCGTGTAGATAAAAGCGGGTCTTACCGCTGTTTTTCATCAACAGGGGCCGAAGATCCAAATAATGCCTAAGATTCTTCGGCAGCCTATGGAGTCGGAATATCGTTAACGACCAGCGCACCAATGCATCGCGGTAACTTCCGTCCTTAATAAAATTGAAATAGTCCAGGTAGGTATAGGGGGAGAAGGCGTGGACATAGTCCGGCTCCAGCATATGTCCCAGCAAAAGCGCTGCATAACCTCCAGACGATACGCCGATAAAGAGTATCCGTTTGGGAGCAAGGCGTTTGATTTCGCTTCGCAGGCGATCCTTGAGACCTTCCAGTCCATTTTCATCGATTCCCTTGAGGTAACAATAATGCCAGGGCTCGCGGACAAGAATACGATGGCATTGCAGTAGTCCGGTAAGCCGGAAGAAATCAAAAGGACGGATCGCGTTGAACTTGGCGCCGCTCCCCGTAAAAGCCACGACCAGCACTTCGGATCCCGGCTCCTCTTCGACGTGAAAGATGGGAGAAATAGAGGCGTTCATGAAAATATTTTTAATTTTCCATCTGTCCAGGCTACCTCCAGCAAGACTAGCCACCTCGCTCGCGCCATCAATGCGTGACTTTTCCAGTTGAGGAGGATTGGGGCAAGAGACTTCCGCTGGTTTCCCTGACAATATAAAGTGGGCGACCTTTAAGTTCCTCGAAGGTCTTGGCCAGATATTCTCCCACGATGCCGATGAAAAACATCTGGACGCCCCCGACGGCAAAAATAGCCACCATGATGCTAGCCCAGCCCTTGGTAAAATCGTCGAAGTAAATCTTGCGTGCGATGTAGTAGATGACCATCACGAACGCCATTAGAGAAAAAAGGATTCCGGTCATCGTAGCCATGCGCAACGGCCAACTGGAAAATGCCGATATACCTGCCCAGGCAAGACGGATCTGACGAAAAAGGGGATATTTGGTGTTTCCCTGATGACGCCCGGGCCGGTCGTATAGAACGGGCCTCTGCTCGAATCCAATCCAACTGACCATTCCACGGATAAATCTGCCCTGTTCACGCATCGTCTTGAGCTGATCCATGACGCGACGGTCGATCAGGCGAAAATCGCCTGTATCCATCGGGATGGGAACATCCGACATGAATCGCAGGAGCCGATAAAAAATTTGGGCGGTAAATCGCTTGAAAAAGGGAATGTTTTGGTGGGTTCGTCGCTGGCCGTAAGCAACGTCAACACCCTGTTCCCAAAGCTTGATCATCTCCAGCACGACTTCGGGAGGATCCTGCAGATCGGCGTCCATGGTCACCACGGCACGGCCACAGGAGAGATCGAGGCCGGCGGTAAGAGCGATCTGGTGGCCAAAATTTCGGGAAAGCGATACGTATTGAAACCGCGAATCCCTGACATTCAATTCCCGGCATACCCGGAGTGTGCCATCCGTACTTCCGTCATCGACAAAAAGAATGTCCAATTTCCATTCCTGATTTCCCAATACACGGATTAATTCCGCATAAAGGAAGGCAAGATTCTCCTCCTCGTTCAGCCCGGGCACGACAACGGTCAGGCTATCTAATTTACGGATCGGAGCGCTCATGTCGTTCTGGAGGTTATTTTCAAGGCGGTTATTTTACACGATCAAAGCGTGAATAGAATAGTTGAGGGAAACCCATTCCAAGGGTGGCCTGAAGAGGAAAATATAACAAGATCATCGGGAAGGTTTTTTCGTTAATTGGCTATTGGCCACCGCCAGTAGAGACGCATATTTGGGATTGTTGCAATCGGCTTCATAAACCTCGATGAAGCGCGCGCCCAAGCTGATGCCTCCATTAAGCGCCGTGGCGAGATCGCCTGCGTTCCCGAAAATAAAATTGCCGGAAGCAGGCCCCACCATCTGATAACCAGTAGGTGATGTTGCGGAGGATTCCTTGATGATGCGGTTGGAGAAAAAATTGGCGCCGCGTGTGGCCGATTTTTCATTGAGACCATGACTTGCCACGCCAAACCGACCCGGATATTTGGAAATGCCATATCGCACCACCTCCTCCACCGCAGCCTCACCTTCAGCATGCACGGAGGGCACACGAATCGGATTTCCCATGGCGAGAAAGAAAGGCGTGTTTTTGAAAGCTGCACCGTAAATATCGATGAGGGTTTTTGTTCCCTCGATCCATTTCTTTAACCCTCCCAAGGCGGCAAATTTTTCATAATCCTGCTGGTTTTGAACCACATACGATTCGATATAAATTCCGGGGCCTCCGATATAGACGTAACCGACGCGAGGATCGTTATCATAGCGCACAGCCATCGCCTGAACAAAAGTCGCCCATTTTTTTTGCAATACCGGATCCCATGGAGGCACCCATTTTACCTCCTGTTTTTTGGTAAAATTAGGCTGCTGGATGAGTTCCAGGCTGGTGGCACCTTCAGCCTTCAGCCAATCAGGCGTGAATCCCCCGGCGGCTACAGATAGGCTGATCTTCTTGTTATTTTGCCTGGCCAACGCCAGTCCCTGATCAAAAAGAGACCAGTTATATTCACCCTTATTTTTTTCGATCACTGACCACGTACTGCGCAATGCCACGCCGGTGAGATTATTCGCCTTCCAGAGCTTGGAGGTTAAATCGACCGGCTTGCCGGGCTTTTCTCCTGAAGGGAGACAGTAGATTCCCGCATAGGATTTGCCGGTTTCTGCCGCAGTGCAAAACTGAAAAGCCGGAGCCATCAGGCAAAGCAACAGGATCGTTACGGATGTTTTCATCCTGAAGCCACCTTCACCATTTTGAAAAAATGGAAGAGTTGAGTTTCGCCAGAAATTTATAGAGGTGCGAGTTATTGACAATGGCACGGGTGACCAGCGGCATAAATTGATCCGAGAAAAAACGGGGGTAGGCGTAGTTGGCTATCCGACTTTTTTGGTGCAGGTTTACGAAACGTCGCGCCCGATCCAAATTGCGATCCCGGCCGTGCAAAATTTTGACCTTATAGTTCTGCCCGGCAAACGAGGGACAAACCGTGCGATAATTATATTCGGGCGGCAGCACCGTCATATTAACGGGAGAATTATACAAGGCTCTCCACAAGGATGCTTGATCGCAGCAATTCATGGGAACTTTTTTTCGTCCCGCCATGTACCGTTCCATCCAGTCCGATAGCACTCTCTTCACCATCTCCGTGTTTTTATAGAGAATCACCCCTGAACCGGGTTGCACAAACCACGCGGGGATCGAAGGCTCAATACCACACCCAGGCTGGGAACAGCAGATGCGCCGGGGAGCGTGTGTGTAAGCAAACTCGTAACGATCCAGCAGTTCGATCAATTCGTAAACCGGCTCGATCAGCAAGGTGTCGCTATCCAGATAGAGCGTTTTTTGGAAAGGCGTCTTGAGCATCGGCTCAATCCTATCCATCGTTAAGAAAAGCGGTTTCTCAATGGTGTGGACATGATCAAAAAGGCCGGGAGTTAACGAGTCCGGCCGGTCAGTCCAGATGGCAATTGGTATGTCCGGCATTAGCTTGCGCACGGAAGCGGCGGATTTTTCTGCTTCGCGAACATGGGCTTCCCCTGCCGTTGCGTAGAGCACACCGAAGGCAAAGTTATTTTTGTCCATGCGAATTGATTGCCCCTTATCATGGGGCATTTCCCAGTCTGATTAATCGGAAATTGAATTCAAGAAAGGAAGTGAGCGACAGGCCATAAAGATGCCCGCCCCTTTTTTCTTTTTCTTGCGACGACACCAGTAGAAAGGTTCAGCGTCCCTGCTGCTTATCGGGTTTTGCTGCGTGTTAACCTGGAGGACCTTGAGCAGGGGGTTTATTTTCAGGCAATATGCGGATAAGTTTTCCCCAAATTTTGCATTTAACGATCCGTTCGAAATAATTCCCATTTTGCGAGAATCTGTAACTCACTGTCATTGTTTGAGAAAATGATGCCACAAAAAGATGGCACGGTCATTGCAAAGGATATTTCACGTGAATCTATCCTTGAAGATTATTTGTGTGATCGGTCAAGCCACGGCACCTCTGCTGACTTTTGAAATCATCGGAGCCATCGGGTTACTTGGTGCCTTCGCTAATCAATTGGCCTCTCTCTCACTTCACAGGAAAAAACAAGATGCACGCTGAGTTCTGTATGAAAGCCTCATCAGTTTTATTTTTAGTAACCAATAACAACCAAAAGAAAGAAATATATGCCTCAAACAATCGATAAAACATTGCAAGGTCAGATCATCGGAGGAACATTCTCAAACCACGAAAATGCAGACAAAGCAGTCGATGCTTTTCTGAAGATGGGTATTCCTCCCAATGACATTCAAGTTATTGTTCAGTTAAATGATGAACAAACCGAGGATGTGTATGCGGACATCCTTACAGAGCGTGGCTTTGCTGATTCCCAAGCGCACTTTTACGACAAGGCGATCCGTGAAGGAAAAACCCTTGTCGTGGTTTACGACGTCAAGAATCCTTCTGCCGTTATAGATATATTCGACCGTTTCAAGGCCGAATATAATCCAAATGGCTCGCGCAACATGCGTGATGACGTGGCTGGCATGACGGCTGGAGCAGTCGTCGGAGCCGTGGCCGGTGGTGTAGCAGGAGCCGCCATTGGAGGTCCTCTCGGGGCTGCCACGGGTGTGGCCGCCGGTGCAGTGGTTGGAGGTGGATCAGGTGCCGCCGCCGGAAAAGCCGCTGAACACAAAAAATAATCCGATTTGGGCAACTGGGCCGGGTCGATACATCCCGGTCCAGTTCCTTTGTCTTTTGCAACCATTTAACGACTAGCCATGAAAAAGAGCAAAGAAAAGGGAACAGAACTTTTTCATGAGGCAAATAAAGCCCCGTTCCGAAACCCAAAAGATGCCACTTTCCCCCGTTAGGGTGAACACCCCATAGCGTCAGCATGGTTTCCGCTGTTTAGTACGCAACATGAAAACCATACAGAAAAATCTCCTGCCATTAATCCTGGCCGCTCTCTTCATCGCCGTCGGTGCCGGTCGCACCATGGCATATGACCATGACGACAGGGGTTGGTTCGACGAACACCACCACCACCATGCCTTTATTCAACATAGCGGCCATCGCGGTTATTGGGACCACGATAAAAGCGGAGTCCGCATTTTTATCAATATCTGAGAGCCAGTCAACAAACCAACAACAACCGCCGTCCCTGACGGCATAATAAGAAAGTATCCAAATGAAAAATGTAATTCGTAACCTGAGCGGCCTCACCTTTTTAGGTGTGATGCTGTTCACCGCCAACATCGCCTCCGCGCAGACACCTGCTCCTTCCACCACCTCAACCACAACGACCACGACATCCGATGGCACGGTCAGCCAGTTCGGCTCGGACACCATCGTCGTTAAATCGACCACATCAACCACTCCCCTTAGCTACTCGTACTCAAAGACGACCACCTACGTCGATGAAAACGGTAATGCTGTTTCGAGTGAAACGGTGAAATCGGGCGCTCCTGTGACCGTCTATTACACGAAAGATGGCGATAAAATGATCGCCACCAAAGTCGTCGTGAAAAAGACGACGACCACGACAACTCCGGCATCCCCCTAACTTGGGTAAATCGGTGCGCTTGCTTGCATAAGCAGGCGCACCTCCCGCTGGATAAAATCAAATTTATGAAAAAGCTCTTACTTTCCTTCCTGCTGGCTTCCGTAATCGGAGCCTTATCCGGCTGTGCCTCCGATCGTCCCGAGACGACGACAACCACTTCGACGACCACGGAAGAAACGACGGTACATCCCGCAAGTCAGTAACCATAAACGATAAGCAGAGCAGTAAATAGAAGTTGGGAGTGAACGCTAAAACAAAATCTGATCAAGGGGGCCATTTGATTTCAAAACTGGGCGCATTCACCATCACCCTGCTGCAGGAACTTAGCAGCCTGGTGTGGATGGGGAGGGAAACGATTTCTGAAATCGGGGAACGGATTGCGACGCGACGCGCGCCCTTTCGCCTGGAACATTTTTTCTACCAGAGCAATCGCGTCGGCGTAGGGTCAGTCCCCATGGTTATTCTTCTTTCGGTTTTTATCGGGCTCACCATGGCCTTGCTGACCGGCTATCAACTCCGGCGTTTTGGCATCGTCACGTTGGTTCCTGCAATTGTCTCCGTTTCTTTCATACGCGAAATGGGACCGCTTTTCACGGGCATTGTACTGGCATCTCGAATCGGCGCTGCCTACACCGCCGAGTTGGGAGCCATGACCGCCGGGGGCGAGGTGGATGCCATCGAGGGCATGGGCATCGGCGCGCTTCGTTATCTCGTCACGCCCCGGATTCTGGCCATTTTTTTCCTGACACCCTGCCTGACCGTTATTTCCATCGTTTCCGGCATTATCGGCGGGGCATTCATCTCGAGCCTCATGCTGCAAATCAGCTATGGCTATTTTTACGACCAGGTGATGACAAACCTGCTGGTGAAGGATGTGATGGCCGGGATCGTGAAGAGCTTTTTGTTCGGCGCCATCATTGGAATGATCGCCTGTTACAAGGGGCTGTCGGTGCGGGGAGGCGCCGTTGGAGTGGGCATCGCGACGACTTCGAGCGTGGTGACCGCGATCAGCACGGTGATTGCCTGTGATTCGCTCTGCAACATTTTCATCGTCACCTTTTTCCCATGAGTGCAACACCGGAAAAATTAGTTGAGATGCGCGACGTGAAATTGCAATTCGCGGACAAAGTAATTTTGAACGGCGTCAACTTTTCCATTCAGTCCCAGGAAATTTTAGTCATCATGGGACTCAGCGGTGGCGGCAAGAGCACGTTGCTGAGCATCTTGATGGGACTGCTTAAACCGAATGCGGGTTCCGTTCTTTTCAAGGAAGAAGACCTGGGCAAACTTTCGCGACCGAAATTAAACGAGGTCCGGGCGCACATCGGCATGGTCTATCAAAATGCGGCGTTAATCAGCTCGATGAACGCACGCGAAAACATCAGCCTGCCGTTGAAGGAGCTTTCGGATAAAAACGACAAGGAGATCGATGCAATCGTCGATCAAAAGCTGGAACTGGTTGGACTTAAGGACGCCAGGGACAAGCTTCCCTCCGAACTCAGCGGCGGCATGCAAAAGCGGGTGGGACTGGCGCGTGCGCTGGCATTGGAGCCGGAGTTGGTGCTTTTCGACGAGCCCACGGCGGGTCTCGATCCGATCAACGGCAAGCTCATTGATGATCTCATCGTCCAATTGCGCGATAAGCAAAAGGTCACGGCCATTGTCGTCACGCACGAAATGGACAGTGCATTCGCCGTGGCAACGCGCATGGCGTTTCTCCATGAAGGGAAAATTATTCTCGAGGGAACGCCCGAGGAATTTCGACATTCGGATAACCCCATCGTCAGCAAATTTCTTTCCTCCTATTCAGACCACGAACACACCAAGGAATAACTTATGCAAATCCACAAAAATGAAATCACCACGGGCATCCTGGTCTTGGTGACCTTCGGTGTCTTGATCACCGTCTTGGTCGTCATCGGAATGCCCGGAGTCATCAAGCCGCTCAACACTTATCGGATCTATTACGACAACGCCAACGGGATTCACCCTGGCGCGCCCGTGCTCCTGGCAGGGCGGGAGATCGGCAAAGTCACAGCCCTTAAATCCCCGGTACCGTTGGAAAAGCGACCTAACGGACATCCCGATTACGAAGTCTCCATCGATGTGCAGGTCGCGCGCGACGCGGAGATCTACAACAACGTAACCATTCATTTAACCCAGCAAGGTCTCATGGGCCAACAAGTGATCGATTTCATGCATGGCGATGCCAGTACGGGATTGGCGGAGAATCACACCGAGTTTGTTGGCGAACGGGTACCTGATATTTCCGAGGCGGTGGCCGCCAATATGAAACGCCTGACTGGCCCCGACTCCGACCTGGCTCTCACCATCAAAAACGCGAAGACGTTTATGGAGACACTGAACAATTCCCAGGTTCCGCAGGTGATCAAGAATACCGAGCAATTCACCGACACCCTCAAGAGGGAACCATGGCGGCTCCTTTGGCCGAGCACCAAGTCCTATGCGGGCGACGAGAAACCTACACCCACGAAAAAGGATAAAATTCCTTCCTCGGCAAGTGGTGAAGCAAAATCCAAGTGAAGAAGATTTGAGCGAAGTCGCTCATGGGGTGAAGACCCCACTAGAAGTTGTCTCTGTGAGGGCTATATTATTTATTATGAATCTACTCGTTCTTCTAATTGTATTGATGCTCCTGTTCGGTGGCGGCGGATTTTACCTGGGTGGACCATTGGTAGGCGGCGGTGGGTTTGGACTCATCCTGCTTGTCCTTTTGGTTCTGTTTTTTACCGGCAACCTGGGCAGGAGATAACACAGAACAAAATCGCGGCGCTGGACGCAGAGCTTCCAGCCGCAGCTAAAGGAAGGGTTACGCACCAATGAAACCACCGTGGCGTGTCATTGTAGTCGGCGCTTCTGCTGGAGGAGTTAAGGCATTGTGCGCGCTTGTCAAAGCCCTGCCAGCGCCATCACCCGTGCCCATGTACATCGTTCTCCACACCGGCCCTGACAGCCTGCTCGATGAAATCCTTACGGCGTGTGACAGCCACCGCGTGCGATTCGTTGAAAATGGAGAGCGAATCGAAAAAGGCATCTACGTCTCCCGCCCACGACGGCATCTTGTTGTGAACGAGAACACAATAGGCGTATCCGAGCTAAACGCTCCCAAGCGGGATCTCTGGATTCCTTCCATTGATGAGCTATTTGAAAGCACCGCAAAGTCCCAAGGCTCCCGCTCCATCGGTATCATCTTGAGTGGCACCATGCACGATGGAGTAGCAGGTCTTCTCGCCATTCGAAAAGCAGGTGGAACAACCATCGCCCAGGAACCTGAAGAGGCCCAAAGTCCGGAAATGCCCATGGCGGCTCTCGACGCGAGCGCCGTGGATTTCTGCCTGCCGATCAAAGGTATAGCCGCCAAACTTTCCGAGTTGTGCGTTTAGGAAAAAGAAGACAGTCATGTTTTACGGTGGCAGTTGAAGCCTCATTCCGAAACCGAAAAGATGCCTGCCCCTTTTTCCCTTCTCTTTTCCGGGGGGGCATGGGGATGTTCCGTTACAGTGTGGTATGAGGTGGTATGGCGAGGCGGTCATTGAACTGGTCGCGGGCGATTTGGGTTTGTTGGCGGTGATGGAGTGAGGTGAGTCGCGGAACACCCGGCGGAGGTGCGGCCGGTTGGGTTTCGTTGGTTTTGGAAGAAGAATGAGAATGGAGGGAGTTCATGAGGCCACGATTTTACATCAGCCCGAATGAAACGCGGTAGTCTTAGACCTCTTAAATAGCTTATCTGGCGCAAAATTATAAGCCTTTTAGGCCAGATAAGAAAATGGGGAGGAATTCAGCCGGGAAAGCGCGAAGCCTGACTCCCGAGAACACCGGCGCGGGCAGTGCAATCCCTCCCCGTTCGGCATCTTACCCAAAAGATGCCTGCCCCATTTTTCAAGGCAAAATGGGCTGTCGATGGTGCATACCGCCTCTCGTGAAGCTATGCATAAAATAGTTAGAGGTCCTTCGACAGCGCCGCGATAAGCGCGGCTTGCTCAGGATGACAGGTTTTTTTCTCTGCACCTGACCGCCGCTGGGCCAGCGGTGGCTACCATGGGGAACGACGGTCACAGACCGCCGCTACATCTGCATAAGGGAAAAGGGGATGGGTTTCTTTTTTGTCCCTCAGTCTCATTCCAATCCTGACATTAAAATAGGAATAATATTCCCAGATTAATGCCAATATAGGGATTAAAATACCTAATTTTTAATGGGTAATAGGGTAAATAATGCCTATTTTGCTTGACTACTGAGGTGATCTGCCTAAAGTTAGTGTATTAAATTAATAAATAATAATAACAATACAATTATATCAAGTTTTCTTACCATAACCTTGCAGTGCAGTACGAAACGAATTTTCACGGGTTCTGTATTAGCCCTTGCAATAATGTTTTTGCCTCAGAAGGCTATAGCGCAAATTCTAACCGTGGACTTGGGAACGGCTTCCAGTTTTGCGATTCTGGCCAGCTCCGGGACTACTAATGCAGGGGTCACCACGGTTACCGGGGATGTGGGATCATCTCCAACCGCGACCATCGCTAACTCTGGAACCTTCAGCTTGATAGGGACTGATCATGGCGGAGATGCGGTCACATTGAGTGCCAAAAATGATTTAGGCACCGCCTATACGGACGCCGTTGGCCGCACGCCAACTACTATTTACGGTGCGATCTTCGACCTCGGAGGGCTAACGCTGACATCTGGCGTTTACAATGATCCTAGTTCTTTTGGAATCACAGGAACCTTGACGCTCGACGGTCAGAATAATCCCGATGCAGTCTGGATTTTTCAGGCTGGATCGACCCTTGGCACGGGAGCGAATAGTGCGGTGGTACTGATTAATGGTGCTCATGCCTCCAATGTCTTTTGGCAAATCGGCAGTTCGGCGACGCTCGGAGCGGACACGGCCTTTGCGGGGAACATGCTGGCTTTCACGTCCATCACGCTCGGCAGCGGTACCGTGGTGAATGGCCGAGCATTGGCAGAGGGTGGCGCGGTTGCTCTGACCCAAAATACCATTTCTCTTCCCGTTTCCGCTGCGCCGGAGCCGGGAATCACGTTGCTGCTTGGCATCGGACTGGTAACTCTGTTTGCTTTTAGGCGGCAATTTTCCCCTCGGGTTCAAATAGCTTGTCAGAAGGTAAGGGCTTAAAATCGTGCCATTCTCTTGCGCTTCAACCCGAGAAAAGGATCCGGAAAAGGGGCAGGCATCTTTTTTAGATTAAGAGGGAGGCTGCTGTTACTTCCTCAACAGGGGAAAAGATAACTGAACTGATCCTTCGACAGCGCCGCGACAAGCGCGGCTTGCTCAGGATGACAGGTTTTTTATAAAAAAAGGGACAGGCGGTTTTATGACGGCAGATGAAATCCCACTCCGAAACCGAAAAGATACCTCAGCAAGGCAGCGTGAAATAAAAAGTGGCACCGCCATCAACCTTGGCCTCGGCCCAGGTGCGTCCGCCATGACGGGCGATGATGCGGCGCACATTGGCCAGCCCGACGCCCGTGCCTTCAAAATCTTCCGCGCGGTGCAACCGTTGAAAAACGCCGAATAATTTGTCCGCATACTTCATGTCGAACCCGACGCCGTTATCGCGGATAAAAATCACCGTTTCCCCGGCCTCGACCGTGCAACCAATTTCAATTTCAGCCGGGTTGCGCGGACGGGTGTATTTGATGGCGTTGAAAAGCAGGTTGCTGAAGACCTGTTGCAGCAGGGAGGGATCGGCCTGCACCTGGGGCAGCGATCCCTTCTTCCACACGATATTCCTGCCATCGATCTCGGGCTGGAGTCCCTGGATTACTTTTTCCACCAAATCCTGAAGATCGACCTGGGTGCGTCGCATTTCGGCGCGTCCCATCCGGGAAAATTCGAGCAGATCGTTGATGAGTTGCCCCATCTGTTTTGACGCATTGATGATCTGGTTCAGATAGCGCCTGTCTTTTTCCGAAAGCGAAGAATCGGTCGATTTACCAAGCATCTCTGCATAACCGTCAATGTGCCGCACGGGCGTGCGCAGGTCGTGCGAAACCGAATAGGAAAATGCCTCCAGTTCCTTGTTGGCTGC
>Ga0206928_1049_pt1 | contig 33275 bp, 27 predicted proteins | sample Alteio_BWOrgHeat_21_FD_152941 | JGI IMG/M metagenome (GOLD analysis project Ga0206928, IMG submission 152941) | Enriched cells from forest soil in Barre Woods Harvard Forest LTER site, Petersham, Massachusetts, United States -... | ecosystem: Environmental > Terrestrial > Soil > Temperate forest >... | reverse complement strand
TCATTTTCTTAAACGTACTTCTTTTAACCCCTGTTAATCTTCGAAATTGCTCATCTGAGAACTCTTCTATTTGATCGTATTTCATGCCGCCTCACAAAGGCATCATTTTTACATTAATTTTTTTTAAAACGCCAGTTTTGAAAGAAGTCTATTGCTGTAAAAATTTGCTGATTTCTTCTTTTGAAAATTCTCCTTGAGCTACCTTACAAACCATTTCCTCAAACTCCTCGAGGTTGTATTTTATTTTACACCCATTTTGAACCAAAAAAATTAAAGTAGAAGCAGCCCCTGTTCTTTTATTTCCATCCAAGAAAGCATGATTACAAACAATATGAAAAAGATATGCTGAAGCTTTGTCAAATAAAGATTTATGAAGATGTTCTCCAAACATTGTAGCTTTTGGCATTTCTATCGCAGATATAAGCAAACCCATATCTCTAATTCCTTGTAGACCACCGTATTCAGAAACTAGATCATCATGAATTTGTATTATTTCTTCGATAGTTAAGAAAATCATCGGTCAGACAATTTTTTGAAAAGTTCTGCATATTCCGAAAAAACATGTTTCTTTGCTTCGTCAAATTTACTGTTTACCGGTTTTACTGATTGAATAGTAACTCCGGTATTAGAATCTACAACGATTTGAAACAAGCAATTCTCATCAAGACCTGCCGCTTGTAAAATGGATTTATCGATGATGATGGCTTTACTATTTCCATGTTGAACTAAATGTTTAACTTGCATAAGAACCTCCTTTGTATGTACTAATGTTATCACAAATTGAATTACTCGTATATACGAATGTTATCACATTTACTAGGGCGTCGCATCGATGATTTCCCGACGTGCTTTCTCTTGAAAATCCATTGCCTTTTTGTTTTCTGCCATACAATAATAAAAAAGCGCAAGTTGTCTATAGAGCTGTTTTCTTTCCCATAGGAAAGATTTTAATATCCATCCCTGATTTTCTTTGATTTTGCCGCTAAGATAGGAGCTGAATAATAACCATGTTCTAGGATATGGAGCCTCAAATACTCCTGAAAAATGGATGGACGAAATATCTTTACCTTCCGTCACTTCCAACCAGCAACCATAAAGAAAATGCAGTAAGCTTGTCTCCTGTCCCAAAACTTCCAGTGGATAACTTTGCAACAATTCACCGGCAGCGCTCCAATTCCTATCCAACAAATAAGCCCATATCGAATAACAGCGAAGTCTTGTAAGACCTTCAGGAGTGAATGGCCATTGCTGTGTATTTTCTATTAAGGAATGGATAAAAGTGGTGTTTTTATTATCAATGGCAAGCTCTAAAATGTATAGAAGTGCTCGTTCGATGTGTCTGGAAGGTGAATCCGGTTTTAATTTAGCCAAATTGCCGCTTGCCATTTCTAGTGAATGTTCATGGCAAAGGATGACAGCTTCCAATGATGCTTTAAAGCATTCAAAAGTTCTAAAGTCTTTTTCCGGGTAGTCTTCGGAAATTTGCTTAAGTTTTTCGCTTGCCAGTTTCCAGGAACCTAACTCTATCAGGCAAAATAAAGCATTTGCTACGGTAATGGGATGGAAGGTTCTTAGGTGAATCAGGTCGTCAATCAATTCCGCTAAAACGTAAGGACGTGCAAGCCAAAATGCTAGTTTAATGGCAAAAACAAGATTCTTTAATTCCAAAGAGGTGGATTGCTTGGGATCGTTTTCGATAAAAAAAAGAGGTTCCCAATGCTTATCAAGGCTTTGCAAAAGTTTTTCCGTATTTAAGTTCTTTACTGTTTCCGGCAAATATTTTAGTGTCAGCAAAATGAAGTTAAATGTGGCCTGCCTATTATTCCTGGAGCTGTCGTGCATGCGATAAACGATCTGTTCTTGTAGTATCGGTAAAAGGGGATGATTTGGATACCTTCTATAGGCAAGTTCAAAGCATTTTGCTTCTTCTTCGTAGTCGCCAAGGCTTTGATAAATAAGGGCTTTTCCAAGATACTCCAGGGGAGCTCCCGGGGTGTTATGCAATTTGTTGAATTCTTCTTGTGCAGCATCGAAGAGGGCGGTTTTTGTTTCTTTATCAGTGGTATTATTAGCTTGTTCCAATAAGGTGATTCCTGCGCGGAACATGGCTTCGCGTCCCTCAGCCCTACCCGGAAATGAATAGCCGATACGGCGGTATTCGGTAAGGGCTGTTGCATAATCTTTATGGGCTAAGAAAGCATCGGGAACAGCTAAACAGTTTACAGTTACGTTTTGACTGCCTACAAAGACATGAAAATTTTTCACTTCAAAATCAGCATCCCTTACAAGGAGTCCGATGTGAGTGCCCGCAAGGGGCAGATGACTAATGTAAGAAAATTGAAGAACATGATTTAGATAGACATGGATATTGTTTTCAATTTTTTCAATGCAAATGTCATGCCACTGGTCGTTTTTGAAAAAAACATCCGGTGCATTCATGACTTCTACGGTAGACCTTAGCAGTTTTGTCGATTTGTTAGACTCGTTACCAATCCATAGGCAATACCCATCGTTAAGATGCAATCTTTCCGCAGCTTCAGGGATGCTGAGTAAAAATCCAATGCCATGCCCTTTTTCCCCGATCTTTACTGCAGCTTCAATTTTAATTGTTTCTTGAAAGGAATCTTTTGAGATCATGAGGTTGACCCAATCGGAAGCTTCTGTACCGCGTGTTAAAGCTACATGCTCGGCAATGAACACATTTTCCTGGAATTCCCAATCTTTTTTTTGGTTGATATTAAGTTCGGCTATTTGGAACCATTCAGAGCGGCCTTCAATGTAGTTTTCAAGGTCGTGTATTAAATCATCTACAGTTTGATAGCGGTTTTCGGGAAGGGGGGCTAGACTTTTTAAAACGACACGAGAAAGGGATCTGGGCACATCGCGGTAGGGGGCGATTTCAACAGGGTCAATAAGCTTCTCGGCACCCATGTTTTTTCGGAATTCTTTAAGGGATTCCCTATGGAAAGGGTTTTTAAGTGTTAGTAATTGGTAGAGAATGGCGCCGAGAGAATAGATATCTGTTTGGAAATCGGCTTTTTTTCCCATAGCCCTTTCAGGAGCCATATAGGCAATTGTTCCAACAACTTTTCCGACATTCGTCAGGTGATGTAGAGGGTGTATTTCTTCGCTTAGTTCTTCTCCCTCAGTATCTATTTCTTCATTTGCCGGTTGTTTTACAACTTTTGCCAGCCCCCAATCAAGAATGACGATTTGACCGTATTGTCCTACAATAATATTTTCAGGCTTTAGATCTCGGTGTAGAATTTTTTTTGAGTGAGAATAAGCAACAGCTTGGCAAATGCTTAAGAAAATGCGGATTAATGCCGGGATAGATTCGGCAATATGATCCATTTCTTCACCCTTTTTTTCTTGCTGACGGGCTTTACGCAATAATTGTTTGAGGGTTTCACCTTCGATGTAAGGCATTGTGTAGTAGATATGGTCCAATTCATTATGGATCGCGTAAATAGGGATGATGGCAGGATGGGTCAGTTGGCTGGTGATACGCGCTTCTTTAATAAATCGGTTATGCAGTTGTTTATGCTCTATGAGATCCGGCCTGATTTTTTTTAATGCGAGCCGCCTTCCACACGTCGTGTCGTAGGCGAGAAAAACTTCGCCCATGCCCCCTTTTCCGATGCTGCGGATCACTTGATAGGGTCCGATCGTAAAAAGTATTTCCTTATCTAAGGGTAAGTGTTCTGTGAGAAATGATACTGTTGAGGCTGTTGTTGTTGATAATGTGGAATTATCTTTAGTGACCTCTACTCCGATTGTTGTGGCTTTTTCTGCAAAAAGTGAATTTCTGCAAAAAGGGCAATAGCGCATAGCCTCGATTAATGGGCTATTGATGGAAAATTCTTTGCGGCAACTGGGACAGATAATCTCTTTTTTCATGAGGACTCGATTAAGTAAATAACATGAAGACTTGATTAGATTAAAAAAGATCATCCTATGTGATTGCAGAATTTTAATCTCTGTAAAATTGCATCCTGAGTGATCTCGCCGGCAGAGCCGGACTCGTCGTAAAAGCGGTGGCAGAGAGGCCGAGAAAAAATTAGAATGCGAGCGATTTTATCAAGATTTTTTCGCAGATTTCAAATTTTCTCCCCTTCCATAACGTTCACGTTCCGTTGTGGAAGGGGAGAAAATTTGAAAGATGCAAAAAAGCTTGATAAAAGCGCTCTGCATCTCTATTTTTTCTCGGCCTCAGAGCCACACGCACTCCACACACATTCCAGAGAGTTAACAGTGCTATTTGGTTTTTAATTTTCGCCAAAAATTAAGCGCATCTTCAGAAGCGTTTTGGACAAAACAATTATTGCCTAGCTCTTCATCAAAGTAGATCCCATTCCCAGAACTATAAGAGGCAACCATTTGGTGATACAAAGCATTGATCCCATGCTCGTCCCTCTCGGGCAATGTGTAGCGAAACCCGCACATGAGAGTTGTAAAAGAGTCGTTTCTCCAATGTCTGGCCCCTTTGCGCATCGCTTCTTCGCTTGTTTCACCTGATATTTCTGTTTCTATTCCTTGTTCCTGATTTTCCTTTGTTTCTTCATACCAGAAAAAATGCCGGTTTGCATTTTTTCTTAAATAAAGATTTTTCCATGCACCATCTTTAAAAATTCGGGCGACATGTATTAGTTTAGCCGGTTTTTCTTCAATAATCGCGGATACTGTCATTTTTCCTCGGTCTCTTTTTTACGATGATAACAGGTTCTTAAAGAAATTTACCTGTCCAGGCTGTCGGATGTGCTTTCAATTCCTCAGGTGTCCCTTTAAAGACTACCTCCCCGCCGGCTTCTCCGGCTTCAGGACCTAGCTCGATCACAAAATCTGCATTTTTAATGATATCGAGATTGTGCTCAATAATAATCATGGTATTCCCTTTATCAACCAGGCGTTGCAAGACACCCAACAGTTTTTTTATGTCATCAGGATGCAATCCTGTCGTTGGTTCATCGAGTAAATATAAAGTTTTTCCTGTAGAGCGTTTAGCAAGTTCACGGCTGAGCTTAATTCTCTGCGCTTCTCCGCCGGAAAGGCTAGCCATTTCCTGCCCAAGCTTAAGATAACCTAAACCTACTGAAATTAATGTGTCAAGAGGACGAATAATCCTGGGATGATTGGCAAATGCAAGGCGTGCCTCATCAACAGTCAATTGCAAGTACTCCCCAAAATTCTTTCCGGAATATTCGATCTCCAAACTTACAGCATTTAACCTAAGGCCTTTGCACTCTTCACAGCCGACCCTAATGGCGGGCATAAAATGCATCTCTACTTTTCGATAACCCATTCCCCAGCAACCGGTGCACATCCCTCGTCTATGATTGTAACTAAAATGTTTTCCTTGCAGGCCCTTGGTGCGCGAAGCGGGAAGGGAAGCAAAAAATTCCCGCATGCGTGTGAGTACGTCGACATAAGTTCCTACGTCTGAACGGGCTGTCAGTCCGATTGGATTTTGGTCGATAGAGATGATCTTATCGAAATTTAAGAGACCGGATATTTTGCACCCTTTAAAGTCAGTGGTATCTTTACCCCTGATATTGATTCCTTTTTGACATCCGGGTAGAATGAGATCATGCATCAAAGAAGATTTTCCGGAACCGGACACTCCTGTTAAGCAAGTGAGTAACTTAATGGGAATATCGACATCTATATTTTTTAAATTGTGAATTGAGGCATTTTTTATTGAAAGTTTTTCTTTTCCCGGTTTTCGCCTTTTTTCAGGTATTCCAATTGTTTTTTTTCCGGTGAGATAAGCGCCTGTTAAGGAGTTTGGATTCTTTTTGATTTCGCTGAGGGTACCCTTTGCCGTAATATGCCCTCCGTGTTCGCCGGCTTGCGGACCGAAATCAAGGATATAATCGGCTCTTTGGATAGATAAGGGATCATGTTCTACCATGATAAGGGTATTGCCAAGTTTTTTTAATTTTTGTAAAGCATTGTTGAGGCGCTCGCTATCCCGCGGATGCAATCCAATTGTAGGCTCGTCTAAAACATATAAGACACCGGTCAACCCGCTACCCAACTGCCGCGCCAACCTAATTCTTTGTGCTTCTCCACCGGATAAGGTTGGTGCGCGTCTTTCCAGTGACATATAATGCAGGCCCACTTCTGATAAAAAACGTAACTTATCTGTCAGTTGTTTCTTGACTTCAGAAAGTAATTGATTGTCCTTTGTGGATAATTTTAAGTTTTCTATAAAAGTACCGGCATCTTCAATGGGTAGGCGGCAAAGGTCGCAGATTGATAGTTTGTCAATAGTGACATGGCGAGCTAGCGGATTCAAGCGCGATCCGTTGCAAGAAAGGCACTCAAGTTCATCCAAAATAGGGATAATAGGTTCGCGTATTTCTGCTTTTCCTGTCCTTCCAATTTTAGCGAGGACCGTATTAATGCCTGTCCAGCGGAACGAAAAGCCTGATTGCGAAGGATACCATTTATCGATAGGTGAGCCATTCATAATCATTTGCAATTGATCTGCCGGCAATTTGTTCAAAGGAGTGTAGAAATCAATCTTTTCAGCTTTCAAAAAGGATTCAAAAAGGGTAAATGACGCCGTGCTGTATTTTTCACGCCACAAAAAGCGCATAAGGCTAGCTGCGGATTGACTGGTGATTTCCATGTTTTGCGTCAAATTAGCCCCATACTGATAACCAAGGCCTTGGCAATCGATGCACATGCCTAAAGCATTGTTAAAGGCAAAAGTATGTGGTGTAATTTCCGGGTAGGATTTACCGGTACTTTCGTCGGAAAAAGCCAGATTGAAGGGTGTATCGGTGCCTTCTTTTGCAATCACTAATTTGCCGCTACTAATGCGTCCTCCATTTTCAATCGCTTCGAAAAGTCGGTGGCGACTCCCCGGGTTTACTTTAAGGCGATCGATAACAAGCAGCAATTCATTTTTACGTTTGCGGTCGAATTTGGAAATCAGGTTTTCTTCGTCTAAATCAAAATATTCTCCGTTCAACCTAATCCTCAGAAAACCAAGGCGTTGCAGTCGATTTAAAGCGTCTTCGAATTTTTCATTTTTACGAATTTCAATAGGTGCGAGCACTTGGATTTTTTCATTTTCCGGAAAGTTGAGAATACGGTCGACAACATATTCTTTGCTGATTGCTTTGATGATTTTTCCGGTTTCGGGACTATGCGGAATCCCTATGCGGGCATACAGGATGCGTAGATAGTCATACACTTCTGTCATGGTGCCGACTGTGCTTCGGGGATTACCGGAATGGGATTTTTGTTCGATAGCAATTGCCGGGGATAAACCTTCAACATGCCCAACCTTTGGCTTAGGCATTTGTTTGACAAATTGACGGGCGTAAGGGGAAAGGGATTCTATATAACGCCTTTGCCCTTCCGCATAGATGGTGTCAAAAGCCAAGGATGTTTTCCCGGATCCCGATGGGCCTGTGAAAATCGTTAATTTTTCACGTGGAATTTTGACATCCAAATGTTTAAGGTTATTCTGCTCTGCGCCAAGCACCGTAATATCTTTTATTTTTTCAGAGAATACAGTTTGTTTTCTTGTTTGCCGGCCGAGTCCATTCTTGATTAAATTGGCGGCTCGTTCTTTTGGGTTATCGTTTAAAATTTGATGGATTGCATGGCCTGTGGGCGTATCCATGCCTGAAATTTTTTCCGGAGTGCCTGCGGCAACGATCTCCCCCCCACCCTGGCCCCCTTCGGGTCCAATATCGATCACCCAATCCGCTGTCTTTACCACATCCATATTATGTTCGATGACAACCACTGTGTTGCCCCTTTCAATCAATTCATGGAGTACTAGCAAAAGATTTTTGATGTCGTGAAAATGCAAGCCGGTTGTCGGTTCATCCAGAATGTAAATCGTATTGCCGGTGGAAGGGCGAACAAGCTCTTTTGCTAGTTTAATACGCTGTGCTTCCCCCCCTGATAGGGTTGTGGAGGATTGTCCAAGTTTGATATATTCCATCCCCACTTTTTGCAAGGTTTCAAGTTTATGTTTAATGGATGGAATATTGGTAAAGAAAGCCAGGGCTTCGACGACCTCCATTTCAAGGATGTCATAAATGTTTTTTCCTTTATAAAAGATTGAAAGTGTATCTTCGTCAAATCTTTTTGTAAGGCAAAGAGGGCAATCCATCCAAGCATCTTCCATGAAATCCATATCAATCTTTACGAGCCCCATTCCTTCGCATTGAGGACAGGAACCTTCTTTGACATTGAAGCTGAATCGGCCGGGTTTATATCCTCTGGCTTGGCTTTCAGGGAGCTGACAAAAAAGATCGCGAATCTCGTCAAATAATTTGATGTAGGTTGCCGGGTTTGAACGGGGGTTTCTTCCTATAGGGGATTGATCGATCGCAATGACTTTATCGACATGTTCTATTCCTTTTATACTTTGATGCGCGCCTATATCATGTTCAGCATCATGAAGCGTGTTGGCGAGCGCAGGGTAAAGAATATCTGTGATAAGCGACGATTTTCCCGAGCCGGATACTCCTGTGATGGCGACGAAAAGCCCTAAGGGGATTGAGGGGGAAATGTTTTTTAAATTGTGGTGCGTGGCACCAATAATCTTTAATTGTTTTTTAGTGGGTTTACGTCGCTTTTTGGGAATGGGGATAGAGAGTTTTCCGTTTAAGTATCCGGCGGTGATTGAATTGCCGCAGGAAATAAGGTCGATCAGATCCCCGTCAACGACAATTTCTCCTCCTCTTGAGCCTGGTCCTGGTCCGAAATCAACAATATGATCCGCTTCCCAAATGGTTTCTTCGTCATGTTCCACTACGACAACGGTATTGCCCATATCCCTGAGGTGTTTGAGGGTGCTTATGAGTTTTTTATTATCGCGCGGGTGAAGTCCTATGGAAGGTTCATCAAGAATATAGGTGATGCCGACAAGTCCGCATCCAATTTGGGAAGCGAGCCTTACCCGCTGAGCTTCCCCTCCGGATAATGTCGGTGAGATCCTATCTAAAGTAAGATAGGAAAGCCCTACTTCCACCAGGAATTGTAAACGCTGTCGGATTTCTTTAAGAAGTTCTTCCGCAATAATCGCATCGTTGTCTTTTAAATCCAGGGATTGAAAAAACGTCAGGCACTCGCCGATAGTCATGGAGGTTAATTCACTGATGATTTTACCATCCAATCGAGTTGCGGCAGGATAAGGCTTTAAACGGCGGCCATTGCAGCTGGGACAAGATTGTTCCTTCATTAATTTTTGCATCTTTTTATGGTAGGAATCGCTTTTTGCTTCAGTGTAGCGCGTATGGGCTTCGTGCAGGATTCCTTTCCATTGGATATGGTCCGTCCAGGTGGCTCCAGTGATAGGGTGCACAAAGTGCATCCGCGTCCATTTTTTATCATTGCCGTAGAGAAATATTTTCTTTGCTTTGTCAGCCAGTTTTTTCCATGGAGTGTGCACATTAAAATTGTAAAGTTCAGCGAGATTATCATAAATGTTGCCAAAGCGGACTGTTTGATAAGAGCTGCCAATAGAACAGCAATCTTGGGATATGCTTAAATCGGGATCGATGACTTTTTCGATATCGAATTCATTGACGCGGCCAAGTCCGCTACATTGCGGGCACATACCGGCCGGACTATTAAAAGAAAAATCCTGGGGTTCAAGGGATGAGTAGGAAAGTCCTGATTTTTGCGAATAGGCATGCATGGAGAAGAGTTTTTCTTCATCCGTATCGGTATTGAGGATGCTCATGACTCCATTGCCGAGATTCAAAGCACTCGTTGCAGCTTCTGCAATGCGGGAATGATTTTCATGGTTGACTGTGAGCCTGTCTACGACAATATCCACGTCATGGGCCACATTTCCGTCAAGAGTGATTTCATCATCAAGGTGGATGATTTTATCATCCACCCTGGCACGCATGTAGCCTTTACGTAATAAATCCTGGAAATCTTCCTTAAACTCTGCCTTTTTTGCCTTAGCAAAAGGGGAAAGGAAAATTAGCTTAGTTCCTTCGGGAAGGTTTTGAATAAATTTGATAATCCTTTCACGACTTTGCGGGGTAACTACCTCTCCGCTGATAGGACAATGAGGGACGCCGATGCGGGCATAAAGAACGCGTAAGTAATCGTAGATCTCAGTCATTGTGCCAACTGTGGAGCGGGGATTGCGTCCGGCGGACTTTTGTTCGATAGAGATTGTGGGAGAAATGCCGGACGCATGTTCCAAATCGGGTTTACCCATCTCGCCAAGTTGCCGTCTGGCAAATGTACCAAGGGATTCTACATAGCGACGCTGTCCTTCCACATATAACGTATCGAATGCCAAGGAAGATTTGCCGGAACCGGAGACACCTGTAAAAACGATCAGCTGATTTGGTTTAAGTGTTAAGTTAACCGACTTGAGATTATGAACATTAACATTTTGTAATTTGATCATATGTTGCTTCAATTTTTTTCCTTTTAAAGTCAAATTTCATAAATCGTTTGTTCGGGAAATGTTTGCAGGTGCGTGATTTGGTATATGTTCACGGGGCAGGCAACGTAGCTACGACATAGGTGCCTGGCATTGCCATGTTGACAATTTTCCCCTCATTCAATTTCAACATTGCACTACTGAAGATTGTTGACATGGCAGTGCCTGGAACCGGCCGCAGCTACGTTGCTTACCACGTGAACATATACGTGATTTGTAATGACTATATTAATCTATTTTATGGAATTGAATCAGCTGAAATCGAACGTTTTGTAAATTTTTAGTGCTCCATTAAGTCTATTGATATTATTCAAGAAAAATTTTATTGTTAAATATCACAATTTTGATTATGCAGTTATTCTGATTATGATTCTAAAGCACCACTCATTTGTGTGATGAAACTGTTTCGGAAAAATTTTAAATTTTTAAATAAGGGTATTATTTTGAGTATGCAATTAACAAAATGTTTAGAAAAAATATTTGAAAATGTTCATGATTATAGTAATTATTTGTATGATTCTAAAAGTTATTTAAAACCCTTAACTACTGATGAAGCTGTTTCGCAATGCATGGTTTGTTTTTTTTCGAGTTTTGCTGGAAGTGCTTGCGTACATGCATTAAACCATCCGGAAAAACGGCGTATCGTGGGTGCTCTTGCAGTTGCCGCGTTTGCAGTTAGTATTTATTACTTGGATCAATCGAATATCTCAGTTCTTTTTGCATGTTTTTCGGCAGCTGCAGCGGTAGAATCTATTAGAGAAAATAAACAACTTAAAAATAGAGTGCGTGATTTAGAGTTGGAAAATGCAGCAAATATAGGTTTAAAAAAAGACATAGAATATTTAAAAAAGGTAAAAAATAGCTTAGAAGAAGCTAATGCAAGTTTATATGCTTTGGCATCTGCTAAATCCTCGACTGGCTGTTAATTAATTTGTTAATTTATATTTTTAATGGTTTTTTATGAAATTTATTTATACAACATTATTTCATTCAGCGATCTTGACTACTCAGCTTTTTTCTACTGAGACAAATCAATTGGAAGATGCCTGTTGTTATATTGTGATTTCTCCGGATAGAATTAGTACACTCGATCATTGGAATCATTCCAAAAAAGACTGCATCGGATTTGATCATTCAAATATTGCGATAAGAAATCCATTAATGGAAATTTCAAATGCTGAAAAATTTGTTAATCTCGCAGAAATTACTTTTGAAAATGAAGAGATCCTGATTCCGCAAAATGGATTGATTGCTGAAATATCCTGTGTAAAACCTATTCAAGAATGCACCGAAGATGACTTAAAGAGTATGGGCGCGTCTCGTAAGAGAGGTTAGCAACGCATCAGGTTATCAGAGAATAATGGGCGCTGGTTGTTATGTGGAGTGCGTGTGGCTCTGCCACCGCTTTTACGACGAGTCCGGCTCTGCCGGCGAGATCATTTTAGAATAAATTCATTTGACGATATCTTAGCCTATTGGTTCATTTAAGCCTAAAGACTATAGGGAACTATCTTCAAGCGGATTGGATTCTTGTTAAGGACTATTCAAAAGAGGCCTCATTCTTTGCCCCCTGAGTGATCTCGCCGGCAGAGCCGGACCTCGTAAAATCGGTGGCAGAGAGGCCGAGAAAAAATTAGAATGCGAGCGATTTTATCAAGATTTTTTCGCAGATTTCAAATTTTCTCCCCTTCCATAACGTTCACGTTCCGTTGTGGAAGGGGGGAAAATTTAAAAGATGCAAAAAAGCTTGATAAAAGCGCTCGCATTCTAATTTTTTCTCGGCCTCAGAGCCACACGCACTCCAAACAGACAGCAGTTACGCTAACGTCGCTACCTTCAATTTGCTTCCTGATCTTTTTTAGGGTCTATAAAGTTTAAATGATCCAAGACGATTTGCGTGGGAATGGTATTCCGTTCAGGCATAAAAATCGGACCTTCTATCACAACATCAAGTTTTTGTGCTTCCCCATTAAGAAGTTGCTGCTGTAGGGCAGGGGTTAATTTTCTGGCAGCGGCGTTAAATTCTGCTGTCACCCCTGCTGTATTGGGAATAACCGGATTTAATAAGTCAAATCGCGTATAATCCCCATTAGAAACGATATAGAAGGTATCTCCTGCATGCCTGATAGTCCCTTTGACTTGAATGCGAATATTTCGGATGGATAGGCCGACCATGCGCATGGCTGTGTTGACGGCAGAATATTGGAAAGGAATTCTTTCTTTCCATTTTATAGTCGCTTCACCGCTACCTTGGTCGATATTGAATTCTTCAACACCTTGAATTTTTCTAAATTCCTTGGTTAATAATTCCATGCAGTTACCTTGGCAAAGCTGAGCTGTCCAACGTAAAGTGACTGTTTGAATTTCAGCTTGTAAAGTAGCTTGAATGGCAAATGCTATCAGCAAAACAGAAAAAAATATTTTCATGTGATTCCTTTCATTTAATAGGTTTTCAGTCTACACATACCCCAGGACAATTCCCTGATTTATAAAAGCCTAGGTAGCGCACCAGGTAAAACTCACAAAAACCCTTCAGGCTGAAGGCCTAGGTTATGGGTTGCCCACCCCCGCGAATTCGTGCTTTATTTGCGCTTTAAAATTGTATATGTTCACGGGAGAGGGCAACGTAGCTGCGGCCGGTTCCAGGCACTGCCATGTCAACAATCTTCAGTGATGCGATGTTGAAATTGAACTGGGGGAAGATTGTCAACATAGCAATGCCAGGCACCTACGTCGTAGCGGACTAATCGAGGGTGCTAAGCGCGTAGGGATATAGGTACCTGGCATTGCTATGTTGGCAATCTTCCCCCGGTTCAATTTCAAGATCGCATCACTGAAGATTGTCAACATGGCAGTGCCAGGGACCTATGTCGTAGCGGACTAATCGAAGGTGCTAAGCGCATAGGGGTATAGGTGCCTGGCATTGCTATGTTGACAATCTTCCCCCGGTTCAATTTCAACATCGCACTACTGAAGATTGTTGACATGGCAGTGCCTGGCACCGGCCGCACGTTGCCTACCCTGTGAATACATACTTAAAATTATATATGTATATTAAATAAAAATTAAATTGCAAAAGAAAATGAAAACAAAAATTGGCGAAAATCAATTAAAAATAAAAGTTTAATTTCAATAAAATAATCTACTTGCCTTTATATTTAAATTTTAGGTATTTAATTGTGCGTCTATGTGAGACAGGTTTTTAAAATATTAAAATAAAGGAATATCTATGAGTTTTATTGAAGGCTTGCAAGAAAATTTTACATCTTTAAAAGGCTGTTTTAGAGGTTTTAGGCAAGAAAATGTAGGCGTATTAGAAAAAGTGGACAATTTCGTTGGATGTATGAACACTAACGAGATAGCTATGAAATACATTCCTTATGGATTTGTATTATTCAGCGGTGCTTCCTGTATTTATTTATTAAGCCAGTCACAAAAAGGCAAATTTACAAATGTTACTTTATTTGCAACTACAGTACTTGGAATAGGTTTTTGTTACTTAACAAACCCTAGTCCTTTTAATGCTCTTGCTGTTATAGGCACATTGGGATTAGCAATATCATTGCTGGAAAATTATCAATTAAAAGGAAAATGCACTGAGCTTACAAATCAGGTATGCACTCTTAATACTGAATGTGAAAATCAGAAAGGAATTTTTAATGATAAAGAAAATGAGTATCAACAATTTTTAAGTGTTTTTTTTGATGCAAACCCGTCTGCTAGCAATATTGGAACGATGCTCGAATATTTACCGCCATACTATGCTAATTTGGAAAAAGCACATGAGGCTTGTATAGAACAAGAAAAACAAGAAAAACAAAAAAAATAGAATAATATTAATTTTTTATCGACTATGGGGGAGCTATCTCCCCCAATAAAACTTAGTCCTACTTCTAATCCAATGGAATTTCCAATTTCCGAATTGGCTCTTATCCCTATATTTTGTTAGTATAAAATCTAAAGAAAGAAAAGGATTTGAGGGTTATGGTACGCACAAAAATTATCTGTACGATTGGGCCGGCTGTTAATACTCGTGAAATGATTACAGCGCTTGTGCTTGCCGGTATGAATATTGCCCGTTTGAATTTCAGCCATGGCACACATGAAGATCATTTGAAAGTGATCAATTTGCTTAAAGCTGTCAGGGCAGAATTAAACGTGCCCCTTGCAATTATGCTAGATACAAAAGGTCCTGAAATCCGCATAGGCAAACTCAAAGGTGGAGAGATCAAATTTTCAGAAGGGCAGCGGTGGCTTTTAGTAAAAGAAGAAATTGAAGGGAATGAACAGAAAGTTTCCATTACCCCTTCTTTTATTTTAGACAGGTTAAAAATTGGGATGCGCGTTCTTTTTGACGATGGTTATATCAGTTCGAAAATTGTTGAAATCACCGAAGCCGGTGTTCTTTTAGAAATCGAAAATCCCGGAATCATACGTTCCGGCAAAGGGGTCAATGTTCCTAACAGCTCCTTGGACTTGCCTGCTGTCACAGAAAAGGATGTAAACGACATTCGGTTCGGATGCGCAAACGACATTGACATCATTGCCGCTTCTTTCGTGAGATCTACAGAACATGTTCTTGCCATTAAAAAGTTGCTTGCTGAAGAAAAAAGGGGCGACATCCTTGTCATTGCTAAAATTGAAAATAGCGAAGGGGTACAAAATTTTGACAGCATTGTCCAGGTAGCTGACGGCATTATGATAGCTCGTGGCGATTTAGGTGTTGAAGTACCTTTAAGTCAAGTTCCGAAATTGCAAAAAATGATGATCCGCAAATGTTATTTGGCCGGTAAACCTTCGATAACCGCCACGCAAATGCTTGAATCGATGATCAATAATCCTCGACCGACTAGAGCCGAGGCTTCCGATGTTGCAAATGCAATTTATGATAGCACCTCAGCTGTCATGCTTTCCGGTGAGACTGCTGTGGGTAAATACCCTTTAGAAACTGTACGAGTCATGATCAGTATTGTGCAGGAGGCTGAAGAAGACTTTGATTACCGTACGTTTTTTGATTATCATTCTAAGCTTGTTTACCATGATGTCCCCTCTGCGTTAACCCTTGCAGCCGTTAAGACAGCTTACAGTTCCAGTGCTAAAGTGATTTTTGCCTTCACGAATAGTGGAACGACAGCTCGACTGCTTGCCAGGTTAAGGCCCTCCATGCCGATTGTCGCAATGACTTCACATGAGAGAACGTTTCATCAGATGGTTTTAAATTGGGGCGTCATCCCTATATTAAATCAAAGAAGTGAAACTTTTTTACAAGCTTTTGATGCAATCAGCGCTTATGCTTTGAAAAAAAATATTGTTAGTAATGGCGATCTGGTTGTTGTCACAGCCGGATCTCCATTTGGCATTTCCGGAACAACTAATATGATGGTCGTTGAAAGTATCGGCGATGTTCTAGTAAGAGGTGAAACTAGCGTGGGCCAGCGTTTGCACGGCAATATTTGCATCGTTCTTTCCCATGAATCTAAAAAACCATATGTAGTACGGGGTCAGCTATTATTATTGGCGCGTTGCGATGAATCATATTTACCATTAATTAAAGAAGCAGGGGGGATCATCCTTCAAAACCATATCGATGATGCCGATTCTGAGAAATATGTTTTAAATATCGCTAAGGAACTTGGTAAAACAGCGATTGTTCGTGCCGATGCTGCGACAAGTATTTTGAAAGAGGGGCAATTAGTCACCATCGACCCGGAAAAGTCTTTGATTTACAAAGGCGTCGTCATTTAGAAAATAAATGACACTAGTCATTATAGTCTTATGTCCTAGCTCTCAAAGCGTTTTCGTTAAAATTGTCTGTAATAATTCAACGCAAAGGACGCAAAGTCGCAAAGGACGCAAAGGAAAAGAATAAAGAAGTTAAGAAATTATAAGACTATAATAATCAACGTTACTTACCCTTAATAGGTAAAGTAATGATTCATCAAAGCAACTGCTGCGATTGCTGCAGTTTCCGTTCTCAATATATTTTGGTTTAGTTTAACTCCATGGGCTCCTAAGACCTTCAAATGCTCTATTTCCTGATCAGTGAAACCGCTTTCAGGGCCAATGCAAAACACGGCATCTTTCTCCGGCTTAAGTTCCTTCAATAAAGATATAAAGGGCTTTGCTTGCGGATTAACGTCTCCGAAGAATACAGTTTGCGTTTCTACGGAATTCCATTGCTTGATCGGCGGCATGATGATGATTTTTGGCAGGAAAAGACGCCCGCATTGCTTCATCGCTGCAATCATTAATGTGTTAAGTCGTTCGTGCTGATTCTCAGACAAGTCTTTCTTTTCGCTACGGCTTGCAGGAAAGAGCCAAATTTCAGTCATACCGAGTTCCGTGCCTTTTTCTATAATGAACTCTAGTTTACTGAATTTAGGCATGCCTTGGGCAAGGATGATTTTTTGTGTGTTTAACATTTCTGTATGGATGGTTTTAATCCGTATGGAGACTGTTTTTTTTTCAATGGATTCCACTACGGCTGCGGCTAGTTGTCCCATCCCATTAACCACTTCGATTTCTTCTCCAAGTTTCGTTCGCATCACATGAATCAAATGATGATGCTCGCCCCCGTCAAGGAAAATAAGTTGATCGTTTTCAATCAATTGTGGGAAAAAATAACGTTCTGCCGGCATAGTTTTCATCATTTAAGAGGTCTAAGGAAGCGTGTAAATTATTGTTGCACGCTTCCTAATAAGCGACAACTCGAATTTGGTCGCCTTCAATAGTTGTTTTAAGATGCAATTTTTTCTGTGGGGCAAGATAGAGAGTCATGCGCTGCATATAGTCACGAAAACGTTTGCGCAGCAGTTCTTCTTTTTTCTTGGGAATAATTCCCGGGATTTCTTTACTTGTCGTAGAATTAGCAATAGAAAATGCAACATAGGTATCTTCTAAATCCCTGGGTTGGATAAATTGTACACTCCATGCAAGGACTTTCCGTTTGCTTTTTGGAGAGGCTACAATGACGATTTCTAAAGAATTTTTAATGACATCGAGAAACAAACGGCTGATCTCGGCAGTGTATAACGTTTTAGTAAAAATATAAATGCCATCTTTCTTTTTGATCTCATCATTCGTTCCTAAAGAAAAAGTTTCAGGATTGATTTTATCGAGATCACCTAGAGGATAAAAGATACGAATGGGAATTTCCTTGTCTAATGGAAGCAGTTCTTTTCTTAAGAAATCAATCCGTAGACTTTGTGCTTCGAAGTCGTTTAATTCTTCCGAGGTGTTTGGACGAAAAGGAATAAGAAGGTGTTTCCATTTTTTTGGGACGGTAAAACTGATTTCATCACTGCGTGCGTTACTTTTTATGGCATCCAGCTCTGCTTTTGTAATTTCAGAGAGATCAAATGAGATGTTTAGGCCCTTATCCTTTAATTTTTGTACATACTCTTCAGGTCCACTAATTGTCTGAATAAGGTGCTGCGGCCAGATGTCGAGATATTCATAACCTGGAGGGGGAGATCCTCTTGGGGATTCTATTGTGACAGGTATTTTAGCCGTAACAAGCTTACTTAACTTAACAACAAATTCATTGTGGTCTATTTGGGAAATGTGTTGCGAAAGATCGATGGAGGGATTCAAACTCACTAAATTCTTCTTTGTGACATAAACTATCCAATCATCGTTATCAGCTGTTGATGCATCAAGCAATACTTCGAGATCCCCGGGCTCGATTTCATCAACGACATCTTTACTCCCGGTAAGTGTAAGGGTGAGTCTTTTGCTGAGAATGCCATTTGGCAAAAGTCCTTGAATCGTTTTATCCGCCGGTAAATTAATGATGCGGATGGGAACATTGGGAATTGTATGCGTTTCATTGATCGAGTGGTTAACAAATAGCCAAATGATGATCGCTGTGACAAGTGCAACGAGTTTGCGTTGCCAATTGTGGATGAAAAATTGGGCGATCATTGATTCCATTTAGCTAGCCTTCCTATGATATCAAGGTGAGATTCAATGCTGGATTTTGGAGGGTTGAAAACACTGCGGATGATACCCTTAAAGCGATCGATTTTGATTCCTCTTGTCATGATTCCATCCCTTGCAATGGAAACTTTACCTGTTTCTTCTGAAATCACAATAATGAGAGCGTCGGTTAATTGACTGATGCCAAGACCGGCACGATGGCGCGTACCCATTGATTTTGAAAGCTGCGTACTGTCATCGGCCAGAGGTAAAATCGTTGCTGCAGAGAGAATGGTCGTTCCCCTGATGATGACAGCGCCATCATGCAAGGGAGTAGTGGTGATGAAAATGGATTCCAATAACTCCGGTGAAAATTGAGCATTGAGAATCACTGCTTTATTGGCAAATTCATCAAGTGAATCTTGGTTTTCTAGCAAGATAAGGGCACCAATCCTTCTTTCAGACATGCGGTATGTGGATTGAGCGATGGCGTCGAGAAATTTATCGAATTCAGTAATTTCACGATATTTCTTTCCCTTAACGCTAAGGCGTGAAAGTGCCAAGCGCAACTCCGGCTGGAAAATAATGATCAAGGCAATAACAGCGCCATTGACAAAATAGAGGAGCAATTCTTGTAAAACCGGAAGATGGAACCACTGAGAGGCTGTGTATAAAAGCAAAAAAGTCAACAAGCCAAAGACAAGATCCATGGCACGAGTATTCCAAAAAAACGACAACAGGTAATAGATGATGATCGCCATGATCAAAATCTCAACACCGGGAACCATTAATTGGAATAATTTCATTCTGTTTTCTTTTTTACGTTATTTTTTTCTACGTGATTATATACATCCATAAAATCTATTAAATTACGATGTTCTTTAACATCGTGCACTCTGATGATATCAACAAAATGTGAGATGGCCATAGCATTGGCTGCAAGCGTTCCTATAAGCAATTCGGACGTTGGTTTGTTGAGTATCTGTCCTATAAACCATTTTCGCGAAACACCTAAAAGTAGAGGAAAACCCAACTGCTTAAATAACGGCAGATTGTGTATAATTTCCAGATTATCGGCAACCGTTTTTCCAAAGCCTATACCTGGATCAAGAATAATTTTTTCCGGCTTGATTCCTTGTGAGATTAAATCGTCTGTTTTTTCTCTAAACCATTGGTTAAGTGAGGAGATCACTCCTTTAGGATAGTTTGGGTTTTTTTGCATTGTTTTTGGATTCCCTTGCATGTGCATCACACAAATGGGCAAATTAATTTCTTTCGCAAGACTGATCATTTCAGGACGGGAAAATCCCGAGACATCATTAATGAGTGAAACCCCCGCCTCTGCAGCAGCTCTTGCGACCGCCGGTTTTAGAGTATCAATCGAAATTGGAACAGTAAAGGCCGAGTTGCTCGTTAATTCTTTGATCAAAGGAATGACACGGCTAAGTTCTTCAGTCTCTGATACACAGGAAGATCCGGGACGCGTGGATTCGCCTCCAATATCTATGTAATCAGCTCCCTCTTCTTGTAACTGAAAAGCTTTAGCAATTGCCTGATCGATGGAGGGGGTTCGGCTGCCTTCGAAAAATGAATCGGGTGTGGTGTTAAGGATGCCCATCAGTTTCGTTTTGGCCATATTTTACCTTTGTTGATTTTAATTTGAGGTAGAAAGCGGGGGTTATGAGAACATGATAATTAAGTTAGAAGATAGCATAAAAGGTAATAATTGAGAAGATGCGTTTGGCTTTTTATTGTTGGAAAAATGAAAAATTATCTTGCATTCCGTGAACAGTAAGTTCTCAAAAAGTCGTGGCAGCGGACAGAAGGTAACAAGGCCGTCCCGGCCTTGAGAGAGGCCGAGAAAAAATTAGAATGCGAGCGATTTTATCAAGCTTTTTTGCATCTCTATTTTTTCTCGGCCTCAGAGTGTTAACAACTAGGTCGGGACGACCTGGTTACTTTCTTTGCCATGACTTTTTGAAAACTTACCGTGAACATTGAATTCGACAATAAAATATTAATTGATTTTTAGTAAGTAAAAATATACGATCCAATTTTCTTTAAATAATAGGAGATCAATGTCTGTTTCAACACCTAAATGCTCTAATTTCGTTAATTTGATTCAAACTGAATTGAGCTGTGTGGCAAAACAATTTATTAATGACACTGCTAAAAAAATTAAATATCTTACCACTACCCCAGAAGGGAAAAATGAGTTTAGGCAAATTTTGGTTGATGGAGCAAAAGGGGTTTTTTTAATTGCGATTGCCGGGCCTACAGTCTTAGTGTCATTAAAAGTTAAGATATTAAATATATTAGGTGCTGAAAATCTTCCTAGTCCTTATTTAACTATGAGTACTAATCATTTTATTGTGATGACTCCGCTTATATTATTAATATCACCAATTATCGAAGAAATAATTTTTAGAGGAAATCTTCAAGAAACACTTAGAAGTGAGTTAGAATCATTTTATGCCAATCGATTTTTTTCTCGTTTTGAAAATGCTACAATCGCCGCTCGGGTATCATCGGTTTTTTTAACATCAGTTATTTTTGGTCTTGTGCACTTTGGTAATGCTGCTGAATTTTGGACTAACCCGACTCACTTCCTGTCGCAAGTCATATACGCAACGGCTATAGGACTTTTATTCAGCTCTGCCAAAGATCTTTCGGGTGGTTTAAGTATGCCTATCGGTATGCACTTGACTAATAATTTTATGGCTTGGGTACGGATCCTTCGGGCCTAAACTGATGAGGTTCTAGGCAAATTATCATGGCGCTGCTAAGATGCAAAAAAATATTAAATGCGCCCTGAATCTCTATTATTTCACAGCCTCTATATGAAGCCGTCTGATTTTCTTTTTCAATGTTCTTATTTCGCGATTAGCAGCAAAAGCTAATCCAAATCACACTGTAGCCAAGTGCAGCAATGTCATTTTTCCGGTTTGATGTCATGCAGAAATGTTTTCTTTTTATAAGCTTAATGCTATAACCTTCCAATTTACATAAAGGTCTTTTTTAATGGATGTCGAAATACTCGCTCGCGTGCAATTTGCCGTCACAATCATGTTTCATTATATCTATCCCCCCTTGAGTATTGGTCTTGGAATCATCCTTGTCATCATCGAAGGAATTTACTTAGCGACAAAAGATCCTTTTTACCTAAAAATGGCAAAGTTTTGGACTAAAGTCTTTGCCCTGACATTTGCCTTAGGTGTAGCGACGGGCATCGTGATGGAATTTGAATTTGGCACCAACTGGGCTACCTACTCCCGCTATGTCGGAGATGTATTTGGGAGTGCCTTGGCTGCAGAAGGGGTATTTGCATTTTTTCTTGAGTCCGGATTTTTGGCTATTCTGCTTTTTGGATGGGATCGCGTCGGGCCCAAGATGCATTTTTTTGCCACACTGATGGTATGTCTTGGGGCCCACTTCAGCGCCGTTTGGATAATAGTGGCAAATTCATGGATGCAAACCCCGGCCGGTTTTCACATCGTGGGTGAAGGGCTAACTGCAAGGGCAGAAATCGTGGATTTTTGGGCGATGGTATTCAATCCATCTTCAGTGGATCGCCTTCTTCATGCGATCATTGGGGCTTGGTTGGCCGGTGCTTTTTTAGTCATTAGCGTATCAGCTTATTATCTATTGAAAAAGCGGCATTTAAAATTCGCTGCCGCTTCTTTGAAAATTGGCTTGGCAGTGGGCTTCATTTCCTGCATATTACAAGGAATTTCCGGCGATAGCTCAGCTAAAGGGGTAGCGATCAACCAACCGGCAAAGTTTGCCGCCTTCGAAGGTTTGTTTAAAACACAAAATGAGGTTCCTCTTTTAGTTTTCGGAATCCCTAATCCTCAGGAACAGCGTGTCGACTATGCAATAGGGATCCCAAAATTATTGAGTTGGATGACTCATGGCAGCACCCAAGCAGAAATCAAGGGATTAGACCAGGTTCCCGTGAAGGATTGGCCAAATACGCGGGCGGTATTTCAGACTTATCACTTAATGATTGTGATGTGGGTATTGATGCTTATTTTTTCTGTGGCCGCAATAATTCAATGGCGCAGAGGGGTCTTATTTAACAATAAGTGGCTTTTAAGGGGATTGGTTTTTTCTGTTTTCTTTCCTCAAATTGCTAATCAGGCCGGCTGGGTATCTGCTGAGATGGGAAGGTACCCGTGGATAGTCTATAATTTACTTCGCATTTCCGATGGTCTTTCTAAATCTGTGACAGCCAATCAAGTTCTGGGATCTCTCATTATGTTTTCAATGCTTTATTTTCTTTTGTTCATTGTCTTTATTTATTTGTTGAACGAGAAATTTAAGCATGGACCAGAAGATGATGGTGAAGTCACCCCTTATCGTAATTTGGATATTGTTGCCGCCGGAATTCCTGAAACCGTCAACCTCAATCAAGAAAAAAAATAGGAGTGGATTAGAGCATGAACTTTATTTCGGGATTGGAGTTTATTTGGTTTACGGCATTTGTCATCCTTGCTACAGGTTATGCCATTTTAGATGGATTTGATTTAGGTGTCGGCATGCTGCATTTATTTTCAAAGAAAGATGATGAGCGGCGCATGATGCTAAATTCTATCGGACCTGTGTGGGATGGCAATGAAGTTTGGCTGGTGACTGCCGGCGGAGCCTTGTTTGCCGGTTTTCCTGATGTTTATGCGACACTTTGCTCGGCGTTCTACATCCCTATCATGCTTTTATTGACTGGATTGATTTTCCGTGCTGTGGCCATTGAAGTGCGCAGTAAGCAGCCGATGGCTTGGTGGCGTTGGAGCTGGGATGTGATGTTTAGTTTTGCCAGTCTTGTAATCGCTTTAGGGTTAGGTCTCGTGATGGGGAATTTAATCAGAGGGATTCCTTTGGATAACACCAAAGAATTCACAGGGGAATTTTTAGATTTGGTGAATCCCTACGCACTTTTGATTGGTTTAATGACAGCCGCTCTTTTTTTCATGCATGGCTCTATTTATATTTTGATGAAGACGGAAGGGGAGTTGCATGATAAAATGCGTTCCTGGACCACTCCTTCGATTATTTTCTTTATTATTACGTACGCGATAGCCACAATGGCAACTTTAATTTATATGCCGCATATGATTGAATCCATTCAGCAGAGGCCTATCTTTTTTGTCGTTGCGATTTTGAATATGCTTGCAATCGCTAACATCCCGAGGTGTATTGCGCAAGGAAAGGATGGAAGAGCTTTTTTATCATCCTGCGCAAATATTGCTTTATTGATGGCTTTATATGGAATAGGGACTTATCCCAATGCAGTCAGGGCCATTAATGACCCTGCAAACCTTAGTTTGACCATCTACAATTCGGCATCTTCGGAGAAAACCCTTGAAATTCTGTTGTTGATTGCTTTGATAGGAATACCAATGGTTGTGGCCTATACAATAGCCATCTATTGGATTTTCAAAGGAAAAGTGCGCTTGGAATCCACGAGTTATTAAGCAATTGGATGGCGTCAGACATCCAGTGACGGCTGTGCGTTTGGAGTGCGTGTGGCTCTGCCACCGCTTTTACGACGAGTCCGGCTCTGCCGGCGAGATCACTCAGGAGGGCAAAGAATGAGGCCTCTTTTGAATAGTCCTTAACAAGAATCCAATCCACTTGAAGATAGTTCCCCATAGTCTTTAGGCTTAAATGAACCAAAGGCTAAGATATCGTCAACTGAATTTATTCTAAAGTGATCTCGCCGGCAGAGCCGGACTCGTCGTAAAGCGGTGGCAGAGAGGCCGAGAAAAAATTAGAATGCTAGCGATTTTATCAAGATTTTTTCGCAGATTTCAAATTTTCTCCCCTTCCATAACGTTCACGTTCCGTTAACTTACACAAATATATTAAAAACTTGATATAATAAAGATACGCTCTGAGGCCGAGAAAAAATAGAGATGCAGAGCACTTTTATCAAGCTTTTTTGCATCTTTCAAATTTTCTCCCCTTCCACAACGGAACGTGAACGTTATGGAAGGGGATAAAATTTGAAATCTGCGAAAAAATCTTGATAAAATGGCTCGCATTCTAATTTTTTCTCGGCCTCTCTGACGGGAAGAAAATTATTTTGTACAACATTTTTCAATTTATTTGTTTATAAAAGTCAGCAACTTAAGGTTTTATGAGATTCGTACTTGATTCTTATTCCAATAATCTAAATATTCAGTAGTCCTGATTTTATAAAAATAGGAGTCTTATAATGGCAATTAGCGTATTTCACTTATTTTCGATTGGAATTGGTCCTTCTAGTTCCCATACAGTAGGTCCGATGCGCGCTGCTAGGCAGTTTGTGTCGAATTTGGAGAAAGAAGGATTATTGCCTCAAGTTCATCGCGTGAAGATCGATCTCTATGGATCTCTTGCGCTCACAGGGAAAGGACATGGGACAGACTTAGCTATTCTTCTAGGCTTAGAAGGGGAAACTCCTGAAGGAATAGACCCAAATCTTGTGCAAACAAAAGTCGAGCATATTCGAGCAATCCATCAGCTCAATCTTTTTGGTAAAAAAGCCATTGAATTTCATGAGTCGACCGAATTGATTTTTCATTACGATAAGCAGTTGCCATTTCACCCGAATGGAATGCGGTTTCATGTTTTCGATGCCGAAGAAAAAGAAATTAAAGTTGAAGTGTTTTATTCAGTGGGTGGAGGGTTCATCGTAGACCATGCGTCAGCAAGTGCCGACGCACATTTAGGTGAAAATGCCCATCAACTTCCTTTTTCATTTAAAACAGCTGATGAGCTTTTAGACATCTGCAGAAAAAACCAGTTGAAAATTGAAGAAGTCATGATGGCCAATGAGTTAACATGGAGGACTGAAAAAGAAGTCCGTGAAGGCTTACTCAATATTTGGCAGGTTATGAAAACTTGTGTCGATCGAGGATGTCTGCAAGAAGGCATTTTACCAGGTGGATTAAATGTACGACGCCGGGCAGCGGGTCTTTTACGCTCGTTGACAGACCCAAATCGTAAAAAGACACCTGCAGAAGTCATGGAATGGGTGAGTCTTTGGGCTCTTGCCGTTAATGAAGAAAATGCTGCCGGCGGCAGAGTTGTCACAGCACCCACGAATGGAGCGGCAGGAGTTATTCCGGCTGTGATGCATTATTATGAAAAACTGATAGAAGATGCATCGGATCAAGGGATTGTGACGTTCATGCTCACAGCCGGCGCGATGGGAATTCTTTACAAAGAAGGAGCGTCGATTTCTGCCGCGGAAATGGGATGCATGGGTGAAGTCGGCGTGGCTTGTTCAATGGCCGCTGCTGGTTTGGCTGCGGCGCTTGGAGCCACAAATGAGCAAATTGAAAATGCTGCAGAAATTGGAATGGAGCATAATTTAGGGTTAACATGTGATCCCATTAAAGGGCTTGTGCAAATTCCTTGTATTGAACGGAATACTATGGGTGCTATCAAAGCGATTAATGCTGCGATGCTTGCCCTTCAGGGGGATGGGAGCCATCGAGTTTCGTTAGATCAAGTGATAGCAACAATGAGGCAGACCGGACATGACATGCAAGATATTTATAAAGAAACATCATTAGGCGGACTTGCCGTAAACGTTCCCGAGTGTTAAAACTATAGTTTTACGAATTTAAAAGGTTGTTAGATGAAAAAAATTGAAGAAAGAGAAAGTATCGTACTGGAAAATGAAGGCCAAAAGATTTTTGGGATTTTTCATCGACCTTACGGCCAAGGGCCTTTTCCGACTGTCCTAATGTGTCATGGATTAGCAGGTCATAAGACCGGAAAGTATAGGTTATACGTTCATTTATCTGAAAGATTAAGCAAGATTGGCATTGCTTCATTGAGGATAGATTTTCGTGGATCAGGCGACAGTGAAGGTAATTTTTCTGAAATGACGCTAGAAAGTGAAGTTAGCGATGCAAAAATTGCCCTGCAATACTTGAGAGAAAGAAAAGATGTCGATATTTCTCGCTTAGGTTTGTTCGGACGTTCAGTTGGCGGTACGGTAGCATTAATGGCTGCTAAGGAATCCGGTCCGATTAAAAGCCTAGCCATCTGGGCCCCTCTATACGACGGGGAACAGTGGGCTGACCAATGGAATATGCTTCATGCACCTGAAGTTAGCGCTGAGTATCGTTATGAAAAAATGAAGGTAAACGGGCAAGTTCCGGGTCCGAAGTTTTTCCATGAATTATTTTCCGTCAATATGGAAGAGTATCTTCAACACCTAAAAAAAATCCCTATGCTACATATCCACGGCGAACAGGATATTATCATCAACACCCAACATGCAGATCGCTATGTAGATTCGAGAAAAACAGGTGAAGGCATTAACAAATTCATTCGCCTTCCACAAAGCGATCATGATTTCTCCGACACTCGCGAGCAAATATTGGCTTTAGATGAAACTGCGGCATGGTTTTTTGAAACATTATAGCGAAGGGATATTATGTCATCGTCGTTAAGTCCATTACAAAAGTATCGTCTGCAATATCTGCCTACAATACCGGATGCACTTAAGAACATGAAAATGCTAAAAGCGATCGAGGCAAAAACAGGATTGGAATTAAAAAAACACCCCTCAGAGTTAGAGATCTCTTTTACTACAATCGCTGATTTTTTCCCCTTGTCACATCGAGCTCCATTCCTAAAATTTACAAAAGGAAAACAGGCGCTCACTAAACCGCTGCGTGTTGGCGTGGTGCTTTCCGGTGGGCAAGCAGCCGGCGGACATAACGTCATAAGCGGTATTTTTGATGCTTTAAAATCGTTAAATCCGGCAAGTGAATTAATCGGATTTTTGAATGGACCTAGCGGCATCATTAAAGATCAAACTACAGAAATCACTGCACCCTTAATCGAAGGGTATCGAAATCAGGGTGGATTTGATTTAATCGGTTCAGGCCGTACCAAAATTGAAACGTCAGAACAATTGAAAACAGCATTAGAAGTTGTCCTTAAACATAAATTAGATGGCTTAATTATCATTGGTGGAGATGACTCCAATACAAATGCAGCATTGTTAGCCGAATATTTTTTAGCCCGTCAATGTGAAACCTCCGTGGTGGGTGTTCCGAAAACTATTGATGGGGATTTGAAAAATAAAGACATTGAAATCTCCTTTGGTTTTGATTCTGCTTCAAAGAACTATTCTGAAACTATCGGAAGCCTGATGAGAGATGTTTTCTCCGCCAAAAAATATTATTGTTTTATCAAATTAATGGGGAGGTCTGCTTCACATATTACCTTAGAATGCGCTCTACAGACACATCCCAATTTGACATTTATCAGCGAAGAGGTTGCAGCGCAAAAAAGTTCCTTAAAGCAGTTAGTAGGCGAAGTTTGCAACCTTATTTGTCAAAGAGCTTCAAATGGAAAAGATTATGGAGTGGTATTGATTCCCGAGGGTTTAGTTGAATTTATCCCTGAGGTCAAATGTTTGATTGTAGAACTGAATGGTCTATTGGCAGAATCAACACCTCATTACGCAGCTTTGGAAAACTTGAAAGATGATTCCAAAAAAATCGAATATATAGAGAAATTGCTTTCTAAGGATTCAGTATCGTGTTTTCGTTCCTTGCCAAAAGATAACAAACTGCAACTGCTGATTGGAAGAGATTCTCATGGAAATGTTCAAGTTTCTAAAATTGAAACTGAACGCATGATGATAGAAATGGTTAAAGAGGAATTATATAAGCGGACCAAAAAAGGGGATTATCAAGGGACTTTTAGTCCTTTATCACATTTCTGTGGATACGAAGGAAGAGCCTGTTTGCCTTCTAATTTTGATTGCCAGTATTGTTATGCCCTTGGAATGACGGCTGTTGCTTTAATTAAGTCTGAAGCAACGGGATATATTTGTTGCTTATCTAATCTAACCAAGCGTGTTGAAGATTGGATTCCAGGAGGTATTCCCTTAACTTCCATGATGGCTATGGAAACAAGACATGGTACGGCAAAACCGGTAATCACCAAAGCACTTGTTGACCTTAACGGTAAGCCTTTTGAAGTTTTTAGTCAGCAACGAGCTCGATGGGCTCAAAATGATGATTACGTGAATCCGGGGCCAACACAATTTTTTGGTCCTGAAGAGATCACTGATGCGCTTACATTAACGCTAAAGCTTGAGGCCATTGAAAAACAAGATAAGACATGATCGCAAGCAGCAGGGGTGGCTGCCGATTTGGAGTGCGTGTGGCTCTGAGGCCGAGAAAAAATAGAGATGCAGAGCGCTTTTATCAACCTTTTTTGCAGATTTCAAATTCCCTCCCCTTCCACAACGGAACGTGAACGTTATGGAAGGGGAGGGAATTTGAAATCTGCGAAAAAATCTTGATAAAATCGCTCGCATTCTAATTTTTTCTCGGCCTCTCTGCCACCGCTTTTACGACGAGTCCGGCTCTGCCGGCTAGATCATTCATGAGGGCAAAGAATGAGGCCTCTTTTGGATGGTCCTTAACAAGAATCCAATCCGCTTGAAGATAGTTCCCCATAGTCTTTAAGCTTAAATAAACCAATGGGTTAAGATATCGTCAAATGAATTTATTCTAAAGTGATCTCGCCGGCAGAGCCGGACTCGTCGTAAAAGCGGTGGCAGAGCCACACGCACTCCAAAACAGGCAGCCATGCTCTTTCACTGTCATCCGACAGCATGGCAGGAAACATAATGGCCCGGAAATACCTCACGCAGCTTTGGCTTTATTTCTTTGCATTCTTTTGTAGCTTTAGGACACCTTGAATGAAATGGGCAACCAGTTGGAGGAGTAAATGACGATGGAGCTTCTCCATAAATAATCAAACGCTTACGGCTTCTTTCCCTTACCGGATCTGCAAGTGGAATGGCATCCATCAAAGCTTCAGTATATGGATGAAGCGGACTTGAATATAAACGCGCTGTTGGGGCTAATTCGACAAGATGGCCAAGATACATAACCGCCACTTTATCGGAGATATCTTTGACAGCATGTAGATCATGGGAAATAAAAAGATAAGAGAGTTGCCGTTCTATTTTAAATCTTTGTAATACCCCTAGCACTTGTTTTTGAGTGCAAACATCCAAAGCCGATAACGGTTCATCGCAGACAACAAAACAAGGATTGACTGCAAGTGCTCTTGCTATACCGATCCTTTGCTTTTGGCCACCGCTAAATTCATGCGGATATTTTTGCATGGCCTCGCTATTTAAACCGACTTCCTCTAACAGTTTCACAATGATTTCTTTTCTAGCTATCCCATAAGCTAATTTATGGATGGACAATCCTTCACCGATGATTTGTTCAATTTTAAATTTTGGATTTAGGGAAGATGAAGGATCTTGAAAAATCATTTGCATTTGCTGTCTTAAGGGTTGCATCTGCTTGTTGGAATAGCTTTGAATGGATTTATTTTGAAAAAAAATCTCTCCACTATTGGCAGTTTCAAGTTTTAAGGCAATTTTCCCTAAAGTGGATTTCCCGCAGCCGGATTCTCCAACCACTCCTAAAGCTTCTCCTCTTTTAATTTCTAGAGATACATCATGCAAAGCTTGAAGTTTTTGCTTCCCAAAGGAAAATATTTTTGAAATGTGTGTAAGCTTTATAAGAGGGATATCGTCAGTTTTCATCGATAACTATTTTCCAGTAAGGCAGCGGTGTAATCATGCTGCGGCTCTTTAAACAATAAATCAACTTGATTGGTTTCTACAATTTTTCCTTTTAGCATGACTGCCGCACGGTTACATAAAGAGGCAACAATAGCAAGATTATGTGTAATCAATAGTAAACCCATTCCCGTGCTTTGCTGTATGTCTTTAAGTAGATTAAGAATTTGTGCTTGGATGGTGACATCAAGGGCTGTGGTGGGTTCATCTGCGATTAATAGACTTGGACCGCAAGCTAGAGCCATAGCGATCATCACTCTTTGTTTCATTCCACCGCTCATTTCAAAGGGATAGGCATCATACCGCTTAGTTGCTTCACCTATCCCCACACGAAGCAATAATTCTATTGCCCCCAACCTTGCGGCAGATTTTGAAACACTTTCATGTTGGATAAGCATCTCAGCGATTTGCCATCCTACTGAAAGGGTGGGATTAAGGGCTGTCATAGGATCTTGGAAGATCATACCGATTTTTTTTCCGCGAATGCATTTCATTTGTTTATTGTTTGCGGGGTCAAGAGGGGATTCTTCGAAGTATATTTGGCCTTGAGTAATTTGGCCTGAGTGGCCCAGGAGTCCTAGAATAGCTTGCGCTGTTACACTTTTTCCACAACCGGATTCTCCCACTAAAGCCAAGATTTCACCTTTATTAACCGTTAAATTTACTCCACAGAGTACCGGATGTAGGCCTAATTGGTTTTTAAAAGAGACATGAAGATCAGTGATAGTAAGAAGCGAGTCTGTTGTCATTTTAAAATCGATAAAGCTTGATCATGTAAAAATGTATTCGTTGCAAGTATATTGGATCGTTCAAAGATATTTTGGGGAGACCCGTCAAAATGAGTGACTCTACCGCCGGCTTCTACAATTAATAATACAGCTGCTGCGAGATCCCATGACTGCAAATTTGATCCCCAATACACATCGAAGCGCCCCGCTGCTACATAGGCCATTGTCAATGCTGCAGAACCTAATATTCTTAAGGGACTTGTATATTCCACAAACTTCATGAATTGTCCAATACTAGCTTCCCGCATAGCTTCAGAACTATAAGGGAAGCCAGTAGCTAAGACCGCTTTTTTTATTGAATCGCGATGACTGACAACAAGGCGTTTACCATTTAAGAAGGCTCCGAATCCCTTTTCAGCAATGAAAAGTTCATCAAGAAGAGGATCGTAAATGACACCGATTAAAATCTCATTTTTGACCATAGCAGCTATGCTAACACAGAACATGGGAATTTGATGGGCAAAATTCAATGTTCCATCCAAAGGATCGATAATCCATTGGATGTCACTTCCGGAATGAATTGAAAGCCCACTTTCTTCTGCAAGGAATGAATGCGTCGGAAAATGATTCCCAAGATAGTCGAGAATAGCTTCTTCGGCAGCTTTGTCATAGTCTGTAACCAAGTCGTGATCTGATTCTTTTGAAGAAATTGCAAATTTTGTTCCAAAGCCTTTGCGTAAAATTACCCCGGCTCTTAATGCTGCTTCAACTGCATGGGTTGTTAAAGGATAGTGATAAGAGGTTTGCTGCATCTGCCAATCCCTGGTTGATGCTGTTAGCATAGCGCTTGAATAAAATGAACACAAGGATCGAATATCTTAAACCGCTTTTAAGTGAGTTAGGTTTGAGCTTGGGGGAGATATCGATGGATATCAAAGATGATGAAATGTTCCCTCAACGGGATTGGCTCGTATCATTAATTATTTGCGTGTTTTTCACGAAAATATTATCATATCTCTATGGATACACTTCAGGTTATATTAATCCTTTTATCATCATTTTTAGTTGGGCTTGTTTTATTTTTTTCAGCACTTTATTTGGTCGAATGTGCCATGAAAAAGAAAATCTCTATTTCTTCTGTTTTTAAGGAGTTTAGACAAAAAATGTGGATGACGGGAGGATTGGGAATTGCCTTTTTTTTCTTATATCTTCTCATCGCTTTGTTAGGATCTCATTTAAAAAATCCAGATTTAAGGCTTGATTTTTTCTTTTTTGCTTATGAAAACCCTACGTTCTTAATTTACATAGGCTTATTTGTTTTTGCATTATTTTCCACAAGCATTTATCTTGTACGGGTACTCATTAAGTATTTTTATAACACGAGAAAATATTAATTTATTCAAGAGAATATTGATGATAAAAAATACAAAATATAAATTAAACACCAGTAATCTCGGAAAATATCAAGAATTTAAAGAAATTTTTGCTAAATATGGAATCGAACTTGAAGCCACCCATCATGATTTGAGAGAAATTGATGCCGATCTTGTCAGTGTCATTGCCCATAAAGCTTCTCAACTGGAAGAAAATACTTTAGTAGACGATACTTCGCTTGAAGTAGAAGGGGAATCTATTGGGGTTAATGTTCGTTGGTTTCTCGATCACTTAAAAGATTATGCAGGACGCAAGGCAAAATGCGCAGTGCTATTAGCTTACCACAAGGAAAATACCGTTTTTATTTTCAAAGGAAGCATATCAGGGATAATAGTAGAGTCTAGGGGAAATAATGGATTTGGTTTTGATGCTGTTTTTTTACCGGATGGAACAGATAAAACATTGGCGGAATCAAAACCCGGACCTTTTAATGCTCGTGAAAAAGCTATTGAAGCACTCATTAAAGGGGATGTCTGGGCTAAACATCCATTGATTACTTGTTGGGATGGGCCTTGGCAAAATTCATTTTAAAAGGGTAATTTGATTCTTTAAAACCAAATTACCCAGTTGAACTTTATTTCTTTTGTAGCGCATCCTTAATTAATGTAATGGCCCCTGTTAGCAAGCCACCGCTAACACCACTTGCTCCGATAGTCGCTAGAAGACTAGTCAAATCAAAGCTTGGTTCAACACCAGCCGCAGCTGTTGCATGAGTTGAGGCAAGTACTCCCAGCGCCTTTAGAATAAAGTCACCAGCACCGCCACCGATAAGTCCTGCAACAGTATTAACAATAGGCCCCAAACTTTTATTTGAAGAAAGAGCCCCTGCAATGTTGCCTCCAACTGCTCCACTTACTAACGATATAATTAAGTTTACGATATCCATGAAATGACTCCCTATGGGTTTTGTTATTGTAACCGAAACATTAGAATTTATTTTTTTTAATTAAAATAAAAATTTACATTTATTTTAAAAATTTCATTTTTTTAACCTCTTTCAAAAATTTGTAATTACTAGAAAGTGGATGTAAAAAAGAGATTGGCTGTCGGTATGGAGTGCGTGTGGCTCTGTCACCGCTTTTACGACGAGTCCGGCTCTGCCGGTGAGATCACTCAGGATGGCGAAGTATGTGCCCAC
>Ga0206928_1046_pt1 | contig 33990 bp, 34 predicted proteins | sample Alteio_BWOrgHeat_21_FD_152941 | JGI IMG/M metagenome (GOLD analysis project Ga0206928, IMG submission 152941) | Enriched cells from forest soil in Barre Woods Harvard Forest LTER site, Petersham, Massachusetts, United States -... | ecosystem: Environmental > Terrestrial > Soil > Temperate forest >... | reverse complement strand
GTGACCGGCACGCGGGAGCATTTCAAGCCCGTTTCAGCCCGGACAAGCACCCCGACCCAATCCGCCTGCTCGTTTCATCAACGTTCACCAGATCAAAGATTTGATCGTTAGCGAATTTGGGGTCAGTAGTTTTCACACGGCCTCGCGACTTGTCAGGCGTCATGGTGCTCGTTTATCAACAATCTCGTCCACAATTCCGTATTCAAGCGCCTGTTCGACCGAAAGAAAATGATCGGTGCCGAACGGCAATGGAAGCCATGACTGAGGCAGGTGTGACCGCTTACGCCAGAAATCCGTATAGGCATCCTGAATCTTGTCCACATATTCTGCTGGTGCCTTACCATGAAACATCAGCCCGTGAACCACAATGACCGCTCCGTGAAATGCGCGTCTCTTGCCGGTGCCCGCCGCAAGCAACATAGCTCCCCCGGAATTGCACTCCGATAGAGCATAGGTGTTCACGGGTGAGTGGATAAGCCTCATCGTCTCTTCGATGGCAAAAGCATATTTCATGTCACCGCCCGGTGTTTGGAGATATAGGTCAATGGGGTCATGGCTCCTGCCGTCAAGGAAGAGCAGCTTCTGGATGGTGAGTTCTGCCGCCCGCTGGTCAATCGCTCCGAACAAAAGAATCTGACGACTGTTTAGAACGGGATCAGTGAAGTCCACTCGCACATCTGCCTGTGAAAGAGCCTTCTCTGGCTCGGTCGTTTGTTGCGGTGTAGAACATCCCTGCAACAATGCTCCAAGAACAGCGACGTGCAAAAGAATGATAAATGTGCGCATGGTGCAATGACGCCTAACGATCCAAAGTTGAGCCACGCCGAACGGAAACGCAACTGAAACCTGATGCTTCCCGTGAACCGGGACGCGCAATCCGTCTCCGCTCTGAAGCTGCGACGCGACCAGCCGGCGTTAGCTGGTTAAGGCATCGCCGCCTCCACAAAACGCATAAAATAAATGTGAACACCACACATAAATCGAAAGGGTACGATCAAGACGCGATACCTTCAGGTCTCGCAATACATCGTCAGGATAGGAAAATGAATGCAATGACGAACTCAATAGCTGAAACAGTCCCAAGATGCAAAACAAAGCACACATGGCTCTGGGCAGCTTCATATCCCAATGTGCAAGTGGAGCAACTACGACGGTAATCAATATCACAGCCTCGACGGCTGCAACCCATTTCCAGGATGGTAACAATGGCCCATGCCAATGAATGCCGCCGCCAAACCGGCTGAAGCCTAGAAAATGCTTGTCAATCGAAAGTCCGCTTGAAAGCCCATACAGGACGTAGCCACCAACAATCAATAACGCCACAATCAAATTGACGGTGCATGCAGTTTTGGGCGTGCGTGTCATTGGGTCAGGATCAACATAAAAAGCTGAGCCACGCGGGAACTGTGGCACGGTACACCCGAAGGCTCAAGCGTGAACCGGCTTGTCGCGTCATGGTGCAGCGACGGCGAAAGGCGGCCATCTGCCTTCGCTCTGACCCAGGCTGCGCCGGAGGCTTCGCCGAGTCGAGAGCTACGGCGAGACAAGTCCACGTTGGCTCCGGTGATTTGTTAGGCCAAAGGGTCGTCATTTTGCGAAAGTACAAGGGGACAACACGTTGGCATCACGGGCCAAAAGCCAGCGGCCGTCGGGCTGTTTGCGCCATACCGTGATGCGATGACCGGCAAGCTGCGTCGCTTCTCCGCCGGCGATCGGGGTCACGGATAACGAGTCCCGGCTCCGCGTGTATGCGACTTCGCCGACGACCACGACCTCTTCCAACTCGCTGCTGCAACGGATCCGGGCTTGTTTGTGGGCGGCCGAGAAGACAGCGGAAAATCCATCCCGGCCGAAGGGCGCCCGGCCCGGATTGAGAAACACGATGTCGTCCGCCATCATCGTGAGCAAGCGGACAAGATCGGCGGCGTTGACGGCATCAATCCAGGTTAAATGCACCTCGCGGATTGCTCGTTCATCAGGACTTGTTTGCATGATGTGACGTAGTGGCCCAACGTAAAAATCCCGCGGCGGCGGGACACGCGGGAACTGTGGCAGGGTAAACCCGAAGGCTCAAGCGTGAACCGGTTTGTCGCGCCATAGCGCAACGACGGCGGACGGCAGACGGCGGCCAACCGCGTTGGCTCCAGCGATTTTGTTAGGTTGCATAAAACATTTAATTATTGATGTCCAAAATTCATCAAAAGATAGATAAAAAAAGCGACTTCCACAGCGGCTAGTCCCCCACCGACTAAAACTCCCACCAATGCAATCCACAAAGTCAGCTTGCGCCGATGCCGCCGAAATCCAAGCAGACTTACCACGCCAAGAATGAAACCGGTGGCAAGACCAAAAAACCAAAATTCCTCTACGAATAATAATGCGTCGCCTTCAGGAAGCCCTATAAATTCCTGTGCGCCAATTGTCACTACCAAGAGAGTCGCAATAAAAAGGCTAATCCAGGCGGCGACTTCAAAGAAGGAAATCGTTGAACGAGGCGGAATAGTTTGGGTCGTGACACTCATGTGGCCTAACGATCCAAAGCTGAGCCACGCCGAACCGAAAGGCAATTAAAACCTGACGCTTCCCGCGAACCGGGGCGCGCAATCCATCTCCGCTCCAAAACTGCGACGCGACGAGCCGGCGTTAGAGGCTGTGTGAAAACTCATTTTTCGACCATCGAATCCGCCTGTCCGTTTCATCCAAGTTCACCATATCAAAAATTTGATCGTTACCGAATGTGCGGTTTATCAGAGCCCTCGAATCCCACGCACAATGCTCCCGCCAATGTTGAAAGCAAACAGGATGCACAGCAACAAAACCAAACCGGTAATGCTCCACAGTATGATAATCACCGCGCGGTCCGCTGTGTCATCAGGCTCGCGCATCTTTGCAAGGTCATCTCGCCAGCGCGAAAGCATCTCCTTGCACCACCAAATCCCAAGTGCAAAAAGAATGGCTTGAACAAGATTCCACGGGCTTAGAAACATGGCGTTCTTTCGGCCATCTCCATCCGGTCAGAGGAGCATGCCCATTTAACAATCCCACTTCCAGATGTTTCCGGCCTTCACCCCAAAGGGCGCCTCCTGACGCCGCTTCAGCGTTGCCAGCCCAAAAATCAATCGTTTCGTTCATTTGCGTTTGGACATCGAAGTGACCTAAAGGTCGCGCTCCAATTGCAAGCGGACTCACGCGAACCTTGGGTAGGCGCGCGGGCTTTAGCCCGCTTCAGCGTTCGCGAGACAGCATGCGTGGAATGATTCGAGACCATTGCAATAAGAACGTTGAAGCGACCTGAAGGTCGCGCTCCAGGGGCAATGTCAGGCACCCCTCCAAAGAGGGGGTGGGGGAAATTTTTATGGTTTGGTAAAGTGGATGGCACTCGGTAGCAATAATCACAATTCAGGAGCAACATTTATGAAAAAAACCTTATTGGTTCTGGTCAGTTTGGTCAGTGCCGCCGGTCTGGCGTCGGCATCCAATAACTTCTCCTACACGGCCACGGCTGGTCCGGCCGCCGCGCCGGATGGCATAGATCAAAATTTGAACCCCGTTGATGCCTGGTCGGTGGTTACGACCCCCGGAAGCGGCACCGGCAGCGCCCAGGGTTCCTACTTCGGCACGGCCTTTGGCGGCGAGACTCTTTCCGGATGGCAAATATGGACCAGCCCCGGTTCTTCGGCAAATGGTCCCGGAGTCAGCGGAAGTGTTGATGCCACGGATACCTTTGCCGGTGGCGCCCTGTCCATTGGACAGACCGTTTCCCTCAATTTTGAGATGCGGGGAACCAGTGTTGGAACACAGGTCGGCGTCAGTTTGTTAAACGGCTCCGGAAAGGCGATCACCTTCGGAATTTTTGGCGGTGAGCCCAATGTTGCCAACCCCTATACCGGCAACGGATATTATTATACCGATGCGGGATCCACCTACGCCAGCGCCGGAGGCATGGGCTATCAATATCAATCGCAATTTAATATTGCCTATACGGTCACGGGCGCAGGCACCTATAGCGCCGTGGCTGGTTCGGACAGTTGGACCGGCACATTTTCCGGATCCCTGATCGGGATGGACGTGTTCAATTCCAGCGCCGGCAATGGCAGCGACGTTGCCTTCAACAATTTAACCATTGCTGCTGTTCCTGAGCCCTCCACCTGGGCCATGCTGGCGGCCGGCGGTGTGATGCTGTCCGGTTATCGCCGCATTGTCCGTCGCGCTTGATTCACGGCGTTTTTGTTTCAGGCAGGCTCTAAGTTGTTTCAGCCCAATCTGGCTTCACGTCAGATTGGGTTTTTGCATTGGGTGACTCCACCAGAACGGAAACCTTCCTCGCCCCGACTGGGCTTTAAACATGGAACGGGTCGGGAACGGGTCTTGATATTGTCATATTGGCACTGAGCCGCCGATTTAGTTCAAATTTTCAGGCCATTCCCATCAGCGATCATGAGCGTCAATTGGCGGTCAAAAAATTCCAAAGCGGTGCTAAAGCACGCGCAGTCCAGGCGCTGGCGCGTGTACCAGGCTTCAAAACCTCGCGAAGCGTTTGGGTCGTGTAGCGCAGGCATTCCTGCCTGCGGGTTCTGGCGACTTTCCAGTCGCCAGTTCCAACACCGACACCGGACTTGGAAGGACTTTGCAGTCGGTCACCGTGAACCAGCAGGCAGGAATGCCTGCTCTACCGAAAATGCCGCCAGCAGGGAAAAATCCGGGTTTGAAGAAAACATCCCTTCATTTAAAGGCAACGAACCGCTGGTGGCAGTGAAATCGTACCAGCGTCATTTTGATTGCGCGGCGGGTATTGAAACTGTCATTTTTCAACCATGAAGGTATTCAAATCCATATTCCCCCTGGTTGCATCCGTCTTGTTCTCCATTTTGATGGCCGAAACGCTGGCACAGGCCGCGCCAAATGACAGCCAGTTGTTTGCCTTCAAGTTCCAAACCAATCAACCGCTGGTATATGCGGTCCTGGTGAAAACGAAAACGACAACTGACATGAATATCGGCGGCAAAACTTCGCTGCAAAGCCAAACCATGGTTATCAGCTATAAAGTTCGAATGAGTTATTATAAAAACTACCAGGATGGCACCACGGGTGTTTATTTCAAACCTTACGATCTCGCCGAAGACACGGAAATGAATGGAACGGCCCATTTGATCACCCAAATTCGCGGCCTGAAAATCAAAACCCTTCAAAATAACATCGTGACCATAGACACTGACAATAATGTGGGAATGGCGCAGGCAGGCCCGATAAAATTAAGCATTTATCCAATGTTGATGAGCGGATATTTTAACTTTGATCCAACGGGCAGAATCGTGAAATTTCAAGGCGACCCTCCTTTCATTGATTATTGGACCAACGTGTTGAGCACGCAGATTGGTTATTTTTCCATATTCCTTCCAAACCATCCGGTTGGCCAGCAGGAGGCATGGACCGAGAACGCTTCCGTGAAATACAACAATGGAATAGAACTGGACGAACCGATCACAATCACCAATACATACACGCGGGAACCAGATCTGGTGACCAACGGAATTACAGTGGCAACCTTTGATCTCACAAGCGGAGAACTCCAGCAAAACATCAGCGGGTATTTCGAACTAAACGGCCAGAGATCCAGTTTGAATATTTCGCAGTTCAACCACAATGGTTTCGGTACCTATCACTTCGACCAAAAACGTGGAGGATTGCTGGATGCGAATGCGACTGAAAACGGCGGCTTCTCCGTGGAAATGATGGCTATGGGGAATACCGTGAACAGTCAAATCAATATGGAAAGGGAATTCCAAATCAACCTGATTGACGACCCTGTCGTTTCAGAGAAAAAATAAGACAAAATACAAATCGAAAAGCAGGGAACTACTTGCGTCTCATCAGTTAAACAATTTTCCGCTGAAACGTGTCGGAAACGTGTCGGTTCTTGATTTTGTCATATTGGCACAGAGCCACCGATTCCATTCAAATTTTAGATCCTTTTCCATCAGCAAGAATTAGCGCCCATTAGCGGTGAAAAATTCCAAAGCGGTGCTAAAGCACGCGCAGTCCAGGCGCTGGCGCGTTTGCCAGGCTTTAAAAGCTCGCGCCTGGACTGCGGCTATCTTCCATCATCCAACAATCCAACAATCCAACAATCCAATCATCCCCATCACGCATCACGCATCACGCATCACGCATCACGCATCACGCATCACGCATCACCGGCCTTTCCGCGAGCTGATACCCCGTCCTTTCCGCGAGCCACGCCGCATCGGTCTGGATGCCAGCCTGGCTGAGGGCAAGCACGTTGTCGCAGAGCGTCTTCAAATCCTCGGAATGGTCCGAGCCAAAATGGAAATAGACCAGATGCGGTTCGCCAGGATGCGCGCGATCCAGGATCTCCGCATCGAAACTTTGCTGGAAACATTCGCCGATGCTGCGCGCGCGGCTGTCCGCAATGTCTTCAAAGGTCCGATCGTGCACCTTGCCGGCCAGGGTGCCAGTGCCGCGTTCGGAGAGCATGGTCAGCTTGCCGCCGGTGCCGGCCAGAATGAGGCTTTCGTCCAGGCGCTTCAGGCGCGGCGTGAACGGGTCCGTGCCGCGCGGTGCGTCGTTTGGATAATATTTCGACAGATGCGGCAGGGCCCCCGAGCCGCCTTTGGCGACTGCTTGCGCGGCGGTTTCGTACTCACTTTCCTTGCCCTGCGGCACGATTGGCGGCATTTCGACCACTCCACTGGGGATGCCATAGATTTCAATGAAACCGTCCCAGTCTTTTTCGCACTGATTCATGCGCACGGTGTGGATGAGGCCGGGGCGGTTGATGGGACGCTGACATTCGCGGATGATAAAATCCTCCAGCGGCAATTGATCGCCGCCAATGCGGAACGCTTCGCCGAGAAACGTCGCGGGCGAACTGGTGAACAGGGAATTGGGGTTCCAAAACCAGTCGCCAAACAGCCCGTCACGGCAGATGCAATATTGGTTCAACGGCTCGAGATGAACGACCGCGCCGCCGTCGTCTCGATGTTTTTGGAGATGCGCGTACCCGCGAAAATCGGCCAGGTGCAGATGGAGCAGGGCTTCACGGAGATTATCAATCGCGTTATAGGCGTCTTCGAGCGTTTGTTTTTGTTTCTGCGCCGCCGCTTGATATTCCGCATCACTCAGGCCGGGCGGCTTGACAGCCTTGACCTTGATCTCCCAGTCGAAACCGGCCAGCGGCGCTTCGCAACGGCTCAACAGTCCGCTCAGGGTGGTATTGGTTCGTTCAATGAAGCGGTAGGTCCACTGGAGTAACGCCGTGTCACCGCGCTCGCCGGATTCCAGCAGGCTCACGGCGCGGAGCATGCTGAGACTCCGCATGGGATTGTAGTTCTCGCGCCATTTGTTGGCGTAATTCACCGTCTGGCCGGGTTGGCCGGCGGTGATGCCGCCGCGCACAATGACCTCGCCTGCCGCCGGGGCTTCGGCCTGGAAGCCGATGTTTTTCACTTTTGGTTGAGCTTGGGTGTTTTTAGTTTTCATAAAAATTTAGGTCGAGGGTTCAGATCGGTCGGTCTGTTGCAGGTTGAAGGTTGAAAGTTACAAGTTGGCTGGTAGGGCGCGTCGCTCCGCGCGCGCCGTCCGTGGATAGACCCGGTGCGGCGCGCCGGGACGGACGCGCCCTACCTGACCATTCGTCATTCGTCATTCGGATTTTTATCTGTGTTCATCTGTGTTTGCTGCCGATCATCGGATTCTCTGGAATTTGGATGTTGGATTTTGGAATTTTTAACAGCCCCATGGTTCGCGGTTGCGGCGGGCGGCGATGGCGTCGGCGCGGCGCCCGGTGGGAACGATGATTCGCCCGATATACGGTACTGTCTGCGCGGCACGAATCGCCAACGCCAGCGCCCAAAAATGATCCGCGTGGCCCGCGGAATCGCGCGTGGAGGCGATGCTCACCCGCCCGCCGGGACTGGTCACCTTCTCCGGTTTGCGCAGATCTTCGCGCGCGTCGGCGTCCAGTTCCACCTCGATGGAAATGGTCCGGTCTTCAAACATCGCGAGCAGGTCCGTGGCCATGATTTCCGTGACCCTGGCGGTCTCGTGGCGGCGGCCTTCGAAACGGATACGATCGCCAATGGGTTCCGTGCTGGAAAAATTCACGCCCTGCACCTTGTAACTCCCCCATCGTTCCTGGGCATACTCGACCAGGCCTAGGCCGAGGCCCGTCATGTCCAGGCACGCGCGGCCGAATTTTGGCAGGCCGAGGATCGGTTCCAGTTGCCGTTGCTGCTCCGGCAGGCGCAAACCCGAGAGCCGCAACATCGCGATGACCCGGCGCAACGACCCGGCCTGTTCCACCACCGCAAACACCGTCAGATCGCGATGCCGCCCGATATCGCCGCCGAGGAAGAGTTGTCCCTCGGCAGATGCCAGGCGTGCCAGAGATCGGGCGGACCAGACCTGCTCATCAATGGGGATTGATAATTGGTGTCGCTCAGCGACCTGGATGAGCTCATGGGTGAGCAGGCATGTGTTTTCATCCTCGAATTTGCATTCGTAATTTTGATCGTACGCGCGTTTGTCCAGCGCCTTCGCACGCGCCTGTTCCGGCGTGATGGATGCGCGCGTGTTGGGATCAAAGATTTCAACACCCAATTTATAAGCCTCGCTGCGCGTGAGCCGCGAAACGGAAAACCCGGCGGCTGATTGAAAAACCGTCCCATCATTGGCCGACTGCAAAGTCCCGTGGGCCATGCGGTAAAAAAGGTTGTGCCGGCCGTTGCCCGTGCTGGCAATGCGGCAAAGGAATTCCTTGTTGGCGGACAGGATGGGTTCCGCCGCCTCCCAGATCGCGTGACTGTTTTCATGAAAGGCAAATTCATCCAGGATCAGGTCGCCGGAAAACCCGCGCGCGGTGCGCGGATTGGCTGCGAGGACTTTGATGCGGCCAACGTGCTTCACCGGTCCTTTGGCCGACTGGAAAGTCCGCGTGATGCGGATTTCCATTCGCATGTTTTCAAAGGCCAAATTGGGCGATTCGTCGGCGGTTTCACAGTCGGCGTTGTAAAACCGGCTGGCTTCGGCGGCTTTGAGACAGAATTCAGCGCCGTTGTCGCGCGAGTTGGAGAGAACAGTGATGAGCCAGGTGGGGTGCTTCTCTAGTTTGTCCACGACCCGGGCGACCGCCCAATGAGCGAGAACATGGGATTTGCCGATTTGGCGGGACCAATGGAGAATGAGCGTGCCCGCCTGGCTCGCAAAAATGGAATCCTGGTAAGAGCGAAATCTCACCGTTTTCTTTTCCGGCACGGCTTTTTCATCCGGGGCGTGTGATTCATTATCAGTCTTGGGATCGTTCATGGTTTGAAGGGGTTTTTACCGTAGATTCGCTTGAACATTTCGTCGGCCGTTTCCTGGCTGATGGGAATTTCAGGGGCGGGCGGATTGGCGGGTTCAGCGGCGTCTTTCTTTTTCAAATTTAATTCAGCCTGACGGCGCGTTTCAGCCTCGCCGAGGATTTTCAGCCGGGCGTCTTCCTGTCGGATCTGGGCGCGTGCCGTTTCAGCTTCAATCAGGAACGTCAAAGCCGGCGCATTGGCCGCGAGCGATTCCGGGTTAAAGTTGACCTGTTTTAGCCCCTTCCGAACCGTGGCGATGAGGATGTCCAACGTTTTGGTGGAAGCGGCCGTGTTCTTTTTGACCTCAGAATGGTTCGAGCTGGAACCCCCGGCAATTTCGGCCAGAAACCGCCGGCGCAGCTTCGACAGCGCCATTAACGAAGGTTTTTGGCCGGCGAACCGGCTGCCAGGCGGATGCGGAGGACATTTTTCCCGCAGGCCTTCGAGCTTGATTCCCTGGTCAATGAGGAGGGAAAGCATCGTCCGCAGGTCATCGAGCGAATGAGCAGCGACCGCTTTTTCATAAGCATAACAACGGCGTGCATAGAAGACGCTTGGTGAAACCCCAAACTCATTAAGCAGCGCAACAAGTTCTGTATGAGCTTCGATGGGATTGGAGTCGGGGATGGGTTTGCCGGGTTTGAGGATGTATTCGCCATTCGGACCCGGCACACGCACCCAGGGTGTGACGTAGTTGGGGCTGGCAAGCTTTTGGTTGTTCATTGTGTTTAGGCCACGTCTGTTACGCTAATTGCGCTAATTTTCGCCAATTGAATTCGCGGTAATTCGTGAAATTCGCGTAAAAGGTTTTGCCCTGGCTTTCTTCTCTGCGTCCTCGGCGTCTCTGCGTTTATTGGCGGGCATATCCCTACCTTTTCGACAGTTCCTGCTGGATAAGGATGAGCTGAGAGGTGAGTTGTTTCATTTCGCCCTTGAGTTCGTGCATGGTGCTGGTGGTGGCGTTGAGTTCGCGGCGGAGATCGGCGAGGTGACGGTCAGTCGCGTCGCGTCCGCCGCGTTCGACCGCGGCAATCTTGGAAAACAGGTCCTGGTGGACGGCCTGGCTGGCGGCGACGTGCTCGCGGAAGTCGTGCCGCGTGACAAAGCCGTCCACGAGTTCCACGGGCGTGGGACTGGGCGAGAGCTGCACCTCCGATTTCTTGACCAGGGCGATCACGGAGACGATTGCGCCCGTGGCGCCGAAGATGAGAGCGCCGATGATGCCGGCGGATTCGAGGCTCATGTTGGTTGCAAGTTGAAGGTTAAAGGTTGCAGGCTAATGGCGGATTGCGCGGATAACGTGGAGGTGCAGGCAAAAGCTCCAAAATCCAAGCACCAAGCTCCAGAGAAATCGCTGCCAATCATTGGCCAAACGCCAGGCACCAAAACGCTCGCCCTGGTTATTGGAGCTTGGTGATTCTCTGGAGCTTGGATGTTGGATTTTGGAATTTTCATTCTCCGCGTTCTTTGCGTCTCTGCGTTTATTTGGGTGGCGGCGTATTGTTGCCGTTCAACGGCCCGTTCCAGAAGTTGGACCAGAGGCGTTTGAGGCCGCCCGCGTTGACAACGGTGTGGTAGGCGTGCGCCAGGAATGCGCCGAGGCCCAGGGCGACGATGGACCAGGCGTTGAGAGTAGCCGGGTCGTGACCGGTGAGTTCGTGGAGGACGGTGATGGAGTTGGTTAACATAGGTTTTAATAGGTGAAGCCGGCGCCGATGAAGATGTTGGGGCGGGTGTTCATGGGTTTTTGCAGCCACACCGGCACGCCGATGCCCAGTTCGAGGTAGGTGTTGCGGGTGGCCTTCTTTTTGAGGACCACCTGGGGTTCGAGCAGCATGGCGTTGCGGTTGAAATCGTAGCCGAGCAGGACGGAGCCTTGCAGTTTGAGCGAGCCGTCCTGGATCACGGTATAGCCGCCGCCGCCTTCAACGGATTGGATGGCGCCGCCGATGCCGAGGTTGCGGAGCTTGCTTTCGAGGTCCCAGCGGCCGAAATCGTACTGGCCGCTCAGGTAGTTGGCCCATTGCAGGCCACCCAGGTAATCGCCACCGGCGGCGACTTCCAGCCGGTTGGAGATCCAGGTGTAGTTGGTGTCCACGGACGTGAGATAGGACTGGATGGTGGCGAAGAAATTCGCCGGCGGCGTGGGCGCACCGGGCGGCAACGGCGTGGGCGCGTTGGTGGGGATGATGTTCGTGGTTTGCGCGGTGGCGCTGAGGGTGAGGGTCAGAGCCAGCACGAGGCTGGAGATGATGGTTTTCATTTTCATGTTAGTTGATGGTTGGTGGTTTTGGGTCTCGGATTTCGGTAGTCGGTAGTCGGTGGTCAGTGGTCAGTGGTCAGTGGTCGGTGGTCGGTAGTCAGTGGTCGGTAGTCAGTGGTCGGTAGTCAGTGGTCGGTAGTCAGTGGTCGGTGGTCAGTGGTCAGTGGTCAGTAGTCGGTGGTCGGTAGTCGGTGTTGTTGGTTTACGGACGGAGGAAAAGGAAGCCGGCGATGACGTACGGACCGAAGGTTGAACCGCGGGGTCCGCTGAATATCATCGCCGGAGGAACGCGCGCCGGTCGCGCCGGTCGCGCGCCTGCCACGGTCTGTGGCAGTGCGGATTTTTGGCGGGCATCTAACTTTATGTGGTGAGCGCGGCTCATCACCACGACTTTAGCGGGGTCCCTGAAAAAACGTTTCTCCGCGGAAGGGGCAAAATCAGGGGGGGTGCTGAAAATTATTTTCCAGCACTTAAAATCCTGCGGGAAAGTGTCTTATGTGAAAATTTTATAAATTTGTTTCTGCGCGGGAGCAAAAGAAATCGGGGGGGTGCTGAAAAATAGTTTTCCGCAGTAGCGCAGGCATCCCTGCCTGCGGGTTCTGGTGACTTTCCAGTCCCCAGTTCCAACACCAACACGAACACCGGACGTGGAAGTCCGGTGAACCAGCAGGCAGGAATGCCCGCTCTACCACCAAATCGTTCCGCCCATCAATCCCATCATCCAACAATCCACCAATCTATTCCCGTCAGCGCGGATTGGTTATTGGAGCTTGAGTATTCTCTGGAATTTGGATGTTGGATTTTGGAGCTTTTCCGTTTTGTTTGGCGCTGGCATGGGCTGGCAATTTTTGCCAGCATGTTTCCATGAACAAGGCAGAACTCGTAAACACATTACGGAAGGAGGCCAGGGAAATCGAGGCGCTCTTGAAAAAGTTGCAGGCGCGCAGCGACTATCTGCGGGGGCTGGCGGACCAGATCGAAGCCGAGGGCAGGAAGCCGGATCCCAAGGACGAGCCGCCGCCCGGCAAATTCCGAAAGATCGTGGACAAGATTTACGGGGAGAGCCGATAAAGGAAGTGTTCGCGCCATCAATCGTACCGGCATTCCTTCAGGAGCCCGAGCGCCTGGCACAGCGAGGCTCGTCGTCCGCGGAGATAACCAAGCCATGACTCGCCCGGCAGGCGCTTCAACCAGCGCCACAACGAGAAGCGCGCATCGGTCCGGAGCGGATAATCCGCCAGTTTCATCCCTTTTCGGCAATGGAGCTCGATCCACCAGATTTCATGTTCCGTCAGGTAGCCCTTCCATTGATCAATCGGGGCGGCGCTGATGCCCTTGAATTTATCGTGAAAGGCTGAATTGCCTTCCCAACCTTCCCCCGCCCGGGTCGGGGCCAGCATCCGCTCGCTGAATTCAAAACCACCGAACTGACACACGGTTTCCAGGACCCGTCGCGGGTCGCTGGCCAGATCCTCATAGCGGATTACCAGGCACGTGGAGGGCGCGCGTCGCAGACGCGGAATTTCCCGCGCGCTGCGGTTCCATGCTCGCGTCAGCCGGTGTGCTTTGGTGTGGCAACCGGACCGGTTCATGATGCGCTTTTTCACACTGGCGAAGACGGCGCGCGGATCCCGCACGACCTGGATCAGCCTGGCATCAGGAAAAAGTTCCTTCAGGGCGTCCGGGCAGGTTTCGCTGCGCGGGGTTTTTTCGACCCAACGCACGCATCCCCGCCAGTCCGCCCCCAGCGCGATGCCATAGGCGCGGATCGTTTCCGATAAAAGCAGGGAATCACAGATCCAGGGCTGGTTGACAAAAGTCCGGGCCAGGAAATGAAATCGTTGGTGATCGAATTGGCGGTAGTCACGCACATCGGCGCCGGGAACGGCGGGGGCCGCTTCAAATCCTCCCCGGCTCAATCCCGCCAAATTGGTGTTTTTCAGGAGATATTCCAGCCTGGCCTTTTCATCCTTCAATGCCCGATACTGCCGCCGGCGTTCCAGATAGCCGGTTTCTTCAGGCAGCACGACCAGTTGCGGATGATTGTCGAGCAATGACACCAGGAGCGTGGTTCCCGATTTCGCCGCTCCGCCGATGAATAATCCCTTTTTATTGAATCTATAGGCCTCGTCCCGGGTTAATATCCCTGTGTCCAGCCGGGAATTTGCTTCCTCCAGCTTCCTTTCGGCGGCTTCTGGCGGGATCATGATTTGCTATGCTGATTGGTTATGACAAATTTTCCTTCCGGTTTTAATCTGGATTTCCCGTGTGGCTTCCGGCCCACGACCCGCGGGGGTCGTATTCGTCATTGTTCTCCTGCTACAGAGATTTGCAAGCCTTTCTTCGCGCCGGGCCGGACACTGCCCCCGGAGCGAGAGTCTGCTGCCGTGGTGCCGATCATCGGCTCATCGGTCGCAAGCCGTGAGCTGAGGCGCGCTCACTCCCTCTCCGCCCATACGTTGTATTCGCGAGAAACGCTGGATAGAAACTGCGATGACCGAAGCTGTCCCTTCTCCCCGGGGGAGAAGGTCAGTGTCCATCCGTGGTTGAAATTTACGGGTCCTCCGAATCGCGGCTTTTTCAATTCAAGTTGAAGGAGATCCACCGGGAGGATGGGCCGGGATGGACGGGCAGGAAATGAACGGCCATGGAACATTCCGCCCGCGAGGTGTGCTCGATGCGATGGGTGTGGATGCCGCCGCGGCCGGGGGTCAACAGATTATCGGGGTGAACCCGGCCGGGATCGAGGCCGGTGTCGCGCCGGATTATTTCGCGGATGGCGAATTTGATCAGGGGAGAGAAGGTTTTCACAAAGTTGGTTGCAAGTTGAAAGTTAAAGGTTGCAGGTTCTCGGTTCTCGGATTTCGGGGGCCGGTGTAGCGTTCGGCCTGTGGCCGAATCGGTTGAGCCAGAGGCTCAACGCTACAACGCATCCGTGTTCATCCGTGTTTATCCGTGGTTAAAACTCTGTCTCTGCGTTTGTTGATTGGTTCAGTTGCGTTTGACGGCGGCGGCTTCCTTGACGGCTTTGCCGAAGTTCACAGCGGCGGCGGTGACGCTGAAAGTGTCGGCCTGCACGCGCGTGACCATGAATTTTTTCAGCGCCTCGTCATCGAGTTTTTCGAGGGCTTCGAGATTGGGCAGTTCCACAACGCGCACGTAGTCGGCGACCTGGAAAATTTCGGTGGCGCCATCGGCTTCGTGACGGGCCAGGGTGCGTTCGTATTCGGCGCGAAGCAGTTTGACGGTGGCTTCCTCGTCGCGCACGGCCAGGCTGGCGCCGCTGCGGAAACTCACGCGGCCATAGGGCGTCTTGAGACTGCGCGCGGCGGTGAACCATTCGGGATGCGAACGGCAAAGGCATTCGAGGGCGGCCTCGGTTTTTTTGCAGGTTTCCTGGAGGGCGGCATATTCGTCCTTGTGCTGGTCAATGAGTTCGAGGAGGTCGCGGTTGGCGCCGGCCTCGAGTTCGGCGAGGCGCGAGGTGGCTTCGCTGAAGACGGCGAGAAGGTTGACGACTTCGTTGAAATCGGTGGATTCGGGTGATTGCGCGGCGGGCTGGCGGCATTTATCGGCTTTGATTTTGGCAGTTTTCATTTTTGGTTTTGTTGGTTTGCTCGCTTGTTGGTTTGTTTAAGAGCCTGTCTGAGAGGAAAGATCATTGGCGGTGAGAGCTCCAGGTTCCGGCCCGGAGAATGCGGGCGAGCGAACGGCGGGCGGCGGAGATGGGTGACGCGAATTCGAGCGCGGGCACGTGCCGGGCGATGATGTGGCCGGCGCGATATCCGCGGCCGGCGGCCGGCAATACGAGCGTGGCGGTGATGTATTCCGCCAGCGGATCGAAGCACACCCGAACCCGGCAGCCGGTAAACTGGCGAAGAGATTCGCAGGGGAACACCATGGGAAACCGGAGGCCCGCGCAGTTTACAATACCGCCGACCGCGCCATGGCGCACGGTCCAGAGGCGCTGTTCGCGCGCGAAGAAATGAAGATTTGAGTCGTGGAGCCGGGCGGGCGGGTGTTCTTTCAACTCGAGGCCGAAGCGTTCCCAGGGAATCCAGCAGCCCCAGCCGGCGGGTGACGCGACCGGTTCAGTATTGGCGAACTGGACGCAGTCGGTGAGGCGCGCGACCGCGGATTCGAGCGGGAGGAAATGTTCGCGCGGGTCGGCGCGTCCGGCCTGGCACGCGTGCGCGAGGGCGATGACGGTTCGGGCATGGCGACGGTCGCGCCCGAGATGGCCGGGGATGAGCGAGGCGGGCATCCGGAGGCGGTCGAAGAAATCCCCGGCGGCGGATTTTTGCTTTTTTTGCCGGAGCGGCTGGACGCGCAACGAACAGCGGTCCAGCGCGCGGCGCAGGGTTGGGGACGACCACAGATGACGGCCAAGCCGCCAGAGTTGCGGCTGCGCCATCCCGGACATGGCGCGTCCAATGAGCGCAGTGACGTGCCGTGCGCGCGACACACCGGCGGAACCGTCAACGATGTCGAAGGCGGGGCAGAATTTCCAGCGGGCATCCACGACGGCGATCAATTGCCAGCGCACGAGGCGCACGCTTAAGTGTTCGCAATCGCGTTCGCAACCACCGTTGCCGCGGCCTTTGGCGTCAGCGGGGCACGGATACCAGGCGTAAAAATGGAAACTGGCGTCGCCGGTTTCAAAAAATCGGGTGAAACCCGGCGGGCCGCGGAAATTTTTTGTTGCGTAAAGCATTTAGGTTCAGGTAGATTTATGGATGCTTACCGCCAGCCAGTTACATGCGTTGCATGAGAAGCTTTTTGGCCTGATGCACAAGGCCGGCTGGGTGCACGAGTTTTTTTTCGACCCTGAGAGGGGATGGCGTCCAGTCTGGACGATGCAGGGCGCACAGCGGACGGCGTTGTTGAAGATCGTGATCGAATCGCAGCGGCTCCACGACGGCGAACGCGCACCGGTGTCGTTCACGGTGTGCGCGCTGGGCGGAACGTTCGCCGGCGGCTTTACGGAGGCGGACAAAGGCGTGCTGAAATTCTGGCGGCAATGCTGCGAGGAGATCGGCCTGACCGCCATCGCGGGCGAGTGCCTGGTGTTTGTGCAAATCATTTTGAACTGGGTTCCGGTCGAAAAAGCGCCGGTGCGATTTGATTGACCGGACCGGGAGCGGGACGTTCTTCGCGCGACGGATGATTTTGGATTTGCGGGGGTCATGTGTGATGCAAGGCCGGCGAGGCTGAATTTCTCAAGCGCGCTTTTCGGTTGATTTTGCAGTGAAACATGGCTTAAACTTAATTGGCTAAAGAATATTAGTTAGTAACTTAATATTTGTCAATGATGTTCTTTAGCTTCTAAACTATTTATATGAGCGCCATTTTTAAGAATCCGCGGCAGGAAGAATTCAGCGCATTGATGCACACGATGCAGGAACTGGGCTATCGCGCGGCGAATGTGGCGCGTTTTTTGGATATAACGCATGGCGCGGTCAGCCAGTATTTATCAGGCAAAACTAATCCCAGCGAGACGGTGCTGGGTCTGTTCCGGAGGGTGGTCGAGGAAAAGAAACGCGGGCAGGGACGGGTGGAGATCGGAGAGGAAAATGTGAAAGAGCAGCTGGAAGATTTACGGCGCCTGGCCCCCGCTGACTATGATGTAGCTAAAACCATGATCAGCGGACTGCATAAAAAGCTGTCCCCGAACTTCAATTCAAAAGCAAGCGCCGCTGCGGGACGTATGCTAAAGAAGGGCGCGGCTTCGGTGCGGAAATACGGTCCAAAATGACCGCGCTTACCCGCAGCTGGCGGGCCCACCGTTCTAATTTTCGGGCGAACTCGCGGCGTTGACTGGAGGTCATCAAACTGGCCTCTTCGTCCAATTCCGGTTCCAACGTGATCGGACAATATTTCCTCTTGGTTTTCACGCCCCAAGGGTTGCAGGCCGGCTTGGACATTGGCTGTCCATGTGGATAGTGTGAATAACTTTCGGCGGAAGCTTTTAAAGATGGAACGTGCCGTCCGGCAAAACGACCGGGGGCGGCACCCGCAGCCAACAAATCAACCTGGCTCAGGCATTGGCAATGTTCTTTTCCCGCCGGGGTGAGACCGACTTGGGGGATAACTTTAACACTTGGGCGCGCATTTCCTTGCCGGCCTTGAACTTGACGATGGCATGAGCCGCAATCGGCACATCAATCTCGGGGCGTTTTGGATTGCGCCCAACCCGGCCCTTGCGGACCTTCACCTGAAATATGCCGAAGTTTCTGAGTTCCACCCGGTTCCCTTTGGCGAGGGAGGCGGCGATACAATCCAGGGTTCTTTGCATCACATCCAAAACCTGGGCGCGCATCATTCCGGTTTCATCGGTGATCTGGGTGGCAATGTCTCGTTTGGTCAAGGTCATAGGTTTAACTGATTAAATGTTGTGCTCCCAGCCGCCTTGCTCGGATGAAGCCGGCCAGAAATGCACACAACCTATTGAATACCGGGGAGCTCGTCCTGAATATAGGACGCCGTATAATTTGCAGGTAGGACATTGCCCTATAGAAACTACTGCAACGAGAATTACTTAAGGGCTGTGCGCTCCAGTTTGAGACGCGGAATTAATGCCGGCAGATCCGTTGTCTGTTTCCTTGATGAAATTATCCAGCACCTCCAGGTACGCATCGAGGGATTCATCGGCATCAGGCCCAAGTTCACGCTTGAGTTCCCGCAATTGGTCGGCCGACGCCTTGGCCTGGCTTCGCAGGTCATTCAGGTTCATGCTCCCGCTCATCAGACCATTGACCATTTCGTCATATTTGGCGCCCGCCTCAGGACTGCCGGCGAGCATTTGATCACGGATTTGTCCCACAAAATTCGTATGGTTCACACCCAGTTTTTGAAAAGCTGCGGCCAGGTTGACGTTGGTATTCGCCACGTTCGCTGGCGGAACGGTCGTTGCCATGGCTGGCGAATTCGCCGGTGCGGGAACACGCGTCCCAATATCAGCCGCCACTGGAACTGCTGAATTTGTTCCGAATAACAGGCTGGCTACCAGTTTCCGCGGCACTTTGATTTTTCCCAGTATTTCGCTGTCCATCGTCACCGTGTCGGATGACACCGCCAAAACCTTGCCGAAGTACCGGTCGCCATTTTGCATCTCCAACTGGTCTGCCTGAAGCCAGCAGGTGCCGGCAAAAAAACAAACCACGCCTGACAACAGGGACAAACACTGGATTTTCATGATCTAATCGTAACCCACCATTTTCCGCTCTGCAAATGGAGACAATCAACGGAAAAGCAAATGCCACCCCAGCTATCACTACGACACGCCGTACACACGCCCAACACACGCCCAACGTGCGCCGTATGCACGCGTATCCCCCAAGAGAGTCCAGTCCTCTCATTTTCCATTATTTCATCCCAGTCTCTGCCAATTCCCAGTCGGCCTGTCAAGCCACCCGCCGCTTTGAATGGGCGGCCATTTGCTTTTGTCATTTCCCTGATTTATATCGTATTTATCTATTGGTATTGCGATGGCAGGACAGGCCATCGGATAGGATACAATTTATGACCGGCACCACTCAATTTCTTATCAGCCATGGACTGACCTTCTTGTTCGCGGCCGTATTTGTGGAACAACTGGGCATTCCGCTCCCGGCCTTCCCCTGGTTGCTCGCGGCCGGCGCGCTTTCCGCCACCGGAAAAATGAACCCCTGCCTGGCGCTGGGCGCCACCGTGCTGGCCTGCGTGCTGGCCGATTCCATCTGGTTCTTTCTTGGCCGCTACCGCGGCACCCAGGTGCTGGGCCTGCTTTGCCGTATTTCCCTGGAACCGGATTCTTGTGTGCGCCGCACCCAGAACGTTTTTACCCGCTACGGCCTGCGCGGACTGCTCGTCTCAAAATTCGTCCCCGGCTTGAACACCGTTGCCCCTCCCCTGGCCGCCATGGCCGGCGTTCCTTTCAACCGGTTTTTGCTGGTGGACGCCATCGGGTCGCTGCTTTACGGAATCGTTTTGACCGGTCTGGGCTATGCCTTCAGCGATCAAATCGAACAGCTCGTCGCCGTCATCAGCCAGATCGGCGGCCAGACTCTGACCGTGTTCGCCGGCTTTGCCGCGGCTTATATCGGCTGGAAATATTGGCAACGGCAGCGCCTGTTGAATGAATTGCGCACCGCCCGCATCACCGTGGCGGAATTGCGCCAGAAACAGGACGCCGGTGAACAGCCGGTCATCTTCGATCTGCGGTCTCACGAAGAACTGAAAATAGATCCCACGGTCATCCGCGGGGCTGTCCATGTTGAACTGGACCAGATTGAGCAGCAGGTCATGCCGCGCGACCGTGACATCATCGTCTATTGCTCCTGCCCGAACGAAATCAGCAGCGCCCGGGTCGCCATCTTTTTCCAACGAAAAGGTTTCACGCGCATCCGCCCCTTGCTGGGAGGCATTGACGCCTGGCGCCAGCAGGATTATCCCACCGATCCCTATGTTGTAACCGTCGCCGGCAATGTCAATTCAATCTCAACGACCATCAGTTCCCCGCGCTGATTGTCCACGTTAGCCAGCGAACCAGCCTTTGGACTTTAGGCCTTGGGACGGTTACAATAAAACTGTGGCCATTGCTTACGGCTCCAAACGCGAGCGGACCGCGGGCTTTAAGCCCGCTTCAACATTCGCGAACCAGCACGTGTGGAAAAATTCAAAACCGTTGAACATAGAACATTGAAGCGATCTAAAGGTCGCGCTCCAGCTGGGTTTGCGCTCATGCAAACCCAGGGCCGGACCGCGGGCTTTAGCCCGCTTCAACGTGCATTTGCCAGGCGATGTTGAAATGGCTTAAACGCCTCGCACCGGCCACTGTTTGCATTTCGGTTTAGGCTTCGATTTTCGGGCTTCTGATTTCAAATTTGGTTTTCAGTCGTTCCGCGTCCCCGCCTCAAAGATTTCACGTGGCCGTTCTTGTCTTCGGAATCAAGCCGCAGTAGTTTTCCATCGTGAGTTAAGCAAACCAAATTTTACTGTTATGATTGCCACCCAAATCCGCCAGAAAGACGCCATCTTCTATTTCGCCTCCTATTCGTCCGAACAACTGCTCACCCGCGTGCGTTTCATCAGCCGGTATTTCGACGAAGAAGGCGGGACCATCGCGCCCGAACAGGTACAGGAGGAAGACGATGTCGCCCAGTTCATTGCCCGCATCGAGCGCAGCGACAAGGCCTTTCAGCGCGAACTCTCCCGTTCCAAAGTCCGCGCCATCCGCAATTTTTACGAAACCGCCATTTCACAGCCGCCCATTCCCGGCACCGTCCTCCTCTTCACCCCGCAGAAACTGCACTTCGAGGCGTGGCCCGATGGCAGCGGCGTGGGCCAATTGCGCGAGCCTGAGGAAAAATATCTCATCATTGACGGCCAGCACCGGCTCGCCGCCCTCCAATTTTACGAACGCACCCATCCGGCCGAGTCCAAAAGCATCAATGTTCCCTGCGTGATCTTTGACGGCCGCAGCGAGGATTTCGCCACCGAGATGTTCGTCATCATCAATTCCACACCCACGCGCATCAATAAAAGCCATCTCGTGGACCTCTATGAACGCGTCTCCTGGGCGGAACCCGATCGCCGCTTCGCCGCGCACATCGCCGAAATGCTCTACCGCGAGTCGGACAGTCCGCTGCGCTACCGCATCAACCGCCTGGGCGGCCGCAGCCGGCAGGAGAAATGGATCCTGCAGGCCGAGCTGTTCAACGAAATCCATCGCTGGGTAAAACGCATCTGGGGCAAAATTGAAAAAGACGGCACCGACAAACGCGCGGCAGCGCGTTATTACAACACTATCCGCGACTTTCTGAAAGCCTCCGCCCTGGTGTGGGCTGAATCCTGGGGCAATCCCGATTACATGGTTACCAAACCCGTGACCCTCAAGGCCATGATCCGGGTCTGCGCCGACCTCGCCACGCAAGAGGCCGACCCGGAGGAAGATCGCGTCAATCGTTGGACCCTGCGACTGGCACCCTGGACTGAACTGAAGCGGAACTTTCGCAACGAAGGATTCTACGAGCGCTTTCCCGCCAAGGGCCAGGTCGAACGCGTCGTCCGTATTCAGCGCGAACTCGCCCGCAGCGCCGGCATCCAGTCCAGGTCAAAGGGAACCGCCGCCGATTGAATTTGGCAGCCATTAATTCGCGAAGTTTTAAAGCGTGGTACACGCGCCAGCGCCTGGACTGCGCGTGCTTCAGCACTGCTTTTAAATGCAGAATTCACAGAATTGTGCAGATTGCCTGCGTTACAAGGTCAGCCTTTTTTGAACGCCATTCCCAACTATCAATTGACTATCAATTTGATAATTGGCTGCGGAATACGACCGCCAACTACTAATTTTAAAGATTTTAGTAGTTCGTTAGTATTTGGGTAATAAACACCATATGCAGTATGATCAAAAAAAACTTATACAACATATTGAATGGCGCTTTTTGTTGAAACCAGCTCGTCACGGCCACTCCAGCAGACAACTTTGTATATTTAAGTACAATTATAATCATATAAATTCATAAATAGAACATTTTATATTGAACTTCGACATAAAATATGCAAATTTTCACTGATGTTGCATTCAATCTCAATTGAAAACTTTTATTCAATCGCAGAGCGGCAGGAACTAAATTTTCGAGTTCCTGCGAATGCTCCTGATTTACATTGTTTCAGCGATTCTCAGTCCGGTCCGGATTATCGCCTGCCATCTGTCGTTGGTATTTATGGGCCAAATGCATCAGGGAAATCTACTGTTCTGCGGGCATTAACCGCTACCGTAGCCTTCGTACAGAACAGTTTTGGTTTGCCGCCTCAGAATGCCATCCCCTTTTTCAATCCCTTTGCGAACCATGAAGGCATGAACCGGCCAACGAAAGTCATCGTCGAATACGACGGTCGTCTGGTTGATAAAGGCCCAGTCTTTGTTTTTCGCTACGAAGTACATATCGCAAATGACCCAAAAAAATTTGCAAAAGAGGTGATTTTTGAATCTTTGAGTTACGCTCCGCAGGGAAAATCACGCCGGGTATTTGAGCGCAACGGCCAGGAATTTCATTTTGGACGCGAGTTTGGCCTGACGGAAAACGATCCGCGCATCAAGAGCATTCGCCCGAATGCCAGCATCTCAAGTACTCTCGCGCAGCTGAATCATGATTTGTCAATTCGCTTCCTGACATCTTTGAATATGCTGCAAACAAACATTGCCGGATTGGATCGAAATAACTTTGGCCTGCAGTCGCTTTCGTTTTATCTGCAGCGGCCTGATTATTTTAAGCGGTTGAACCGCGAGTTGGGACGTCTGGATTTGGGGTTGGAGGAAATGAAACTTTTTCCCGGAAACGCCGGCCTGGTTGCATCTTTTAAACACACCGGACTCGATAGCGAAATAATGTACGGGCAGGAATCTGCGGGAACCCGTAAATTTATCGACCTCTTTCGAATTCTGCAAAGTGTGCTGGAATACGGCGGATTGGCGGTCATTGATGAGCTGGATACCGATATACATCCATTGCTGATTTCGGAAATTTTTCACTGGTTTTATAGCAAGGAACGCAATCCCGAGGGAGCGCAGCTTTTGTTTACTGCGCATAATCCCGCGATTCTCGACGAACTGGAGAAAGAACAGATTTTCTTTTGCGAGAAACTGCTGGGCAGGGCAACTCATGTTTATGGCGCCCGTGAAATAAAAGGTCTTCGGCGTGGTCCGAGCATGATGAAAAAATATCTTTCCGGGGAGCTCGGAGCCGTGCCGCATGTGGGGTAAAAGCCGTTGCGCATGATTCCAAAACGGACACGTTTCTTTCTGGCGGTGGAGGGCGAAAGCGAACAATCCTTTGCCAGATGGTTGCAAGAGCTTTCAAACGACATAATTCTTACAATTTCAAGAACCCCTTTCCGTACCGTCGGTACGACCAGATCTGACTTGCCGAACTTCGCCCGGCAACCTCATTTTGTCATTTTTCTCGGACCCTTTCACTGAAGCTACGGCGAGACACGTCCGCGTTGGCTGCGGCCACCTCACCGTCATTGGTGATTCTGTATGCTGGTTGAAGATAGAACGCCGGCAACAAGGTGGTCAATTTCGGGCCGGTTTGTCTTTCGCGGATGCGCGGCACGATATTCCCGGAGTTGCGTGAGCAGCCGAAGATCCCAAGGCTGAAGCTGGTCGGCGGGCAAATCCTGAATCATCGCTCCAAACACCATAATCTGACTGTCCATCTGGCTCTCCAATAATTCCGCCATCCCATTCGTGTCGCCCGTGCGCAGGGCCTTCAAAGCGGTAAAACGATCGTTTACGCCGTCGAAAGCGATGTGCGTCCGGTAACGTTTAATCCATTTTTCGTAGTAGTGCTCCGTTGAATACAAACCGATGGCCCAACCGGCGAGAAGGGCGAGTAACATAAATAAAAATGGACGAACTCTTTTCATAATGTGGCGAAACCGAACGTAAAAATCCCGTGGCTGCGGGACACACGGGAACTGTGGCAGGGTGAACCCGCACGCTCAAGCGCGAACCGGCTCGTCGCGCCATAGTGCAGCAACGGCGGAAGAGCGCCAACCGCGTTGGCTCCGGCGACATGTTAGGCATACGCCTCAAATATCTGATTAACGATGCGAAGGAAAGCTGAAACCTCCGGTCTGTGCTGATCTTCCAAGGGTATCACATACCAAAACAGCTTCTTCTCTTTTCCATCCGCATACTCGTTCAACTCAATCATCACGTCGTCTGGCAGGCACATAACATCTCTCATCTTGAAATGGGGTCGCATTGTCTCCGCTTCTGAAAACAGTGTGCTGATGTCTGACTCATCCAACTGCTTTTCAAAACCCTGAATACTCTTAAAATCTGACTGACGACCGATAATCTCTCCCCGAAGATTTCCGTTTTTGTAAATCCACAAATGCCAATGGGGATTATTTTGGAAAACGTGACCATTGTGCATGATGCGAAGTCGGCGCGTGGTCATAGTATGCCTAACGATCCAAAGCTGAACCACGCCGGACGGAAAGGCAACAAAAACCTGATGCTTCCCGTGAATCGGGACGCGCAACCGGCGTTGGCTCCAGCGAGAGCCTGTGTGAAAACTCATTTTTCGACCATCGAATCCGCCTGCCCGTTTCATCAAAGTTCACCATATCAAAAATTTGATCGTTACCGAATTTGGTGTCAGGAGTTTTCACACAACCTCGCGCGGTGTTAGGCGGCAAAAACCTCATATCTAAGCTGGCAATGGTCTATCTGGTCGCTTGATGCAATACGAGCATGTCTTGTCGCTGCAAGTGTGCTCAAGCCAAACATTGCAGATAGGACAAAAATAAGCGTCATAATCTTCGTGGTAAATCCGTCGTGAACCACAGTGGCCGCAGGGTTTGGTGTCATCAATCCATCCCGACACGCGAGAGTCCCCAATGGAAACGATCCCGCTCGCTGGATCTTCGGTGACGGTTTTTTGCATAAAAGCATTCGTGCAGCCTAACGTAAAAAGCTCAGCCACGCCGGGCCAGTGACGTGGACCGCGAAAGCGGAACTGCCAACGCCAACCGGCGTTGGCTGGAACGATTTGTTAGGCGATCTTCTTGGCATAAACCAAATATACAATCCTCTCGCCGATAAATAATCCGCCGGTCATGGCGACGCTAGACCAAAACATCATGACTCCGTTGTGGTCAGCATTTCGGAGTGCAAAACCAGCACCAAGAGACATCAGCGCAGAGGAAACCCAAAAAAGGCGAAATGCCTGGAGTATGTCCCGCCTACTAAACACAGTCCGGTCTAATGACGGACGTCGAAAGACTGTCTCAATGCCGAAACAATTCCTGAGTGCTGTGATTGCTAACGGAGCAACACAAAAAAAGAAAAAACTAAAAACAATGAACGACTGTGGCATGTAAAAGTGAGTAGTGCGTTCAGGAGATAGATTACGGTATCCGCCTACAAAACACAAAATCGCCCAAATAAGGTAGATGTATCTCCAGACACGCATAGATCGCCTAACGTAAAAAGCTGAGCCACCGCCGGCTCGCGGCGTGAACCGCGATAGCGGAACTGGAGCGCACACTGGGCGTTGGCTCCGGAGACTTGTCAGGCAGCAACGGTTTCATTTATATTCCCGTCTAAAAAGAGCAAAAGTGCCGGACGATCTACTTACCACTCCGTAATCTTCAGCCTCAGCACCACCAGCCTCACACACTCCCATAAAAGTCCAGCCTTCTTGCTTTAGCTTCGCGGCTGCTGGGCTGCGCTCTGCACCAAATCCGGCAATCTCCCGATACTCCCAAGTGACAGTCGTGGGAGTACTTGCCGTCGCTGCGACCTTGGGTGAACTCGCGCAGCCTGCGAATAAGAATAAACTCACCGCCACTAAAATCATGTCTCTGGTTTTCATAATCATTCGAATTTGTTCGACGCTCTTGCTGCCATATCAACGTAAAAAGCTGAGCCACGGCCCCGGAGCCTGACTCCTGCTTGCAATAATGACAATCAAATTTCATTTGTTGGTCGAAACTGACGGCGCACTCGCCGTTGGCTCCGGCGCGTTGTCAGGCGACACGGGCTTGTAGTAATCGCTCAAAGCTCTGATTGGAATATTGTGGTCGGTGAACAGTTGCCGCAATGAAGAATGCCACAACAATGGGGTCATAAAAATGGATCCTTGCTCAATTTTTGCCTCGTCGCAGCCAAAGCAAACCGTGAATGTGAACTCCTCACCAGAGGCATCGCGGGCAATAATGCGGTGATGCGGCGAAAAACAAAGTGCAATCACGCCTGGCAGGCCGATGTCCGGCACAATCGGCAGGGCTGCTCGAACCGCCGCTCTCTGCTCAGATGTCAACTCAACTTTGGTAAGCACCACGCCGCCACGGAACTCCTCCAAGCGGACGGACTGAGCTGAACGAACCGCGGACAATACTTGATGGCGAATCCACAAGACCTGCAACGTGGGGACTCCAATAACCCAACACACCAGAAAAATGCAGGACCACCGGAACCAGCGAAGCCAATGAGACCGTCTAGGACTCATGATGTAATGCCGCCTAACATAAAAATCCCGCGGCTGCGGGACACGCGGGAACTGTGGCAGGGTACACCCGAAGGCTCAAGCGTGAACCGGCGGTGGCCAACCCCGTTGGTTCCAGCCACAATACGCTAATTGAAGGCAGGGCCATAAGCTGAGATGAACTTCCCATTCTTGTAAATAGCTTCGCTACAGGGCGACGTATAAAACTGAAGTGAGTAATGGTTCGGGTCAACGCGGTCGTACGAGCAATACCAAATGTCCTTTGTATCCGTGTTATTGTAGAAGAGAAGATCTGCCCGAATGTAATTTGGGCGCAACCCATCCAACTGCTGCGGGTAATCGCCAGAGTCCCGGTGATACGCCTGTAGAGCGACGATAATCGGCCTGACATGAGAAGTGGCTTCGGCCTGTGGCGACGGTGCCGAAGCACAGCCGACAAGCACGAAAATCAGGATGATAGGCAATATCGCTTTCATGGCTATGGTTTTGACCATATTTTCGACAAAACGTTCGGAACGTGGCCTAACGGTGACCTGAGCCACCGCCGACTCGCGGCGTGGATTGCAACAGCAGCGGCAGCGGCGGTTGGCTCCAACGACTGGTTAGGCATCGTGGTCATAACTCAATGAAAAAACTCCACGCAAAATAAAATCAAAGCACAAACGAGTAAAATCGGCGCCCAATAATGCACGGGAATGAGAAACAAAGTGTGCTTCTTATTCAATGTGAACTCCCTTCCGGTCTTCTTGTCTATGACGACCCGTCCCGGACGCTTCCGAAGATAATCACCAAGAAACCAGCAAATCACGGCTGAAACAATCAACGAAACCGCGAACGGCCACTTGTGGTGGTCATAGTATCCTTGGCCGACGGTCGCGTTAAAAATGAGATTCGCAACCAGTGAACATCCGAAGACGATCAATGCCACCAGAAATCCGAAGCCACTCCAAATAATCAATATCATAAAATGTTCGAGTTAATGTAAACGTCTGAATGAGCCTAACATAAAAATCCCGCGGCTGCGGGACACGCGGGAACTGTGGCACGATGAACCCGCAGGCTCAAGCGTGAACCGGCTGGTCGCGCCATAGTGCAGCGACGGCGGAACGGCGGCCATCTGCCTTCGCTCTGAAGCTACGGCGAGACAAGTCCGCTCCGGCGATTTGTTAGGCTGCGTCTTCAATGCGAGACCTTACCAAATAAAATCGGCCATGCAATCATCCAGGCCATGTATAAAACAGTGGCGACGATGGAGCGGAGCCATCCAATGTAGCAAAACTTCTGAATCACCAAAACGCACACAACCGGCGTGATGACGAGGGAAAACTGCGGAATGTAAATGGATGAAACGAAGGCAACGATGGTGATGCCGAGCGAGACAAAAAACAGCGTAGAATAAGACCTCTCCCCAGAATTGCGGGCGATGAAAAACAAAATGATCCAAAGAATCGCTGGAGCGAGAAAAAATCCAAATGGAAACATATGTGTGATGTGTTAAGCAGCCTAACGTAGAAATCCCGCAGCTGCGGGACACGCGGGAACTGTGGCCGGGTGAACCCGCACGCTCAAGCGCGAACCGGCGGTGGTCAACCGCGTTGGCTCCAGCGAGTTGTTAGGCCACGGTTTCATCCCTAGACACTCTTCTGTCTGTGCATCGCCCAAGCGATGAACAAAATAATCGGCAACACCGGAATAAGATACGGAACAAACCCGTCTGTCAACCGTGGTGCTGTCCGATCCACAATCAGCAAGCTGAGAAAAAATGAAAATGCGTATATCCATGCGGAGGCATGAAGAATCCCAAACAACTGGCGACGAGGAACTCTGCGCCACACCAAAAATCCAATGAGCAGCGCGAACAGACTCAAAAGTAAAAGTGTGAGTGCCATAAGCGTGTGAAGTGGCCTAACGTGAGCTGACTCGTCGCGGCGAAGCGAAGCGAAGACGGAGCCACGCGGGAACTGTGGCAGGGTACACCCGAACGCTCAAGCGTGAACCGGCTTGTCGCGCGATAGTACAGCGACGGCGGACGGCGGCCAACCGCGCTGGCTCCAGCGATTTGTTAGGGGATTTGTAATATTGAAATATCATTTTTTCAGTTTTAGACGCTTCCGAAAGTTGCGGCTGAGAATCAAGTAAATCCAAATACTGCCAGCCCAAGTGATCAATGTCGCAAATCGCATATCGTTGTCGGTTGAAGGTGGACGGCCAGTATTGTAAAGCGCACCCATAATCGCGCAACAGCCAACAAGACCACCGCCAATAACCAAAATGATACAAAATAAGCATAGAAAAAACCGCTGAACATCGTTTTTTGAGCGGCTCACAAGAAGGGAATAAAAATGAAGACCGATGACGGAGTAAATACCAACTCCAACAGCGTATACTATTTTTAGCCAATCGCTCATATCGCCAACGATCCAAAGCTGAGCCACGCCGAACGGAAACGCAACTAAAACCTAGGGCGTGTCTTCAAAATGATCGGGGATGCGGTTTTTGAGGAAAAGGCTGGCTGGCAAGGCGCGACGAGGGAGCATACCCGATCTGGGTCTGTGACCGAGGAGCAACGCCGCCAAACGGCCTTTACCTCAAAAATCCTTCGGACGGCGGGCCTTTAAGCTGGCAAGCTTCGTTGTCGAGGCCGTCATAGCCCGCTGCGGGGATACTCCGGCCTCTCCGCCTCGCTGCCAGCCTAAATCCCTCGCCGCCGCACCCCGAGCATTTTGAAGACACGCCCTAACGCTTCCCGTGAATCGGGGCGCGCAATCAGTCTCCGCCCAGAGGCTGCGACGCGACAAACCGGCGTTGGCTCCAGCGCGGTGTTAGGCCATAGCCCTTTCATGAGGCGAGCATAGATTTGGGTTGGGGTGCTTGTCGAGGCTGGACCGAACTGAGGATGCTCCCTTTTGCCGGTCACCCTCCGGCGGGTGACCGCCAAAAGGGAGGAGAATTTTTTCGGGCTGCTACCCAGGGCGGCGCTCTCCCGCAGTCGCGGGATCGCTTGCCCTGGGCTACCCATATTTCGCCCCGATGGGGCTTCGGTGTGGAGTGGCCTAACGAGCTCAGGCACGCGGGACCAAAAACCGCGAACCGGGGCGCGCAATCCGTCTCCGCTCCGAAGCTGCCACGCGACAAACCGGCGTTGGCTCCAGCGACTTAGGCCACAGTGTCATGTGTTTCGCCAATAATCTCATCATCAAACCATGTGACCATGCCGCCATACCAATTCGTCTCGCATGTGGCTTGATGAATCTTGCCTTGAAAATCCGAATAAACAACCCTGAAAGCACATTTGAACTGTGACGATCCAAAAGGCCGCCAGCGCACACTAATCGGATCACATATTCTGTCGCGTAAATCGCTTTTTACAACCATCCGACACACGACAACCAACAAAGACCAAAGCGCGGGAATGATACAGATAGCAACAACAAGTGTGTGGGAAAACATACGCAGTGGCCTAATGTAAAAATCTCGCGGCTCCGGGACACGCGGGAACTGTGGCAGGGCGAATCGGAATGCTCAAGCGTGAACCGGCGGTGGCCGTCCGCGTTGGCTCCGGCGATTTGTTAGGCGGCATTTCGTATAAAACACTCATCGGTATGAAGCAAGCACAGCAAGCGTCAGCAATATCATGGCGGTCGAAATTACCAAACTAGAAAACGCCATACCTCTCCCCGACTGGCTGCCACTTCGACGAGCCACAAATAGGGCGTTGACAGCAAGAATGATCCCAACTGCTGGCAATACAAACGCCACGAACACCTCTCGCTTCGCGGAATCGGCGTTATTGGACATGCCTGCGCCGAACAGAACGAAAAGACCGAACAAAGCACCAAGTATGCTGATGCCTAGAGCATACTTGGTCAAGGTGCGCGCGTCTCTCACACTAACATGTCCTGACCCTGAAGCTATCCGACGACGGCGTGCATAAAACCAAGCGCCGAGTGCGAAAAACGGAACTGTCACCAATATTGTGATGAGAATTGGAAGCATGGCTTGATGCGGCCTAACGTAGAAAGCTGAGCCACCGCCGATTCGGGGCGTGGATTGCAACCGCAGTGGCAACGGCGGTTGGCTCCGGCGAATTGTTAGGCCACACGTCGTGACTGCTGCTTAAATGCCTCATAAAAAAATGAAATCGAATCGGTCATGCCGCTCTGGAATCGCTTCTCCATCTTGGCGAAAACATTCAATACGACTTGGCCAATCTTCACGCCCCAACCAGCCTCTGTCTTGACCCAATCACCGCCAAAAATCGCTCTCAAGCACTCGCCAACATAACTAGCCCATATCTCGCACCTCTTTTTTATGTCGCCACTGCTGGAGCCAGTCGGCCACGCCTTGCTTATGATGTCATCTACCCGAAGCAGCGATGCCTCGTCATACAATAACTCAACCTTCATCATGTGCTTGGTCGCATCGCGGCAAATCTCCGCTCTATCTCTGAATGCCTTGTTGATTTCTTGTTGTGTCATATAGCGTGTGTGGGGTGGCCTAACTAGTAATTAGGTTGCAAATTGCGGTTAATCATTTTAGCCATAAAAGGGTTTTATTTCAGACTTTCCTCTTTGTCAACAAGGGTTTATCTAATTTTAAGCCGTGAATATTGAACCGACAAAAACCGCAGCCTGACAGGCCAAGTTGATCCCCAACCCAAAATCAAAGCTGCGGGACCAGTTTCATGAGGTGATGCGATTCAGGCATTTCAGCCAACGCACGGAGGAGGCTTAATGGCAATGGGTTGTAAGGTTTTGCGGTTCCACCGTCAGGGGCAGACGTGGCGGCATCCCAGGGACCTGCCCAATACGGCGCTTTCAGCATTTTTTCCGATCTGGCAACACACTTAAAGGTGGCTGCGGCAACGCAATAGAACGGGTTCATGATTTTGTCATATTTACCACGAATCAATCGGCAAAAATTCACGTGGGCCGACTGTTGCCGATCATCGGCGAAACTCCGCTCCCCGCTCCGAGCTCCCAGCTTCTGGTGGGGCGAGAGTCCGCGCGAGCCGCATCCAGCATCGCATGGTTCGCGGTTAAAATTCCCCCTTCCCTTGTCGCGCCGTAGCTATTAGGGCGTGTCTTCAAAATGCCCGGGGTGCGGCGGCGAAGGATTTAGGCTGGCAGCGACCCTCGCCTCCATTTTAAAAATCGCTTCCACACCGCGTGACTGAAGACACAGAATTCCAGCCGCTCAGGGCGATGGCGTGCATGGCCTCGCTTCACCTCATTGGTGATGGTGCGGTTCAGTAAGGCAATTCCTGAACCGTAGCGCTGTAAAGATCAAAGCTGCCCGTGGTCGTGCCGGGAAGCGCGCTCAAACTGATCGTATGGCTGCCCGCCGAAACGGGGTTTCGAACCGCCGTCCTGGCCTCAAAGGGCATGTGGATCGCATTGTTCGCATAAATCTGGTTGGTGCCGATGGACACGCCATCCAATTGCACAATCATCCCGATAAGCGAGCCCGCCGCGCTCGGGGAGCCCGAACCAATGGCCGAGATGAGCAATCGCCCGCCGTGACTGGTAAAAGCGAAACTGGCCGGCAAAGGACCGCTCACGTCCGGAAAATTCGTAACGGTCGTGGCGGCAAAATCTGCCACACCCGACACCCAGCCGCCGTTGCCAGCATAATGGAACTGGACAGTCGTTCCCGGGCCGCCGACATAGAGGGGAGGCACCCCGGTCCAAATCTGGCCTCCTTGAATCGGCGCCACCAAATGGCTGCCATCCGCCGATGAGGCCACCGCAGTCCAGTTGGCGGACGGAGCATTGTTGTTGCTGGCCGACCAGGTGACACCGGAGTTGATCGAAGTGAAAATCGGACCAATATCCGGCACAACCACCAGCCGGCTGCCATCGGCCGAGGAGGCCACCGAAATCCAGTGGAGGCCCTGAAGCGCAAACGTAATGCCGTTGTAGTTCGTCCAACTGACACCCGAGTTGGCCGAATTGTAAATATAACCGTCAAAACTCACCGCCACCAGGTGGGTGCCATCCGCCGATGAGGCCAGGGAGGTCCAGTTGTGGCCGTACGGAGTATTGCTGTTGGTCGTCCAGGTCACACCCGAGTTGGCCGAAGTCCAAATCGTGCCGCCAGGGAACGCTGCCACCAGATGAGTGCCATCGGACGATGAGGCCACCGAAGTCCAGTTGGTGAACGGAGCACCGCTGGCGACCGACCAGTTGGCACCGGAGTTGGCCGAAGTCCAAAGCTGCTCTCCGCATCCAGGGCCAGGGCGCCGCGCCACTGCCAGCCCGGGTCGTAGCCGCCGCAACGATTTAGATAAGACCGTTGGACCACCGTTTGGCCCGTGATGACGTTGGTGCCCACGGGATACGTTCCATTCACGAGCACGCCGGCGCCATAAGGCACATCCTGGAACACAAAGTCCTCAATCCGGTTGCTCACGCCGCCGTATATCCCCCCGCCATTGGCAAAAAATGGCGTCTGGGCGGTGCAATGAGTGAATACATTAAAGCCGGACGTGTATAACTGCGCGTTGATCACGGCGGGCCAGATGGCAAAACAGTCATCACCCGTGCCCCGGGTGGTGCAGTTGGTAACGATGGTTCCCTGCATTCCCCCGTTGAGATTGATGCCATCGGCCATCGTATCGCGGAACCGGCAGCCATCAACGACCAGTCCGCTGGAGTTGTAAGGCCACGCTCCGACCTTGGTGTGCTCCACCCAGATCCGTGAGATGGTCGAGCCGGTGCCGTACCAGTTGACCAGCCCGTCGTTCTCCTCGCTGTCATTCCGGTAGTTCAGCTTTCCTACGATCGCAAAATCAGCCAGATGGATGTTGTTTCCTCCGCCATTGAACCGGACCCGTTGGTACTGGTTCGAGTATTTGGTGGGATCACCCACAAAGGTTGTCTGCCACATCCCGGCGCCTTGAATGGTTGTGCCGGCCGGAACATTGATATCTCCGCTCACCAGGTAGGTTCCGGGCGGCACCCAGACGATTCCCCCGGTCGCGACGCAACTGCTGATGGCCGCGGTATCATCGGTGATCCCGTTGCCCGTGGCGCCATAGCTCAGCACCGACCGCGAATTTGCCGGCGCCGTGAGGGGAGGAGCAACGTTTTCCAGGTCCACCAGGTCAATGTCATAGTTTGTGGCGGTGTCCCCTGAATCCACCTGCAGGCGCACCAGGTCGCCCGGGTTGATGGTCAGGCCCGACAGGCGGACTTCATCAAAGAAGTTCCTCGGGGTGCCCGAACTGGGGTTATTATTAAATGAATAACCGCCATACACCCATGAATACATCGAGGTCATCGGCACCTTTTCCAGGAACGTTCCATTCGTATAAAGACTGAGGGTGTAATTGGCTCCCGTTCCGTTCGCGGTGTCCGGGACG
>Ga0206928_1040_pt1 | contig 34779 bp, 35 predicted proteins | sample Alteio_BWOrgHeat_21_FD_152941 | JGI IMG/M metagenome (GOLD analysis project Ga0206928, IMG submission 152941) | Enriched cells from forest soil in Barre Woods Harvard Forest LTER site, Petersham, Massachusetts, United States -... | ecosystem: Environmental > Terrestrial > Soil > Temperate forest >... | reverse complement strand
CAGAGAAAAGGGTCATTATGGGAAAAATTATAACATATGGAAAGGATTTGCTGTAGAGCCAAAACAAGGTGATAGCTCCTTGTTTTGGGAGCATTTAAAATATATCATTTGTAGCGGCAAGGAATCCCATTATGTTTATACGAGAAAATGGCTATCTCATCTGGTTCAATACCCTTGGCTCATCGCCACTTCTATAGTACTCAGAGGAAAGCAAGGAGTGGGAAAAGGAACCTTAGTAGAACCAATTGGTACACTTTTTGGCTCCCATTATGCGCCTCTGGCAAGTCTTGATAAAATTCTTGGCAGATTCAACTCACATTTGAAAAATGCTATTTTAATTTACGCGGATGAGGCGATATGGGGCGGAAACAAAAAAGAGGTCGGCCTTCTCAAAGCTTTGATCACAGAGAAAAAGCTTTTTATTGAAGGCAAAGGAAAAGATGGTTATTGGATCGATAATTACAAGCATCTCATTGTAAGCAGTAATGAGGATTGGGCAGTTCATCTTGATCCAGATGACCGTCGCTTTTTTGTTCTCGATGTTTCAGATGCGCGTAAAGAAGATTTGGCTTACTTTAATCGAATTCATAAGCAGTTAGAAAATGGCGGCTACTCTGCCTTGATGTACGACCTTCTGAATGAAGATTTGACTGGTTTCGATCCTAGAGTGATGCCAGACAATTTTTCTGGTTTTGATATGAAACTAGAAGGAGCGCCCAATGTAGATCGATTCATCTACACCTCTCTTAAAGAGGGATGTTGGGATCATGCGAATGCAGGTCCTTCACAGCATCTTGAGGACCTGCTGATTGACAGGTTTTACGACTGCTACAAAAATTGGTGCAGTTATGAAAATCAAAAAATCCTCTTAAAAGAACAGGTGGGGAAAAGACTGCATACCATTTTGCCATCTATGCAGCCGAAAAGATCTCCAAGAGAAGAAGATCCCAAGCGTCGCTATAAATATACATTTCCTTCTTTAGAAAAATGCCGTTCTGATTTTGAGAGCTATTACAAACAATCACCATTAATTTGGGAGTGGTCATAGTGGTCAGGGATGTCAAAGCAAAATCTCGAATTGTTCAAGGGAGACAAAAAGAACTACTTCGTGTTGATCGCTTGTACGATTTGAATTTCTGCCTATCCACCTATGACAGCCCTGACCTTGGACTAGAATGGTAATTATGAATTTATTGAGATTAGCAGAGGAAGTGGGCTTAGAACCTTTCAAAACATCGTCAACTAATGGGGGAGAATACCATTCTTCCTGTCCTGGCTGTGGGGGAAAGGATCGGTTTATACTGTGGCCGGAAAATGGTCATTACTGGTGCCGTCAATGCAACGTAAAAGGAGATGCCATTCAGTTTTGCAGAGATTTCCAAGGACTTTCCTTTCGAACTGCCTGCATAAAACTGCAGAAACAACTTAGCAATGATAGTCCGAGGTTTGAAAAACAGCCCATTATTCTGTCCTTGAGAACACCATCCGTTTTATGGGAAGAAAAAGCTTTGCAATTTGCAGAATGTGCGCATCAACGACTCCTTATTGATGACGAGGCTGTAGAATTGCTCATAGAAAGGGGGCTGACTATGGAAACAATTCGGCAAAACAAATTGGGGTGGAATCCAGTTAAAATTTATAAAAAGCTTTCAGAATGGGGAATGGAAGAGACAGATAAACGTCAATGGCTGTGTTTTCCTAAAGGAATTGTTATACCTATTTTGCAAAATGGCAATATCAAAAAGATTAAAATTAGAAAATCTGAATGGAAAGAAGGGGATCTCTACGGCAAATATTATGAAGTTCCTGGCAGTTCAACGATGCTGCCAAGTTTCGGTGCAGATTCAAAGGAAGTGGTTGTAATTACAGAAGCTGAATTTGATGCAATGTTAGTAGTTCAAGAGGCTGGAGAATTTTGTAGCTGCATTGCTCTTGGAGGTGCTCAGAAAAGACCCGATCATCTACTTCAAGACTGGTTACTTAAAAAGGATTTAATTCTCTTTGCTTTGGATTTTGATGAAGCAGGCAAGAAGGCATACATATATTGGCAGAAAACCTTCCCAAACCTCGAACCCTGGCCTGTTCCGGAAGAAAAAAGTCCTGGAGACTACCATAGAAGCCAAGGTTCCATTGTGGAGTGGATAAAAGCAGGAATCAAAAATAATTTAAATAAAGGATGATGAGGTAAAAATGAATCAATTACCAGAAGAGCGAACAAAAATTAATCTCATTGGAAACGAGGATACTGCTGCTCCTATTTTGGAGTGGAATTTTAAGATCAATGATCAAACAAAGAAAGAAGAACTAGACTCGGTCCAGTTGTCTGATGGTAGTACGTTTAACACAGAGAGCCTTGGTAGAGCATTGAAAAGAGCTACAGGAACAGACAATCTCAAGAATGGAGAAAGAATTCTTAGAAAAACAGCTAAAGGGCTTTCTTCAGAAACATTTGATCATCGCATCAATGAAGCATCTAGCATGCTTCCGGCATTGGAGCCTAAAAATCCAACTGAAGCTCTTTTACTTGGTCAGTTTCTTGCCTTAAATGATTCCGGAATGGAATGCCTTCGCTTAGCCAATCATCCTGATCAAAGATTTCATTGTGTTGAAAAGTATTTTACACTGGCCAATAAGCTCCTAAACACCGCTAATCAGACCATGCAAACGATTTTAAAATATCGATCGGGTGGCCAACAAACTGTACAAGTTGTGCATGTACATAATGAAGGCCAAGCTATTGTTGCGCTGAATTTATCTCCTCCAATAAAGGCGGGGTCGCAAGAAAAAATCTACATTGAACCCCATGGATCACTATGAGTCAATGTACAGCAAGAAGCAAAAGATCTGGCAAGCAATGTCTAAAATGGGCAGTTCGAGGAAGAAATACTTGTCATATGCATGGTGGAACTTCAAAAGGACCAACAACAAAATTAGGTAAAGAGCGTTCTCGTAAGGCAGCACTTCATCATGGAGCATATACTAAACAAGCAAAAATTTATTACCGACAAATGATGACTCTGATTGAGAAATCAAAAATTTTATTAAAAATATTAGACTAAGTATTCCTATTTTAAGGCTGCGGAATCTATGAACAAGTTTAGAAGTATTTAATATTTTATTATATGATTATATAATTTCTAAAATTTATAAAATCTTAACAATTTTTTGTTACATTGAGTTTCAGATTAATTCTATTAGTAAAGGGTTTTATGAACACATCTTCTGAGTCCAGCTGTTCGTCTGTTGTGCACGACTACAAAAGGGACTTTAAAAAGCAGTTGGAAGCGTTAACTCAAAAAAATAATTGGAACAGTTATCTCATTGCTGAAAATGAAAGTACTCTAATTCTCACGGATATTGTGGGTTTCATGAGAGAAAAAATTAAAGGCATGGGAATCTTGGGGGAGGATAGAGCTAAAAACAGTCGCATTAAAACAGCCGCAATAGCTTTTTTAAAGAACAATGAACCCTACATCGAGCGATCTGATTTTAAAAATATTAGACTTTTAACAGAACGAATAGGCCTAACACCAATAAATGAAGGCAAGGATGATCTACGCGAATTAGTTAATAATATTAAAACTCGCATCTTGAATAAGATCGAGGAACAAAATAAAGTTGCAAAACAACTGATCAATTTGGATTCTACTAAAACACCAGAAAGCAAAGTAAATAGCTTTGAAATCGAAAAAAACACGCATAGAGATGATGATACAACCGAAGGAGATAAACAATCTGCATCAGAAGAGCAAAGTGACTCTCTTCAAAATGATCATAAGCTTTTGGAAGAAGATTTAGCAACCTCATCATTTAAAATAAACTCTGATGTTATTACTATGACCTCGGAGTTGCCGAAGCCTCTAAAATTTGAGCCTTCATCAAAAGTAGATCTTGATCTAAGCAAAAGTCGTACAACTGATAATCTAGTTGAAGCCATAAGCACAGATCAATCACGTTCTACAACTTCAATTCAAGTGAAAATCCCTAAAAAAATTAATGTAATAAAACATTCTGAGATTAAAGACGGGAAGTGGTCAACAGTTTTTAAGATCGTTGGATTGATTGGATTAATCGGTCTATCTTACTTGACATTTCAATCTTTTGGAAACATCCCACCAGGTGGCCCCAACGTAGAGGATGGGATGGTCCGTTGTGATGTGTATGGCCCTCTTCCATTTGCCTGTACAAAAACAAATAATTTATCCTATGGATATTTGTCAGATGGACTAGGAAATTTTAGTGAATGCAGTCCTAACTTTTTGAAGCCTGATTTTGAACAAGACGCTCCAAATTCTAATTTTCGAAAAAAAATTTTAAATGACCCAAAATCTTTAAAAACTCATACAGAATTCACAGAAGTGGTTATTTCAAAAATAAATAAACCTCAAGAGTATATAGACTTTATTAAAAATTTAAATTCTAACGATAGCGTAGAAGCAAAAAAAATACTTGTTTGGCAAAACAATTTTAATGAAAAAGAGTATAAAACTGACAAAAAAAAATATATAAAAAATTTGTTCAAAGAAATTAGTCTATTCATACACCCTGATAAATGTATCGACACATTAAAATTAGATTGTCAACAAGCATTTATAAAGCTGCAACAAGCTGCGGAACATTTAACAGACGCTGAGACCGTTTCTTCCTTTGAAAGCTTTTTTCAAAAGGCACAAAAAGAAAGTAATAAAGTTCAAGAAGAAATTAACAAAATGACAAAGGAAGAACTTAAAAATCTTGTTAAAAACATAAATATTAAAACCAATACAAACCCCAATCTTATCCATCAGCTTTTTGTTGCTTCAAACAACAAGGAAAATCATCGGCTTCTTTCTAAACACCAAATCAAAGATTTGATAGATACAATTAGTCCATATTATCTCTACGACCTTTTTGAAGAAGAACAATGGATAAAATATCTTCAAGATTTAGATTTTTCAGATATCCATCAGATAGAGGATAGGATATTTAACATTCTTGCAGAAAAAAAATATTTGCATCACCTTGAACGCACGCAAATAAAAGCTATGGTTAAAAGATTTGGCTTATCTTTTAGAGATAGGCACAATGGTTTAGGTCGTATTTTTCTATCAAATGAACAAATAAAGTGCTTTGCTCAAGATTTAAATGTTCAAGATTTCCAAGAGTTAAATCTAAATAGAAATCCCAATATTCGAGCAATAATAGAGGATAACATAAGATGGCTTTCTGACGATGTAATAAAATTATTAAGAAAAACAACAGGATTAAGCTTCATAAGTGAGAAGCTAAGCAAAGATCAATTTAACCGCTACATTCAAAGTCTAGATGAAACTACCTATGAAAATGAACTTAGGGACATTCAAACTCTTTATCGACGAATTCATAAAGAAGAAGTTCCTGCATCTATTCTTAAAGCTGTCAAAAATGACCCTATGGATAGTTTGCCTGAGTATTTTTTAGGATCGAGTGAGCTAAATTTAGATTTATCCTCATCTGAATACATAAGAAAGCACATTCCATTATCCGTAGACTTTATAGATTATGTTAGCTTAACTGAGAGGCAAAGATTTGATTTTGAATATACTCCTAATGGTTGGATTAGAAAATCGGGTGCTAATTTTGATTTCAAAGAAGTTTATCATAAAAATATTGCATTTACATCGGGTTATTCTTTTTCTATGAAAGGCGAAAAAACGAAAGCATGGGTTAGCTTGTCTATCCGAGGCGAACTCGAAAAAGCTGTTTTATCAATTATCGATGGAAATCTAGTACTATGGCAAAAAACTACAAATGGTCAAGAGATAATAGTAAATAATCTGAAAGATGATTTGTCTGCATTTAATCTCCTTAAAGATCATGAATACATTCAGATTCAAGGAAACGAAATCATAATACCTGTGCAAAAATTGAAATAAGGAGCATTTGTTCTTTTTTTAGCAATCTCATAGTGATTTTATGACAAGATTCTTCATTGATGAGACCGACGTCGGTTAAATCCTTTCCTATCTCGATAAGGTTTTTTTGTTAACCTGCTAGAATCTTTTAATGCTTTGAAGTTCCATTCAGTAGGACATTCAATGATTTCTGAAGAGCGGTCTTTCCTTCCGCATGGGCTAATGCTTCTTCGAGACCTTTTTTAAGACGTTTAAACAGTTTACTCATTTCTAATTTTCCCTGGAATGTTTTCAAAAAACTTCGGAGTGCGATCCAAACCTGGCCAGATAAAGACTGCATGTTTTTTTGTCGACCTGATAAATTAAAAGGATGTCATTTTTTACATGACATTCTCTGTAATTCACGTAATTTCCAACCAGGTTGTGGTCCTTTTTTGAAGGCTCTAAGGGTTCTTCTTTAGCCAGCGTTGAGATGACCTCATATAGTTCCTTAATGATATCTTTTTTGTGTTGGTATTTCTTTAAATCTTTCTTAAAAGGTTTGGTCGGCACAATTTCAAGCATTTGGATCTAACCCCATGTCGGCCCAAAAATCATCAATATTTTTATAGCGTGTAAGATTTTTGTTTTCCTCGATATCTTTCATGGCCTTTTTTGTTTCGGCATTAGGCTCGGTATGAGGGATATTAGGTCTCACAAAAGACATAATAAACTCGCTGATAGTCATTTTTTTCTTAGCTGCAATCATTTTAATATAAGTTCTTTCCTCTTCGGAAACGTCAACGCTGATTTTTATTCTATGAGCATGTGACTGAGCAGCCATAACTCCTCCTTGGTTTCAAAGTTTATTATAACCGAATAGATATCATTTCGTCAAGTAGACTTGTATACATGTATACAAGTGGACATGTGCTGCGTAATAGCCTGAACAATTAGCTTTACAAGAGCTAACAAATTTTTCCGCATTTTTTACGCAACTGATCGGAAAACAAGCGAATAGTTTAGAACTCACCCGAATAAAACCTTAAAGGCGTTGAGAGGAAAATCGAGTTCTGATTTAATCGTTGTTATTCAGAGTTTTACGATGAATGGGTCTGAAAATCCTTGTGTCGCTGGTTCGATTCCAGTTCTGGCCACTTTCTTTATTCCCACTTGTATATAGCTCTGAACGTTTTTTCAAGCTTGAAAAAGCCGCACCATTGCCGTAGTACGTAATTCCCTTAAATCACCCAAAATTAGTGTTTCATATTTTTATAAGAGCTATGAAAACAATTCAATTCTTTCTAAAGAGGAGTTGTTTGAAATAAAAAAAGAAGAAGAAAGGAGACAAAAAGAATGTGAAGAGCAGCAACGAAAAGAGAAAATGGAATGCTTGAAAAATGCTCAAAAATATTGGAATGAAGCAAGAGAAAAACCCACACATGAAGATCATACGGCGTATCTTCAGCACAAAAAAGTTAAGTCTTATCAAGTAAAGTTTGAAGTAGACCCTAAAGAAAAAATGTCTTTGGTAATTCCCATCAAAAATGTAGATGGAGAACTTCTGAATCAGAATAACCCTAATAACCACCCTATGCAAACCATACACGCATCTTTCAACCAATCCATTAGCAAGCTCGCAATCTTAGTGAATGGGAGGATTGAGAGATAATGTGCATGCTTGGAGGTGTACTTTTTGCTTTGTGAGGTTTCGGTATAATTTCAAGATCAAAACCAAGAGCAAGAACGAATTTTAGTAAACGTTCTATCGAAAATTCCGATAGAAGCCCACGAATAATCTTAGACACTTTTGGCTGGTCAATGTTCATCAAGTCTGCTGCTTGCTGCTGCGTCAGATCTTCAAGATAAAGAGTGTGATCTCCTTGATGCTCTAAGGGCTCAACTTTACAAGAAGTTTTTAGATGCCTTTCACAAAGTACTAGATTTAATTCCTCCAAAATTGGGCAAAGCATATCTGGTTAATCCCAGAAATTGTGCGGTGGTGGGTTCTATTTCAGCAACCGATATGACAATTTGCCACTTTTAACTTTTAAACGGATCACCTTTAGCTGTTACTCTGTTCGACGAGAGAGGCTCGGAAGTGACAATTTATTTTTATACAGTGAGGATTTATTTTTAATATATAAAATAATTTAATAATCCTATATTTTTCATTTATCTTGCCGTTGTTGAGGCAAGCTTGTCACTTAAAATGATCACTAAAGGAGAAAAAATGCAAAAATTTCTATCTAAAATAATATTAACAGTTTTGTCAATGAGCGCAGCGATTTTAACAGCGGAATCCGAGCCGTATTCTTCGGTTCATAAAATTCCTTGGACCCCATACTATGTGCAAGATGGATACGTCATCAGTAATCTTATAACAACCAATTCGGCTGCCATCATTCTAGATATTGGATCGAAAGAGGGATCTGTTTCCCGGTTTATTGCTCAACAAAACCTTTCAAATGTAGTAAAAATTTATTCAATTGATTCCTGGTTGAGTTCCGACCCTTCCCTGAAAAATCAGTACCATGAATTTCTTTCCAATGTAGAATACGAGCAAACATCTGATTCAATTATTTCGATTAGAATGAGTTCAAAAGAAGCTGCCTATGCTTTAAATCTCGTTGGAGATTTTATATTTTTAGGTAGTAATGTCGATAAGTTACTTTATGAAGATGTCTATCAATGGATTGTCCACCTTTCAGACAATGGTATCATAGCTGGGCTCAATTGGTATGACAACTCCATTAAATCAGCGGTATCGAAGGCAGCATCTGAACTCAATCTGAATGTTGTGGTGAATGATGACGTTTGGTATTTGGTGAGAAACTGAAAATATGGCATGGGTTCTTAATCCAATTATAGCACTTGCTAATGCGCCAAATATGATGCGTAGATAATTGGCGCCATCGCTTGACCGGCCAAGCGATAGCGCGATAATTTCCGTGAATACGGCGACAAAAAAGTTTCGACACCTTTTATCGCCATATTCACGGCTTTATTTTTTTAATTTCTCCCAAGTTCCCACTTGAAATACATATTTATCTTAGCGAGTCGAGGATCTCCCAGAACCAGAAGCCATCCTCGTTCCTACAGGCACACGTGCACCCTCATCTTTGACTGCTTGGGTGTCGTGGGTCCTAACTCCTACCGGTACATGAACTTCTCTCTTTACTTCCACATGAGCCGGATGCGTTCTATGACCTACCGGTACTCTTTCATGATTAGTATTAGTTTTTTCAGTAGGACCCATATGGTCATTAACCGGTGTCCTTATCCCTGGAGTGACACGCTCCTGCTTCGTTGCCTCCTTTGCAGCCAAGTTTTGAGGTTGTCTGACCGTATCGGTTCTTTGTCCAGCAGGGGTAGCTGTATTTCTGTGTGGAGCTGCTCTTTCTGAGGAAGAGGGGACATGCACTGGCTGTACGAACATTCTAGGTCTTGCTTGATGGGCAGGGACATGTAAATGTGCATTTTGGAGATTGAACCAGCGATGATTGACAGGATATTGGCTATTGTCTTGAAATAGATTGGACCAAGACGACGCTGGGTGAGATGAATACCGCCCAAGACCTTGTCCACTCCAAAAATGATTCCATGCAAGCTCCGAGACGTCTGCATTGAAACTTGATTGAAAGCGAGGTGTTCTTCCAAAAACTTCACCCCAAGAAGGATCTTGAGCCAAATTTGGGAGGCATACTTGATGATGTAGATTCGGCATTGATTCCTTTTCAAGAGGGAAGTCGTTATTTGTTAGAATTTTATCCATTATAGCTTTCAGTTGAAGATTACCAGCCGTTTGTTGTTCTTGCAGTTGCATTTTGCTGTGATTAAAAGCTTCATCAAGCTGGCGTAACCTTTGGTCAAAAAAAGAATCTACAACTAATTGTGATTGAGTGCGTAAAAAACGGCACATTCTGAGATCGCTCTCATAGGCACGTTGGATCGCGTTTACTGCAGGATGACTGCTAAACAGCCTTTCAACTTGCTGAATCTCACCTTCACGTGTTGTGGGCACATGATTTCGGTTAGCGATTTCCAGCGCAAGGGTCCTTTCCTGCTTATACGGTCTAAGGCAATCTTCATAGAGCGTTCTGACACTCTCCTTGTTCTGTTGATACAGGCGTTCAGAAGGAAAATACCAACGGGATTTTAGGTTTTCAATTTCTTTTTTTATCTCGTTCTTTTGGTTGACTAAGGCTGTTTTTTCCTGATTGACGGCTGCTTGGAAATTCAGGTAACTTGTGCGGCAAGAATCAAATTTATGGACCAATGACGCAAGCTCAGGGGGGGTAAACTGACGTCCTTCGATAGTAATTTCAGGCAAATGTGTATTATCCCAAGCAAATTCGATAGCTTTTTGTCCCAAAAGATTTTCATTCATCACTTCTGCCAGAGATTGCCGAGTACTTAAAAGTTTTTCGAAATCGAATAACCATAATCTTTGCACTTCTTGTTCATGGAAAACTTGACCTTTAAGGTTATCCCTAAATGCATGTTGGAAATTTCCTAATTTCCTTTGCGAAATAATCTTTTCAATCGGATCTTCCCACTGCGCCCTAAGCTCTTTTAACGAATGAATATCATTATTAATGGTCTTGATATTGGAATTGTTGTCTTTGGCAATGATGATCCCTAAAGCAATTAGTCCAATTCCTGCAATCGCTACTATAGGAGGTATTAAGGGAGCGACTACCGGAAATATAAAAAAGGAACCGATGCAAAGGCCCACACCTAAGATTGAGATAGCAACTCCTCCGTAAAACTTTGTATTGCGGCTTTGCTTTTCTAAAGTCGCCTGGTCTTCTTGCGATGAAAAATAATTAAGCGCTTCTTTTCTGGTTTTTTCATCCACACTTTCAAACTCGATGGCGTTATCAATGACCCGAACATACTTATCCGTTTGGTTTAAAGATTTTACATTCTTTGAATCTGTAATGACCCCATTAAAACAATGAGTTGGTTGTTTTGCATGAATAGTGTCTGCGGGATAGATTGGTTGGTTTCTCGCAAATGGAATTGCATGACTTTGTAGGCGAATATTCATTTTTTTCCTTTGGTAATTTGCATCATTTCGGCTTAGCACAAATTTTGCCCATCTCTGAGGCCGAGAAAAAATAGAGATGCAGAGCACTTTTATCAAGCTTTTTTGCATCTTTTAAATCCCCTCCCCTCCCACAACGGAACGTGAACGTTATGGAAGGGGAGGGAATTTGAAATCTGCGAAAAAATCTTGATAAAATCGCTCGCATTTTAATTTTTTCTCGGCCTCCCTGGCGCTAGCTTAAGGTAGGTTAATCTTCACCAAAATAACGGCAAAAGGTGCAAAGTTGAGGTCATAATTCCTAAGAATGATTAAGCAAAAATTAATTTAAGATTAAGAATTGATAAAGAACGCGTATGATCAAGTGGATTTTTGATTTAATAGATACCAGGCAGTCTCTTTGATGGTTGGCCAGGCATAGATGGAAAAAAATATGGATGCTAGTGTGGAAGCAGTTGTGATTAAGGTGTTATAGCGGGCATTTTTCTGTTCTTGCAATTTCATGGCTTTATCGGAAAGGTGTACCTCGGGAAGTTCATTAGCCAATTGTTCTTGTTTTAGGGTGCTTGCCGCCGTTAAAGCAGTGCTAATGATCGCACCGCTTCCAGGGACGGCTACATTTGCCACTTTTCCTACATACCCCGTGAACCGTCCACCAATTTGCGCTTGTTTTTTGAGGTTGAGATAATTTACCTTTGCCTTGTTTGAAAGAAAATTTTCTTTAGATTTTTCAAATTGTTTGGAAATTGAAATTCTATCAATTTCGAATTGTTTCTTATCGGCAATAAGCTTTTGCTGAGAGTTGATTAATTGAGATTTTAAAGGGTTTGAGGCAAGGAGGCTATTTAGATGTTCTAATTGCTTTTCAATCTTAGCCAGCATTATGTCTATGCTTTTCAAAGTCTTTTTCCGATCTTTCATGATTTTTTTGGAGATCACAAGATCTTGCTGCTTTTCTTTGTGTTGGTTTTTAAAATCGGGAGGAGCACTTAAAGGGGAAATTTTGGCCCTAAGGGCGTTCGTCGTTTTTTCTTTTATAAATTCACAAGTAAGATAACGATCAGCCACTGTTCGTAAGGTTTGTTCAAAGGTTGTTCCATCTGTCGCTCCGGAAGGTGAGGAATTGATGGATTCGTACGAATGTTGATAAAGGGGGTTTTCATAAGAGGACCCGTCATATGGAATAGTGGGAGGTGGATTAGTGGGTGGAAAATTTGTGTTTGATGCCATCTGTCTGATCCCAAGCTTAAACTAGATGTTTTAAAGTTGCCTATGTTTATTATATTAAACTAAATATATTATGTAAATTATATTTTATATTTTATATTTAGTTTATTTAGTATATTTAGTTTATATTTTTAGTTTTATATTTGTTTGATGGTGTTTAGTTTTAAATAATGGGGTAATAGTTGTAAAAACGCACGTAAGTGTTCACGGGGATACAAAATCGTGCTTAATTATGGACGGCATGGACGATGCCGTCCATTTTTCCGGAAATTTTAAAATCTCTGTGAATGCTGTTGAAAAAAGGAGATTTGGGAGATGTTGCGGGGTTTTTGATATTTTCTGATTGATTTCAAACTGCACATCCGCTATTCTCTGTGATTTCGTATTGGAAAAAATTAGCCTTGTACTTAAGACAATTGCAAAATAGGGTTGATTAGTAGGGTTTAAGCCCATAATCACCGTAAAATGTGCAAGGCATAACTAACGTTATTCTAGCTATTTGTAGGGAGAAAACAATGTACGCCGTTATTAAAACTGGTGGGAAGCAATATCGCGTAGCTGTTGGCGATGTCATCGACGTAGAATTGCTCAAAGAAGAAATTGGTGCAGAAATAAGATTTAGTGAAGTTCTTTTCTTTACTAATGGCTCGCAAGCAGTGTTTGGAGAACCGATGGTTCCCAATTGCTACGTTGTTGCAGAACATGTCGAGTATGTTTCCGGCCCAAAAATTACATGTATCAAATATATTCCGGGTAATCACCGTAAAAAAATTGGTCACCGCCAACATTATTCGCGTGTAGAAATTAAGCAAATTGAAGGTTTGGAAGAAAAGCAAGCCAAAAGTTCAAAAGAGGTAAAGCATGGCACATAAGAAAGGTCAGGGATCTACCCGTAACGGACGCGATTCCCATTCAAAGCGCTTAGGGATTAAAGTTGGATCAGGAGAAGTTGTTAAAGCAGGCAGCATCCTTGTAAGACAACGCGGAACTAAATGGCATCCTGCTGCTAATGTAGGGAAAGGAACCGATGATACGCTTTATGCGCTAACTGATGGCATTGTAGCCTTTCGTAAGTCGAATAAAACGTACGTTTCAATTCAAACCGGGGCTTAAGGCTCAGTTCTACGGTTTAGTAAGTTCAAAAAGCGCAAAAATCATGGGAAAACCCATTGATTTTTTGCGCTTTTTTTTTAAATTAATAAGGTATTTATGTTTATTGATCGCGTTGTCCTTGATCTTCATGCAGGCAAGGGTGGAAATGGTGTTGTTGCTTGGATTCGAGCTAAATTTATTCCAAAAGGGGGTCCTTGCGGTGGAAATGGGGGCAGGGGGGGATCTGTCACTATCGTCGCTGATTCTCAAGTCTACTCTTTGGAATATTATCGGAATCGCCGTATCCTGAAGGCTGAAAATGGACAACCCGGTGCTTCCAATAGCCGTCAGGGAAGAAAAGGTAAAAGCTTAATTCTTAAAGTGCCTTGTGGAACATTGGTCAAAAATTCTGTCACAGGAGAGGTGTTGCATGACTTTACTGAAGATAAGGAAGAGTGGGTGATTTGCAAAGGGGGAAAAGGAGGGCGAGGTAATGAGACTTTTAAGACTCCCACCCATCAGGCTCCTAATGTATGCACCGAAGGGGCTGCCGGGGAAGAAATTCAAGTTGAACTAGAATTAAAATTAATTGCGGATGTAGGGTTAGTAGGCTTTCCAAATGCCGGAAAATCAACGCTTATTTCAGCTTTAGCACATGTAAAAGTGAAGATTGCCCCTTATCCCTTTACAACGCTTCAACCCAATATTGGTTTTATCAAGCGGGATGATCTTACGCGTATTTACATTGCGGATATTCCTGGAATTATTGAGGGGGCGCATCGTAACCGAGGACTTGGTTTTGAATTTTTGCGACATATCGAACGCACAAAGTTACTGCTTTTTGTCTTAGATGCTTCCGGGATTGATGGTAGAACACCGGCTGATGACTTTAGAGTTTTGCGCAATGAACTTTCTACTTATAATCCAGAACTGCTTGAGCGTTCTTATTTTGTTGTCCTTAATAAGACTGATGCTGAAGAATCTGCAGAAAATATTGCACAGTTTCATAAGGAGTTTCCGATAGATCCTTCTCTCGTTTTTGAAATTTCCGCATTGACAGGCGCTGGCGTAAAGGAGCTTGAAAAAGGATTATTTTCAGGAGTAAAAACCGAAGAAGTAATGCCGAGCCTGGAACCTGCACAGCAATTTGAAGAGATGCAGCCATACGAAGAGACACAGCAATTCCCGGAAGACAATGGGAATTCCTGATTAGTTTTTTGCAAAGTAGGCTTGTAAGAAAATAATGAAAAAAGCAAAAAGTGAAATGCTGAGGACGATCCAAGGCAGCTTATTAGCCAAAGCATGAATGAGCATGAGTTGTTCATGCTTACTTTCATTTGGATCTTTTTTCATTTTCTTAAATTCTCAAAGGCCCTGGCGGCTGATAAATACCCTTTTTCGAGGCGGTCTACCCCAAAATGTTCATTCGGGGCATGAATGCAATCGCTTAAAAGGCCAAGGCCTAACATCACGACTTCACCTCCACAGATATCCTTCAATTGAGTAATTATAGGGATGGATCCGCCTGCGAAAATATAATCGCAACTTGTTTGAAAAACTTCTTCATAAGCCTTGGCAAAGGCTGCGACGACTGGTGAGTTAATATCGGCGCGAAGGGCTTCTCCATGGCCGGCATGTAAGTGTACTTTGACTTTTGTTCCATTAGGAGCATGCGTTTCGAAGAAGTCGGCAACTAGAGGTCCAATTATTCGGGGATCTTGGCCAGGGACAAGTCTGCAAGAAATTTTTGCCGTGGCTTTGGCAGGAATAACGGTTTTAAAACCATCTCCGGAATAGCCCCCATTAATGCCATTGACTTCAAGAGTGGGCCGTGTCCAACCCCTTTCTAAAACAGAGTAATTTTGTTCGCCACCGGTCGCTTCTGCTCCAAAATCTGCTTGATATTTTTTTACATCAAAATCCAATGAAATTTGCTTTTTTTCATTCTCATTGAGATCCTTCACATTGTCATAAAAGCCCGGAATGGTAATTTTTCCATAGTCATCGCGCGCCAATGATAAGAGCTTGATTAACGCATGGATAGGATTGAAAGCTATGCCTCCGTGGGAACCAGAATGAAGATCCGTATGAGTGCCTGTGACCGTCAAATCCATAGTCACAATGCCGCGCGTGCCAAGCGTGATTGCGGGTTTATCAGGCTTTTCCATTCCTAAATCGACCACTGCCAAGTAATCTGCTTTGAGGTCTCCTTTTCTTAGAGGCAAGATTTGTGAAAGACCTGCACTTCCGCACTCCTCCTCCCCTTCGATGCATAGTTTAATATTGATAGGTAAAGTGCCATCTCTTAAAAGAAGAGCCTTTAATGCGAGAAGTATGTAGTAGCACTGTCCCTTGTTGTCTTGAGCACCTCTTGCAAAGACCTTGCCACTTTTTAAAATTGGTTCAAAAGGAGGAGAATGCCATAAATCAAGGGGGTCGACCGGTTGTACATCATAGTGGTTATAAATTAATAATGTCGGTTGTGAAGACCCTGCTTTTTCAAACGAAGCAAAGATAACAGGATGACCTTGAGTGGGCCAAATTTGTACTTGAAAACCCATTTCGTCGAGGTATGTTTTCAACCACTCTACACAGTTTAACAATTGTTCTTTATATTGAGGTTCTGAACTTATGCTTTGAAACTTCAAAAAAGTAAAATAATCTTCAATAATTTTATTTTTTGAATCTTTGAAATATGTTTTTAAACCAGCTAAAGTTGCTGAAGGTTCCATAATTCCTCCTATCGAGAAAAGAACTTGATTATTTTCGATTTCGTCATTATCTGCAACCTGCTTTTTTTCACACTTGCAATGGAAATTTCCCATCATATAGAATATCCTTTTAGGATATTTTTATATGAGGCATAGTTATGAGTACAATTCCCGCGCAAACCGATGTACAAAACAATCATGTACATACCAAAGAAGATAGAAAGTTTCATCAGAACAAACTGTCCAACCTATTAAATTCTATTCAACATAAAATCATCGGTCAACATCAGCTTATCCAAAACATGCTTGTCTGTCTTTTAGCAGGAGGACATGTTTTATTGGAAGGGATGCCGGGTCTTGCCAAGACCCGTGCCGCTAAAGCCATGGCAGAAGGGATCGCCGGAGAATTTCACCGGATTCAGTTCACCCCGGATTTACTTCCTTCAGATCTGATCGGAACTGAAATTTATATCCATGATAAAAGTGATTTTGTCTTTAGAAAAGGTCCGATCTTCAACCATATCTTGCTGGCCGATGAGATTAACCGAGCGCCAGCAAAAGTGCAGTCCGCTTTGCTTGAAGCCATGGAGGAAAATCAGGTGACAGTTGGGCATGAAAGCTATCTCTTACCGGAACTATACATGGTCATTGCCACACAGAATCCGATCGAACAGGAAGGGACGTATAATCTTCCTGAAGCTCAGTTAGATAGATTTATGATGCATATCGAAGTGGATTATCCAACACCTCAAGAAGAACTTTTAATTGTTGAATTGGATGAAAAAAAACAATCCATAGTCAATGATGATCCGGTGGCAGTAACCACTCAAGAAGAAGTTCTCCTTGCACGGAAAGCAGCGGCAGGCATTTACATTTCAGATAACCTCAAAAAATATATCGTTTCATTGGTGACGGCTACTAGAAGGCCGGAAATGTATGATGCCGAGCTGGCTAAGTGCATAGAGCATGGCGCATCGCCTCGTGCGACATTGGCCATGATCCGTTGTGCAAAGGCTCTTGCTTGGTTGCTTGGGGATGAATACGTCACACCGCAGCACATTCATGCAGTTGCCCCTTCAATATTAAGGCATCGTATCGTCCCATCATTTATATCTGAAGCAGATGGTATCAATAGGAATGGCATCATTAAAAAACTCCTGGAAGTTGTCGCTATCCCTTAATTAAGGGGTCACAGTGTGTATGGGTAGGTGCTGCTGGCAGTTTCGCGGCCCATGCAGCACCTACCCATACACACTGTGACGATTTGAATTCCATCTTTTTGTTGTAGATTATGTTAATGAATGCTTAGGAAGTGTGCATGTTATATCCCGATTTTAATGAACTTGTTACTTTAAAAAATTTGAAATTCGATTTCTCTCCAACTTCAAAGCGGGCTTCCCATTCTTCAGGACTGGGAAGTCGTAACTCTCCTTTTCGTGGACAAGGTTTAGAATTTGATTCTGTGAGAGAATATGTCCCTGGAGACGATATACGCAATATTGATTGGCGCGTGACAGCAAGGACAGGTTCCCCGCATCTAAAAATTTTTAAGGCTGAGCGCGAACAGCAGGTGTTGTTGTGTGTTGACATGAATGCGACGATGCGGTTTGGGACAAGGAAAACGTTTAAGTCCGTTCAAGCAGCCCGTGCGGCCTCGCTCCTTGGTTGGTGGGCAATAGCCAATCAAGAACGTATCAGCGCCTGCCTTTTTGGCGATGTGCCGGGAGGCATCGAATTTTTCCCCCCCACTCGTACTAAGAGAACTTTTTCCACCCTCCTAAAAAGACTCTCAGAGCCTTTTGTTGAGGAACATCAAATTTCTCTGGAAGATGCCTTTCAAGCGATTAACCGAAAAGCGCCCAGCGGATCTTTAGTCTATGTGATTAGCGACTTCATGGAAATCACACAAGATTTTCAACAACAAGTGAGCCTTAACCGCTTGGTAAAACGTTGTGATGTGGCTTTTATTTCAATCAATGACCAAGCGGATAAATCGCTTTATCCGGTCGGCATTTTAGATTTTTGCGGCAACGATCATACGCAGATACGTATAGATACTGGCAATCGTTCGGGGAAAATTGCCTATGAAAAATTGTGGAGTGAAAATCGAAACAAACTTTATGAAATGAAATTCGCAATGAAAATTCCATTGATTGAATTAACGACAGAATCGGATATTCGGCAAGACCTGAGGAAAAGATAATGGACGAACTTTTGCAACAATTGCACGACATAGAAGGCGTTGGTTATGTACGCTGGTGGCCTTTGGCTATTGGCTGGTGGATTCTTGCAATGTTTACTATTATTTCCCTTGGAATCTTTTGTTGGTTAGTTGCCCGGAAGATTGCTTTTAAGCGCAGTTGGAAAAATGATATCTTGGGAAAATTGGCTAAACTTGAAAAAGATTTGTCTGACCCTACAGCCAGGCAGGCAGCGGTGATGCTTTCTGAATATTTACGGCGTATTGCCTTGCGTCGCTATTCAAGAAAGGAATGCGCAGGTTTGCATGGGGATGCTTGGTTGAAGTGGCTGACAGCGCATGACCCTAAAAATTTCGATTGGATTAAAAATGGAACGGTGCTAATTGCTGCTCCATATGCTCCTGTGAACTATGATTTACCTTCGGATCAGGTTAAAGATCTGATACAGGCAACCAGGGAATGGGTATATTAAAATGTATCATTTTTATTGGCCCTGGCTGGCACTATTACTACCGCTCCCCTTATTAGTGAGATGGATATTTCCTTTAAGAATAACGAATCGCGATGAAGGGATAAGATTAAAATTTCCCTCTCTAAAACGTCTTGAGGGAATTTTTCCTACATCCATTGTTCGTCAAAGCAAAACAAATTTTTCGATTATGATCACTCTTTTTGTTGTTTGGATTTTGCTCATAATAGCCCTGATGCAGCCTGAAAAGCAAGACCGGTTTATTCAGGTTAAAAATAAAGGGTATGACTTAATGCTGGCAGTTGATATTTCGGGTTCAATGCAAGCAGTGGATTTTTCTACCACAGCTAAGACGTTAAGTCGGTTGGACGCCACAAAAGAAGTGGTGAGTAAATTTTTAATGGAGAGGCAGGGGGATCGCGTTGGTTTAATTGTTTTTGGGGAGCATGCCTATTTACACGTGCCGCTGACATTGGACACTTTATCCGTCAGCAAAATGCTCTTACAAACGGTATCCGGGATGGCTGGAAATGCCACCGCGATTGGGGATGCGATCGGTTTAAGTATTCGAACGCTTCGGGAGCGTCCGGAAGGATCCCGTGTCTTAGTGTTGTTAACTGATGGAGAAGATAATGCGAGTAATATACCGCCATTGGAAGCTGCTAAACTTGCCAAACTTTATGGAATAAAAATTTATGTGATCGGTGTGGGGAAGAACGGAAATGTTCCTTTTCCGAATGGTTTTGGCGGCTATCAAATGGTGAAGGTTTCAATTGACGAAAAGCTCTTAAAAGAAATAGCGTCCATTACCGGTGGACAATATTTCTTGGCAACTAACCAAAAAGCGCTTTCGTCAATCTACGCAGAAATCAATGAACTTGAAAAAACTGAATCCAATCAGGATGTTTATTTTGTAAGGGAACCGTTATATTATTACCCTCTAGGTTTAGCTTTAGCACTTCTATTGTTATCCGCTTTATATCAAATCTTAGACAGGAGGATAGCCCGTGGAGTTTAATCACTTGCATTTTGCTTTTCCCATGTGGTTGTGGATTGGTATGGCAATCCCATTGATTTGGACCGTTTATTTCCTTTTCTATAAGCCTCAGACCTCCAAGCGTCAATTGGAAAAGTTTATAGAGCCCCATCTGCTTAAATTTTTAATCATTGAAAAAAAAGGGGGAAAGCAATCCGGATGGAAATCCCTCTTTCTTTGGTCGATTGTATGGACTTTATTGACCTTAGCGCTTGCTGGTCCTAGATGGAACTTTCGCGAAGTTGAGGTTTCGACTAAGGACCAAAGTCTTGTCATTCTTCTCGACTTATCCGAATCGATGAATGCAACGGATGTTAGGCCTTCGCGGCTTGTTCGTGCAAAGCAAAAAATAGAAGATTTACTAAATGGTTCGCAAGGGGTTAAAATTGGATTGATTGCTTTTGCCGCAGATCCTCATATGATAGCACCCCTTACAGAAGATAAGGAAATGATCCGGCACCTCTTACCCTCCCTTGAAACAGATTTAGTATACGTGCAAGGAAGCAGGCTTTCCTCTGCATTTGAGATGGCAGCAGCAATGTTGCAAGCAGAACCTGGAAATAATAAATCCTTGTTAGTAATTAGTGATGGGGATTTTGAAGATGGTGCAGCAGTGGCAGCTGCCAAAAAAGTTGCCGATGCAGGAGTTGTGATCTATACAATGGGTATAGGAACTATCGAGGGTGCGATCCTCCAAGATAAACAAGGGAATAACCTCAAGAAAAAAGGAATGCCCATTTTGTCAAAGCTCGTAAAGACCACCCTTGAAGATATTGCCAAATTGGGGAAGGGAAATTATTTGGATGGAAAAAATTCTGCCGGTGAAGGACTGATTTTAAAACAGCTTGAAACCCGAGCAGAGGTAATGGCAGCAGGTCAAAAAAAACGACTCTGGAATGAGCATTTCTATCTATTGCTATTGCCTGTACTGCCCATTATCCTGTGGTGGCTTCGAAGAGGCTCAATTTTTTCCTTTGTTTTTTTGTTGTTTTTACCTTGTTTCCAGATGCAGGCCAGCTTGAATGAAAGTTATTTTATGAATTCTGAAGAGCGTGGAAAGTGGGTTTTGGATCAGGGTGAATATGAACTTGCCGCAGAATTTTTTGTAGATCCTTATTGCAAGGGAGTGGCCCATTATAAAGCCGGCAATTTTATTGAAGCTGAAAAAAAATTTCGCGAAGCTTCGTCTCAAGATGTTTCTATGGAGGCTTCTTACAATTTAGGTAATTCCCTTGTCCAACAGCGAAAATTTAAAGCAGCGATTGCCGTTTATGAAGATGTCCTCAAACAATGGCCGGAACACTTAAAGGCCAGAGAGAATCTTGAGCTGGTGAAAAAAATGATGGATCAGCAAAAGAAAGAGAATAAACAGAAAAATGATGCCTCTGATGAAAAAAACGATAGTCATGAAGATAGGGAAAATAGTGAATCTCAAGATCAAAATTCTCAAAATAGCCAGCGGGATTTAGATAATAAATCACAGAATAATGACAGTCAAAATTCAAAAGAGTCAGAGAACCGAGAGCACGAAAATAATTCCGATGAAAGTCAGGATGAAAACCCCTCTGATCCATCTGAAGATAAAGAAGAGCAACAACAATCTGCAGCACAAGCAGATAAACATCCTGAACCTGGCGAGAAAGAGGGGGAACAGCAAGCGGATGAAGCAGAAAGCGAGAATCAAGATAGTTCCGCGGATGCGCAAGAACAACAATTAGAAGAGGAAAAGGGAAAGAAGGATGAAAAAAATCAGTTAAGTGACGAAGAAAAGCAAGAAGCTGATTTTTGGCTGAATCGTCTTTCCAATGATCCAAAAAATTTTATGAAAAACAAATTTTATATCGAAACTAAAAAGAACGGAACCAAGGAAGGGATAGATCCATGGTAACACGCTTTATTTTACTTTTTTTCTTTTCACCTTTGTTCATTTTTTCCGGAGAGTTTACGGCTTCTGTAAACCGCAATCCAGTGAGTTTACTAGAGGGATTCACGTTGACATTAACCCTTAAAGACGCTTCCGCAAAAGATACCCCTTATATTGAACCGTTGGCACGATCTTTCCATATGAATTCTCAACAGCAGTTTAACAATATGTCTTATATCAATGGCACCATGTCCTCTACAACGGCCTGGAAATTTGTTTTGATCCCATTGGATGAAGGTGAGGTCATTATCCCTTCCCTCAGCATAGAAACATCAGAAGGGACCTTAACCACCCAACCTATCACGCTCCAGGTTGTCAAAGGCAAGACGGCCTCTAAAGAGGATTCCAGAGACGAAGGGATTGCGATTGACACGTTGGTAAGCAACCCACAGCCTTACAAAAATGAACCATTTTTTTACACGATTAGGCTCATCTCTCAGCAAGTGATGGGTAATATTCAAGCTCAGAAGTTGCAAGTTGAAGATGCCGTTGTGGAAATTGAAAGTCAGCCAAAAGTCTATGAATCAATGGTAGGCGCCGCGCGTTTAAAAATCATAGAATTTGCTTATCTCATTACTCCATTAAAAGCCGGGCCTTTAGTTATCCCTTCTCATATTGTTCAAGGAAGTGTTTCTGCAATGCAGCAATCTAAAAACAGGCAATTTTTCGATGATGATTCCAATCCATTTTTTATGATGCATGGATTTCAAAAAATGAATCCCTTTGCTTTGGCTACAGCACCGACGGTTGTGGAAGTATTGCCTGCCATTCCGGAAATCACTCCTTGGTTGCCTGCAAAATCTTTAAGGATAGAGGAAGTGTGGGATGAAGGGCAGCCACTTCAAGTGGGAGAATTTTTCACCAGAACTTTTAACATAGAAGGGGAAGGAATAAGCTCTAATCAGTTGCCCAACTTAAGTGATTATCAAGTAAAGGGAGATGAATTTAAGATTTACGCAGATAAACCTGAAATGCACGATGAAGTTAGAGAGGGGAGAGTGTTTAGTTCCCGCAAAGAGAGTTATACGATGATTCCACAGCACTCAGGAAGCGCCAAGCTTCCGGAAATCTCAGTGACTTGGTGGGATGTGGAAAAAAAACAAAAAGTTACTCGAATTATCCCCGCGAGGACATTAATGATATTGCCTGCCAAAGAAAATGAGAGGGCTACGCAAGAGATAGCTCTAAGAGATGAAATAAAACCTAGGGAAAACCAAGAAGAATCTTTGTCATTCGAGACTTCTGTTAATCTTGTACTATATGTCATTATTGCCGTTTTGGGGACTTTACTCCTCATTGCATTTGTGTGGATGATTTTGCTCCAAAGAAAGATGGCAAGGTTATTGGTCCCACAAAATGGTATGGACATAAAAAAACCAGAGCCTCCCTCAAAACCAATTTTAGAGTCCAAGAAAAAAGTGCTGCTTAAGGATAAGCAAGAGAAGCTTTCAGATTTAAACCCTACTTAAGGAAGGGTAGTATAATGATCACCTCAGTCCATTCATTTTCTACAGAATTGATCTCCAATTTTCCATGATGCATGCTCACGATGATGTCATAGCTTAATGATAAGCCAAGTCCCGTCCCTTCCCCCGGCGGCTTGGTGGTAAAAAATGGGGTGAATATTTTCTTCAGTGTTTCAGCCGGAATGCCTGTGCCATTATCCTTGATGATAATGGAAATCTCGTTGTTCATTTGTCTGGTTGTCATGGAAATTTTCGGAATAAAATCTTTACCCAAAAGTTTCTTTTTTTTATCTAAAGCGTAGAAGGTATTATCCAAAATATTGATAATGACCCGGCTAAACTCCTGAGGCACAAGATCAATTTTTTTGATGGCAGGGTCGAATGTATCTTCAAAAGACACTTTAAATGTCGGATCTTTTCCTTGTTTCGATTCATAGGCTAATTTTTGGCATTCTTTAAGGAGGATGTTTAAGTCTGTAAGTTGGAATGACTGCTTGTTATCTACATGAGCATGTGACAGCATCGCATTCACAATATTGTCGGCCCTTTGTCCATATTGGTGAATCTTACTGTTATTTGAACTAATGACGTCGAGAATCTTTTTTAGCGTTCCTATTTCTTCGACCTGATAGCGATTTCGAGATGTCTCAAAAAAATCATTAAGCTTGTTAATTTGTTTGATGGAAAGCTCGGCAAAATTATTGATCAGATTCAATGGATTTTTAATTTCATGAGCAATTCCCGCAGTCAATTCTCCTAAGGATGCCAATTTTTGCTGAACAATGATTTGCTGTTGCATTTCTTTAAGTTTTTCTAAAGCTAGTTGGATTTCATGTGTACGTTCTTTTACCTTATTTTCTAAATTTTGATTGATATTTTTTAATTTAGCGAACGCCGCCATTCTCTCTTGGACTACTGCCCCCAAGGCTAAAGTCATCACGGTAGTAATGCCCACAAATGATTGGAGGAAAATTAGAGATGTATTTAGAGATTCTTCTCTCAAAAAGAAAATGGATCCCCGTTCGGTTCCTAATATAGCGATTAGAGAGGTCAGCATGACTAACAATGTGGCTCCATGATGGGAAAAACGTACCCCGCCCCAAACCATAAAAGGAATAAGTACGTAGATAAACGGGATTTTTGAAATGATTAGCAAAATAGCGGTAATCAATAAACAAATCAATAATGTGATCCCTTCGAGGATTTTGTTAAAAGGGAGAATAGGCAATGGTTCTTTAAACCAAGTCCATATTAAAGGAGTGAAAACGACTACGCCGGCGATATCCCCTAGCCACCAATTCCAAAAGATTCCTGTAAAGGCATCCCAAGTAATTATTCCTCCTATTGCTAAACTTAAGCTGCCGATTGTTGAATTAACCAGGCAGCTTGTGATGGCGACAAAAAGAAATTTGAATATATTAAGCGCAGACCCTAGCAGATCTCGCGACTTGATTAATAAGCGAATCCCTTTAAGGCCTGTCAACATCTGCAAAACACTGCCTACACCAATAAAAAAACTGACTCCTACAATTTGTTGAAAAGTGAAGGGGGATGAGCCGGCAAAAAAGCCTATGATATTATTGATTAGAGAACCTATAAAGACAGCGGGCCAAATGGCAGGTCCATAAAATAACCCTGCTGCTAAAGCGATGCCGGAAGGGGGCCAGACTGTTGTGACGTTTGTATTAGGAATAGCTAATAATAAACCAAGACTGCCGGTGATATAATAGGCTAAAGCGACAAAAAAGATTAATAATAGCTGTTTAGAATGCGATGATGGCCAATAAAGCCATTTGGATGGTATCCATGGTCGTGTATCCATATTATCCTTAGTCAAGTTTAAAGGAAGATGTAAACACAACTAACTTATAACTATTTTTTTATCAATAAAAAAGGAAAAGAAATAAGGTTCATCAAACAAATGCAAAGGCCTGCCGTGGTTAAGGTTTAGCTTAAAGCGTATGTGGCGAGCCGCGCACTCAATTTTGACTTAATTTTAATGAAAAAAAACGGCAAATCCGATATATCAATCATTCTTAGGGTTCATGTTTAAATAACTTTTCTATTTAAACCGAACTTTAAGCTAACCGGATTGTTTTGCTATGCTTTTGTTTCGAAAACCTTTTCTTTCTATGCTCTTGCTTGCATTAGCTTGCGGTTGCAGGGTGGGTCCAAAATATCACCCGCCCATACTAGAAGCTCCATCTGAATGGAAACAAGGAGGGGATACTTGTGATTCTCAAAATGTATTTAGGGGGTTATGGTGGGAGGTTTTTGAAGATGAACAGCTAAATTGTTTGGAGCAGCAGGCAGTCATTTCCAATCCCAATTTATTTGTGGCTTTAGATCGAGTGGCTCAAGCTAGGGCTATTGTAGGTGTTGATGCTGCAGCTTTGTATCCGCAAATTAATTTAAATCCTAGCTATACGAATACCGGTCAACTTTTTAAAATTTATCTTCCTAACGGGGGATCTTTTTTGCCCCAGTCTTTTCCTCAGGTTTACCGTATTCATCAATTGCAGTATACAATGCCTTTTAACATGAGTTATGAAATTGACCTATGGGGCAAATTGCGTGATCAATATGATTCCGCCATTTTCAGCGCCCAGATGCAGGAAGAAAATCTACAGGTCGCACTTTTAACAGTGACAACCGATCTTGCCTCGAGTTATTTTTTAATGCGTTCATTGGATGCTTTAATAGAAGTAACGTTAGATAATTTAAATTATTTGAATACAAATGTTGGACTTGTTACCTCCCGCTTTAATAAAGGTTTGATCGGCGAGTTGGATGTAGTTTCTGCTAAGCAGCAACTGGCAGACAATGAAGCTTTATATTATGACACGTTAAGACAGCGTAGACTTCATGAAAATGCCATTGCTACGTTAATTGGCCTTCCTTCCCCGTTATTTTGCTTGGAGAGTATGCCTCTTCGAGAGCTTCCACCTCCGGTTAAAGCTAATTTACCTTCAGAAGTGTTATTGCAAAGACCGGATCTACGAGCTGCAGAACGCAGCATGGCTGCACAGCATGCTTTAATTGGGGTGGCTTATGCTTCATTCTTTCCTTCGGTAGAATTGACAGGTATTCTTGGGTTTTTTAGTCCCGATCTGAAAAACTTTATGACTTGGAAAAGTCGTTTATGGTCATTAGGAGTCAATGCTGCCCAACCTATTTTTGATGGGGGATATAATCTGGCAAATCTAAAGTTGACCCGTGCTGAATTTCAAGAAACCTTACATGACTACCAGCAAAAAGTTTTGACGGCTTTTCAAGAAGTGGAAGATGCACTCGTTAATATTCAGTTGCAAGCAATGGAGTATGACCGTTATCTAGTATCTTCCGAATTTGCGCAAAAAAGAATTCAGCTATCGACCTCTCGCTATACGAAAGGTTTTTCAAATTATCTTGACGTGCTGGATAGCGAACGAAGCAAAATCCAAACGGATATCAACCGCGCGAATGTGTTAGGCCAATACTATCTTTCTACCGTTCAGTTAATTAAGGCGCTTGGCGGGAACTGGAGTTTTTCATTGCAGCTGCCGTTTGAAGAACCACGAAGCAGCTGTGAGGGTGAAGAGGACGATGACAGCAGCGGGCCATCTGTTACTGATGACAATATTTGCCGGCATATCTTTTAATTTTATTCATAAAAATTTTAAAAAGATTCATCACACAAACGAGTGGTTGTAAGAGGGGTATTGCTATGGCCTGAAAGGCCAATATCTCATAGCCCAGGCCGCAGCGAAGTGTTTGCTAAATTCATTAATGCAGCATCTATGCTCAACCATCTTCCTAATAACGGATCATAATGACGTTTGCCAAAGTCGATAAGATCCAGATCTTGATCGTGACGCTTCGAAGCATATTGCCAACGATTAAATAGCCCATTACCGGCACTTAACTGTTTGCCAAAGGCGCTGTAATCGTAAGAAGCCACCATCACCTTCGTGGACATGTCGATTAAGCCTCGGATAATGTTGCCCCAAAGTTATCGATACCATAGGAAAGGACGACACCATGAGGATCCGAAACAGAAATAATTGTCTCTTTGACAATATTCCTAAAGCCTTTGATTTCTCCCTTCATAAAAACATTTAGATGTGTGTGAGGAAATTGCACCCATCCTCCATAATTGCTTTCAGAGGGGGACAATTGCCCCTTAAATTCGTTTAGAGGAGTGTAATTTGAAATGATCCAGAAAATAAAAAAAAAGTTATATATCAATCTATAAAATTAATAAATAAAAATTTATGTTTGTTACAAAAAAAACTAGAGTTGCCATATAGCTAAGCGAATATGGTTCTTAGAGCTATCGTTGGGTCATTTGGAGTGCGTGTGGCTCTGCCACCGCTTTTACGACGAGTCCGGCTCTGCCGGCGAGACCATTATGGAATAAATTCATTTGACGACATCTTAGCCATTGGCTCATTTATACCTAAAGACTATGTGGAACTATCTTCAAGGGATTGATTCTTGTGAATGACTATCCAAAAGAGGTCTCGTTCTTTGCCCTCCTGAATGGTCTCGCCGGCAGAGCCGGACTCATTGAAAAAGCGGTGGCAGAGCCACATACGCATCAGGCTAACAGAGAATATGGGGTGCTGGTTGCTATGTGGAGTGCGTGTGGCTCTGCCACCGCTTTTACAACGAGTCCGGCTCTGCCGGCGAGATCACTCAGGAGGGCAAAAAATGAGGCCTCTTTTGAATAGTCCTTAACAAGAATCCAATCCGCTTGAAGATAGTTCCCCATAGTCTTTAGGCTTAAATGAACCAATAGGCTAAGATATCGTTAAATGTATTTATTCTAAAGTGATCTCGCCGGCAGAGCCGGACTCGTCGAAAAAGCGGTGGCAGAGCCACACGCACTCCACATAGCAACCAGCGCCCCTTATTCCCTGATAGCCTGATGCATATGTGGCAGAGCCACACGCACTCTAAACCGACAGCCAACGGCAATTCTAAGAGTCTTCCTACGCTATATACGCCAAATCCAGGGCGACAAGCTCCGACCTCAGCTGGTGTCAGGCACTGCCATGTCAATAATCTTCAATGAATTACTCTTAAATTGAATGTAGGAAGATTATCAACATAGCAATGCCAGACACAAAGCTCATGAATTTAAGGCTAATAGGTAAAAACAAATGAGCCTTCTCTAACGACATGGGTGCCTAGCACCTTAAGCAAGAAAACCAATTTCCTTGCTTATTATTTTTTCTTGTTTCCTTCCTTTGCGTCCTTTGCGACTTTGCGCCCTTTGCGTTGAATTATTTTAAATTCAATTTAACACGGAAACTGGACCTTTTCATTGCAAGCGGCGTTTGAAGAGCCAGGAGGCGGCTGTGAGGGTAAAGAGGGCTATAACAGCAGCGGGCCATATATTACTGATGACAATATCTGCCGGCATATCTTTGAGGAAAATTCCCTTAGCGACAATTAAGTAATATCTCAATGGAATTAGATAAGTAATGGGTTGCAACCACGTGGGCATATTTTCAATGGGTGTGGCAAATCCTGAAAGCAATACAGAAGGGCTCATAAATAGAAATGATCCCAAAACTGCTTGTTGTTGTGTCTTAGAAATTGATGAAATAAAAAGTCCTACGCCAATAATTGATAAGACAAAGATCAGCATGCTAAAGTAGAGGAGAAATACAGAGCCGGTAAATGGGATTTGGAAAATAAATACTCCTACAAAAATGATCAAAGAACCTTCGCACATCCCAATGATCATTGCCGGAAGTGTTTTGCCAAGAAGGATCTCGAAAGGAGTCGCAGGGGATACAAGAAGTTGGTCAAATGTCCCAAGCTCGCGTTCCCGTGCAACCGATAAGGCTGTCACCAATAGCGCGACAAGCATGGTTAAGATTCCGCTCAGGCTTGGAATGTTATACCAATAGTAGAGCAGGTTTGGATTAAACCAATTTCTGGTGCTAAGCACAGTATTTTGCTGGGGAATTTGATTGATAGCGGTAAAATCATTGTTGAATGTTTGTATGATGGAAGAAGCATATCCTGCGACTATCTGGGCCGTGTTTGATTTTCGGCCATCCAGGATCAGTTGCACTTGAGCCGGTTGCTGAGCTTCTAAATTCCTTGAGAACTGCTCATCCAATGAAATTACCATGACGCCACGCATATTATCAATAAAAGGGGTTGTCTCTTCCACTGATTGCAAATAGACAATTTTATTGAATACCGGCGATCCATGAAATCGCTGTACAAGTTCAAAGCCTTGTTTCCCATTGTCGCGGTTGAGAATGCCGATAGGAACATTTTTAACATCAAGCGTCGCTGCAAATGCAAAAATAAATAACTGTACGATGGGGGGGATAATAAGCACTATACGGCTTTTTTTATCGCGCCATACGGCCAGGAATTCTTTAATAATAAGTGTCCATATTCTATTGAGCATAGATTAATCCAAACGTTTTACCGAAATAAGTGCACAGATCAGAAAAAAAATAGTTCCTATGAGCAGCATAGGAATAATATTAGCGATAAGCAAGGGCCATATGTCGCCCACAAGGAATAGCGTTTGCAAGCATGCTACAAAATAGCGTGCCGGTACAATATAGGTAATAAGGCGGATGGGCAGCGGCATGCTGGCTATTTCAAAAATGAATCCTGAGAGGATATATGAAGGAAGAAAAGCTGCTACCATTGCTGCTTGGGCTGCAACGAATTGATTGCGTGTCAAAATTGAAATGAGAAGGCCAAGTCCAAGTGCCGTTGATAAAAAACATGCCGTTACCACTCCAAGCATTATCCAAGAGCCTCTAAATGGGATGTCATAAAGAATTTTAGCGCCGATCACGCAAAGTATCATGGATCCCATCCCCAAAATAAAATAGGGAATAAGTTTTCCTGCAAGTAATTCTACGATGGTAACAGGAGTAGCCATCATGGCTTCCATTGTTCCTCGCTCCCATTCCCTGGCAACAACAAGTGCTGTCAGTAATGTCCCAATTAATGTCATGATAATCGCCAATGAACCGGGCACTAAAAAATTACGGCTCAGCAGCTCTTCATTATACCAAAATCTTGGCTCGACTGTGACGAGGGGTAGACCTGTCAGTCCATTGCTAATCGATTCTTGCCGCAGCCAGTTTTGCCAGGTGGAAGCTGTATAATTTTGCACAAAATTAGCTGTGTTAGGTTCACTTCCATCAGCGATGACTTGAATGGGTGCAATCGTATCAGGTAACAGCCTGAATACGCTGAAATAGGAGGGGACGACCACTATTCCCCTTATAGAGCCGTTTAAAATATCATGCGTAAATTCCCTGCGGTCCCTGCCTAATTTTACATCGAAATATCGGGAATCCACCATCGACTTGGCGAAGCTTTGAGCGTCAGGAGAGGTATCTTCCAAAACCAAACCGACCCTCAAATGATCGAGATCCAGGGAAACGCCAAAACCATAGAGGAATAGAAGGACTAATGGCAGTACGATGCTGATGAGAATACTGCTCGGGTCGCGAATGATTTGGTAGAATTCTTTGGTAATTAATGCGCTTAAACGCCTAAATCGTCCATTATGTGTTGTTTGAATGTTAGAGCCTATTTCAGACATGGTTATCTTTGTCGTAACGTTCAATTAAACGAATAAAAGCATCTTCTAAAGAGCGATCGGGTTGGTTTTCCGTAATCCCTTCCCTCTTTAGGTTATCGGGTGTGCCAATGGTAATAATTTTACTTCTATAGACTAAAGCAATGCGGTCGCAATATTCTGCTTCATCAAGAAAATGTGTGGTGACCATAACGGTCACTCCTTTTTCGACAAGACCGTTAATGTGATTCCAAAACTCACGTCGGGTAATAGGGTCTACACCGGAAGTAGGTTCATCCAAAAATAAAACTTCAGGACGATGCATCACAGAGCATGCAAGGGACAATCGTTGCTTAAATCCCAGAGGAAGCTTATCTGCATTTTCATTGAGATAGGGCTTTAAGGCAAATGTTTCAATCATTTCTTCAATGATTTCTTTTTGCTTTTGTCCCTTAAGATTATAGATACCTGAAAAAAACTCAAGATTTTGCTTAACGCTTAAATTTCCATATAAAGAAAATTTTTGTGCCATGTACCCAATATGCGAACGCGCCGTGCTGCCCGCTCTTTCAAGATCCAATCCATTGACAAAAGCCTTGCCATGAGTGGGCTTTAGGAGTCCGCAAAGCATTTTAAAAGTCGTGGATTTACCTGCTCCATTGGGACCAAGCAAGCCGAAGATCTGCCCTCTAGGAACACTAAAGGTAATATCATCTGCCGCAGTAAAGTTTCCAAATTTTTTGGTGAGATGTTCAGCTTGAATGACATCTCTAGAATCATTAGGGATTATTGAAGCCTTTTCAGCTAAGATGGATACTCCACCTGGTCCGCCACCTAAAATATCAACAAATGCATCTTCAAATCTCGGAGCTACAGATACAAACTCAAGGGAGGGTTCTGCATCAAAGTTATTGTTATCTTCAACTGCCGTTTCTAGGCTTAATGGTATAGACGTTTTTTCCTTAACTACCAGCCGAATATCTTTTCCTTGAATGATCCCATCAATCACGCTTTTTTGTTGTAAGGCCTTTTTTAGAAGCAATCTTCGACTTCCTTGAATTCCTTCAATTTTAAATGTTCTACCTTCCATTCGTTTGGAAAGTTCTTTGGGAGCTCCATAATAAAGAAGTTTACCTTCATTAAGAAGAAGGACAGAATCCGCTCTTTCAGCTTCGTCTAAATAGGCTGTGCTCCAAATAACTGTAATTTCATCTTTTAAAAGATCTTGGACCATCTTCCATAATTCTCTTCTGGAAATCGGGTCAACACCGACACTTGGTTCATCAAGCAAGAGAAGGGTAGGTTTCTTTACCAAGGCACAAGCTAAGCCTAATTTTTGTTTCATTCCTCCTGATAGATTTCCTGCAAGCCTTTCTTTAAAGCGTTCAAGATCGGTAAATGCAAGTAATCTTCGGAATGTTTCAGTGCGTCCATTGCCTATTACTCCTTGCAAATCAGCATATAGAGTGAGATTTTGGATAACGCTTAAATCTTCATAAAGTCCGAATTTTTGCGGCATGTATCCTATGAGTTGATGAATTTTATCGGCATTTAGGATGGTATCATTTCCGATAATGGTAATTTTACCTTTAGTAGGCTTTAAGAGCCCTGCTATCAAGCGAATCAATGTTGTCTTGCCTGCTCCATCCGGCCCTGCCATGGCTATGATTTGGCCCTTAGGAATAGTCGCATTGATATCATCTAGGGCAGGGGAAGGCTGATGGAGAAAAGTTTTGCTGACATTGTCTATAACAACTAGTGAATCATTCACTTATGCTCCTGAAGACTTTCATCGGAAGACTCTCTTGGCTTTATGAGAAGTTTGACGGTGACCGGCATCCCTTGCCGCAATCCTTTATTAGGATTCTCAGCATAGATGCGCAAGCGGTAGACGAGATCTGTTCTAAGCTGGGTGGTTTCCACTGTTTTCGGGGTAAATTCTGAAACAGGGGAAATAAATCCGATCCTGCCTTTATAGATCCGTCCTCCGGGTGTATCAGTATGGATTTCAGCGGGCATTCCTGGATAAATAACACCAAGATATGGTTCGGCAACAAAGGCTCGGATCCACACAGGCGATGTTACTGAAAGTGAGTAGACGGGGTCTGCCGGTCTTACCACGGTTCCAGGTTCTCTAATACGCGATAAAATCGTCCCTTCGACGGGAGAATAGATTTTTGTGAATTCCAAGTTTGTTGAAGATACGGCCAAAGCCGCTTGGGCACTTTTAAGATTAGCTTCTAAAACGGTCTTATTTGATGTAGCATTATCTAAATCTTCTTGTGAAATGCTCCCATCGCCAATGAGTTCATTTCTGCGCTTAAGAAGAATATCGGCATTGTTTAGGGAGGCGCGTATCGATTGCACATTCGCTTCTTCTTGAGACACTTGGTCTGAATAGGGGAGTTGGTCCATGATGGCCACTAGGCTACCTGCCGGTACCAAATCTCCTTCTTCAAAATAGATTTCTTTGATCAAACCACTGATGCGGAAGCTAAGGTTGACTTGTCTGACATCTACATTTCCAAAAAGAATGATTTCATTATCATTGTGTACTTTTTTTTCATTAAAATAGTGATAAGTGATTAAGCCTATGAGAATAAAGATGAGAAATAGAATGATTAATTTGCGTAACATAGATTTTTGTTTATCTCATTTTAAGGTCATTATGAATGAGAGTTAAAAATAGCAATAAATAATATATTAGTAAAATTAAAAGTTCATAATCTCTTAGGCTTTGAAAAACAATAACGACAATAACGACAATAACGACGATAAGGACGATAAGGACAATAATGAAGATAACGACAATAACGACAAAAGACCCATTGTCGAAACATAGTTCTTATCGTCCTTATTGTCGTTAAAGTCCATATTGTTTTTTGAATGCTTAAATCCAGCACAATTTGGTTATTAATGTCACAGTGAAGGGCCAGTGAGTGGATTTTATCCCATAAAATTTGCTGAAGATATTTATTAACGTCAGCGTGATTAAAGCAGGATAGATCGCTTCCAATATCGGTGCTAAAAAATTGGCAATACCTGAAAATTCCAGGTTCGACACGAAATAGGCGATAGCCAAAGTAAAAAATATGGCTGTGGAGTTTCCAATTTTTTTCTTGGCAACTTCATGACGTAAAAATTCAGCGAATAAAGAGGTTAAAGTAATTGCTGTAGTTAAACATGCAAAAATAACAGCGATGCAAACACAAGGAGCGGCCATGGCTCCAAGAGATTCAAGGGCTATCTTTCCAAACATCTCCTGGGGTGCCGTATTTACTAAGATAGGCGCATATAGCCAACCCAGTAATACCAGTGCAAAATATACAATGTATAGTAAACCGGCGCCTATCACCGAGGATTTAAGGAATAGCTTTAAATTGGATCTCTTATCGGAGTGGTCATTATTGGATGCGTAAAGATGTTTAATAACGAAACCTGAGAAAAAAAATGAAGCAACAAGATCCATGGTTTGGTAGCCTTTAAAAAATCCATTTGAGAAGGCTGCAAATTGGCTAGCATTTAGAGATTCGGATATAGTATTTTGCCTGAGTGCAAAATAAACTATTAAAGCGATAGCTATTAACAAAATAGGCGTTAATATATTGCCTAAAACAGTAATTATCTTATTTTTATTTATAGCTAAAAAATAAATGACAATACATAAAAGCAGACTAGTGACTTTGAGTTGAGCATCAGGTAAGATAAGTAATAAAGCTCCATGGATGACAGTTAGGCAGCGTGCAAGGACGCCAAATGGACCCATGAGGGATAAAGCTAAGAGTGAAAAAAGAAAGACGCCTCTTTTGCCGAAGCAGCCAAAAAAAGTATTGAGATCTCCTTTATAGAGAGTCATGCCAAGCATCCCCAAAAGTGGAAAAAGTACACACGTACTTAATATTCCTAACGAAGATAACAGATAATGCCCCTCACTTTCCATTCCTACAGCAATAGGGAAAACTAAATTTCCTGATCCGAAAAACATCGAAAACAGTGCAAACCCTGTCGTTAGACTTATTAATAATTCTTTTTTCATAAAAACCTTTATTATCTGCTTTTTGAACTCATTTCAGTATAAAAAAAAAAGACCGCACCTCTCTCGAGATGCGGTCTCTGAATCAACCTATATATAGCGACAGCCAATTACATAGGTCCGCACCTCAAATCAGAGGGGATTATGATAATTTTAATGCTAATGG
>Ga0206928_1042_pt2 | contig 35105 bp, 22 predicted proteins | sample Alteio_BWOrgHeat_21_FD_152941 | JGI IMG/M metagenome (GOLD analysis project Ga0206928, IMG submission 152941) | Enriched cells from forest soil in Barre Woods Harvard Forest LTER site, Petersham, Massachusetts, United States -... | ecosystem: Environmental > Terrestrial > Soil > Temperate forest >... | reverse complement strand
CGGACACCAGCGCGGTAAAAACGGCCAGCAGCAAGATGGCGGACGCGCGGTTCATGCGACTGATGCCCCGGAATCGACTTGGCTGCGTTCACGCTTCAGCAGGTCGTCGATTGTTCTTTCGAGTGTCCATGCGTGTTGAAATGACGTCAGGTGCTGCAGCTTTTCAAGCACTGGTTGACGCTGGAGAATCTGGCCAAAATGTTTGCCGTAGCCCTTCTCGAAGGGCACAAATTCGATGGATGAGCTACTTCCAGCGCGTTTGATCACCAGCTTTGCCAGGTCGAGGATGGAGATTTCGTGGGAGTTTCCGACATTCACCGGTTGTCCCCAACCTGCGGGATTTCCGGCCAGAAGGTCGAGCGCGACAACGGTGTCCCGGACATCGCAAAAGGAGCGTGTCTGCGAGCCATCGCCGAAGACCGTGAGGGGGATTCCCGAAATGGCCTGCTTGATGAACCGGGGCAGGACGAACCCATAATTTCCCGACTGCCTCGGGCCCACTGCGTTGAAAAGGCGTGGGATGGCAATGGACATTCCATGAGCCTGCCCGTAGGCCGTGGCCTGGATTTCGTTGGTCAGCTTGCTGAGCGCATAGCCGAGCAGGGCGTTATTCTCAATCGGGAAGACGAGTTCAATTCCTTCACGGAGTTCCGAGGTGTGGACGTGTCCATAGACGGAAGAACTCGATGCGAGGACGAGCATCGGATGGTTTTTTGCGCGGGCGATGTATTCCAGAAGACGTTCAGTTCCCTGCACATTCACTCTGGTGACTTCAACCGGTTGTTGGAGCACCCGGAACATCCCCACGACTGCGGCCATGTGGTAAATGCGATCCGCGACTGCGATCTCCTGTTCCATTCCTTCCCATGTGAGGATGTCACCTTTCTCGAAACGGTAACGCGAATCCTTCAGGAATGGCGTGACATTTTGTTCGTTGCCGGTGCTGAGGTCATCCACGATCACGACGTTATCGCCGCGGTTCAGATGATATTCCGCCAAGTGGGAACCGATAAATCCGGCTCCGCCCGTGATAAAAATATTCATAAATGTTGGGGTTAAATGCGAAACCTTCTCAAATCCGAGATGGCAACAGGCCGCATATTGGCCATACCACCTCTTTCCGTCGAGATAATGTCGATATTAACGCCTAAGCATCCACCAATTCAAAACGCCAGTGTTTGCCGAGGGTGAGGGCTGCTTTTGGGGGAGGTTTGAAATTCAATGGGGTGAACACCCCATAGCAGCCGCAGAGCTTTCCGCGCATGATAACACCATTACTCCCAATGGTTTTGTGCTCACTTAAGACAAAGTTTGTACCGGGGGGAGAGAAGGGCCAGACAAAATCATGAACAGCGATCATCCAAACGGAAACGTAACAGACAACGAAACGCGAACAGAGCAAATGCTCCGGCGGGAAGAGGTTTTGCTGAAAGCCGGGGCTTTGCAGAATGCCATTTTCAATAGCGCTAACTTTTCCAGTATCGCCACCGATGAAAAAGGGGTGATTCAAATCTTCAATGTCGGCGCTGAGCGGATGTTGGGCTACACGGCCGCTGAAGTATTGAACAAGATCACGCCCGCCGAGATTTCCGATCCGCAGGAAGTCATCGCGCGCGCCAAAGCGTTGAGCGAAGAGTTGGGAACCACGATTGCGCCGGGATTCGAGGCCTTGGTCTTCAAGGCTTCGCGCGGGATCGAGGACGTTTATGAATTGACCTACATCCGCAAGGATGGCAGCCGCTTCCCGGCAGTCGTGTCGGTAACCGCGTTGCGCGACAATCAGGACGTAATCATCGGCTATTTGTTGATCGGCACCGATAATACCGCGCGCAAGCGAGCGGAGGAAGCCCTGCTGAAAGCGGGAGCCTTGCAGAACGCCATTTTCAATAGTGCCTATTTCTCATGCATCGCCACCGATGAGAAGGGCGTCATTCAATTGTTCAATGTCGGTGCCGAGCGGCTGTTTGGCTATACGTCCGCTGAAGTGGTGAACAAGATCACGCCAGCCGATCTTCACGATCCGCAGGAGGTGATCGTGCGAGCCAAGGCGTTGAGCCAGGAGCTTGGAACTGCGATAGCACCGGGATTTGAGGCCCTGGTTTTCAAGGCTTCACGCGGAATCGAGGACATTTACGAGTTGACCAAGATCCGCAAGGACGGAAGCCGTATTCCAGCGATCTTGTCGGTCACGGCGCTGCGCGACGGCCAGGGTGGAATCATCGGCTACCTGTTGATTGGTACCGATAACACGGCGCGCAAGCAGGTCGAAGCTGAGCAGAAAAAGCTCGATCAACGTCTGCGCGACCAGCAGTTTTACACGCGCTCCCTCATCGAATCCAATGTCGATGCGCTAATGACCACCGATCCAGTCGGCATCATCACCGACGTCAACAAGCAGATGGAGGCGCTCACCGGTTGCACGCGCGATGAGTTGATCGGTGCACCGTTCAAAAACTACTTCACCGACCCGGAGCGGGCTGAAGCGGGCATCAAGCTGGTGCTGAGCGAAAAGAAGGTCACTGACTACGAACTCACGGCGTGCGCCAGGGACGGGAACAAAACCGTGGTGTCTTACAATGCCACCACCTTCTACGACCGTGACCGGACGCTGCAAGGTGTATTCGCGGCCGCGCGCGACGTCACGGAACGCAAACGCTTCGAGCACGCGCTTCAGGAATCGAACGTTGAACTGGAGACCGCCAAGTCCACGGCGGAAAAAGCCAACCTCGCCAAATCGGATTTCCTATCGAGCATGAGTCATGAACTGCGCAGCCCGCTCAATGCGATTCTCGGCTTCGCACAGGTGATCGAATCAGGCTCCCCACCCCTGACCGTTCTCCAGGCAAAAAATATCGACCATATTCTAAAGGCAGGATGGTATCTGTTGAAGTTAATCAACGAAATCCTCGATCTCGCCGGGATCGAGTCTGGACAGATGTCACTCTCAAAGGAATTGGTGTCATTGTCCGATCTCATGTTGGAGTGTGAAGTCCTGATGGAGCCCTATTCGAAAAAACTTGGCATTCACATGACTTTTCCGCAATTGGACAACCCTCTTTTTGTCAAAGCCGACATGACACGCCTGAAGCAAATCGTCATCAACCTGCTTTCCAACGCAATCAAATATAACAAGGCTGGGGGGACGGTGGTCGTGGAGTGCACGGTGAGCGCAGCTAACCGCCTTCGCATCAGTGTCACGGATACCGGCGCGGGCTTGTCTCCAGAAAAGCTGGCGCAATTATTTCAGCCTTTCAATCGTCTCGGGCAGGAAACGAGCGGTGTGGCCGGCACGGGGATCGGCCTGGTGGTGACGAAGCGATTGGTCGAATTGATGGACGGCGTCCTCGGCGTCGAAAGCACCGTCGGCGTGGGGAGTGTGTTCTGGTGCGAATTCGATGCAATTACGGAAGCCCCAAGTGTTGTCCAGATAGACGAGGAGGAGACTTTTATCCCCTCTCCCTTATTGGTCGAAGGAGTGAGGCATACCCTGCTCTATGTCGAAGATAACCCGGCAAACATGAACCTGATCGAGCAACTTATTGAGCGACGCCCAGACATAAGACTACTGACGGCAGGAAGCGGAACTCTCGGCATCGAGCTCGCCCGCTCCAATCTGCCGCAGGTTATCCTGATGGACGTCAATCTGCCGGGTATCAGCGGTACCAAGGCCCTGCAAATTTTGCGCGAAGACCCGGCTACGGCGCACATTCCCGTTATTGCGCTTAGCGCGAATGCCATGCCTCGCGACATCGCGAAAGGCTTGGAGATGGGTTTTTTCAGTTATCTTACCAAGCCCATCAAAGTTAGAGAGTTTATGACCACGCTGAATGCGGCATTGGAATTTGCAGAAAAAACGGCTGATCCCATAACGGAGGGCATAAGCCGTGATTAGTCCATCAGAAATTCTTAAAGCCAGCATCCTAATCGTTGACGATCAAGAAGCCCATTCGTCCCTGCTGGAGCAAATACTGCGCGGCGCTGGTTACGTTTCCATCACGGTCACGAATGATCCACACGAGGTCTGCGAATTGTACCGCAAGAATCGTTATGCGCTGATCCTGCTCGACCTTCAGATGCCCGACCTGGATGGATTCCAAGTCATGGAGGGCCTGAAGGAAGTCGAAGCTGGCGGCTATCTTCCCGTTCTCGTGCTCACGGCTCAACCAAATCACAAGCTGCAAGCGCTGAAAGCCGGGGCGAAGGATTTCCTCAGCAAACCGTTCGATCTCACTGAGGTGGTGATGCGGGTTCACAACATGCTCGAAGTCCGCCTTCTGTACACGGAAGCTGAAAAACGGACGGAACAGGCTGAGAACCGAGAGCAGCTATTACGCGCCTCCGAGCTTAGTTATCGCAGGTTGTTCGAGGCGGCGAAGGATGGCATCCTGATCCTGGAAGTAGAGACGGGGCGCGTCACCGATGTGAACCCCTTCCTTCTCAAATTATTGGGGTTCTCTCGCAGTGAAATGATCGGCAAAACCGTCGGCGAGCTTAGCCCGTTCAAGGACATTGAACTCAATCAAGTAATGTTGGAGCGACTCCAGCAGCATGGATATGTTCGCTATGAAGACTTGCCCCTGGAAACGAGAGACGGTTGCAAGATTGCGGTTGAGTTTGTCAGCAATGTCTATCAAGCCGGCGACAAAAAAGTGATTCAATGCAACATCCGCGACATCACGGAACGCAAACGCGCGCAAGATGAAATCCACCGTCTCAACCATTTTCTCGAGCAACGTGTTGTCGATCGCACCGCGCAACTGCAAGACGCCAACAAGGAATTGGAGGCATTCAGTTATTCCGTTTCCCATGATTTACGCGCGCCGTTACGCCATGTCACGGGTTACGTGGAGCTATTGACAAAATGCCTCGGATCATCCCTTTCAAAAGAAGGTCTCCGTTATCTGACGACGATTTCAAAAGCGGCGGAACGAATGGGGGAGTTGATCGATGACCTGCTGGATTTTTCCCGGATCGGACGCACAGAATTGCGAAAGACGGATGTCAATCTCGACCAGTTGATCCAGGAAGCATTGAAAGATCTTCAAGTGGACACGAAGGAGCGAAATATCGTCTGGAAAATCCATCCGTTGCCACACGTACAGGCCGATCCTTCGCTGCTGCGAATGGTATTGGTTAATCTGATTTCCAATGCGGTGAAGTTCACCGGAACTCGCGTCGAGGCCAAAATCGAAATCGGTTGCAGTCCCAACAGAAGCGGCGAAACAGTGACCTTCATCTGCGACAACGGAGCCGGTTTCAATCCGGAATATACCGAAAAACTATTCGGCGTGTTTCAACGCCTGCATAGCGACAAAGAGTTCGAAGGCACGGGCATTGGCTTGGCCAACGTCCAGCGCATCATTCACCGACACGGTGGACGGGTATGGGCGGAAGGCGTTGTGGACAGGGGCGCAACATTTTATTTTTCACTCCCCAATCAAGGGGAGGAACAAATGCCATGATTAGTCCGTCAGAAATTCTTAAAGCCAGCATCCTGATCGTTGATGATCAAGAAGCCCATTCCTCCCTGCTGGAGCAAATACTGCGCGGCGCCGGTTATGTTTCCATCACGACCACGAATGACCCGCACGAGGTTTGCGAATTGTACCGCAAGAATCGTTATGCGTTGATTCTGCTCGACCTTCAGATGCCCGAAATGGATGGATTCCAAGTCATGGAAGGCCTGAAGGAAGTCGAAGCTGGTGGTTATCTTCCCGTTCTCGTGCTCACCGCTCAACCAAATCACAAGCTGCAAGCACTGAAAGCCGGGGCGAAGGATTTTCTCAGCAAACCGTTCGATCTTCCGGAGGTATTGATGCGGGTTCACAACTTGCTCGAAGTCCGCCTGCTGCACATGGAAGCTGAAAAACGGACGAAAGAGGCTGAGAATAGTGAACGGGAAATGCGGGCCTCCGAACTCAGTTATCGCCGGCTGTTCGAAGCGGCTCAGGACGGCATTCTGATTCTGGAAGTTGGGACGGGACGCATCACCGATGTGAATCCCTTTCTTTTTAAACTGTTGGGCTTTTCCAAGAGCGAAATGGTCGGCAAAACCGTCGGCGAACTTAGTCCGTTCAAGGACATTGGGTCCAATCAAGCCATGTTGGAGCGACTACAACAACACGGATATGCCCGCTACGAAGACCTGCCGATGGAAACCAAGGATGGCCGTAAAATAGCCGTTGAGTTTGTCAGCAATGTCTATCAAGTCGGTGATAAAAAAGTGATTCAATGCAACATCCGCGACATCACCGAGCGGAAGCAGGCGGAAAAGGAACGGCAGCGAGTGGGGCGGCAGATGGAGTTGCTGCTGGAATCGGCGGTGGAAGGGATTTATGGCGTCGATCTGGAAGGGCGATGCATGTTCATCAATCGCGCGGCGTGCGAGATATTGGGTTGCAAAGCTGAGCAAGTGCTGGGGAGGAACATGCATGACTTGAAGCATCATCATCGCAAGGATGGTTCGGTCTATCCGTTTGAACAGTGTCCGACTTTTCGGACACTTCGAAATAATGAGAGTTCTCATGTCGATGATGAGGTTTTTTGGAAGATGGACGGCACATCGTTCCCAGTTGAATACAGCTCGCGTCCCATTTTTCAAGGTGCGGTCGTCGCTGGCGCTGTTGTCACTTTTACCGATATTACCGAGAGAAAACGGGCAGAGGAAGTCCTGCGCGGCACGTCCAGTACAGAAAAGGGACGGCAGACGAAAAAAGCCTTTAGAGACTTGGCCGTGATTGTAGTCCTTTCAGTTTTTATTTTCGTCGCTTCCTATCGGTCAGGATTATCCAACGAGTCATTCAGCTATCTTGTGTCCCATGATAAAGGGGTTGGCACCTTTTTGGATGAGGCGATTTTCACGCTGGTGTTCGTCTGTCTCGCCCTGCTGGTCTTCTCCTATCGGCGATGGAAGGAGAGTCGGGCGGAGACTCTCTCGCAAACCCAGGTTACCAACGCTCTGGGCCTGTTGCATGGGGAGATGGAGACGCGGGTGCAGCAGCGGACGGCGGAGTTGGTCAACTCAAATGAGGCCCTCCAGAAGGAGTTTAGCGAGCGGAAACTGACAGAGGCGAGATTTCGCCGCCTGGTGGAGTCCAACGCTCAGGGGGTGATTTTTTGGAATACGAAGGGACAGGTCACCGTGGCCAATGATGCCTTCCTCCAACTCCTGCATTATTCCCGTGAAGACTTGGAGGCCAGACGCATTAACTGGCTGGCAATGACGCCACCGGACTATGCCCACCTTGACCGTCGGGCCATCGAGGAAATTGCCGCCAACGGGGTCTGCAAACCGTACGAAAAGGAATTTATCTGCAAGGATGGCTTGCGTGTGCCAGTCCTTCTTGGCGCGGCGTCTTTCCAGGACAACCCCGACGAAGGTGTTTGTTTTATCGTTGATCTTACTGAGCGAAAAAAACTCGAGAATCAATTTCTCCGGGCGCAACGCATGGAGAGCATTGGCACCCTGGCGGGCGGCATCGCGCACGATCTCAATAACATCCTGGCGCCGATCATGATGTCTATTGATATTCTCAAGCTCACGACCCAGGACCCTCAAAGCAAAACTATTTTGGAAACCATTGAGATCAGCGCCAAACGAGGCGCGGCTATCGTTCGGCAAGTACTTTCCTTTGCGCGTGGCATAGAAGGCGAAAGAACCGAAATCCAACCCAAACATTTGTTGAAGGATCTTGAAAGCATTATCAAGGATACTTTTCCGAAAGACATTCGGTTGCAATTCTCCATTCCTGAGGAGACATGGACGATTTTGGGCGATCCCACCCAGGTGCACCAGATCCTCCTGAACCTTTGCGTGAATGCCAGGGACGCGATGCCCAATGGGGGCAATCTAACCGTCAGCGTCCAAAACTCCGTTCTTGATGATCAGTACGTTTCGATGAATATCCAGGCCAAAGTCGGACGTTACGTCAACATAACCGTTACTGATTCGGGAACGGGAATGCCTCCCGGTATCGTCGATAAAATTTTCGAGCCTTTCTTCACGACCAAGGAAGTTAATAAAGGCACCGGCTTGGGTCTCTCAACGGTCATGGCCATTGTGAAGAGTCATGAGGGGGTCATCAATGTTTACAGTGAACCCGGTAAAGGCACGGTTTTCAATGTGTACCTGCCCGCGATGGAAATTTCCACCGAAGTGCAGAAAGAACTGTCGGAAGAAGCCAGCTTGCCAAGAGGAAATGGCGAGACGGTTTTGCTGGTCGACGATGAAGCGTCCATCCTCATCATCACGAGCCAAACGTTACAGGCCTTCGGCTACCGGGTTTTAACCGCCACAGACGGTGCGGAGGCCGTGGCCATTTATGCCCAGCACCCACATGAAATCGCCGTCGTTCTTACGGATATGATGATGCCGATCATGGACGGTTCGGCCACCATTCGTGCCCTGACGAAAATCGATCCCGCGATCAAAATCATTGCGGTGAGCGGTCTCAATGCGAATAGCGGCGTGGCTAAAGTGCCCGGGATTGGCGTTAAATATTTCCTCACGAAACCCTATACGGCGGGAACCTTGCTCAAGACCATACGAATGATTTTGGACGAAGTTTGACTAGGCATCCACCAATTCAAAACGCCAGCGTTTGCCGAGAGCGAGAGCGGCCTTTTCCAATGTGCCGAGAGTAATGGAAGGGTTGGATGGATCGAGAATGCGATTAATGGCAGCCCGGCTGGTGTGCATTCTTCTGGCCAGGGCAGACACGGTCAGTTTCTTTTCCTTCATGGCGGATTGCAGCTTCCAGGCGAGTATTTCCTTTTCAGCCTGGGCGACGACATTGCCGTAAATGCCCTGTTCCTTAAGGAAACTGTCAAAGCTGCTGCCTCTCCTGGGATTAGTCTTCTTTGCTGTGGCCATAGTCGTGTCTCCTTTTCTCCGCCAAGGCTAAAGCCTCTGGAGGAGTTTTTTGTGTCTTCTTAATAAATCCGTGCAGCAATACCATGTCATCTCCGTCCACGGTGAACAGCACTTCCCTCGCAATGGCTATCGGCTTTTTCCGTTCGCGCCATTTGGGGAAAATGCCCGGGGAGTTCCTGCGGCATCAATAACTTCACGGACTTTTCGCGCAAGTTTTGCCGGAGAGAACGGTTTTTCCAGGAAATGTAATCCTTCATCAAGCACGCCGTGATGAGCCAGGGCATCGTTCGTATAGCCCGACATCAAGAGCACTTCAATATGAGGAGTTTGTTTTTTGATTTTTTCGTAAAGGTCTTTGCCGCTCATTTGCGGCATGATCACATCGGTCACCACCAGGTCAAATTCCGGATTCGTTTTCATCAATTCCAGCGCCTCAAACGCATTGTTCGATTTCTCAACCTGGTAACCGCAATCGCGGAGGATGATGACCGCAAGTTCCTGCACGGCCGGATCATCTTCCACCACAAGTATGGACTCCGTGCCTGTAGGCAGATCTTCTGAATCCAGGGTTGTGATCGACTCCGAAGTTGCATCGGTTCGCGGCAGATAAATTCTGAAAGTGGTGCCGAAATTTAGTTCGCTGTAAACGCGAATGTCTCCATTGCTCTGGCAAATGATGCCATAGCACGTTGCCAGCCCGAGACCGGTGCCTTTACCGAGATCCTTGGTGGTAAAGAACGGCTCGAATAAATGGGACTTTACCTCGTCCGTCATGCCCATGCCGTTATCGCTGATGGCAAGCATGACATATTCGCCAACTTCCAGGGTGCGATTGCGAAAGTGCGATTTCTGATCAACGGTGACGTTGCTGGTTGTAATCGTAAGCTTGCCACCGCGCGGCATCGCATCGCGCGCATTGATGGCCAGGTTCATGATGACTTGCTCGATTTGATTTGGATCGGTCTTAACGCGCCCCAGCGAGGGCTCGAAAATAGTGGATAAGGTAATATCCTCCCCGATCAACCGCCGCAGCATTTTATCCATGCCATGGACAACTTCGTTGAGTTGCAACACGCGCGGCTGAAGCACCTGCTTTCGGCTGAAAGCCAATAGTTGACTGGTCAGGGATGCGCCACGTTCGGATGCTTTTTGAATTTCCTCGATGTTCTTGAGAATGGGGAGCACTTCCTCTTTCTTGAGCAGGGCCATGGCGCAGTAACCCTCAATGACCGTAAGCAAATTATTAAAGTCGTGCGCCACTCCACCCGCCAACCGGCCAACAGCTTCCATTTTTTGCGATTGCCTCAATTGTTCCTCACTGCGGTGAAGAGCTTCCTCCGCACGCTTGGCTTCCGTGATGTCCTGGACGATTCCGTACATTTTGATCGCTTCGCCCTTATCGTTTACGAGAATTTCTCCACGCCCCTGCAAGACCCGTTCGGTGCGGTCGGGCAGGATCGCACGATGAACACAAGTGAACGGCTGATGAGTCCGCAATGATTCGGCCATGATTTTATTGACCTGCGGCAGATCGTCAGGATGGATGCGTTCCAAGCAGTTCTCCATGGGCACCCCATTCTCTTCCGGTGTGCGTCCGTATAATCGCTGCGTTTCCTCGGACCAAGTGACTTTATTTTTCACAAGATCCCATTCCCAGCTTCCCAGGTGGGCGATTTGCTGTGCCTGCGCCAATTGAGCCTGGTTTTTTAGGAGTTTATCTTCCGTTTGACGCCGCTCCATATTTTCCTGCGTCAATTCCATCGTGCGTTCTGCCACCGTGCGCTCAATGCTTTCATTCAGGGCCTCCAACTTTGCCTGTCGCTCCGCCACGAGATGCATCTCGTTCAGGCTTGTGCGGATGGAAATAATCAAAAATGTGACCTCAAACATCACCCATCCTGCATGCTCCAGCGATCTCCAAATTGAGGCATAAAGCACGCCATAGACGGATTGTGGCCAGAAAACTCCCCGAAGCAGATGATCCACGTAAACGACAACCGAAGCGGAGATTAGGACTCTCCAATCCCGATAAAATGCCAGAATGGCGAGCGAACCAAACACATGAAAATGCGTTTCGATTCGCCCCCCGGTCAAATGAATCAGCAGCGCCGACATCAGCATTTGTCCGATGGCAATGGCGTGACGCGTTAATGTTTTTCCCGGGTGTGTTAGCGCCAGCAGCACAGGCACACTCGTGATTAATCCCCCGAGAACTATCGCCAACCAGACGTGCGGGTGAATCTGGCTGTTCACGCCCGCCCATGTTCGCGGCGAAAGCCAAAGCGTCAGGCCGATGGCGAAAAACCATTGGCAAATCATCAGCCAGAAGAAAAGCCGGTCAGTATGCCGAATGATATTTTGCTGCTGTTCTTTAAAAAGTTCGGCCGTGCGCCTTGAAACCGTATCAGCAGCGGCAAAGACTTTTGACGCTGAAGAATTCATTTGACCGTTCCTGGTTGTGGGCAAGTTTTGCTCAACAGAGAACACCCGTAAACCGGTGTTTGCTTCAGGCTTGTGTTTTGTCCATTCACCAGCGAGACAACTACACTTTCGCCTGCATTATCTCCCGCATGACCACGGCTGTCCGTAATGCCCCCCTTAAAGAGTATCTGTCCGCGTGGGTCATAAAGAAGGATATAACCGGAAGTTTCCGCTCCAAACTTGCGAGCCAGGGCACCGTCGATGTCGTCTTGCACGGTGACGTCCGGAATGGCTGCCGCGCTTCGCCATAAATCCGTCCGAGTCCAATCATTGGAAAACTGGCTGGGCTTTAAAAACAACACATATGCCGTGACTCGCCCACGACATTGAGCCATCAGACGGTTAAATTCTTCCATGCTGGCCTGCGTGCAGGGGCATTGAGGATGAGCGAACATCAGGAGCGTGTCCCGGTTGTGATCCAACGCTATTTGAGTTTTTGAAGGCCAGTGTTCCGGCGTTGTACCGACAGAACCGCAAGTATTCTGGTAGTTCAACATCACGGCAATTCCTGCGCCGACGGTAAGCAGCCATAATGCGCAAAAACTAATTCGTAAAAAAGATGTATTTATCATCAGTGGATAACGAGGTAAGTGGGACGTACCATGGGCATCTGGATTTGATAAATTGGAAACTACGTAATTTATAAAGATGGGTAATTCTTATACAAGAAATATAGCATTGTAATAATATCCAGTGACTCAAATTTGAAAAAACTTTATTGATAGATACATGCCTATTCCAATCCGTGTATGCAGCGCAGATGCCACTCATCATATTGAATTTCAATAACTTACATATTAATATTCAAGGTCGAGAGGCCAATTCCAAGTCATTTGGCAGACTTCCATGAAAAGAATCGACCTCTTTGAACCACCTGATCAGGTGGTTCCAATTCTCATGTCTTAGGGTAGCCCCTGCCTGGACTTGCTTTTTTCGATGAGCGTGTCGAGCAGCCTGGAGAACCGGGCTGATTTCATGGGAAGATCGACCGGCTTGTTGTTAAACAGGGAAAGCGTCAGGGCGTTGGCCAATTCAAGGGAGTGAATGCCTTCTTCGCCGGGCGCGATGAGGGGAACTCCCCTGGTAATGGTGTCGATAAAATTTTGGAAAATACCGGCATGCTGTGAACCGGCATCCTGGAATACCTGGGTTTGTTCCTCGAAGTCAGGCTTGGCAAATTTTTCCTCGGTGGTCCGGTTAAATTCACTGGCCGGTATTTTATTTTTTAAAAAGCGGAGGGTGCGTCCATCGAGAATCAAGAGCCCGTTATCTGCCGCAATCTCCAGCCGATTGACTCCGGGCGCTTCACCCGTGGTGGTAACGAACACACCGGTCGCGCCATTGGCATATTCGAGAATGGCGGTGACATCATCCTCCACTTCGATGTCATGATACCGACCCGGTTTCCCGACAGCGCGCACACGGCTGGGCATGCCGAAAAGCCATTGCCAAAGATCTAACTGGTGGGGAGCCTGGTTGAGAAGAATCCCTCCACCTTCGCCCGCCCAAGTGCCGCGCCAACTGCCCGATTTGTAGTAGGCCTCGGATCGGAACCAGTCCGTAATAGTCCACTGGATGCGCTGGATGGGGCCGCTGGTGCCATCATCGATCCATTCGCGGACCTGGCGATAAAGGGGGTCGGTGCGCTGATTGAACATGATGGCGAAGACGCTCCTGGATTTTCGGTGGGCCTTGATGATTTTTTCCGCGTCTGATTTTCTGACGGTGAGCGGTTTTTCCACCAGGACATGCAGACCCGCCTTCAAAGCAGTGATGCTCAGCGGCGTGTGTGAGAAATGTGGCGTGACAATTACCACCGCATCCACGGTGCCCGAATGAATCATCGCGTTGGCATCTTCAAATCGGGCGACATGAGGCCAAGGATCGAGATTGGCGGGAATCGTATCGCTGACCGCCGCCAGATGCGCGCCCAGAATTTTGCCATCCTGGAACTGTCGCGCATGAATCCCTCCCATGTTGCCGAGACCGATGACGCCGACGCGAATGCCTTTTGAGGAGTTATCCATATTCTATAAGTGGGATCGAATCGCCGGAAGGTGGATCTTATTTCTTGAAGATAAGATCGAACAACCACTCAACCCAGCTTGATCTCGAATTTTCGTCATCACCGGTTGACTGGTCTTGGGCCGTGGTATCTGGAGGCGGCATATACGATGGCCCCTGAGCATCTTCCGAGCCGCCAACCACCTGAGTCACACGTCCCTTCTCAACAGTCACGCGCAACTCCGGCAATTTGGGATCATCACTCTTGTAAATAAAAACGTGGGGCCACCCATTTACCAAGTGGGATCCATGATAGGAATTACTTTTTATTGTTTCTTCGAATACATATTGAGGTTCTTCGTTCGTGTAAGCCTGCCAGGGTAAAGTATGGAGATCAGCCTCCAGCATTCCTTCCTTGATCATCCCTTTCGGTGGGGGATAACTCACCTGTAGTACGAGATCTCTCACCGGATAAGGATGGTATTCCTCGGATGTTCGCATGATCTTGACGCAGGTGATCTTGCGGTGGTCATCAGAATCAAAATAACTCAGGTTCATTTCCAAGTCTTCATTCGGTAATTCCCGCGCCACAACCACCTCCGTAGTGGCATCAGAAGATGCGAGACTGTAAAATGCCCTGTTGGCCCAGTGTCCATTAAGTCGAAAAAGCTTTTGTTGCCGATAGTAGCTGATGGAAGTCTTAAAAACGGTAATCTGGCCGATGCTCTCATCGTCGTAATCCCTCCACCAACCTATCACGCCAGCCGAAACACCGAATGGATGGATCAGTGCATACATCGCAATCAGGACAAAAACCACAAAAACGGCCATGAAAAAGAGGATGTATTTGATCATGGATGTCGGTTGGTTACTGGCTGCCATAATCGGAGATATCGGCGTAAAATCTCCGCCCCGGCAACGAGGCGTTGATTTCCAGGTACTTTTTATCGCGCCAGACGACAAAGACCATCTTGGGGGTGTCCGTAAGTGAGCGAACAAAAACATATTGCATCTCTGATTTTATTTCGTAGCCGTCGAGTGCCACAATGATGTCGTTTTTGAGTAACCCGGCTGGCTTTAATTGTGGAGAATCGCTGGTAATTTGGCAGCCCGCTTCGGGTTTTTCTTTTTGCGAATAAGAAATGAACTCAATCCGGTTCAAGCCATTCGGGAAAAATTTTCGCTCAAGTTCGGAGTGCTTATCAGGGAAATGACTTCCGTATTGAGCATAGAGCGCGACGAGGTCATCGTCATCGCCGTAGCGCTCCTTGATCTCCTGCCCAATTGACTCGGCCTGATCCAATTTGTCTTGCTTCTCCAGGACATGCATCTGGGTTTCCATGCCCCTTTGTGAACCTGTATCCGCCGCTTTCTGGGCTACCTGGATAGCTTCATCCGTTTTGCCGTGAACTAGATCATAGTCGACCAGATCCCCGACCGCATTTGACATGGCAACCTGGTCATATCCCCCAGCCACGCCCTTGCGATCCATTTCTGCTGCTTCGTCGAACTTACCTTCCTGGCGAAGAAGGTAGGCCAGCCCAAAATAGCCGTCGGGATCCAGTGCGGCATGACGACGCCAAATCATCTCATGCGTTGCATCATCGATATATTGGCGATAAAGACGCTCCATTTCGCTGATTGGCCTCATGTTATAATCAAGAAACGAGCCCACCACGGGCAACAACTTCTCCACCGGCACATGATCGACCACTAAATCATATTGATCCGGTGCCAACTTGAGTAATTTTTGCTCAAGAGCTGCCGGACCATGCGGTTGGTCTGCTTGCATCCTGGCGTTTAATGGCTTGCTTAGTTTCTGGAATGCACCCCCCTGCTCATCGATAGGAAGTTCCTTGACCTTTCGATCGATTTCGTTGAATTCGGCGGTATAATCTTTTCGTCCAATCGAGTTTATAAATCCCAAGCGTAAATTCACGCGATAGACTGTTCCAAAAGGAACACCCCGGGCATAGAATGAATTTGCCAGGTGATGGCCGGGTAAATCGCGAACCAGGAACGAGGGGACTTCCCAAACCAGCCATGTCTTCTTTTGTGCGCTCCACACATCATACTGGCGTCTCCTCATCTCTTGAGACAAAGGTTCCGTTCCCTTCCAAAGCAAATCATATTGCGGCACACCACGATAAAGGGAATCCATTTTGGCACGAAAAACTTCGGCATCTTCGGGAAGGCCCAGGAGCTGATTCATCCAATAGTAAGTCTGTAGCATGACATTAAAAAGATGCCTGCGAGTCGCAGCTTTGAAAGTGCCCCGTCCGATCACCTGAACAAGGATCTTCCCCTTATCATCCTTGGTAATAGTCCCATTTTCACGTTCTGAGAAAGTTGCCGCAATATTTTGCTCGTTAACCGGATCTCCCCCTTCGATTTTCAGTACATCATTCATTTCCTTCAATTCCAGGATGATGTTATTTTCGGTAAAGCGGTGTCCATTTTCCACTGAGAATCCCAAGGGGGATACCAGCACCGCGCGACCCCAGTCGGATATATTCCAATCCGGACTGTTCTGATTGATTTCTGCATCGGGATCGCGTGAGGGATCGAAAAGAATGCCTTCAAGACGATGCGTGGCAGTTGACGCTCTCAGATCGTTGTTCAGCACCTGGAACCAGGCTATTTTGACCAATAACGGGGAATCTGAAGTTACCTTGGTTACCCGCCAATCCTGCTTGGCCACCAAGCGCAGGGCCGTAATCCACGGTTTGGCCGATAGGGGACAATCGGTTCGTGCCGAAAGCTTATCGAGAGATGCCAATGCATCGAGTTCCCGTCCCGCCAACGTTCGCAGGGCAGAATCTGCAATCAATCCTGGCCATGTTTCCGGCTGGTTGCCTCGCAATGCCTTTGCCATGGCCAGATGCGCCGTTGCACGGCTCAGCAGACTGCGTTCATCGTTGAAAAAACCTGCATTTTCACGCAATGCCATTGCAGTTAACGCAAGGGCTGCTGCCTCATGATCCTGCCATGACGCTGGTGTCTGTTGTAGATTGGCGGAAAGCCGAATATCCTCCGTCGCCAGCGTATGCCCGGTCAGATCCTGCAAACGGGTGAGAATGTCGGTCGAATCCCCACTTGATTGGCTCGCCGCCTTGCCCAAAAGTTTCCGGGCCAACTCCGCATAACCTTGCGCATCCCATGCAAAAGCCGGCTTCAAATCGGCGGTTATCGTCGCATTTTCTTCATCATCAAATCCGCTTATTTCAATATGAACCTGTGGCTTGTCTGGATCGACTTGCGCCTTGACTTTAAAATCGGGAAGCTGCCCGCCTGGATGCAGAATAATAAAAGCCATCCCCGCTATTTCACGACCGATGCCTGCCGCAAGCCAGTTGTCCTCGGTCTGGTAACCCTCTGGATCAACGAGGAAGGACGTGTTGTTACGGATCGAGTCGTTGAGCTTGGTCTGTTGCGCCTGATCATCGGCCACGGCTTTGTCCTGAGCCGCTTCAACGGATTTGTGCAACTTTTGCTCGATTTCTTCCCGATGACTAAAAAAATAATATTCTAAATAGAGTCTAACCCCCACATATCCGATGAAAACGATAACCGCCAGGATAATAGTCCCCCCCGCCAGGATTAGAAACTTTTTCATATCGACATATACAGTCGTTAACGGCACTCAAGTATGAGCCATCATGTGAATTGGTCAATCTCTGCGACGTTGTCACAGAGGCGTTCGTGGCTAACGAATCCATGAGGGAACGACCTCCGCTTTCCCCTCTACCTGTTAACCAACGACAAGGCGTCAGCCTTCTTTTTCGCAATTAACCATCCACGGAATGCCGAACTGATCGACCAGCATGCCGAAGCGGTGCGCCCAAAAGGTCTCCTCGATCGGCATGGTAATCTTTCCTTTTTCCGAGAGTGCCTTGAAGACTTTCTCCGCTTCTTCCGGAGTCTCAATGCCGAGTGTCACGGAGAAACCCTTGGGTTCGTTGTAGCGTCCACACGGAGCATCGGAACCCATCAAAACTTTGTCACCCACCAGAAGGCGAGTATGCATGACCTTGCCCTTCAACTCGGCCGGTGTTTCGTTTGCCATCGGCGATTCCCCGTAGGTCATCGTAAAGGCGATTTTGCCACCAAGGCACTTCTCGTAAAATTTGAATGCAGCTTCGCATTGGCCGTTGAACTGAAGATAAGGATTTAATTGCATGATTGGTTCCTGGTTTGAATTTATGCCGGATGCGTTCTCGCGAACCATTCCGGCAAGATCATATCTTAGCCGACACGAGTCCCTAATACCACTCGATTCATGTTACGAATCGATGCCAGGCAGCTCTTGTTCGGATGACTGCCGATCTCCATTCCAAGGTGCGCGGTTGAAAAAACTCACCAAACTTCATATGGGGTGAACACCCCATGGCGCATGCAGAGCTTCCCTACTTATTGTATCAACCGTGAAGCCCAAAGATTCGTTAGTAGCAATAGCAGAGCACCAACTACCACTGGCTGAGAATTCAAACCACATCGTGGCTCGTAAGGAAGACGAGCATCAAGACGCGAACGTGCCCGGCCATGACACGCGGCTTGAAGATGCTGACACGCGAACCGATCAAGCCAATACCCGAACGAAGCAAGCTAATACACGAACCGATCAAGCCAACACGCGAACAAAAGAAGCCGAGGCCAGGACGGATGAGGCCAATGCCAGGACTGACCTGGCGGATGTGCGGACGACACAAGCCAATACACGCACGGATCAAGCCAATACTCGGACGGAACAGGCCGAGGCCCGGAGCGTGGAGGCGTTAAAAGCGTCCGGACTTCTTTACCGGCGGCTCTTTGAAACAGCACAGGACGGCATCCTCATTCTTGATGCCGACACCGCGCAAGTGGTCGATGCCAATCCGTTCATGAAGGAGTTGCTCGGCTATTCGCAGGAGGAATTTCTGGGTAAAAAATTGTGGGAAATCGGCCCCTTCAAGGGCACTGATGCTTCCAAGATCGCTTTCGCCGAATTGCAACACACGGACCGTATCCGCTACGAAGGCCTGCCCCTGGAGACGAAGGAAGGTCTGCGAGTCGAGGTCGAATTCATCAGCAACGCCTATCTGGTGGATCATAAAAAACTCATCCAATGCAACATCCGCAACATCACGGAGCGCAAACGGGCGGAAGCCGAAATCCTGCGTCTCAACGAGACTCTCGAGCAACGCGTCAACGAACGCACGGCGCAATTGCAGGAAGCCAACAAGGAGTTGCAGGCGTTCAGCTATTCCGTCTCCCACGATTTGCGCGCGCCATTGCGGCATATCCTGGGTTTTGTGGCCCAAATGCAAAAAAACGCCGGGCCATCACTTTCGGAAGAAAATCTCGAGAACCTGACGACGATTTCCCAGGCGGCGGCACGGATGGGAAATTTGATTGATGACCTGCTGGCCTTCTCACGCGTCGGGCGTGCGGAATTACAAAAGACGGAAGTCGATCTCGACAAGCTGATCCAGGAGACGCTGAAAGATATTCAAGTGGACACGAAAGAGCGAAACATCGTGTGGGACATCCAGCCGCTGCCAGTTGTGCGGGCCGATCGTTCCTTATTGCGCATGGTGCTGGTCAACCTGGTTTCCAATGCGGTGAAGTTCACCAGTGGTCGCGCCGAGGCTAAAATTGAAATCGGTTGCGCTCCCGATGAAAACGGCGAAACCGTGATCTTCATTCGCGACAACGGCGCGGGTTTCAATTCGAAATACATCAAGAAACTATTCGGCGTGTTTCAGCGCCTGCACAGCCACGACGAGTTTGAGGGCACGGGCATCGGGCTGGCGAATGTCCAGCGCATCATTCACCGGCACGGTGGCCGGGTGTGGGCGGAAGGCGTCGTGGACAACGGCGCAACATTCTACTTTTCAATCCCAAAACTAACATAAAAACAAATGAACCTAAGACATATCCTGATTGCAGAAGACGATCCACGTGACGCAAAACTAACCATGGCCGCGTTGGAAGAGTATAACCTAGCCAACAAGATTTTCATCGTCCACGACGGCGAACAGGCGCTCGATTATCTTTATTGCCGGGAAAAATTCGAAGGGCGTACGGGCGGTAATCCCGTTGCGGTGCTGCTTGATCTCAAGATGCCGAAGGTCGATGGGCTGGAAGTATTGAAGGTCATCAAGTCCGACAAAAGCCTGAAGACCATACCCATCGTGGTGCTTTCCTCCTCACGCGAGACACCCGACTTGGTCGAGTGTTACGAGCACGGCGTCAACGCCTACGTGGTAAAGCCCGTCGATTTTGGCGAATTTGCAAAAGCAGTCAAACAGCTCGGCATTTTTTGGGCGGCAGTTAACGAACCGCCACCAGACACAGGAAAAGACGAGACTTTGATTTAAGCTGCTGAGATCGTTTCTCCGGGAAGAAAGGGATCAAAAAATGAAATTTCCGCTCCACATCCTGCACTTGGAAGATGATGTAAACGATGCGGCACTTATTCAAGCTACCCTGAAAGACGAGGGTATCACGTGTACGACCAACCGCGTGCAAACCCATGATGATTTTGTGGCGGCACTCGAACATGGTGGCATTGATTTGATCCTTTCTGATTTTTCATTGCCCTCATTTGACGGGTTGTCGGCTTTGAAAATCGCCCATACCGAGCGGCCCGACCTGCCCCTTATCTTTGTGTCCGGGACACTGGGTGAGGAACTGGCGATTGAGTCGCTCCAGAACGGTGCGACCGATTATGTCCTGAAGGGACGTCTCGCCCGGCTTGGTCCGGCGGTGCGCCGTGCGATGCAGGAAGTCGAGGTACGAGCCGAACGCCAGCGTCTGGAGGCGCAATTTATCGAAGGGCAAAAAATGGACGTGATCGGCCAGCTCGCTGGCGGCGTGGCCCATGACTTTAATAATATTCTCGGGGTCATCCTGGCTTACAGCGAATTGATCTCGTCAGAACTTGACCCGGACAGTCTGCTGCGAACCTATACCGAGGAGATCCGGTGCGCGACGGAACGCGCTACGGGGTTGACACGGCAACTGCTCATCTTCAGCAGCAAACAAACGGTGCAATCGGTCGTGCTTGACCTCAATGACGTGGTGCATGACCTCGACAAAATGTTGCGACGGCTCATCGACGCGAACATCGAAATGACGCTTGTTCCAGAAAAACAAATCGGACGCATCAAGGCCGACCCCGGCTATGTCGGACAAGTGCTGATGAATATGGCCGTCAATGCCCGCGATGCTATGCCCCACGGCGGCAAACTCACCATCGCCACCGCCAATGTCACTCTTGATGAAAACTACGTATCCACGCATACGGGCACAATTCCCGGCAATTACGTGATGCTCAGTGTCAGCGACACGGGAACCGGGATGACCGACAAAGTCAAAGCGCATTTATTTGAAGCATTTTTCACCACGAAACCCCCGGGCAAGGGCACCGGTTTGGGCCTGACAACCTGCCAGACCATCGTTCAACTATCTGGCGGTCATATCGATGTTTGCAGTGAGATTGACAGAGGCACGACCTTTAAGATTTATTTTCCACGGATTGAGCAGCCGCTTGATATTGCGGCAAAACCAATCGAAACCGGGGCACTGCCACGCGGGACGGAAATGGTGTTGGTTGTCGAGGATGAGCCGTCCGTACGGCACATGGCTTGCGCCGTGTTGGAAACACAGGGCTACAATGTGTTGCGCGCAAATAACGGCCAGGAAGGGCTGCGCATGGTTCGTGATCTCAAGGGAAAGCCCCTTGATTTGGTAATCACCGATGTCATCATGCCCCTGATGGGCGGCAAGGAGATGGCGGAGGCGCTGAAAGCAGCTTATCCCGATCTCAAAATCCTTTTCACGTCAGGTTACACGCCCGACGCCATTACCCACGAGGGAGTACTCCATCCAGGAGTTGAATTTCTGCCCAAACCTTATGCCATCGCAACGCTTGTCCACAAAGTGCGCGAGATGCTGGATGCGCCGCAGGCTAAGCCAGCGTAGGAATAAACTTAAACAACTGTCCGGGACGCTCCATTGCTTGCCTCTGTCTGATCATCCGGTCAAACTGATGCGCGTGAGTGAACTTGAAAAGAAGCCATTCACCGGCTTGATCCGCTGGGGAATTCTCGGTTGCGGCGATGTCACGGAAAGAAAAAGCGGCCCTGCACTGCGTAAAATAACAGGAAGCACGCTGAAAGCCGTCATGCGACGCGATGCAGAAAAGGCCCGCGATTATGCGCAGAGACATGGCGTGCCTCGATGGTATGGAACCGCCTCCGAGTTGCTGGCCGATCCTGAAGTCGATGCCGTGTACGTCGCAAGCCCTCCCGGTGCTCATCTTGAATTGGGGCGACTGTCCGCCCAGGCCGGGAAACCCTGCTATGTGGAAAAGCCGATGGGTTCTTCCTCCTCCGATGCGCAGGAACTTATTGAAGCTTTTGAGCAGGCAGGTTTACCCCTTTTTCCCGCTTATTACCGCCGGGGGCTTCGAAAATTCAGGAAAGTCGGGGAGCTTTTGTCCGAGGGCATCCTGGGAAAAGTGGAAAGCGTTCATTATAGCTTCGCTTCCAACCAGCAATTGCAATCGACGGACTGGCGGCTCGATCCGCTCATTTCCGGAGGCGGCCTTTTTATTGATTTGGGAAGTCACGTCCTCGACTTGTTCGATTTTTGGTTTGGAGTCCTTGAGTTGAAATCATGCGTCGCGGGGAACAGAAGCGGTCAGGGTGAAGTGGCCGATTATGCCCAGGCCTGCCTGACGGCACCGGGACAACCCCAGATTGAACTGGATTTCAATTTCTCCAATGCAGGTGAGCGCCAGGATCGCATGCATATCCAGGGAGAAAAAGGGTCGCTTTCTTTTGGCGTTTTTAATCTGGATCCACTGAAATGGGAGAAAAGCGGGGATACCTCGATGACACTCCTATCGGACGATAATTTTTTTAGCGAACACGTGCAGCAGGGTCTCCTGGAAAACGTGGTGGAATGTTTGCTGGGAAAATCCCAAGCCTGGGCCACTCCTCAAGCTGCTCTGTGCACGTGGAAGCTGATGGAGCGCATTTTGAAAAACAAGGGACAAGTCCTTTAGGACTTATCCACCTCTATTTTTTGCGCAGAGAATCGACCGGGGATATGTTTCCATGTCCAGCCCCCCGTTTTCTAAAAGCACGAGGGCTTTCGCCGATGTTTTTCTTGAAACGCACAGAGAAGTAAAGGGGATCGTCATACCCCACTTCTGAAGCGATTTCGCCGATGGTTTGATGCGAAATATCCAATAGATCCTGCGCGCGTCGCATGCGTAATTTTTCCTGAAATGTTCGAGGCGAGTCGTAGCCATGCCTGCGAAAAAGGTACCGCAGATGCGCCGCCGACACCCCGGCTGCATGAGCCACGTTCTCATCCGAAAAAGATTCGCCCAGATGGGTGGAAAGGAACTCCATCGCTTTTTGGATACGCGAATCAATTTGCGAGGAAATCTGCAGAGGATTAATCGAATCACACCAAAGCAAAACCTCTTCAAGCGCATTCATGCCCAACATCTCATTCCTCGGCTGTAAACTCACATAAAATCGAACCATATCTTGAAGCCGATCCGTCACCCGCCGCCGCAACTTCGCATCGGTAAGCTCCAGCTTCATCAAGCCCGGGGCAATTTCAGGCCAATGCAAACATGAGAACCATTCCGGCCTTGGAACAAAATGTGCCACGAGATAACCCCACTTTCCAAACCGGTAATTCTGAAGAACTCCGGGACGATAAATCATGATATCCCCAGCCTTGCTCTGAAATTTTCCACCTTCAACTTGATAAACTCCTGATCCTCGTAGCGTACATATAAGAAGCCATTCTCTAGTTCCGTGAGGGCGAAAGGTATGCCGGGTGGAGATATTTTTAAAATAGGCCGCTGTGAGAGTGAGCACCTGTGGGCAATACGAAATGGCTCCGGAAGGAATTTTCAATCCTCGTGGATTACATATTTTTCCTCGGAACGTCAATTGCAATTATTTTTGATATTGGATACTTTGACGCTCCCTTCAGTCCTCGTTTTCCTGAAAGGCTCCAAACCGAAAAACAAATCCACAGTCCGTAAAAAAGTCATCTCTGCAAAAACCATAAAAAAACATGACAACAAAACCCGCCTCCACCGTCGTTCGGGAACAAATCGTTTCGATTTGCTCCTGGTTACCAAAATGTTTGTTACCCGTTATTCTGTTAGTTCTTTCGCTGACCCAAGCTCAAGCCCTGACCACACTGTTTGGATCGGGCACTGGGAATCTCGATTTGGAAAGCATGTCCCAGATTGGTGTGTCATCCGGAGACACGGTCATAATCAAAACAGGCACCTATGGAGGAACAATCAAGTTCAAGAACCTGACCGGCCTCACCATCGTTCCAGCAACCGGGGGTGTTACCATCACCAATACCGTAACGATCGGCGCCGATATCAACGTCACGTTTGACGGCACCGTTCTGTCAGGGGTGACGTATGGCTTCACCTGCACAGGAACGCATTCCGTTTTCACAGATTCCTCCACCAGCCCCAATGTTCAGAATATTACCATCAAGGGTTTCCTCTTCGATCATTGCGGATCTGCGATTGAAGGTGCAGGCAATTATATTACCTATACGGGAACGCCCGCCACGACGCAGTTTTATAATGTAACACTTGATACGGCCAAGGTTCTCGGCGGGAGCAATATTTTTGATGGAACTTATGACAGCCCGATAACCTATCACAACGTCACCATCGGCCTTACCTGTAAAAACATTATCAGTATTCGCGATGGCACCAGGAACGAAATTCAGGTAAGAGGCTGCTCGAACTATAATTTTCTCTTCGATAATTGGAATGTCTCGGGAACTACCGACCTCACCGGTGGTGATTCCGGCATTTTGATGATTTCCGCTGGTAACGGTACCGTCCGGAATTTCATCCGTGTTGGCGGTTGGGGCTATATCTCCCGGATGTGGAATACCAGTATTAGCACCATCGCTGATTCTTATTTTTATAATATCATCGATTATTCTTCGATCCACTATGGCGGCATCGATTCACGAATGGATACGGCCCTCCTGGCTGAAACAGCCACGATACCGGTTTATGGCGGCAACAACCATATCCTGAATTGGACCTGCGGCGACAAGTATGACGTGTCTAATAGCTACATCACTCCACTCTTGGTTTTGGGCACCATGGTTGGCAATGACGGCCATGAATATACTACTGATCTGGAAAATTGTTTTGCTTACCAGAACATCATCCATGACAACAATACGCACGGGTCTCTTTATGAGGATAACAGTAATCCGCATGCCACCCTCAATGCGTCCAATAATGTAAATATTAATGGCGGACTGCAGGGGACGGGTTATCAGGGTGGAGCCTTACCCGCAGGTTACCTGCTTGACTTGGTATCGTTCTATCCCAGCTCGGGGGGATCCCTGATCGGGGTGGGTACAACCCTCACGCAGACAGCGACCGATATTTATGGTCGCTCCAGGCCCTCTGGCAGTTACGATATCGGAGCGGTGCAGCACGATAACGTGCAGCCCACGGTAGCGATCACCTCGCCGACCAGCGGTTCGACCTACAGCACCACAGGCACAACCATCAACCTCGGCGGCACAGCCAGCGACGACGTTGGAGTGACCTCGGTGACATGGAGCAACAGCGCCGGTGGAAGCGGCACGGCATCCGGAACAGCGAGCTGGACGGCCAACGGCATCGCGCTCACGACAGGTGCCAATGTGATTACGGTGAATTCGTATGATGCATTTGGAAACAAAAACGCGGGAACGGTTACCCTGACGGTGACCGTCTCCACTGCCAGCGTCTTCAGCCAGAACTTCAGTAGTTCCACGACCTTGAGCAATTACATTAATCTCTCAAGTCCCACGACGGGGCAGTTTAACGCAATTCAGGCGCAATCGTGCGGAGGTACATGGTCGATCAACGGCAGCAATCAACTTCAGATCGTGCGCATCGGTGCCAGTACCAATGCAAGCGCCAGCTTTAATCGCACAACTGACTTGGCGGGTCCGCCTACGGTGCTACAGGTCAGCTTCGACCTGGGAGTGACCGTTAATCAGGCCTTGGCCAGCATCATGACGTTTCAGGTGAATCACCTGCATACGGTCCAGTATGGCGGTGCCAACGGCGTTGATCAGTTCGCCAGCCTTAACGTGGACGGTGCCGGTGCCAATAAGATCAAGTTCGACGTCGGGGGCAGCCAATCGACCACCGCCTACTCGGCGAATGGAACGATCAACACCATCAACTGGTATCTCAACAAATCGGGATCGACCCAGAGTTACCATGGACCGGATGGAAGCAGTCAGTCACTCAACAATGCCTCGACCTCGCTATGGGTGGGCAATACCAAGTTGTTCGACAATTCGGCTGCTACCAACGGATCGACCAGTACCATGGGCGACTTCATTGGCTACTTCACGAAAACGGATACAGCCACCTACCTGATCGACAATATCGTCATCAACAGCGCCTTGCCGTAAATTTGGGGTCATTGATTGGGGAAGTAAACAACCACCGCCCGTGAGGGCGGTGATTGTTTTGTTTATACCCTTCGAGGCTTATGGCCGAATACTGGTGCGTTTTGTAACCCAGCAAAAAAATAAAATAGGCTAAGTAACAAATGCCATTTTTCGAGTTATGGAACTGAATTGATAATCATAAAAAGCTCCGGTTCGATTTTGATATTCATTCAATTTAAACCAATAAAACCCTGAACGGCTCGGGGCAATAAATCGGGGAGCCAGTTTTTAGTTCCGTGTAGCAACACGACATGCTGGCATGAGGTGATTTTAATTTACAAGTCTATAATAGAAAGACTCTTACAAATAAAGATGCAACTCCGGCCATCATTTTATGTAGCCGGATATTATATGTATTTAGCCAAAGAAGCTATTGCAATAGTGATTTATAATGGATACTTTAAGTCATTAGTCAGTTACCTAAACTAAATAAAAATAACCTACGCGTCAGTTGCCGGTAAATCCTAAAACCCAAAAAATAAATCACCCCATGAAAACAAAAACCGCCCCTCCAACTCTTCAGGAGCAAATCGTTTCGATTTGTTCCTGGCTACCTAAATGTTTGTTACCTGTTATTCTGCTAGTTCTTTGCCTAACCCCGGCTCAAGCTTTCACAACCATATTTGGAACGGGCAGCGGAAATCTTGATCTGGAAGCGATGAGCACCCTGGGTCTTAGCTCGGGTGACACGGTCATAATCAAAACAGGCTCCTACGGAGGAACGCTCAAGTTCAAGAACCTGACCGGCATTACCATTGTTCCGCAAACCGGGGGAGTTACTTTCACGGCAGGCGTAACGCTCGGAGGTAATATTAACCTCACGTTTGACGGCACGGTTCTCAGCGGGGTGACCTATGGGTACACCTTTACGGGAACAACCAGTGCGGCATTCCTTGCCTCCACCAGCACGTTTGGCGATCAGAATATCACCATTAAAGGCGTGTTGGCTTCAGATGTTGGAGCGGTCGCATCCGCAGCGGGGAATATCCTCACCTATACGGGAACTCCCGCCACGGCCGCTTTCTACAACCTGACGCTCGATACCATCAAAACGACAGGGCACTCGGTCATTTTTAATGGGTCATGGGAAGCGCCCACGACTTACCACACCATCATGATCGGCCTGACCATGAAGAATATCATTTGCATCTCTGACAGCACAACGCCTGCCATGAGGGTATTTGGAAATTCCAACTATAACATGCTGGCTGATAATATCGTTTTCTCAGGTCCCAGCGTGAATTTTGGTGGCGATGAAGGTGCCTTTCATGGGGATTGCGGTGGTGTCATCCGTAATATTGTCAGGACGGGCGGCTCATGGGGATATTGCGCACGTATCTGGTCGATCAGTCTCGGAACTTCCACGCCCAGCTACTTCTACAACGTCATCGATTACGGTTCCGTTGATGACGGCACGATGGATAATCGCATTGATCCCACCCTGCTTGCGCTGACGGCAGCCATACCGATCTGCGGTAATGACATGAGCCTCTACAATGTCACCTGCGGAGATAAGACGGACTTGGGCGGCGGCTACATCACTCCCTTGCTGGTACTCGGCTTGATGAGCGATGGTGCTTCTCCCACTCCTCACATTTACACGGCCCACTTGAAGAATTGCTTCGCCTTCAACAACAAGGAGACGAATAACACCAGCAGTCTTCTGCAGAATAACTCGGGCAATGTAAACGCGCTGGATAAATCCAACAACGTTGACTTGCATGAGCTAGTGCCATTACCTCCAGGCTACCTGGTTGACCTGGTCTCGTTCTATCCCTGCTCGGGAAGTCCCCTGCTCGGAGCGGGCACAGTCCTCTCGCAGACGGCGACCGACATTTATGGTCGTTCCAGGGGTTCGAGTTATGATGCCGGGGCGGTGCAACACGATAACGTGGCACCCACGGTAGCAATCACCACGCCGACCAGCGGTTCGACCTACAGCACCACGGGCACAACCATCAATCTCGCTGGCACAGCCAGTGACGACGTTGGAGTGACCTCGGTGACGTGGAGCAACAGCACCGGTGGAAGCGGAACGGCGACCGGAACGACGAGCTGGACGGCCAATGGCGTCGCGGTCACGGCAGGTTTAAATACGATCACCGTGACATCGCATGATGCATTTGGAAACGTGGGAACAGACACCCTGACGGTGACTGTCTCCAGCGGATCCACAGTCTTCAGCCAGGACTTCAGCAGTTCCACGACAGTGAGTAGTTACGTCAACCTCACGAGTCCATCGACGGGCCAGTTTAATGCGATTCAGGAAGAAGCCTGCGGAGGCACCTTCTCGATCACCTCGGGTAAACTGCAACTCGTACGCACGGGAGCCTCAAGCATCAAGTTTGCCAGCCTTAACCGGACAACCAACTTCTCGGGACCGCCAACCGTGATGCAGGTTACCGTGGATCTGGGCGTAACAGCGAATCAGACCCAGGCCAGTGTGCTGGAATTTGACCTTGGTAACCTTACGACGGTGGAATATAGCCACACGTCAGCCAATGTCTTTGCCAAGTTCCTGATCGATGCAACCGGAACCAACACGTTCAAGTTCAATGTGCACTCGATTCAATCTGCCGCCTACTCGGCAAATGGAACGACGAATACCATCAACTGGTATGTCAACAAATCGGGTTCAACGCAGAGCTACCATGGACCTGATGGAAGCACCAACACGCTGAGCAGTAACAACGTGGGCTTCTGGGCCACCACTGGCGGTACCATCGTCAAGCTGTATGACAACGTTGCCACCAATAACGGGGCAAGCTCCAGCCTGGCTGACTTCAGCATTGAGTGGCTTCAGGTGGACAGCGGCACGTACACCCTCGATAATCTGGTGATAAATAATGCGTTACCCTAGTTCCCGATAACTAATCGTAACGAATCGAAACAACCACCGCCTTCACGGGCGGTGGTTGTTTTGTTTATGTGTAAAGAACCCCGGAGCAAGCTCCGAGGCATTTCGGAGGTAGCCGTCGACCACCGGCGACGGTGCGGAACATTCCCGCACTCGGAGATCGCGGGCTACCCATAAACCGAAGCAAGCTTCGGGGAATTACACTCAAGAGATTAAATTCCAGCCTGAAAATCCAAGGAAGAAAACTGTCGAAGCCGGGTAGCTGGTTCCAATTCTCTTAGGGTTGCCCCTTCCAAGGTTATATCCGGGCTAACTTAGTTAGATTTCTTCATCCTCGACCGTCGTGGTGGTGGTGCCATCCCGGCTGACGGTGGTTCTGCGGGTAACCCGCCGACGCACATAACCTGACTCTCCGAAAAATCCGGCGATACCAAGAGCGAGATAAGCCCAAAACCAAAGATTATTTGTGCCCATGTCGGTGTAAATATAATAGGCCATCAGAAAACGTGGAAAGAAAAGCCACGCGACAAAATTAAGAAGATCGGGAAGCGTATTTGGAGGATAGGTTCCGGTTCCCAACCACGCGACCAGCAGAGCCAGGCGAGGAAAGAAGAGTCCCGCAACCAAAAGCCAAAAAGCAATATGTCCTGTCTCCAGGAGTGTATTCATATTCATTCTTTAATTTACACCAAATCCGTTCGTGTCCAGCGCGACGAGCCTTCAAGCCCTGTGCCGCGTGCAATTTTATTCCGTGTTATTTCCTGCTCAGGCCGCCGGTAAAAAACAGGATCAGGCAGATGAGCAAGATCAGTCCAAACCCACCTCCGCCTACTAGCGGTCCGCCCAGGTAAAAGCCGCCGCCGCCGAACAAGAGCATCAACACAATTAAAACAACGAGTAGATTCATAATAGTAACGATAGTCCTTGCAGGTATGACTGCCACTGGGGTCTTCACCCCATGAATCATTTCGCGCGAATCTTCGATGGCTACTCAATTTTGATTCGGCTTTACCTTGATAGAAAAGTACCGGATCGTACCAAACGTACTGCTCCCCGAGTTCATGGTTCAAATCCATGCTGAAAAGCCTTTTTCCTCAATGGCTACCATGCCGCTTTCATCATCAACACCAAGCCGGCTTTTATCCGCAGAAGCACCAATTGTGCGCTCCCGCCCCACTCCGTCCTGGGTGGACAAGCCCATGCGTTGGGCACAGCTCACCCTTGTCGAGGATGATCCCGGTAAATTCGACCCCGCCTTCTGGCTCGATTATTTTCGGCGCACACATTCCGACGCCGTGTGCCTGAGCGGCGGTGGATGCGTGGCTTATTATCCGACAGAAGTTCCCTTTCATCATCGCAGCCGATGGCTGGGCGATCGCGACGTGCTCGGCGAACTCATTTCCGGTTGCCGCAAGCTCGGCATGGTGGTCATCGTGCGCACCGACCCTCATGCCACCTACGATGACGTCCAGACCGCGCATCCCGATTGGATCACCGTGGATGCACAGGGAAAGCCCGTCCGACATCCAGTATCACCGGAGATGTGGGAGACTTGCAGGCTCGGCCCTTACAATTTTGAGTTCATGACGGAGGTGAAAAAAGAGATCATGCGACACTATCGCGTGGATGGTATTTTCATCAATCGCTGGGACGGATCCATCTGTTATTGCGAGCATTGCCTGAAGAATTTCAAGGACGCATCGGGCTTTGACATGCCGCGAACGACCAATCCGCAAGACCCAGCCCGCCGCACCTATCTTCTCTGGCGGCAGCAACGTCTCTTCGATCTCTGGCAACACTGGGATCGTGCCGTTCGCGAGATCAATCCCGATGCTTGCGTTATTCCGAATACCGGCGGTGGCGCGAGCAGTTCACTCGACATGAAAAAAATCGCCGAACTTGCGCCAACTCTTATTTGCGACCGCCAGGCGCGCCACGGTCTCATGTCGCCGTGGGCCATCGGGATGAATGCGAAGGAATACCGGGGAGCGCTCGGCATGAAGCCGACCGTCGGTGTTTTCAGCGTCGGCGTCGAGGAACCTTATCGCTGGAAAGATTCCGTGCAGAATGCCGATGAAATCCGGCTTTGGGTTGCTGATCTTGTCGCCAACGGACTGCGTCCGTGGTTCACCAAGTTCGGAGGTGTGCTGCATGACGAACGCTGGTTGAAACCGGTCGAAGACATCTATTGCCGCCTGGCCGGTTGGGAAAAGTATTTACGCAACGAACGTCCGCTCGCCCGGGTGGCGCTGGTCTATTCCCAGCAGACATGGTGGTTCGCCAATAACAAGGTCGAGGATCACACGCTGGGCTGGTATCAGGCCTTGATCGAAGCACGCATTCCGTTTGAGATGGTGCACGACCGTCTTCTTGATGCTGAACATATCGGCCAGTTCAAGACGCTCATTCTGCCCAGCATTGCTGCTCTTTCCGACGCGCAATGCCAGCAACTCCAGGAATTCGTCGCACAAGGCGGCAGCGTGATTGCCACCCATGAAACGAGCCTGTGCGACGAGTGGGGAGTTCGACGGAAAAACTTTGGACTGGCCGAATTATTTGGCGTCGATTTCGGTGGCAAGATTGAAGCTCGCATGCAGAACGCCTATTTGCGCCTGGAGCACGAAGCTGCTGGCGGCCATCCATTGCTGAAGGGACTCGAAGACGCGCCGCGCATCATCCATGGCGTATCACGCATTGAAGTGAAACCTCGGGAACAGTTCCCTCCCTCGCCCTTGACGCTGATTCCCAGCTATCCGGATTTGCCGATGGAAATGGTTTATCCTCGGGTGCCAAAAACCGACATCGCGCAGGTTTTTTTCCGCGAGTTCGGCAAAGGCCGTGTGGTTTACTTTCCCTGGGACATCGACCGGACTTTCTGGGAAGTGTTGTCCACGGATCACGGCAGGCTGCTTCGTAATTCCGTCGAGTGGGCCACGAATGAGGAGCCTCCCGTGACCGTGACCGGCCCCGGAATCCTCGATGTGACTATTTGGCAGCAAAAAAATTCTCTCACTGTCCACCTGGTGAATCTTACCAACCCGATGATGATGAAAGGCCCGGTTCGCGAGTTGATTCCAATCAGCGAACAAAAAATCCGCATTCGTCTGCCAGACGGACTGGAGCCTCGCAGGATGCACCTCCTTGCCGCTGGAAAGGCTTTGAAATTCGAGCGGGACGGTTCGTATCTGACGGCCACCGTACCCTCGATCCTTGATCATGAGATCATAGCCATCGATTTTTGACGTGCAGAATGCCGAGTGCGTTGCCCCACGTTAACGAGCATTTTTGCCTTACGGAATAATTCCGGTGGCACTTGAGTTTCAATGGATTATTGTACTTGTATGAGTACAAAATTAAATCCTTCTCATATCGCGGAACTGGCCTATCAGCTTTATCTCGAAGACGGAAAACCGGAAGGACAAGCCCTCGATCACTGGCTTCGCGCCGCCAATCTGTTGAGCCATCCGGAAAATTATTCGGATCAAAATATTCTTGCCGTGCCTTCCGAGCCGGAATTGACGAGAAACCTCCAGGAAAAAGGTGCGATCCTCGACCAAAATCTTCCTTCCGATCCCCATACCGGCCCCGAGGCGCTCCACCAATGTGTGGATGTAGCGGTCGCAGGCAAACAGAAACTGGAAGAAGTGAAGGCCATCAAACGGGCGCTGAAACGCCTCAAGGGAGTTGAGCGTCTCGAACCTGATCTTAAATCAGGCCTTGTCAGCATCTATTTCGATACGCGACAGACCAATCCCGCAGCGATTCACGAGGCGATTGAATCCGTCCATCAATCCGCCGGGAAAAAGTAAAAATCAGGGTGTCGTTGCCGCCCCGCCTGTCAAAGGCTTTTGCGCAGGTGCGGAATTATCTCCTGTCGATTTTTTAACCGGAGTAACAGGAATCGCTTTCGGAGGCGGGTCTGTGTCATCAGGCGCGGATTCATCCACATGTTTAACCGACGCGGTCTGTGCCGATTTTTTACCTCCGTACATCGAGTCGAAAATACTTTTCGCGATGGAACCAGCGTCAACGCCGCCCAGCAGACCGCCGGTGAGTGTGTCATTGCGATTGTCTGAAAACTCACCCTGGACCACCACCGCAAAAGAATACTGGGGATTATCGGCGGGAAGATAACCGCAAAGCCACGCGATCTGACGACGGCGATCTTTCGAACCAACCTGCGCGGTGCCTGTCTTGGCCGCAATTTTCATATCATCGCGATGCACCACCTTGGCCGTGCCTTCATCGATAACATTAATCATCGCTTTTTTCAGTTCGGGCATGAACCTCTCATCAAAGGTCACCGTACGGAGTGTCTCCACTGGGAAGGCCTTGACCACCTTGCCGCTTCGATCCTCGATTTGCTGGATAAGCCTCGGACGATAGACGGTACCATCATTGGCGATTGCAGCCATAAGATCGGCCATTTGCAGGGGTGTCACCAAAACGTCGCCCTGGCCGATGGACGTGTTGGCCACGTCGCCCGGGCCGAATTCACGGCCATGGACACGCTTGACGAATTCGTTGTCGGGAATCAATCCCGGCATTTCCCCCGGCAGATTGATATTGGTGGTGCTGCCAAGGTTCAAGCTCCGGGCCGTATCGAGCAGGATATCGCGTCCCACTTTCAGTCCCAAAGTCATGAAATAGGTGTTGTAGGAATAGGTCAAAGCTTGGAGATAGGTGACATCTCCATGCTCATCGGACAAGGTCATATGGACATCACCGATATCGAAATAGCCGGTGCAGTGAACCACCCAGTTGGGGTCAAAGACACCTGCGGTCATCGCAGCAATCGAAGTAATGGTCTTGAAACTCGATCCCGGCGGGTATTGGGCATGGATACTTCGGTTGAGCAGGGGATTGAGTTCGTCTCCGTTGAGCGCCTGCCATTCATCGGCGGAAATAGTCGGAAGAAAAATGTTTGGGTCGAACGTGGGATGCGACGCCATGGCCACCACGTCCCCGGTATGCACATCGAGCATGACCACGGCATCGATTTTTTTCTGGTTCATCGCCTGCTCGACCGCCGCCTGAATCTTGGAATTGATGCTCAGGCGCACATTACTGCCATAAGCGGCGGGTTCGGCCACGACCGCCGAGCGGGCGTAACCCTCCGGCGTGGTGGAAATCATGAATCGACCTTCTTTCCCAGTCAGCTCCTTGTTGAAAACATCCTCGATGCCCGAAGCGCCCTTGTAGCGGTCATAAATCACATCTCCGCTCAAGTATTTGCCGCGATTTCGCTGCTGGTCACGCGATAGATATCCAAGCACATGCGCCAGTTCAGGGCCGCGTGGATAATTGCGCAGGGGCGCGGTCTGGAAACCAAAGCCCTTGGACTCCATGCCTGACGCCTGAATTTTGGAGACCTGATCCGACGTTACATTTTCCAAAACGGTAAAGGGTTGATACCGCTGATTGCGATATTGCGAAACGAGATCCGAATCGGTGACATCGACTTTAACTCCAATCGTCTGCTGCACCTCATCCAGCCGGGAGCGCATCCATTTCACAATCTGGTCGTCCGCGGTGGCTTCATCGGCAGCGGGCCAACCGAGCACGAGATTTTTTTCGGTGCCCGTCGTCGCGTAAACAGTTCCATCCGCCGAAAGAATATCTCCGCGCAGCCCCGGCATTTTATATTCCGCCAGGGCGGGAATCACATTGGAGCGTTTATCCTCGACCGTAAGTTCATCCTGCGAAAGACCGGTCTCGTCCGCCTCGTTGAACATCGTCGTCAGCCAATCGGACCATTCGTGTGGTGCCTGGATTTGCTGGGCAGCAGAACCCGATTTGACGCCCGCAGAATTGACCTGCGTTTTTTTCAAATAAACAAAAATATCGCCGGGCGCCGGAGCCAAACCAGCCACACCTCGCAACGCCCCGGTGGTTCGATCAATTTCCATTTTGCTGAATGCGGCAGAGACCGGGAATGTCGTCCCGGTGGGCATTCGCGCCTCCACCTGGCGCATGACTTCACCCCAAAGCGGCGCGGCGGATCGCATCGCCACATCCTTGTTGCCAATAGGCCGCGAATCGTCGTAACCAACCCAGACACCAGCCAGAATTTTTGGGGTATAGCCGACAAACCATGCATCGCGATAACCTTCCGAATAACCGGGCATGCCCGCCAGCGAAGATTTGAACCCGTAATCGCGCGTCAGGGAGCGCGCGAAACCGGAACGCAACGCATTCTGCAAGGTCAGGTTCATCTGCGCATCGTTAAGACCGTCGAGCACCTGGGCATTGGCGGCATCCCTGTCCGGTTGGGTATCCTCGTAAAGAACCTCTCCGTTGAGGGCTTGGATCGACTGGATGATCTTCAATTTGCGATGCACACCACCATTGCCGAGAATTTGGTAAAGCGTGGCC
>Ga0206928_1043_pt1 | contig 35226 bp, 24 predicted proteins | sample Alteio_BWOrgHeat_21_FD_152941 | JGI IMG/M metagenome (GOLD analysis project Ga0206928, IMG submission 152941) | Enriched cells from forest soil in Barre Woods Harvard Forest LTER site, Petersham, Massachusetts, United States -... | ecosystem: Environmental > Terrestrial > Soil > Temperate forest >... | reverse complement strand
TGGTGGGATCGTAATAATCCGACGCAGGTACGCCATTGGTATTGGCGGAAGCCCCCACATAATTGGAATCGAGGAGGATAACCTCATTAACATTGGGGACGATGTTGCTGTCAAACCAAACGTGGGTGAGGATGAGAGCGCCCTTGTCGGATGAAAAATCGACCCCGACGGATTTCGCCGCATTATAGCCGGCAATTTTCCCCACGGCGATACCTGCGCTGGCTGTTTGGCGGGTTGCTGTATTGGCCGCTTCACGGGCAGCCATGGCCATGACCTGCATCCGCATGATCATGTAGCTGTAGTCGAAAACCGCACACATCATGACCAGGAAGATGGGCAGGATGAAGGCAAACTCGACGAACGCCTGGCTTTTGCACCGGCGCCGGCGAACCCTAAGGTTTTCGAGATAGGACAGAGGTTTCATGGATACTCATCCGAATAAACGTTCGTATGCAGAAAATTCAGGAGCGCAGGCTCGTTTTTAACAATCACCGAGACTCGCACCGGGTAGGAATTGATCCCATTATGGCTGTATCCGCCGAGGTAGGTGAACAAGGGGGTGATGGTATTAAGATGATAGATGGCAGTTACCTGCACATAATCGTTGGCTGCCCCTGGGCCATAATTGGCTGTCGCCCCGTTAGTGAGTTGCAACGTGGTGCCATCCGGTGAGATCGTGGGCGCTACACCGGGCAGGGTTGGAGCGCTCGTGATCGTGATATTGGAGAGCGGGAGATTGATGACGCAGTTGGAAAGAAACCACCAGCGGATGCATTCGTTGCGCGATGCCTCCCTGCCCCCGGAATCGTTGATCGCCTTGGGGACGGTGACACCGGCATTCGTTGTGTAAGCAGGCGTTCCTCCCGCATTGACGGCCTGGATGACTCGTCCCGCCGTGGCAAACCGGGTTGCTTCACGCATGGCATTCTGGAGCGAATTCTCGTAAAAATAGATTTGCGCGTAGTCGATCATGGCAAAGAGAATGGCGAAAAAAGGCAGGACGATTAATGAAAATTCGACGGTGGTTTGCGCCTTTACTCTCTTCCTTTTCCTCTCATTGAGTAGCGATTTCGGACACTTTGCTGTTGGCAAAGTCCTTATTGCTACAGTATTTTCGAGGGTGAAGCAGTCCATAAAGGTTTGACGAAGGTGTATCGCAGTTACCGGGCCACTTTAGTTATTGGGGGCAACGCACCACCAAATAATTGATGCCATAAAGCACTTTTTTGGCTTTTCCCGGCCTTTTTCACCCGTCTGCGGCAGGATCGTTAATGCCCAGGCATGTTCCGCATTTGTTCCATCATGGTGATGGCTGCGGGCCCAAGAATAACAATAAACATGGAGGGGAAAATGAAGAGCACCAGGGGAATCATGATTTTTACCGGGGTCTTCATTGCTTTTTCCTCGGCGCGCTGGCGTCGTTTGATACGCATGGCCTGAGCTTGAATGCGGATCACGTCAACGAGGGAGCCGCCAAGGCGGGCAATGTACGTAACGGCGGTGACAAACGACTTGAGTTCCTCGACTCCAATGCGGTCGCCCATATCGACCAGGGCTTCATTGCGGCCCTTGCCCAAGCGAACTTCTCGGAGAGTAAGGCTGAGTTCCTCGGCCATCGGGCCGGTGGTTTTTTCCATGACGATGGCCATGGCACCATCCAACGCCATGCCCGCCTCAACGCTGATGGAGATGAGATCGAGGGTGAAGGGAAGCGCCTTGCGGATTTCGTGCTGACGCGCCTTGGCTTTGCCTTGAACATAGCCGAAGGGCAGGCGGTAGCCGAGCAACGCACCGATCACCAGGATCGCGGTCGATTTACTGAGCAAACTCGTGGGCACTCCGGCAAATGAGAGTGACATCAAGGGAACAACACCCATGAGAATGTAGGAGAGCGTGGTGATTTGGGTAGGAGTCACCTTTCCCTGCATGCCTGCCCGCATGATGGAAAGCTTGGCCAGGTTGAGCGATCTCACCGGTGTCAACTGGCCGAAAAGCTTGGAGAGCTTGTCAACCGCCGGGAGAATCATTCGGGTGACGATGCTTTTGTTCATCTCATCCTGGTCGCGCAAAGTGCCGGTTCCCGTGCGCTGCTGCTGTCCCTTCAAGCCTTCAAGTCGCTGGCTGATGGAGGACGTCTCCGAGGAGGGCTGCAAGGCGATGCCCGCAAGCACAAGCGCCCCGAAGCCGCAGATACACATGAGTAAAAACATGGGATCGAGCATAATTTAGACCTCGATATCGCAAATTTTCCAAATGACGAAGCAGCCGAGAAGCTCCATGAACACGCCAATGCCGAGCAAGATCGGCCCCATATATTTGTCCGTAAGTCCCAGCCCGGGCTCCGTCCGGGCAGTCCAAAGCTTGCTCATGTATTCGTAGTTGATCAGGGAGATGACGGTAGCCAGTCCAAAGGGAAGCAATCCGACAATGGCCCCGGATAGTTTGCCTTGAGTGGTGAGCACTTTGATCTGCCCCTGAATGGCGATGCGCTGCCGGATCATCGCGGCGACCTGATCCATGATATCGGCCAGGTTACCACCAACATTGCGCTGGATACTGAAGGCGCTCATCACAATTTTGAGATCTTCGCTCGGAACGCGAATGAGCATGTTGTTGAAGGCTGTTTCGACCGGTATGCCGAGGTTGGTTTCCTTCAACAGCAATCGAAATTCCATGCCGATGGGGTTGGGCGAATCCTTGCTCGCAATATCGACGCCCTGGAGAAAGGTCTGACCCGAACGGAGCGAATTGGTGATCAGGACGAGGAATTCCGCCAGTTGCAGCACGAATTTATTGACTCGCATGGAGCGCTTGATTTTCAGGATCGGAATATGAACAAACGTCATGACACCACCGATCGCCAGGCCCATATAAACATTTTTCGAGATGAGAAATACCAGGGCAAAAGTAAGAACTACCCCCGCCAGGCGCATGGCTACGAATTCACCCGGTTTAAGAGGAATATCACACTGGGTGAGTTCCTTCTCCAAATCGTCCATGTAGGCTTTGCCGGTGAATTTCGTGAAAAACTTCCGGAAGTTGATCGTTTCAAAAATGGGTTTGCGATCCGTGCCCAATTCGATTTCCCGCGCCATTGCCTCGGGATCCTTGGCAAGATTCTTGAGCTTTTCACGAAGGTCAACCTGTGGTGTCGCGTTGGATTGTTGGTATGACCACGCCCCCAGAAGCAGGGCACCGAGCGTGCAGATGATGATGAGGATTTCCGTGGAGCTCATGATGAAATCACCTTAAGGGTACTCCGGGTTATTGTGATGAAGAACGCTCTGATAGATTTCCACGGGAATGTTGAGATCGTTGGCGTTAAACTTGGACTGACATTTCGGCACAATTCCAAGTCCGCGCGTGATACCGATGAGCTTGCCCTCGGGATTGACCCCGGTTTGCTCATATTTGAAGATGTCCTGGAGGGTGACCATATTTCCCTCCATGCCCTGGATTTCAGTGATATAGACGCATTTGCGGCTTCCGTCGGCCAAGCGACTGATCTGGACGATGAGGTGCACTGCGCCCGAGATCTGCTGACGAATCGCCAACTGGGGCAATTCCATACCCGCCATCATCACCAGCGTTTCAAGACGGGCAATGGCTTCGCGGGGACCGTTGGCATGGGTCGTGGTCAGGGAGCCGTCGTGTCCCGTGTTCATGGCCTGGATCATGTCGAGGGCTTCACCGCCGCGACACTCCCCGATGACGATACGGTCAGGACGCATTCGCAAACTATTTTTAACGAGTTCGCGAATGGAAACCTCGCCCTTGCCTTCGATGTTTTTCGGTTTGCTCTCGAGGCGAACGACGTGATCCTGCTGAAGATTTAATTCGGCCGCATCTTCAATCGTGACGATTCGCTCACCATCCGGAATGTAGGAGGAAAGCGCGTTAAGCATGGTGGTTTTACCGGAGCCAGTGCCGCCGGAAATAACGATGTTGAGTGTGCAATGGACACATGCCTTGAGGAACATGGCCATGCTCTGGGAAAGCGCTTTGTAGCCGATCAGTTTCTCCATGGTCAGCGGGCTTTTGCTGAATTTACGGATGGTGATCACAGGGCCATTGAGAGCCAGGGGTGGGATGATGACATTGACCCGGGAGCCATCGGGCAGACGGGCGTCGCAAAGCGGGCTCGATTCGTCAACGCGGCGGCCCAGCGGTGAAAGAATCTTATCAATGACCCGGCGGCAGCTTTCCACGTCGAGGAACTTGACGGGTGAAAGTAACAGCCGTCCTTTTTGCTCGGTATAAATGGTTTGATGTCCGTTCACCATGATTTCGGTGATGGTGTCGTCCTTGAGCAATTGCTCGAGGGGGCCAAACCCGACCATTTCATCGATGATGTCACCCAGCAATTTGACGCGGAGCTGTCGTCCAATGGGGACTTTGTCCGCCGTGAGTCGCTCGTCAACGAGATCCTCAATGCGCTTTTTCAGGGCAGCTTCGTTGCCACGTTCCAAGAGCTTGGGATCGAGCGATTGCACCAAGTAGGGGAGCAACTGCTTCTTGAACTGCATGACGAACTCTTGCGCGGCATCCGGCTGACCTGCGGGCGCGCGTTGAGTCGTTGGAGTGGAGGCTTGTATGGGATGCAGCGCCGACGTGGCAGTGGCGACGGTTGGCAAAGCCTGGGTTGCGGGCATGGCTGCACCCGGACGTGGCGGGATGCCTCCCCCCGGAGGACGGGCAGGAATGCCTCCGGGCCTTGGAATCGCTCCCGGTATGGGAGCAGGACGATTAAAATTGGGAGGAGGTAGTGCCATGGTATCGAAGAATTAAGTTATGGTACAATAGCACATTATAGACCGTTTTACTTAATACTTAGTCGTTGGGAGGCCCTTGCGGCTTGAAGCCCCTTTTTTGTACTTTTGGGATCATCGGCCGGTCTTTCCTGCCAACGATAAAAGGAGAGTTCCGCGAGTTTGTTGAGCACGACGGAAATGGGATGATGCGGTTCGGCAATGACGATCGGCGCGCCGCTATTGATGGAAAAAGTGACGGGCCCGGCATTGCAGGGAAGGTAGGCGGCGACAGGATGCTCGAGGAGCGATTCAATTTCGCTTTCCGATATTTCAGCGCCGATTTCCGCTTCGTTGACCAGTACCTTGAGTTTCTGGTTGGTGACCTGCCGGTCATTTTTCAGGAACTTGATCATGTTTTTGGCGGAGAGAAGCCGCGCGACATCCCGGCTGGTGATGAGAAAGATGATGTCGCTTGAATCAATTGCGGCGATGGTCGGGCCAGCCATGGCAACACCAGTATCGACCACGACATACTGGCTCAATGTTCGTGTCGCCTGCATGATGGCCGCGCCCACATTGTAATCGAATCCACTGGAATCGAATTCCTGGTTGGGCGAGGCGAGATAACGGAACTTCAAACGCGGATGCTGGGCGAGCGTGTTGTTGAGATACTCGGCGTCGAGATTGCCTCCCTGCTGGACGGCATCCATGATGTTATTTCTCGGGACATCGTCGAGCATGACGGCAAAGTCGCCGGGACTAAGGCTGAAATCGAGCAGAGCGACGCTGTCGCTGAGCTTGGCAATGGCGGAGGCGAGGTTGATGGCCACCACGGATTTCCCAATTCCGCCGCGGGCGGACACGACCGAAATAACAAAGGATTCTCCCTGAATGCCAGTGGGGGCACGGTTCAGGTCAAATCTTTCCTGGGCACGTGGAGCGGCCGCGCCCATAATCTTGGAAATTTCCGTCGGGGGGATGGCGCCGACCAGGACGTCTCTCAATTCGAGTTGCAGAAGGTTTTGCCAAACCTGTCCGCCCTCTGATCCTTCCAGGGCAGGAATGATATAAATATCGGGAGCTTTCTGGCGCACCTGGGCGATAAAATCGAACCCGGTCATGTCACCAAGATTAAGCCGGACGACGAGCATTCGCGGGTGCCCGGTGAGCATGGTCGCCGCAGCAAAGAGACCTTCGCGGCCCGTCTGCGTTTCGCTGACCAAATTTAATTCGGCATTAGACAGAATAGCGCTGCGAATGGCTGCGCAGCGCTCTACATCATCATGGACAAGGAAGACATCAATCATTGCTCACGGCAGGGTCGAGGAAGGAGCGAGTGGGGCTGGGTTTGGGTTGCTCCGTTGACGTGAATTATCCGGCGTGGAAGGCGTATTGTCAACTGGTCTTGCCGGAGTCGCCTCGACTGGGGGTTGAAGGGTTTGCATTCCGCCACTGGCATGAGGGGTCAAGGGAGGAGTGTCCGTTGGGGCAGCCATGTCCTTGCTCCCCTTGGTATCGGTATCGGCGTCCTTCATGTCCTTGGGGGATTCGGGACGGATGTCCACTGCCTTGGCATCGTAGCGAACAGGTTTAATGATGGGTATGTCTCCCTCTTCCCGGGCCATGTCGTGCATTTCAGGATAAACCGGCTTGGGATAACGCATGCTGTCGGCGTCGCGCATACGCACGATATGAGGAGTGACAAGAACAAGGACTTCCTCGTCCGATGTAGTCCTGGAATTACCCTTAAAGAAAACGTTGAAGAAGGGAATCTTCGCAAGAAAAGGTATCTGGGTGATGGTGTGGGTGAGTTCCTTGTCGATGAGTCCATCGATAAGCACCGTCTGGTTATCTCTGAGATTGACACGTGTGCGCGTGGTGCGAACAAAGAAATCGGGCAACGTGATGGCGCTGCCAGCCGCACCTGCGCTGGTAAAGGTACCAGGCAAGGTAAGCTGGGTGGAAATGTTCAGGCCAATGAGGCCATTTTCGTCCACGTATTTGACTGTGTTGTCAACAATGGGAGCGGTGGCACCCAGTTGGATGGGTGCGGTAATTTTGCTTACTTTATCGGCGGTGGCGTCAGAATCCTGCTCCAGGGTATATCCACTGGAACCCGTGCCAACGCTGGCCGGGATGGCAAAAATCTTTTGTCCTATCGGCTCTTTTCCACCTGCATTGGCCAGGTTCAAGGGCGAAATATCCATGTTAACACCCAAAAATACGGCTGAGGCTGTCAGGGTGGTGATGGGCGGGCTGCTGGTTGCCGTTACCGCGGAACTTACGTAGGACTGGACTTCTCCCTCTGAATACCAACCGGGCTGGCCATTGGTTAAGAAAAGATCGGCCTGACGAAGTATCTTGACCGTTCCCAAGGTTTCATAGAGATGCAGCACCATTTCCGCATTAACCGCACCCGTTGCGCCCCCGGCGCTGGTGATGAAATTTTTAAAAGCATTGATCGGGTTGGGGAGTAAATTGAATGCGCCAGGGCTTGAAATGCCGAGGGAGATGGTTGGGCCGGCTGCTCCGCCTGCTCCATCCGACCAGGTAAAGCCGGTATTATTGGCGCCACTGTCCTTGATCTGCATGAAGCGGATCTGGGTGCGGATCTGAATGGGATCCTTGACGGTTAAAAATGAGACGATGAAAGGGCAAAATGTGCGGGCAACGCGGACAACTTTAGCTTCCTGCAAGTCGTCCTGAAGGTCGCCATAGAGAAAAATCTTTTCAGGAATGCTGCTATTCTTGGTCGTGGTTGTGGTTTCGGTGGTATTTTCCTGGGGTTTGGGCTCAAGAGGGCCGGCATTGCCGCCCTGGTCATTCGGATCTTTGGGCGGTTGGAACCCCGATCCGCGAACGGTCCCCCCCTGTGGTGTCGTGGTAACGGAGGGGGCTATGTAATCGCCCGCCGATTTGGTATAGCTGCTCGTGGTAATGACCGTGGGGGCAGGAAATTTAACGCGTACCGTCAACCCATCCACATGCGCGATACGCTGGATGTTATTGATGATGATCGATTCCTGCTCGGTATATTCACTCTGTTCAATTTCCTGGCCGAGTTGGGCCTTAATAACCACGAATTGGTTGTACTGCTTGACGATGCGAACCGCGTCATCCAGCTCCTCCTGGGTCGGCACCGTGCCACCGATGATGGCCTGGTCTTTATCAAAGGTAATGGTCAGGTTCCGGTAACCCTTGGCCGAAAAGGCGTTTTCGATTTCGAGGATGTCGGCTCCCCGATTTTCAAAGGTCGAGATGAAGTAGCGATAAATTTCGCCCTTGCAGTAAACCGTCAGCGTGGTCTTACCAGCCACATCAGCCTCCACCAGGAGAACTTTATCCGTGGTATCGGGTTGGATAATCTTGACGATACCCTGCTGAGAGATGTTGGTGTCATCGATTGGATTCTTAAAGGTGAGTCGTTTCGATTCGTTCAAGTTGATGTAAAGGCGCTCGGGAGCCGGGCTGACAGCAACATCGTAGAGGAAAGTCCGCCCATCACTTTTGATCGTCAAGGTGGCGTTGCCCCCGGCAACACCGACGATGGAGAGCTGATTGGGAGAGCCGTCAACTTTGGAGACCTTGACGATGTTATCCGGCATAACGCTGAAATCATCGACAGGACGATCCAGGGGCAAAAGCTTGGTTTCGCCAAAAAAGACGTCCAGTCGTATGGCAACCGGAGCTTGAGCACGACCCTGCCCGAAGCAGAGGACGATCAGGCACCCGAGGAGAACCAGGCTACGGGCTAGGTGGAGTGGGAGTTGTAGTTTCATTCGTGTTTGGCTGGGAACTCAGGGTTTTCTCTCGTGCTTCAATTTCCGCTTGAAGATCTTTGACTCGCTGTTCCGACTTATCTGCCATGGTTTGTATTTTTCTGGGATTATTATGGTAGTCGGCTCCGACATATGGCTTGATTTTAATTTCGTCGGTCTCTCTCCGGGATTTTAGAATCATGCCGATATGCGCGTTTTTTACTTCTGATAAATAGAGGAGAGCCTGTGCCTGTTCGGGAGTTACCAGGAACGTGACGGATACGGGAGATCCGGGCGGAGGCGCTGGAACCAGACCGGGGGTTGTATCTGTTGTGTCGGTGGAGGGAGCCGGCCCGGGGATATAGAGTATCTGAAGATTCTGCAAAAGAAGTCGCGTACTATAAATATATTTTGAATCCTCGGAAAACTGGGTATAGAGCAGATCGACCTTGTCCCCATTGACGGCAAATCCGCCCGTGGCATTGTTCTGAACATTAAAGACAGGGAGGGCTATGGCTCGCATCCCGGGAGGAATACGTCCTTCCAAAGTCGGCATGTTTTTAGCGACGTTACGCGGCGTAAGCGGGTCTCCCTTTTCAATATTGCGAACCGCGTACATTCCTATGACGTCTTGCTCGGAATAGGCATCGGGCAGGATGTTTTTGGGAGTCAGCTTCTTTTCGAAGAAAGAGGAACTGATCAGGTTACCAGCTACAATGGGTTGTGTGGCGTAGAGAACGTTGCGTGAGTCGGTGGCAACCGGTGTGATAATCTGGCTATTCTTATTAGCCGCATCAAGCTTGGCTTGATAGTCCCGTTTCACAGCATCAGCGGCATCTGCCAGCCTTTTTCCCTCAGCCACATGATTCTGGTAAAGAAAGAAGACAGCGACGCCGCCGAGAAGGACAGCCCCGATAAGAGCGTATGGTGGTGATTTCTTTTTCACGGTGTTATTTTTAGCCCTTAACAGTTATTTTCACGCATTCTTGTATAAAAAGAAACCATGAGTCAACTCATTTTACCTAAACCTTGTAAAAAAATCTCATCCACCGGAAAAGCTCAGGGGGAGGGCTAGGCGTTTAACATCTCGATCATTACCCCTATTTCTCCTCTGGAAATGAGCTAATCCCAGCATCTCTCCCTGACATTCAGCAGGCTTTCCGGCACCAGCTTGCTCACTGTAATTATTTTTTAAAATGTCGCGCAATCAACTTATATAACTGACACACATTTCACCTTTTCTCAAAAAATATCGGTTTATCTCGCGTTCCCAAGTGCAACTTGGAAACGAGGAAATGCGATTTGATATCGGTTGCAATGATGGGCGATGCCGATCTGTTGCCCACGGACTTCTATTCGCTATTCGTTGATCGCCGCCATGGTCTGCGCCATGAGCTTTTCTTCCTTCTCCCGGGCGGCTTCAATGTCGTAGTTGAAGTTATCCGGATGATCGGCGTTCAAGGGGGACATGGCGCGCAATTGCTCGATCATGGGAGGAATGACCTGCAGCGCATGGTCTATATCTGCATCGGTGTTGTAGTGACTGAAAGAGAAGCGAACGCAACTGCGCGCGCGCGCGGGGGTGAGTCCCATCGCGCTGAGGACGTGCGAGGGATCGAGCGAGCCGGTGGTGCAGGCGGAACCGGATGAGGCGCAGATGCCGCTTCGATCGAGCATCATCAGGATGGCTTCGGCCTCGACAAAATCGAAGGCGATGTTGGCGGTGTTGGGCAGGCGTTGATCCCGTTTGCCATTAATATAGAGGTTCGGCAGGCGTTCCAGCAGCGCATTTTCGAAACGATCACGGAGCGCACGCACACGGGTTTGCTCGTCGGAAAGACGACCGATGGCAAGTTCCGCCGCGCGACCGAGCCCGACAATCGAAGCGACATTTTCAGTGCCGCCCCGTTTACCGCGTTCCTGTCCGCCGCCGATGACAAAAGGCACCAGCTTGGTCCTCTTTTTGGCGTAGAGCACCCCGACGCCCTTCGGCGCATGGAGCTTGTGGCCCGACATGGAGAGGAGGTCGATGTCGCTTTGTACGACATGGCGGAGATCGATCTTACCGGGCGTCTGCACGGCATCGGTGTGGAAGAGAACGCCTCTCTTTTTGCAAAGGCTGGCGATTTCCTCGACGGGGAAAAGAACGCCGGTTTCGTTGTTGGCCCACATGATGGAGACAATGGCGGTGTCGTCGCGAATGGCTTTTTCGACATCGGCCAACGAGAGCGTGCCATCGGCTGCGACTGGCAGGCGCGTCACGCCGTAGCCGTTTTTCTCCAGCCAATCAGTCTGGTTCATGATGGCGGAATGCTCCACCTGGGTGGTGACGATGTGCTTTTTGCCCGTGGTCTGAAGCGCGGACCAGATGGCCGCGTTGTCGCTTTCGGTTCCGCAACTGGTGAAGATAATTTCCTTGGGCGTGCAGCCGAGAAGGGAGGCGACTTTTTCGCGCGCTTCCTTGAGATGTCCCTCGACGCGCTTGCCGAAGCTATAGGCACTGGAGGGGTTGCCGTAATTCTCGGTGAGGAACGGCACCATCGCTTCAAAGACCTCGGGGGCGATGCGCGTGGTGGCGTTGTTATCGAGGTAAATGATCGGGGGGCGTGAGGCGGGTGCGTGCATGGGTCGGATAATCGTGAACAAACTAAGCTACCCGCCCCGCCCGCTCATGCAAGCCTGATCACATACAGGATTTTGACGGAATTAACGGAATTTACGTTGATAAAAACGCTCCGTCATCCCGAGCTTGTCGAGGGATCAGACACGTGAAGAATAATCGAGAAGTCAGACAGTTTGAATCCGATGGCTTTCTGTGATTGCCTGACTTTTGGGTAAGAAAGGCGCGTCTGATCCCTCGACAAGCTCGGGATGACAAAGTTTTATGTCGCGGTTAATTAAAATGATTTAAATGCAGGAAAGGAACTCCCCTCTCTCTTCAGCCAATCCTCTTAATCATATTAATCCTGTCCAAAAAATTCCCCTCAAAACAGCGGCTTGCGTAATTGCGCCAGGCCGACGGCCAGTATCAGCATGAAATAACTGAGTAATAGACTCAGCAGTAAAAAATAGACGGAGAACGCTGCCGTAAACACTGTAAGTCCCGCGATGAGGCCGCTGGTGAGTTGCATCCCGAGGAGCGGGATCATCATGATCGGATCGCTGAGCAGCTTGGGGCGCGTACCCGTCTTGACCGGAGTGGCGAAGGTTTCCCCGACAATGCTTGCCGCCAAGCCCAATGGAATGCCTGCGAAGAGAACCGTCCCGGCCAGGAGTCCCTCCCCCGCGAGAAAAAGCCCCACCACGGCCAGCAACGTAAGGCCCAGGGGCCAGAGACATCCGCTGAGCATTTTACCAAGACGAAAAAGGAGCACACGACGCGGCGACATGCTGAGAAGATCGTCGCATTCCTCCACCGTTCCGGCGGCAATCGTGAACATGCCGGAGAGAACCCCGGCGACAAAAATCACAAAAAAGGCGATGGCTCGCGGAAGATCCTGATGCCCCATGACAAAGGCGATGCCGACCGGCGTCAATACCTGCGCAATGCATTGCACGGCCATCATCGGTGTGCGGACGATCAGGCGCAGATTTTTGAGAATTTCCAATTTCAAGACACCCGTCCGAAACGGCGCGTCGGCTTTTCCCGGAACAGCTGCGGTGACATTTTCCGCCAGGTTCTGGGTGCCCTCGATAAAAGCGCGTTCGGTTAAACGAAGCGTAATCAGCGCCATGGCGGCCGCTGCGGCGAAAATCATGGTGACATATTCCGGGCTACCTGCCCCGGCCCGGGCCAGTGCCACGAGCGGCGTGTGGCTTAGCGCGATGAATTTCTCCTGCATGACTGGCGGCATGTGGGTGTTGTCCGGGGTCATGTTCATCTGCGCGATGGAGACGCTCATGGAGCCAGCGAAGAAGGTGACACCAAAAATAAGCACGAAGGGGATCGCCTGTGAAAAAAGGCGCGCCCGGCGCATGCCCAGCCAGCGAATGAGACCAAACGAAAATAATCCGTCGATACAGGTGACGATAACGGCCAGGGCGAACCAGACGGCGTAACCCCAGAGAAAATTCAACTGCCCGAAGACAAGAGCGCGGATATTGATGTAGGGCACGATGATGAAGCCATCCACCAGGCACGATTGGAGGGCATTGCCGAATAGCCGCGCAGCGAGCACCGCACGAGGCGACACCGGTGAACTGAGAAGAAGATTGCTGTCATCCTGTTCGTGCAGGACGACCAAGGCCCGGGCCAGTCCGCCGCTGATCATGACAAAAAGGAGAAAACACCAGATGGCGGTGCTCAAACCCGCAAAAAGTCTGGCTCGGTCATCCGAAGGTGACAACCCGGTATAAGTGACCAGCGAAAAAGCGGCAAGATGAAGGCTGGCGAGGAAAATCAGACCAAAGAGTATGCCTCCCGACTGAAGCAACCGCGCGCGCCACGAACTGCCCGCCTTATGTTTTCGCAACCCCTGCTTGATGTCGTTCCAGACGAGGGCGGTTCCCACCCGGAACGAGTGTGATAATGAGCCCGTAGGGGAAGCAGTCGAAGCGATCATTACGCTGATAATTATCTGTCATCCCGAGCTTGTCGAGGGATCAGACACGCCATTCTTACCCAAAAGTCAGGCGATCACAGAAAGCCATCGGATTCAAACTGTCTGACTTCTCGATTATTCTTCAAGTGTCTGATCCCTCGACAAGCTCGGGATGACCGGCTTTTTAATTAGGTCGGCAGGGCAATGCCTTCTCTCTCACCCTGGATCAATTGCAGGAAAATATCTTCAAGGGATCCAGCGGCTTGTCCCGAATGAGAGCGCAATTGCGCCATCGTCCCCTCGGCAATGAGTCGGCCACCGCTCATGATGCCGATCCGTTCGGCGAGACGTTCCGCAACTTCGAGAATATGCGTGGTGAGAATCACGGAGCCGCCCTGCTTGAGAAAATCGAGCAGGATGTCCTTCACTAATCGCGCAGCGGAGGCGTCGAGACCGGTGAGCGGTTCGTCGAGCAGGATCAGTTTTGGCTCATGAATCAACGCGCTGGCCAGGGCGATTTTTTGTTTCATGCCGCGCGAGTAGGATTCGATCCATTCATGGCGGCGATCCCAAAGGCTGAGTTTCTCGAGGAGTTCCTGAGCGCGTTTGCGTGCGACCAGAGGATCGACGCCCCAGAGCGCGGAAACAAATTCGAGATGCTCCATCGGGTTGAGTTTGCCGTAAAGGACGGGGTCGTCGGGAATGTAGGCGAGCGGTTGCTTGGCGCGCTGCGGTTCGGTCATGACATCGATGCCCGCGACACGAATCTGTCCCGCGTCGGGCCGGATTAGGCCGGAGATCATGCGCAACGTGGTCGTCTTGCCCGCGCCGTTCACGCCGAGGAATCCGTAGAGCATACCTGCAGGAACCTTGAAGCTGAGTTGGTCAACGGCAACTTTCGGCCCGAAGCGTTTGACCAGGCCGATGATTTCGCAGGCGCACTCCATGGCTCCAAGGGACAGGAAATCGAGGAGGTTGTCAAAGACGGAGATGCTTTCCATGATTTCATCTGCTTCATTAGACGTGCGCAGATGCCAAAGAAACACTATGCTCCAATGATGCGTACTTTTTGGATGCATGGCAGAAATCGCTTACGAGTTGTCTTGGGTATCGCCCTGGTCAGCGCGGCTCTTTCGCTGCCGGGTCATGCCTTGGACAAACCGACAGGCGCGCCTTTGGTGATTTCTTCCATCGAAACAGAACAGGCGGTTCCCCTCGCCGTCGTTGCGCCTGATGGCAAAACAGTTTCGTGCGTCACGATTCGCTTGCACTGGAATCCCCGGACGGATGTCGGGGCGGACGACGATGCAACGAGCTTTGCGCTCGACATCGGTGCGGATAGTCCCGGCGCATCGATTTTTACCGCGCAACTTTGGAACGCCTCCCTTGCGAGCGCACAGGCGTGGCAACAACCGTGGCAGGGCGCGCGTTGGAAAGTATTGCAAACACCGGCCACGGACGGTTCTGGAATTGATGCCGCGCTTGCGGTGGGAATGATTTCCACGTCGGCCCGGCGTCCTTACCCAAAAGAGACACTGGTCATCGGAAGCCTCAACCCGGATGGCTCGCTTGGGCCGGTTTCCCGATTGTCGGAGCGACTGGATGCTGCCGCCGCCACGGGAATTTCGCGCGTCATTATTTCGAGCATCCAGCGTTTTGATACCGATAGCTCGGGACAGGTGGTGAGTATCATCAAGCACGCCAGCGATCTCCACCTGGAATGCGTGCCCGTGGATAATATCGTCGATGCGACGGAGATGACGATGAACGATCCGTTGCCCGATATGCCGGTTGGTTCTTCCTCACCCAAATACAGCAACGATGTGGCGAGCTATATCGACGGCTTTGCGCATCGCGAACAAAGTGAAGTAGCCAACGGCCTTCGATTCGCGCCGAAGGAATCGGAACTGTCGAAATACCCGCCGCGCACTTCCGTCATCTGGAAAAATATCTATGCCGATTATGAAACGGGACAGCAGGCCTATCGTGCCGGACAAGTTTATGTCGCCTACCAGTTATTCGCCCAGGTCAATGGACGCATGCGCGGCGTCAATGCGCTGACGGGGCAGAACAAGGCGACCTTTAACATCAAGACTGCGCTGGCCGACTCGGATGATTTACGCAAGCGGCTGCACGATTTGATGACGCCGCCCTCCATCGACAAGGCGGAATTGGAAAGCGCCGTGCTCGTCTCGGAAATGGCCGATTGGGCTTACGACATCAATGCCTCGCTCGAAGGCGCGCAACTCGTGACCAAGCAGGCTTTTTCCCAGCGTAGCGACGCGACAGAAATGGAAAAAGACCGGGCCCGCGAAGCCATTCTCTTTGCCATCGAACAAAGCAAATATCTCCTGAACCAGGCCGATTTCTACACCGGCCTGCTGCCACACATCGGAAACAACAACCCGATGCCAGTGGATGGAAACGCGGCGCACCTCCTGCCCCAGCTTATTCCGGCGCAACTCGCCACGGCGCAGGTTTTCACGGAAGGCATCCGGCAGCGGGCCAATGATCTACGTGACGGCCTTCTCTTCGATTCCCGGCTCGCCGCCTATATGCGCATCTTGCGTGAATCGAAAGCAACCTGGGAAACCCGTCAGCGCAACAAGGAGAGCGAGGCCGCAAATAACCCTGGAGCCAAGCTCGATATGTCGGCCACGGCGACCGCCGTTGGTTTTGATCCGGGCAATACCTATGCGCCGCCTCATACGGTTCTTGTGCCGAGTGCGGCGGTAAAAAAACCAAGCGATGTGGCGCTATGTCTCATCTGGGTGAACGACGATTGTGAAATCGCCGCACTCGACGAAAAATACCTGCGTTTAAGCGGCACCATCGATCCGGCCACGCATGAATGGCACCTGAAAGATCGCGCGAAACTCGACGCGTTGCTTCAGTCGGCGGAACTCGGCGCCCGGCACGGCATTGCCTTCGCGGAAAAAGTTGGGATCGATTCCTCTGTGCTGAGCATGGTTTATGAAAAGGCGGCGCACCTGCGTATCCAGGGCGACGACACCTCAGCCCTCGATGCCCTGCGTAATTACTGGCGCTGCGCCTTGCTCGGCAATATGTGCTGGCAACTTGCCCACACCCGCAAGGCTAAACCGGTTGATGCGGCCAATGTGCCGTCCACGGCGGATGCCGACAAGAAGACTGCGAAGAACGATGATAAAAAAACGGACGACAAGCAACCCGCCAAGCAGGAGGAAAAACCGAAGACTCCCGACAATACCGCCACCGCCTCGGCAAAAGATAAGGAGCCGGACAAGAACAAGACGGCTGGCCCAACCACTTCAACTCAAGCGACGAATCAATCGCCGAAAATTTCCAGCCCACCCCCCGCCATCACCAACGATACGCTCGTGGTTAATCCGCCGCCGACAACCAACTCGGTCGATAATCCTCCCGCGCCTCCGCGAGCTTTGCCCGTGACAGACGAACATGCGTCAACGAATACGAAGAACAGCGAAGCCAATATCCCCGTGGCCCCCGTCGCCAAGTCCGAGGATTACACCGGTGGAGATATGCCCTCCACGACGAATGCGCCCCCGTTGGTCGGCCCCCTTCCCCCTGCCCCTGCCGGAAACACCGTGACCAAGCCCTGAATTTTATAACGGTAGCCATACTCGACGAAAGTTCATTCTAATACCGGGACTCCATGGCGAAACGATCCAGGAAAAAGAAGGCGGTCGAATCCAGCGTCTCGACGGCGGGGTTCAACTTCAAGGCGTCGCTTTCGGGGGTCTGGGTGGCGCTTCTTTTGGCGGTGGTGGCTTTTTTGGCTTACTGGCCTTCGCTTAAATCGGATTTGGTTTACGATGCCCATGCCGAGATTATCGATGAGGGATTCGTCCTGTCCCTGGCGAATCTGCCTGCCGTTTTGTCACTGAAAGTGCTGGGGATGAATCTCATTCTCGGGGCACGCCCGGGGCAGCTTCTTTACCTGATGCTGAATGCGGCGGTCTGGGGCAGGGAACCGTTCGGGTATCATTTGAGCAGCAATCTGCTTCACGCGGCAAATGTCGCGCTGTTGTTTGTGTTGCTGCGTCGCTTGATCGCGACGGAGATGACAGGACTGGCCAAAAGCGGCATCTTGAAAGTTCAGCTTGCGCTGGCAGCGGTCGTTTTGATTTTCGCCCTGCATCCCATCGCGGTGGAGTCGGTGTCCGAGGTGAGCTACAGCTCGAGTCTCCTGGTGACGTTTTTCACTTTGCTGGCCCTGCTGGCGGCGACCGCTTTTCGTCCAGATCATTTTCGCATCGCGATGCTGGCGGGGAGCGTCGGGACTTTATGCGCTTTTGCCTCGGTGACGTGCAAGGAGTCGGGTCTTGCGACGGCATTGCTGCTTATCGTCTATTGGTTTTTGTTTCGTCGCCGGGAAACGAAGCTGCCGTGGATTTTATTTTTGAGCGCCGGGATGGTGGTGACGGCAGCTTTCCTGGCGGCTCGATTTCTTTGGGTGCCGCCAAGTCTCAGCCAGATTCACATAAACTATCTTGGCGGATCGTTTTCGCAGGTCTTTTTGATCCAGCCGCGTCTCTGGACGGTGATGACGGGCAAGTTGTTTTGGCCGGTGCAATTTTCGGCCGATTATACGTGGGAAGACATGGGCGCGCCCTCGACGCCCTTTGCGTTGGTCATTCTGATCGTGGTGGTTTTGTTGCAGGTGTGGCTGGCGTGCAGGAGCCGGATCGGTGCTCTCGGGGTAGCCATCTATTGGCTGGGGTTGGCGACCGTTTCCAATTTTATCCCGCTCTACCGTCCCCTGGCGGATCGTTTTTATTATATGCCGCTGGCGGGAGTGACGATGCAACTGCTGGCGTTGCTTCTGATGATTTTGGGGTCGAGCCGTGGATTTTGGATGGCGGTGGCGTCCTGCTTTGTAGCGCTTTTACCGCTGACGGTTCTCACCATGATGCGCGAAGGTGTTTTCGCCAGCGAATACGCGCTTTGGAAGGACACCCTTCAAGTCAGTCCCCGCTCCTGGATTGCCCATGCCAATTATGGTGATGCCCTTTCCCAAAAAGGAGACGCGGACGGGGGGATTAGGCAGATTCAAGAGGCCTTGAAAATCGCCCCCACCTATGTCAGGGCGCACTATAATCTTGGAGTTGCCCTTTTTCAAAAGGGACAAGCGGACGAGGCATCGGCCGAATATCAAAAAGCGCTGGATCTCAACCCCAACCATACCGAATCTCGTAACAATCTTGGTCTTATTCTCCTGCAAAAAGGGCAAGTGGACAAAGCCATTGGCCAATTTCAAAAGGTCCTGGAAATCAATCCCGGGAATGCCGAAGCCCATAATAACTATGGTCTGGCTCTTGTTCAAAAGGAGCGAGTGGACGATGCGATTGTCCAATATCAAAAGGCGCTGGATATCAACCCGAGTTTTGCCGAAGCCCACAACAACCTCGGTGTCGTCCTTTTTCCAAGGGGGAAAGAGAAAGAGGCGCTTGCCCATTTCCAGGAGGCCGTGCGATTGAAGCCTGACTTAAAGAACGCGCAAGACAATCTGGCAGAAGTGAAGGATATGATGCGTCAAAAAAAAGATGGCAAGTAACTGATCCCCACCGCAAGCAACAGGTATCCAATCCTGAAGGATTAAATCTTAACTTCGCCGGAAAAGACTTCCGTCGCCAAGTCCGAGGATTACACTGGTGGAGATACTCCCTCCGCGATGAATACCCCTTTAGTCGATCCCCTTCCCCCTGCCGGAAACAACGTTACCAAGCCCTAAATTTTAGGGCGGTGGCCATACTTGACGAAAGTTCATTCTAACAACCAGAACTGTATGGCGAAACGATCCAGGAAAAAGAAGGCGGTTGATTCTAGCGTCTCGGCACCTGCGACCAACTTCAAGGCGTCGGGTGTCTGGGTGCCTCTTTTGCTGGCGGTGGTGGCTTTTTTGGCTTACTGGCCTTCGCTTAAATCGGATTTGGTTTACGATGCCCATGCCGAGATTATCGAGGAGGGCTTTGTTACTTCCCTTTCCAATCTGCCTACTGTTCTTTCGTTAAAAGTGTTGGGGATGAATCTCACTCTCGGGGGGCGTCCGGGGCAACTTCTTTACCTGATGCTCAACGCCGCGATCTGGGGCAAGGAGCCATTCGGGTATCATTTGAGCAGTAACCTGCTTCACGCGGCGAATGTCGCGCTGTTGTTTGTGTTGCTGCGCCGCTTGATCGCGACGGAAATAGCAGGGCTGGCCAGGAGCGGCGTGTTGAAAGTTCAGCTTGCGCTGGTAGCGGTCGTTTTAATTTTCGCATTACATCCTATCGCGGTGGAGTCGGTTTCCGAGGTGAGCTACAGCTCGAGTTTGCTGGTGATGTTTTTCACTTTGCTGGCCCTGCTGGCGGCGACCGCTTTTCGTCCGGATAATTTTAGAACGGCGATGATCATGGGGAGCGTCGGGACTTTATGCGCCTTTGCCTCGGTGACGTGCAAGGAGTCGGGTCTTACGACGGCGTTGCTGCTTGTCGTCTATTGGTTTTTGTTTCGTCGCCGGGAAGCGAAACTGCCCTGGGTTTTATTTTTGAGCGCCGCGATGGCGGTGACCGTGGCTTTTCTGGCGGCTCGATTCCTACTAGCTCCGTCTGACCCTGTTCATTTGAATTATCTTGGCGGATCATTTTCGCAGGTCTTTTTGATCCAGCCGCGTTTATGGGTTTTCATGATGGAAAAATTGCTTTGGCCTCTGCAACTTTCGGCCGACTACACGTTGAAAAATATGGGCGCACCCTCCACGCCTATTGCATTGGTGATCCTGATTGCGGTGGTTTTGTTGCAGGCGTGGCTGGCTTGTAAGAACCGGGTGGGCGCGCTTGGGGTGGCAATCTATTGGCTGGAATTGGCGACCGTTTCCAATTTCATCCCGCTCAATCGTCCGCTGGCTGATCGTTTTTATTATATGCCACTGGCGGGCGTTGCAATGCAACTGCTGGCGTTGCTCCTTATGATTTTGGGATCGAGCCGGGGATTTTGGATGGCGGTGGTGCCCTGCTTTGTGGCGCTTTTGCCGCTGACCGTTCTTACCCTGACCCGTGAAAAAGTTTTTGCCAGCGACATCGCTCTTTGGAGTGACACGCTTCAAGTCAGCCCTCTTTCTTCAATAGCCCATAATGGTCTTGGCCTTATCCTTTTTCAAAGGGGAAAAGTGGACGAGGCGCTGGCCCAGTACCAAAAGGCTTCGGAGATCGATCCATACGATCCCCGACCTTATAATAATATCGGCCTTATCCTTTATCACAAAGGCCAGGCGGACGAAGAGATTGCCCAGTACCAAAAGGCCCTGAAAATCTATCCCAACTTTGCCGAAGCCCACAACAACCTTGGCGCTGCTCTTTTCTCAAGGGGAAAGGAGGATGAAGCGTTGGCCCATTTCCAGGAGGCCTTACGACTGAAGCCTGACTACAAGGACGCGCAAAATAATCTGGCGAAAGCAAAGGCCATGATGCAGCAAAAAAAAGTTGGCAAGTAATTGATTCCCACCGAAAGCAACGGGCATCCAATCCTGAAGGATTAAATCTTAACTTCGCCGGAAAAGACCTCCGTCGCCGGGCCAGCCAGGGTCACGTCGCGAAACGTGTCTCCATCAATCCGCGCATTAACCGCGAGCACATCGCCACCGCGAACCTTGAGCTGCAACGGCAACGCAAGTCCGCGCACCCGGTTCGTGAGGAGAGCAACCGCGACCACGCCCGTGCCGCATGCCAGCGTTTCATCCTCAACGCCGCGCTCGTAGGTGCGGACAACGAGGTTGGTCGCATCGACGACCTGGACAAAATTCACGTTCGTTCCACGCGGGAAAATGGCGCTGCGACGGATCGCGCGCCCGTGTGCGACCACCTCCGCCCGTTCCGCATCTGGAACATAGACGACCACATGGGGCACCCCGGTATTCATGGAATGATATTCAACCTCACCCCAGCCAAAATCGGCGCTTTGATTCAACTTCATCTCGGTTGGCGCGGTCATGTTAATCCGCACGTCCTGGCCGATATACTCAGCGACAATTAAACCGGCGGGCGTAAAAAAGCTGACCCGATCCATCTGGACACGGCGCATGGGGTAAACAAAACGGGCAAAGCAGCGCGCGCCATTGCCGCACATTTCGGCTTCACCGCCGTCGGCATTGTAATAGCGCATCTGGAAATCGGCAGCCGCGTCATCAATCGTCTCCACCGCGAGCACACCGTCCGCGCCGATGCCGAAATGGCGGTCACAGAGCCGCGCGATCTGTTCGCGCGTCAGGGTACGATTCAGCGCGCGGTTATCGATGACGATGAAGTCATTGCCCGCGCCACTCATTTTGACAAACGGAAGACTGTCCATAAGTCCCTTAATCTAGCGCATGATCGGCAATTGCAAAGCCGCCAAATGTGTCTTCTTTCCGGGAAGGTGTGACCCCATCCAGAATTGAACTGGAATCGATGGTTTAGGAAACCACTGCTCTATCCATTTGAGCTATAGGGTCTGATGTTTGAGCCGCAGCCGCAACAATGACACCAGCATTTTGCCTCGGTTCGGATGCCGGGCAAGCAAATCAAGCGGAATTTCTATGGGAGATGCCCAACCTCGGGATGACAGATTTAAAAAAACTTTTCAGCGCATTCCTAATGAAGCGGTTCCATGGCTTTCAATAAATCAGCCAAGGGTACCGTGGCAAAGGAACTTGCCGTGTCGGACATGGCATAGGGAAGAATCAATATTCCCGCATGGACGAGGGAACCGCAGCTATAAACCACGTTGGGCACATAACCTTCGCGTTCCAATTCATCCGGGCTCAGGAGGGGACGCGTCAGGCGTCCGATCACGCGCGAGGGGTCTTCCAAGTCGAGAAGGAATGCCCCGATGGAATATTTCCGCATCGGGCCTACGCCGTGACTGAGCACCAGCCAACCAGCTTCTGTTTCAATCGGCGAACCGCAATTGCCGATCTGCAAAAATTCCCAGCTATAGGTCGGCTTGAGGAGAGGCACCTTGGTGTGCCAGAAGTGGAGATCGTCCGAGTACATCAGGTAGAGATTCTCAGCGTCCTGTCGTGAGAGCATGACATATTGACCCCGTATCCGGCGCGGAAAGAGGGCCATGCCTTTGTTCTGCACTTCGGGGCCGTTCAGGGTGCAGATGCGAAAGCGGAGAAAATCGTTGGTTTCCAAAAGCTGCGGAATGGTGACGCGGCCGTCGTAAGCCGTGTAGGTGGCGACATAGGTGACGACGCCATCATCCTCGACGAACCGGACAAAGCGCGCATCCTCGATCCCGTTCGATTCATTCGGCGCATTGGGGAAAATGACCCGTTCCGTGAGCGGCTGCTCCGGCAAATAGATCACTTCGTAGTTGGACTTGGCCAGGTTGACCAGGCGGCTGGCGGTGCGATCAAACTCGGTGTTGCGATGTTGCGCGTAGCGGCGCAGATACTGGATTTCCTGCATGAGTTCCGCCACGGTGAAATTGTCGCCCAACGTTTTAAGAATCGTTTCTGAAATATTATCGACCAAACCGAGTTCCTGGAGTTGATGCCAAAAGATGCTCTTATTATAGGATGTTGGCGGAATGTGATCCGGCGTGGTCACATAACGCGAGGCCGTATCCATGTGAATTTTGCCCTGGCCATCAATCGTTCCGGTACGAAACGTGATGGAAGAGATATGTCCCTCGCCCGTCGCACGCAGGCTAAGAATGAAACGCATGGTTCCCTCCGGAAGCTCGGTTTGATCGGGGTGTGGAACGATGGAGGGGTTGAAAAGCGCGGCGGCCTCCAGGGAGTATTCGTGCGTGAAGTAGGCTCCGATCAGGAGCTTGCGCTCATCGGAAAGTGGTTGATCCGTGGGCAGCAGGCGACGAACGAATTCGTAACGCATGAGAAAGTAATCGAGCAGTCTCTGGTGGCGCGTCTTAAACTCGGAGAGAACCTGCGCGAGCATTTCGACCACCTCCGCTTCCGGTAAAGCCAAAACGCGCGCCAGGATGCGAAGCGGGCGCTCATCTCCCAAGGGAGAAAAGGGTCGAAAGAGGACGCGCGAAGCGTCTGGTTTAAGCACAATTCCAGTTCGTGTAACATTCATTGAAGTGGTTCTTTCTATTAAGCCTTGAGCAGGCTGTGGGCTTTCAGGGCTTCGGTTTCGTGATTGGTTGGTTTTTTGAAGGCTTTAAGATCGTGTTCGAGCAGTTCCATTTCACTCAACGCAATCAGGTAGGCCAGGGTCGATTCAGCGCCCTGGTTTTGATTAACGCGATCCACATGCAGGCCGTCGCAACAGCCGCCCGTTTTTGAATCATAGAGGGAAAGTCCCAAGTCATTACGTCCCAGGAACCATTCGAAGGCGATGCGCGCCTCTTCATGCCAGATCGCATCGTCGGTGGATCGGTAGGCCTCGAGACAGGCCGAGATGGTGCTGTGAGCCTCTATCGGCTGTTGATCGAAATCGGCCCGCTTTCCGCCGCGTGTATAAAATCCCGCCGAGCCGATGGGACGAAAATGTCCCTGGGGCGCTTTCTGCACAGAAACCAACCAACGGAGAGAACGCAACCCAATCTCAAAGGCCTTCGGGTTGTCCGCCCAGCGTCCGCTTAAAATCAATACGTGGGACAACAGGGCATTCGCATAGGAGAGACTCTCTTCAAACCAGGGCCAATCGTCCGTGGCAGTTCTTTCGAAAATATCGATCAACCGTTGCGTGAGGGTATCACGGGCTTGCGTGGCCACTCGGTCTCCGCTCAAGCGGCGAAAATATTCGTAAATGCCCAGAAGCGTATAGGCCCAGGTGCGGGGCGATTTCAAATCGAGAACGGAGGGAAGAGCGCGCTCGAACATCTGGGCGGCCCACGCCTGGAGATGCCGGTGCCTGGAGCGTCCCGCACAGGTGCCGAGAGCCCAAAGTGCGCGGCCCTGGCTGTCTTCCGAACCCTCGCTCTCGAGCCAGTGTCGGTCAAAGCCCATGAAATTCCGAAAGCGTTTCGAATCAGGATCGAAGGCATACTGCATAAAGCTCGAATACGTTTCCGCCAGCCGGTGCAGTTCGGGTTCTTCCAACTCGAGTTCCTCCAATAGGACGGTTGCGATCAGCGCCCGGGCATTATCGTCGGTGCAATAACCGTGAGTGAAGTCAGGCAAAGAATAGATCGCATGTTGATAGATGCCCGTGGAATCCGACATCCGCGTGAGGTGATCCAGGCGCAGGTCGGGAAGTTCCAGGCGCTCTTCCTCCAGCGTCCTGACCTCAAGACGGCGAATGGAGAGACTGGTCGGATTGCGCCGGGCGCTCTCGAAAGAGGCCATATAACTCTGTGCGGCCTTGCTCCAGATCATTTCGCGTCCGAGCAGGTAGGCCCGTTTGCGCATGGCATGGCGCCGGTTATCATCTTCGAGCAAACTGAGAATCGCTTGCGTCATCGCCTTGGAATCACCAAAGGGCACCAGAATGCCCCGGTCATCGTCCAGTAGTTCCTCGGCATGCCAATAGGGAGTTGAGATCACAGCCTTGCCGCTTCCAAAAGCATAAGCCAGTGTTCCAGATGTGGTTTGGGCCGCATTCTGGTAGGGCGTGATATAGAGATCGGCGACGCCCAAGAATATCTTTAGTTCTTCGAGTTCCACGAAACGATTGTAGAAGCTTATATGACGCTTGATCCCAAGATCCTGGGCAAGGCGTTCCAAGGTCAGGCGATAAGCTTCGCCGTGTTCGCGCACCAGGTTCGGGTGTGTCGCCCCGAGGATAATGTAAACCAGATTGGGGAATTTTTTTATGACTTCCGGCAAAGCGCGAAGAACATTTTCGATGCCCTTGTTGGGCGACAAAAGACCAAAAGTGAGGAGAACATGTTTCCCTTCCACGCCGAACTGGTCCTTGTAAAAATTGGGATCGATAAACGGCATGTCGGGAATGCCGTGCAGAATGATGTCAACTTTCTCCTCGGGCACATCGTAGATTTCCCGCAGCATCTTGCGTCCGCGCTCACTCATGACCACCAGGCGTGCGGAGAGTACGCTGATTTCGTGCAAGACCTGGCGCTGATCCGCGCTCGGGTTTTGTAAAATGGTGTGCAGCGTGGTGACAACGGGTATCCGCAGATTTCGCAACAGAGCAAGAATGAAACTTCCCGAGGGGCCTCCGTAAATCCCGTATTCGTGCTGAAGACAGACCACGTCGGCGTTGCTGAAGTTCAGGTAGTCAGCCGTGCGACGATAGGAATCGAGATCGTTTTCGTTGAACTCAAATTTTACTTCGCTGGGATATTCGTAACCTTCCGGCAAATCATTGACCGGCGCGACGAAACTTTCCACCGCCGGATATTGCTCCGTCATGGCCCCACGCAGGTCATGGGTAAAGGTCGCAATTCCGCATTTGCGCGGAAGGTAATCGCCAATGAAGGCAATTTTCTTGATTTCGGGTATATCACTCACGGGTGCTCATTTCCAACGAACCATAAGGCCCGTCATGCGTGGAATCAAATTGGGGCTTAACGACCTGCGGCATCCAAGCGGGAGCACTGTTTACATAGCGGACGATTATCGGTGCCGTAGCGATGATGGTTTTTATGGATACTGTCGCCCTCCATGCAAGACGTGTTGTCGTGGTGAACGGGTTCTTCTTCGGGGTGTTGTTTGGGTTCCGTGGAGAACCATGGATTTGTTTTCATGAGATTTATCTTTCGCTATAAATTAATGTAAGGGGTGAAGTTTTATTGGGTAGGTAGCGCATGTCTTCACGCTTATAGAATACGGCTGGCGCACGCGGACTTGATTGAAGTCAGTCCGCCAAGTCTTTAAGCTGGTTCAAATACGAACCAGAGAACAATACACCATATTCTACCTCATGGAAGGGGAGCACAACTCTTATTACCCGGGACACGTCTTTAAAATATCTCTTTACATTGAGGGAATGAGTGCGAAAGTCATGTCAATCGATCAATCGCTTCCCTCTGAAGCCAAGTAGTAGTGTCTCAGGCAGTCACCTGTTCGCTCCCAACGGTATCTTATGTGTACTTTCGTATGCTCTTCAATAGTCGGCGTGAGGTCGCAACCTCAAAATAAAGAAAATAAAATAGTATGAAATTGTACGTAGGAAATCTTTCCTTCCAAACCACCGAACAGGACCTGAACAAGCTTTTCGCTCAACATGGCACTGTCACTGAAACCAACCTGATCATGGATCGGGAAACCAACCGCCCCCGTGGCTTTGGTTTCGTGACCATGAGCAGCGCCGAAGAAGGCCAGCGCGCCATTGCGGCTCTTCATGGCCAGAACCATGATGGCCGTGATTTAACCGTCAACGAAGCCAAGCCGATGGAATCACGCGGCGGTGGCGGCGGCGGTGGTGGTCGTTCGGGTGGCGGAAATCGTAATCGTTACTAAGCGATCATTTCCAATAAATTTGCCGCCGTCGGACTGGGTCAAACCGGTTCACGGCGGCATTTTTTTGCTCACGTTTAAATTTCCAGTGATCTCAAAAAATATCCCGGGTCACTGCGTCCCGATTTTTGATCGGCTTTGCCTGCGGCATTTATAATCCTACATTTAGCTTGTTTACCGTGGGAAACAGCACATTTTGAATCGTAAAGTGCGATGATCGTGTTTTATGCAAATTCCTGCTTCCGATAAGACCGCATGGCGGGCACGGTTAAAAAAATCGGGGTACTTTTTTGGAGCCTTGTTCCTCCACTTCATTCTCTTTTTAATGATCGCCACCTGGGTCATTTATCAAGCGCAGCCGGATAAACAGGAAAACACTTTTTTGCGTGTTTCCACCGCAGCACCACCTCCACCACCACCGCCGCCGCCAACGTCTGGCGGGGATTCCAGCAGCAGTCTTGATCCGACCATCAAGGTGATGGCTCCGCCCATGGTTACGCATGTTATTTTATCATCAGCCCCGAGTGATTTTACGGTTAAATCCGCCAAGATTACCATGCCAAGTCTGCCTTCCGTTTTTTCTAAAATACCCGGCGAGGGCATGGGCGGCCACGGCGGAGGACATGGCGGGGGAACAGGATTCGGGGATCGGAATAACAGCGGCTTTCCCGAACTGGTGGGATATTTATACGATTTGAAACAGACTCCGAGTAGGAGGCCGACAGGCATGAATGACCCTGCCTTTGGACATAAGGTGAAGGAATTCATCGCATCGAACTGGGACGAAAGCCTGCTTACCCCCTACTACAAAAGTAGGGTGGCTTTGAACACCTCCTCTATTTTTATTCCCAAACTTGATGCCGCAGATGGCCCGAAGGCCTTCGGAGTGGAGAGGGAAGTGGAGCCCAACCGATACCTAATCTGGTACCGCGTGACCGCCTCACCTCCCCAGGACGGAACCTATCATTTCGTGGGAGGTGCCGATGACATCATCGTTGTCCGCGTTGATGGAAAAACAGTATTTGATGGGTCATTGGATGCAATGTGGTCTGAGCGCTCAAAAGAAACCACCTATCCTCTAAAGACGGGGATGGGATCCTTTGGCGTTCTTTCCGTAGGAGTGCCTTTTCATGCCTCGGCTGGAAAACCCATGAAAATCGACGTCCTGATCGGTGAATGGCCGGGTGGTATTTCCAGTTATTTTCTTTTGATCGAAAAGGAGAAACACACCTACGAAAAGCAATCTAACGGCGCTCCGTTATTGCCCATTTTTCAGTTGAATTCCGATCCGCTGACGCCAAAGGGACTGTTTCCTCCTTTTTCGCCAACTCCGGAGCCATGGGAAGGCACAGTCGATAATCTAACCCAGTAAGGTTCCGCCAGGGAAACACTCGGATCATTATGACGGTGCACTCACAGCTGCCGTGCTCAACTCGTTCAACAGGGAATCGCAGGAAGCGATCACGTCGCGCGACTGGATCTGATCCATGGATCGTTGTTTCACCTGGGCGTAACGCTCCACTGGATTTTGCGCCGCGAGGTAACCTTCGCTCGTCACGATTCGGTATGGCACCTGCCACGGATACCAATGATCCTCGATGGAAGGCCCAAAGAGAGCAACGACCGGACATTCACAGGCGGCGGCCAGATGCATGGCAGCGGTGTTGAGGCCAACGTAGAGCTTCGCCCGGTAAAGCAATCCCGCGACCTCGGGCCAGGTGATCTTGCCTAACGTGCAGTAAAGGCGCGGGCCCAATTCCCGCAACAGCCAGAGCGCCTCCTCTTTTTCATGATCGACGGAGCCAGCGGAGATGACCACATTTTGAAAACGCTCAAGCAGATGACGGCACACGTCGCGCCAACCTTCCTTATTCCACCGATTGAATGACTGCCGCGTTCCAATCTGCACCACACAGAAATCGGACAGGGAATTTCCTTTCGCCCAGTTTTTCGCAAATTTCCGCTCAAAGCGCATCGGTGGTATCGGCTTGGCCAGGGGCAGAAACTCTGCCACGGAATAAAAATCTTTCTCCACGCGATGGCATGTCTGCCAATCGAAGGAAGACATGCCCGTGAACCGTTTTTGCTCCAGCCGCTTTAACGGGCTGGTGGTCTTGACCGAATAGCGGTGTTTCGACCGACTCAGCATGGCCACGAAGCGCGCACGATGTCCGTCACCCAGCTCGAAGACATAATCGAATTTGACACTCCAGAGACTGAGCAAAACTTCCACCTGCCGCCATAGATCGCCCGGGCGTCGATCCGTTTTTTCCACGCCCGGCAGGGTGAGAATGCGATCAATCTCAGGACATCCGGCTAGAATCGCCTCACAGCCACGGCGCACCGCCACCCAGATTTCCGCATCGGGACAGGCTTGTTTCACAGCCACAATCGTCGGCGTCAGGATCAGCGAATCACCGATGTGCTTCGGCTTGATGAACAGGATGCGCATGGAAAGAACTTACGTTAGGGCAAGTCGCGTTCTTGCGAAATCTTTTCGTCACCCAGTCGATGCTTTTTTAAACCCTGCCATCCTGAGCCTGGCGACGGGAGATCGATTCAATACGACCCAGCAGCCATGCCTCGATGCATTCCAGCGCCTGCATCTTGTCGTGATCGTGAAGCAGGAGGTGGTACGACTCGGGGAAAAAACGGAGTTCCTTTTCGTTGCTGCCGAGTCGTGCGAAAAATTGCTCAACCAGGATGGGTGGAATAAAGACGTCGTTCGCGGCATAGATCACCAGCACAGGCACCTTGATTTTTGATGCGGCAGCAAAGCAACCGTCAATCAGGTCGTGAAGACATTTGAAGAAACGGACGGTAAAGATGTCGAGCTTGTGCGGAGCGGTTTCAAACCAGCGACGATGTGCTTCGTCTCGCGTCACGAGCTTCGGCGGTTCGTTCACTTTGGGCCGGGTGAATTTTCGCACGTCAATGCGATGAGTGGGGCGAACCCACAGTAAAAAACGAAAGACTTGCGTCTGCCACCAACTCGGTCGGTCTTGCAGGGCGACAACAGGAGAAGCGAGGACAAGCCCAGCCGGTTGCTCGACTTCCCGCGCCTGGGCCAAAAAACGGGTCAGTAGAGCCGCACCCATGCTCTCACCATAGTAATAGATTTGTGTGCCGGGGTAGCGGGAGCGGATCAAAGACAAAAAGGCGCTCAAGTCCCTGAACCAATCTTCGATTTGCACGAGATCCCCGCGCCGCGCCGGATGGGGATCATTCCCCTGCCCGCGTAATTCGAGCGCAAAGGTCGCCACGCGATGCCGTGCCAAATAACTGCCGAGCGGTTCGTAATCGAGCGCAGCACCGCTTAAGCCATGCACCGCCACAACAATAGCAACCGGGGACTGATCTTCCGACAACCCGGCCACCCACATCGAGTAGGAAAAGATTTCGCCGTCGGGAGCAGTCCATTCATGACGAGCACAGGTTGTTTGCATGGTGACGAAATTAAAATGCGATGCTTATCGCCCTGGCTTTATCTGGTAAAAAATTTTCCTGATTCGTTTCCTTCGGCAGTATCCACATCACCGACATCCTCATCGATCTGCGCGCCGCGCCGTTTGAGCTTGGCGAAAAAATCGACCAGTGTCCCAGCCATCTTCGGCCCGATTCCTTCAATGGCGCAGATTTCCACGGTTGTCGCATTCCGCAATTTTTCGATGGAACCGAAATGACGCAAAAGCAGCCGTTTCCGATTTTCACTGATGCCAGGACATTCATCGAGAACGCTCTCGTTCATCCGCTGCTTCATCAGAAGCTGATGATAACCATTGGCGACACGATGGGCCTCGTCGCGAATGCGCTGGAGCAGCCGGATCGCACCCGACGAATGGTCGATCACCAGCGGTGCGCTTTTGCCGGGGCGGAAAATTTCCTCGCGCTCCTTGGCCAGCCCGATGATCGGAAGATCGCCCAGACCGAGTATTTCGAGTTCACGTCGCGCACTGCTGAGCTGACCCTTGCCGCCATCGACAACGATGAGGCTGGGGCGACGGATACCATCGCTGAGCACACGCGAGTAACGCCGCCGCACAACCTCGGCCATGCTGGCAAAATCATCCTGCCCCTCCACGGTGCGAATCCGGTAGCGACGATAATTTTCGCGATCTGGCTTGCCACCCCTGAAGCAGACCATCGACGCGACTTTATGCGTGGTCGAAATGTTCGATATGTCAAAGCACTCGATAATTTGAGGCGGCTCCGCCATGCCCAGCGCCTCCTGCAAGGCATGCATGTCCCCGGTCGGTTGCACGGTCGTGACAAATTGCCGGGCGAAGCGTTTTGTCGGTTGAGTTGTCCGGCGCAAATCATCCAGCAGATTGCGAATTTCAGCCGCTTTTTCAAAATCGAGTCGCTCCGCAGCCGCCTTCATCTCGGCACGGAATTCGGCCAGCATTTCGCCTGAGGCACCATCGAGAAATTCACACGCCTGTTTCACCTGCGCAAGATAACCGGCCCGGGTAATTTTATTCACGCAGGGCGCGGAACAATTCTTAATGATGTGCTGGAGACAATGCCGGAAATCGACCTCACCGGGAATTTCGGGACGGCAGGTGCGCAGATGAAATTTTCGCCGCAATAGACTCATCGTTTTGCGCAACGATCCCGAGTGGGGAAAAGGCCCGAAATAGCGGCTTCCATCGTCTTTCTTGATGCGTGTGAGTTGAAAACGCGGAAACGGATCGTTGAGATTCACTCTCACCAGTAGGAATTTTTTGTCGTCCCGGAAACTGACGTTGTAGCGCGGACGATATTCCTTGATGAGCTTACCCTCGAGAAGCAGCGATTCGGGTTCGCTCTTAACGGTGTGGGTTTCAAGATCCCAGATGCTCTCGATCAACGCCTGGGTCTTGCGATCTGCCTTGAGTCGTCGCGCGGGATGGAAATACTGGCTGACCCGCTTTTGCAAATCGCGCGCTTTCCCCACGTAGATAACGCGATTAAAACGATCCTTGAAAAGATAGACGCCGGGCTTATGCGGCAAATCGCGCACCTTGGGCATGACATCGGGGCGCTCGGCAATCATGCCTTAGTATGCCACAAGGCATCGCCAACGTCATCCTGCGCTTGTCGAGGAATAGGGTTTCATAAAGTGTCAGCTTCATCTCACCTGACTTAAGTTCCTCCTCGTCAATCGCTTCTTTAGCATTCGCGTTGGGAACGATCTTGTGGTAAGTATGTCCCGCTATGTCTCTTGAAATGTTGGCCCCACCTGAATCGGCAGAATCTTCCGAATCCGCAGAATCTACCGCCCTGCGCAGCTTCAAACCGCGCAACCGCCGGCGTATTCTCTGCGCCTTTCCCCGGTACAGTTACAGCTTCGGCACATTCAATCACGCCTTCCCGCTCATGGGCGACGTGAAGGGTTTCATGCCGCCGCAGGGCATCCTCGTCATCGCCGCGCTGATTCCGGAGGAATGGGAAATCAAGTTCGTCGATGAGAACATCCAGCGCGTCACACCGGAAGAATTCGCCTGGGCCGATGTTGTCTTCATTTCAGGCATGCACATCCAACGGCATCGCATTCACGATATCACCCGTCGCGCCCATGATGCGGGCAAGGTCGTCGCCCTGGGCGGTCCTTCCGTTTCTTCCGCACCCGATTATTATCCGGATGTCGATCTGCTCCATTGTGGGGAAACCGGCGATGCCACCCTGCGTCTTTTCCAGCGGCTCGATGAAACGGTCAAGCGTCCCGAGCAGCAGATCATCTACCGCACAGTCGAGCGTCTGCCGATGTCGGATTTTCCAACGCCAGCCTATCATCGGATCAACGTCCGGGATTATCTACTCGGCTCCGTCCAATTTTCCAGCGGATGCCCCTACACCTGCGAGTTCTGTGACATCCCCTCCCTCTATGGCCGCAATCCGCGCCTCAAGTCGCCGGAGCAGGTCGTGCGCGAGCTTGATGAACTCGCCGATGGCGGATGCGTTTCCGTTTATTTCGTCGATGATAATTTTATCGGCAACCCCAAGGCAGCAGAGAGTCTGCTGGACGCCCTGATTGAATGGCAAAAACGGCGCGACTGCCAAGTTCGTCTGGCCTGCGAGGCAACGCTCAACATGGCCGGACACACGCGCATTCTGGAAAAAATGCAGCAGGCCTTTTTCACCAATTGTTTTTTTGGAATCGAAACACCCGACCCCAAGGCGCTCAAGGCGATGAAGAAAGGCCAAAACATGCGCATGCCTATTCTCGAGGCGGTGCAGACGGTTAATCGCTACGGAATCGAAGCGGCCTCGGGCATCATCATGGGACTGGACACAGATACGGATGAAACTCCGCAGGCACTGATCGATTTCGCGGAAATTTCCAGCATTCCGATTATGACGGTGAATATCCTCTACGCTCTTCCCAATACCGCGCTTTATACGCGATTGGAGAAGGAAAACCGTGTCTTGCATGACGCGGAAAATCGGGACTCCAATATCGTCTTTCTACAACCCTACGAAAACGTGGTGCGCAACTGGCAGCGCGTCATCGCCAAAATTTTCAGCCCCGAGGAGCTCTATTCCCGGTATGCCTACAACGCGATTCATACCTACCCCAACCGGATCAAGCCGAAGAATCCGATGACTCAGGCCACATGGCCCAATATCAAACGCGCCTTGGGAATTTTCCGCCGCATCATCTGGCGCGTTGGCATCCGCAGCGATTACCGCCGCCACTTCTGGAAGATGGCCTGGAACGAACTCAAGCAGGGCAATGTTGAAACGATGTTCCAGGTCGCCATGGTCGCGCATCACCTCATCACCTATGCGCGTGAATGCACCCAGGGCAAGATGCAGTCTTCCAACTACTCGATTCGTCGCGTTGAGGAAGACCGCGAAAATCAGGCGTTGGCCGCAGCGTGATTTAGGAGTTCTCTCTCGTTCCCAAGTTCAACTTGGGAGTGAAGGCAAAATCTCTGTAAAGCTCGTTTTATACTAATCCGTCATCCCGAGCGGAGGTGAGCCGGAAAGTCTGTTTGAGCGCATCATTAACTCGAACCGCAGTCGAGGGATACAGTTCGAACTCGGGCTGGAACCAAAGATGGCAAAAGATTTATTTGCCCGTAAGGCTTTTCTTTTTTTCGCATGAGCAACAAGCGGGAAGCCCTTCTGGTGCTTGGAAACTTTGTGACGCCACTTGCACGTTTGGGCTTATCAAGCCATGTCCTTCGACTGCGCCTCGGGTAAGCCTCAAGCTCAACCAATCCTTTTCGCCTCGGCTTCGCTCAGGATGACAATTTTATCTCGTCCTCAAGTTCAACCTGGGAACGAGGCCCTCTTGGAAAAATCAAGGCGCGTCGACTGGCTGAGTCCAGGGATTGTTCAGCACCTTCATGGCTGCAGCGTGTTCAGCCCGAATCTCTTGATCGATTGCCGCTACTTTGGCGACCTGCGCTGATGTCATGACCCAGCCCTTGGGCAGTTCCACACGACAAGTTGTACAGACGGAGGATCGACGATCCACGACTAATGCCTGACATCTGGGGCAACGCAAGGGAACCGAAGAAAGTTCCATGCAAAAGAGTTTAGAGCACCTGCGCCAGCAACCGTCCGCTCTGGCGCTTGACGATATCGACCAGGCTTTCCTTTTGGTTCAGGCCCAGCAACTCCTCAACTTTTTGAGTGATGGTCGGCATTCCAAAGGGCTTGGGGATGAGCGCGTCAAAACCTGCGGCCTTCGCATCCTGGGTCAGCTTCTCATCGAAGAGACCGCTGATCAGGATAAATTTCGCCTCGGGAAACAAGGGTACAAGCTTTTGCTTGAGCACGATGCCGTTATCACCCGGCATATTGTAATCGATCAGAAAAACAACCCGTTCCTGGCTGGGGAGAAGAATCCGCAAGGTCGATTCAGCATCCAAAAAACAGGTGACGGCGAAACGCAACCTCAACCAATCCCGAAGCAGATTGTTAGCTTCGACATTATCTTCCACGATCACGATGTGGGCTGATTGGGTTGTTTTCAACATATATGAGTTAGCACAGCATGATTCATACCGCTACAAGATCGTTTTTGATCAAGCAGAGGTCGTGATCAGTGCGGAGATATTATCGTCGAGAATCGTAAAATCAAAAGGCTTAAGAACGAGTGCATCAAAACCGACCTGGCGCGTTGTTTCCGCCATGTCATAACTCATTTCGCCTGTAATGAGAATATACTTGGCTGCGAAGTATTTGGTCCGCAGGTACTGGAAAAGTTCAACCCCGTTTTTGCCGGGAAGTTTGTAATCGATGATAAAAACATTGGTGCTTTGAAAATTGGATTCGGCGGCAATCGCCTCCTCGGCGCTGGCGTACGCCTGCACCGTGTTTTGCTGGCTAAAATAAATATGGAGTGATTGGCAGACTTCAGGATTGTCTTCCACAATCACCACATTCTGATCTTTGATTTGACGCAACACGTTTTAAAAATATAGGACGATAGAGTTTGGGCAAGGAGAATATGATTTGCAAGATTCTAATAAGATTAACTACTTGGGATTTCGATTTTTAATTCTTTTGAATCATCCACTTACGCCTCACATGCACAAAAAAGCCGGACTGTTTCCAGCCCGGCTTTTGAAGTGTTCCTTGTTAACAATAGGAACGGGCAGGATTAGTAGTCCATTCCGCCCATACCGCCCATGCCGCCATGGCCACCACCTGGTGCTGCGGGCTTTTCCTTCTCCGGCAACTCGGTCACGACACATTCGGTCGTGAGGAGCAAGCCGCTGATGGAAGCCGCGTTTTGCAGCGCCGTGCGGGTCACCTTGGTCGGGTCGACGACGCCGGCCTTGATCAGGTCGACATATTCGCCAGTCGCAACATTGTAACCTTCGTTACCT
>Ga0206928_1041_pt1 | contig 35549 bp, 39 predicted proteins | sample Alteio_BWOrgHeat_21_FD_152941 | JGI IMG/M metagenome (GOLD analysis project Ga0206928, IMG submission 152941) | Enriched cells from forest soil in Barre Woods Harvard Forest LTER site, Petersham, Massachusetts, United States -... | ecosystem: Environmental > Terrestrial > Soil > Temperate forest >... | reverse complement strand
ATGTTGACCGGATTTTCCAACGGGTTTTGCAAGACGCTGGCGAGTTCTTCGCATTCCAGGGCAGTCATGCTTCCACCGGAAATCACCGCGCGACCGTCCGTAATGGCAACCCTTAGCACAGGCGCGCTACGCACTTCGTTATCCAGGACGATGGCTAGGTTTCTGCCGACATTGTTGCTCGTCAGCTTGGCGAATTGTTGTTTGCCTTCGCTATCGAATTCGAGATTAACCACGGAATCACCCATCTGCTCGATGCTGCGATAGGCATGAATCACATGCTTGCCCGACATTTCGATTTTTTTGCCCACCACGGCCTTGGTGGTTACATCCACCCCTTTTGCGTCTTTTTCGACATGGGGTAGAATCACGTAATCGAGGGCATATTCATAAGGCAGCTTGCCTCCATTCATCTCCGCTTTCTTGAGAATTTCCTGCTCATTGGTCGGCACAAGGTGGAATTCAAGCGCCGCTGCCTTGGAAATCTGTGCCTGCACTTGGGCGATCTGGGCACCCTGCAACCCGGGAATCTGGATTTTCAAGCGCTTCGTTCCCTCAGGCTGGATGCTGAGTTCGCGCGTGCCAAATACATCGAGACGTTTGCGAATAACCGATGAGGCCTGCTCAAGCGCCTGGGGGGTCGGCTTATCCTGGACGACTTCGAGCAAAAATTCAGTGCCGCCCCGAAGGTCGAGACCGAGCTGGATCGTCTTGTCGATCGGGTAGATGGCCAGGCCGCAGGTGAGCAAACTGGCGACGATTGCGGCCAGCCCGGCAACCCGGCGCGTCGCGGCGTTTTCCGCTGCGATATACCAGATGAAAAAGCCGATGAAGCCGAGTGAGGAGAGAAGGATGGAGAAATACATGGGGTAATTCGGTTGAGTAAAACTTGGTTAGACCTTGGTGACGGTAAGCTTGTCCGAGTCAGCGGCGACAGCCTCTGCGCGTGTGATTTTATCGATATGGCTCTTTTCCAACTCCAGCTTTGCGTTGTCGGAAATTTTCACAATGACGGTCGTATCTTTCACATTCGTGATGACACCATGGATGCCGCCGGTCGTTACGATCCTGTCACCCGTCTTGGCGGTTTTAATCGTCTGCTCCTGCTTTTTCTTGGCCTGCATCTGGGGCCGGAAAAAGGCGAAATAGACCATGGTCAAAATAAGCCCGTACATGACGAACATGTACCACCAGGGCTGCGTAGGAGTCTGGGCTGAGGGATCGGAACCAGCGGTCGCAGCGGCATTGGCAGCGTTGGTGGCTTGGGCGAAGAAAATAGCGAATGAATGGGTCATGAGACTTTTTTTAGGTTCTTGAACTTTGGTAGGTACGAATGAAATTTTCGCGAAACGTGCCGAACGTATCGCTGTCGAGCGCGCTTCGGATGTCGCGCATCAGTTCCAGGTAAAAATGCAGGTTATGCAGGCTGACCAGAACCAGTGCGAGGATTTCACCCGCTTTGAATAGATGCCGAATATAGGCACGGGTAAAGTTTTGACAAGCATAACAGCCGCAACCCGGTTCCAGGGGCGCGCCATCGAGCCGGTACTGCGCGCCACGCAGGTTCAATGTGCCTGTCCGTGTATAAACCGTGGCATGACGGGCCACGCGGGTCGGCAGGACACAATCGAAAATATCAACGCCGCGCGCAACCAGCTCCACCATCTGGTGCGGTTGTCCCAGTCCCATCGCATAACGGACTTTATTTTCCGGCAAATGTGGAATGGTCGATTCGACGGCGCGGTACATCTCGTCCTCCGGTTCGCCGACGCTCACTCCGCCGATGGCGTAACCGTCGAAATCCATCCCCACGAGCGCGTTGGCGCATTCCTCACGCAAATGAGGATACCCGCCCCCCTGCACAATCCCGAACAAGGCTTGCTCCTTTGTGGGACGTTCCTCGTCCGAAGCAATCAAATGGCGATGATGATCGAGGGATGAACGCGCCCAGGTGATTGTCCGTTTTACGGCGGAAGCGACCTTGGCTTCATCACAAGGCCAGGGCGGACATTCATCGAAAGCCATGATGATGTCGGAACCGAGGGCGTGTTGAACGGCCACCGATTCTTTCGGGCCCAGGAAAAATTTACTGCCATCGAGATGGGAACGAAACTCGACCCCCTCCTCCGTGATCTCCCTCAGCTTGGCCAGGCTGAAGACCTGAAAACCGCCGCTATCGGTCAGGATCGGCTTGTGCCAGTTCATAAACTTATGCAGCCCGCCAAATTTACGAAAAACCTCCATCCCTGGGCGAAGGAAGAGATGGTACGTGTTACCGAGAATGATCTCGGTACCCATGACATCGAGATCGCGCGGTGCCACGGCCTTGACCGTCGCCTGCGTTCCGACCGGCATGTACTGGGGAGTTTCGATCACGCCGTGACTCGTCGTCAGGTGTCCCCGCCGTGCCCGGCTACCCGGATCAGTTTTGTGAAGCTGGAACATTCGTGGAGACAGCCGGGGGAGCCATGGAGGAATCGGTGTTGGTCGTATCTGCGGGAGTAACCGGCAAGGCGCGCGGCGGCTCATGGGCTGGAGTTTCCGGTGAAGGCACAACCACATTCGTCGGAGGAACGGCTGCGGAAGTTGGCTCCATCTGGGCTGGTGCAATAATCGCCTTAATCGGCTCTTCCTTTCCTATCGCGGAAAGGGACGGATGGAGGGCAATGGCGATGAGAAGTCCGCCGCCCAGAAGCACCCGGTAAATCGCAAAACCATTGAAGGTGTGCGATTGAACGAACCGCAACAGCCATTTTACCACAAAAAATGCCACCACGGCGGAAATGACAAATCCCAAGGCAATATCGATGAGAAGCTGATGACTTCCAGAGGTCAGTTCTTTCCGATATTTGACCATTTCCAGCCCGCTGGCGGCGAACATGGTCGGGATGCCAACGAGGAATGAAAACTCGGTTGCTGCGGGACGCTTCATGCCCATGGCCAGTCCGGTCATAATCGTCGCGCCCGAGCGGGAGGTTCCGGGGAAAATGCCCGCGACAATCTGCGCCAAGCCGATGAGAATCGCCTCCGGCCACGAAACGTCCTCGTGCTGGTAAAGATTTTTAGCGAACAATTCGATGGTAAAAATGACCAATCCACCGATCAACGTTGCCCAGGCCACCGGGGCCAGCGTTTCCGGCAGTTTCAGATGCAGGGTATGCGTCAAGACATAGCCAATGATGCCTGTGATGACAAAAGCCCCGGCCAGCTTGAACAGATAATCGCGCGCTTCGGGCCTATCGAGATTGGAAATCAAATCCATGATTTGATGCCAGTAGATAAAGAGCACCGCCAGGATCGCCCCGGCCTGGATCACGACGTTGAAGACGTCAGGTTCATTCGTACCCAGTAGGTGCTCTGCTATAAGTAGGTGTCCCGTCGAGGAAATCGGAAGGAATTCCGTCACGCCCTCGACAATGCCGAGAAGGACAATTTGGAAATAATGCGTAAGGAGGTCCACCGTGTCGAATTAGCACACTGCGCCCGAATGCAAATCAGAATCGACGCCTTGATACTGTCATCTTTATCTACTTTCAGTTGAATCATGGCGCGTAAGGTGACAATTTGAAGTCATGCCGCGCCGTCGTCCTGATCTCGAAAAAAGCGAAGCTCGCCATCTTGCGCCCTGTGCGCAAAGCAGCGCCCTCTCGCGCGGTCGCGAACATAACGAGGATCAACACAAGCTCCGCATGGCATTTCAGCGTGACCGTGATCGCATCGTCCATAGCCGTTCTTTTCGCCGCCTCGAATACAAGACCCAGGTGTTTCTCAATGGCACCGGCGATCATTATCGAACCCGGATGACCCACACCATTGAGGTCTCCTGCATCGCCCGCACCATCGCCAGGGCGCTGGGACTCAACGAGGATCTGACCGAGGCGATTGCCCTCGCCCATGATCTCGGCCACCCTCCCTTTGGACATCTCGGTGAAGCAACGCTCCATCAGTTAATGGCCAAGCACGGCGGTTTTCGTCATAACGCCCAAAGCCTGCGCGTGGTCGAGGAGTTGGAGATGAAGTATCCCGAATTCAACGGCCTGAATCTCACCTGGGAAGTCCGCGAAGGACTCCACAAGCCCTACATCCCGAATCAGCTTGGCAAGGGTTTTCTGCACCCTTCCCTTGAAGCGCAGACCGTCGATCTCGCCGACGAAATCGCTTACATCTGCCATGATCTCGACGACGGTCTGGACTCCGGGCTTCTCCATGAACCGGAACTACATGATCTCGAATTATGGCGCACCACGCAGGAGGAGGCGCTTGCCCCCTACCCGCACCTGGAACCGGAGCGGGGCCGGAATTACGTTTTGCGGACGCTACTTGGTCGCCTGGTCGAGGATGTCATCATCCATTCCAGCCAGGAAATCAAAAAACAGGCGCCGCCCAGCAGCGATGACGTCCGCCGATTGCCCGGCCTCATCATTACTTTCTCGCCTGAAATGGCCGTGCTCGCGCGCGATCTCCTGAAATTCCTTTATAGCCGTCTTTACCATCACCCTGCGCTTGGCCCCATCAACCGCCGCTCGGTCGATTATCTGACCCAGCTTTTTGATTTATTTATTTCCCATCCCCACCTGCTCAGTCCTCAATTTGAAGTGCGGGTCAAAAAGGATGGCGTCCATCGCGCCACCTGCGATTATCTCGCCTGCCTTACGGATCGGCAGATTTACGTCCAGCACCAGAAATTCATCGGCGGAACTCCCTCGACGGAAATCTCCCCGCTCGAACAATCGGCTCTATTTTAATTTTTAAATATGTCATCCTGAGCTTGTCGAAGGACCTCTAATTATTTCGCTCACTCGCCACCACTTGAACAAAATAGCTGGAGATCTTTCGACAAGCTCAGCATGACAAAGTTTTCTGGAAAAAATTCATGATCAACTCCGCCTACACCCCTCCCCTGGACCTGGTGCGTCGTCCCCGTCGCAACCGCCAGAACGCCGCCATCCGCGCTCTTGTCCGCGAAACGCGCCTTCACACCGACGACCTTATCCAGCCGCTTTTCGTGAAGGACGGCAAAGGAGGCCCGGAATCCATCGACAGCATGCCCGGGATCGAGCGGCTAAACGTCAAGGATTTGATCAAGGAAACCGTGCAACTCGCCAGGCTCGGCATACGCGCAGTCGCTCTCTTCCCGCAGATCGATCCCGCCTTGAAAGATGCGCGCGGCAAATATGCCGTAGCTGATAAAAACTGGTTTTTTGGCGCGATCCGCCAGCTCAAAAAAGAGGTGCCCGATATCCTTGTCATTGCCGATGTCGCCCTCGATCCCTACACGACTCACGGCCACGACGGTGTGCTCGATCCCGCCACGGGCCAAGTCGCTAATGACGAAACCGTCCACATCCTCACCCACTATGCCACGCGCCTCGCCGCAGCAGGTGCCGACATGGTCGCGCCCTCCGACATGATGGACGGCCGCATCGGGGCGATCCGGGATGAACTCGACCATGAAGGCTTTACCCAGACCTCCATCCTCGCCTATGCGGCCAAGTTTGCGTCGGCTTATTACGGCCCCTTTCGCGATGCCGTCGGAAGCGCCACCACCGCAGGGGCGCCCACGCTCGATAAACGCAGCTATCAACTCGACCCCGCCAATCTCCGCGAAGCCCTCCTCGAAGCACGACTCGATGAAGACCAGGGCGCCGATATCCTCATGGTCAAGCCGGCCGGGCTTTACCTCGATGTCATATCCGCCGTGCGAATGGCCACCACATTGCCTATCGCCGCTTATCAAGTCTCAGGCGAATACGCGCAGATCCACGCCGCGGCTCGCGCCGGCTGGCTCGACCTCGAAAAGGCGCGCCATGAATCGCTCCTCGCCATCAAACGCGCCGGGGCCGACATCATCCTCACCTACTTCGCCCGCGACATGGCCAGGAGCCTCCGGTAGGGACGCGAGCCTCACCTACGAGCTTGCTGAAAAATCTTTTATAAAAAACCTGTCATCCTGAGCAAGCCGCGCTTGTCGCGGCGCTGTCGAAGAACCTCTAACAATTTTAAGCATAACTTCACGCAAAAAATTATGCGCCACCGACTGCCCATTCTGTCTTACGCATTCCTGCTCATGGCGACGACGATAAGCAACGCCCCGGCCAGAACCTACACGACTACCTTTCCGCTGATCGAAAATCCTATTTCCGAAAAGAACAACTGGATCAACGGCAAAACCGCAGGCCTCGATTGGGCCAACATCCGAACGACCAAGGGGTTTGCTTTTGGAACAGAGTCGGGCGGCGGCGGCTACGATGACTCCACCGCGCTTGTAGCTGGCAACTGGGGACCGGATCAAATCGCTGAAGCCACCGTCCACACCCTCAACCAGAACGACAACCTCTATGAAGAGGTCGAGCTACGCCTGCGCAGTTCCCTCTCCGCCCACAGTGCCACGGGATACGAAATCAACTTCCGCTGCTCGAAGACGGGCGGCACCTATGTGCAGATCGTGCGATGGAACGGACCGTTGGGAAAATTCTCGTACATCACCACGACCAAAGGCCCGGGGCTTTCCGATGGCGATGTCGTGAAGGCAATCATCATCGGAAAAGTCATCACCGCCTACATCAACGGCGTCCAGGTCTTGCAAGGCACCGACAGCACCTACTCCAACGGCAGCCCCGGCGTCGGGTTTTTTCTCCAAAGCGGCACCGGAATGAATGGCGATTATGGATTTACCCGTTTTACTGCTACCGATGAGCCGAAGAAAAGGGATCCTCGCTCTTAATTGGAAAGGTACCATTCATGCCTGTCCCTTTTTCTTGTCGCCTTTTCTTGATCGGGAGCAACGCAAATCAACTCCTGCGGTGTCAAATCTGAGACAGCCAACACATTTTCGCCGCCAAGATAATTTGGCCATCTGCCGAGGTACTGGAGAAATTGATCTGTGAAAAACCAACATCCCAGATCGCCAAGGATCGTGGAGTCTCGGATAAAGCCATTGAGAAGCACTGCAAAAAGCTGGCGTTGAAAAAGCCTCCACGTGCTACTGGGCGAAAATTCAAGCGGGAAAAAGCGAGCGCCCGTAATTCAAATTTTCCGACTTGTCGTTACGGACTCCTATCATCGACCAGGCGATAAGTTGTGCTACGTCCGCCAGCTTCATCCTGAATAAGAATACCGCGTTCGATCAAAATCTTGATGTCCCGGAGTGCCGTATCTTCAGAGCAGTTGGCGAGCTTGGCATATTTTGACGTAGAAAGTTTGCCTTCAAAACCATCAAGTAATCGGTTGATGATCTTGCGCTGCCTCTCATTTACTGGTTCTGCGTTGATCCGTTCCCAGATTTTCGATTTCCGTAAAATGCCGCCGAGTTCCGTCTCCGCTCCCGCAACAGCCCGCCCGAGACAGTTCAGAAACCATTCCAGCCACGAAGTAATATCAGCCCCTCCCCGTTGGCTCTGCTCCAGGTGTAAATAATACTGCTTCCTCTCGGCTTCAATCTGCGCCGACATGCTGTAAAATCGCTCGGCAGTTCCTTCAGCCCGCGCTAAGGCCATGTCGGCGATGGCCCGTCCAATGCGCCCATTGCCGTCTTCAAATGGATGGATCGTAACAAACCAGAAATGGACAATTCCGGCCTTCAGCACAGGATCAATTCCTTTGGCGGCACTGAACCAATCAAGAAACACCGCCATCTCATGCTCAAGCCTATCCGCAGATGGCGCTTCAAAGTGAACTCGTTCCCGACCAATTGGCCCGGATACAACCTGCATCGGTCCTGCTTCCGCAGGACGCCAAGCTCCTACCGTGATTCGCCGCATCCCGGTGCGCCCGGTTGGAAATAGTGAGGCGTGCCAGCCAAACAACCGCTCCGCCGTTAGCGGCTGCGCATATTTTTGCGTGGCATCGAGCATCATCTCCACAATGCCTTCAATGTCGCGGCTTGCGGGTGAGGCACCTCCAACATCAAGGCCGAGCCGACGTGCGATCGAAGACCGCACAGCCTCCGCATCAAGATGTTCGCCCTCAATCGCACTAGATTTAATTACGTCCGAGGTCAATGTCGTCAGGTTGGCCTCCGAGCGAAGCTGAAAGCCAAGCCCCTCCATTCGGCCCAGTAAACGCCCCTGCCGGTGCCGGACATCTGCCAGCAAAGGCGATAGCTTGGCCTCGTTCCATTTGAACTGAGGCCATTGAGGAATTTTATGAATAAATGGCATAATCTCCGCTTATATTGCGGCGATTGTTGCCTCTATTCACCGCACAAGCAAGGTTATTTACCGCATGGTAAGCGGGGAATAAACGGCCCATTTACCGAATACCAAGAAATTAAATTGAACTGCGTGGGTAAGAAGTGGCTCGTGGTTGATCTGACTTACTGACAAGGTGAGGCAATCAAAATCGCCAAGATGAACCATCCCTCCAGACTGCTTTATAATCAAACGTGGGAGGACCCACGAACTGATCTTCACGCATTGCAGCTCAATGCGAATTCCCGAAGCAGTTCTTGCACCGCCTGGGGCGGCGCTGTCGGGAATCAGGCTTCGCGGTTTGGTAGGGTCGCTGGCGCGACACGACCGAACTTTGTTCAAATCCAAAATAGTTTTGTCGCTTCGCGACAGAGGCCGCGGGGCGGACGGGGAGGGATTCGCTCCAAAACGTCCGCTTAACTGCAATGATTTATACCGATTTTACCTCTGAAAATCAAACTAAATTGCGTGTACCGAGTGACTAATTTGCGACTATATTCACCTACTTTTCTCTGGCGATTTCTCTGACAGTTCTCTGACAGTTGCGGTCTTCCCGAATAAATGACGTGCATGGTGTTAGCCTCTGTTATCCGTCGGATTTTGCCCTTCGGTTTTTGGTTGCGGCGGCAACGGAATAATATTCGGAGCTTTTCGGCTCCCTCTCTTACCGTTTCTTTCAGCCCAGTATTTCTTAAGCGCACGGGTCGCTTCATTTAGCCATTTCTCGTCATCCCCAAGTCTAAGCAGCATTCGGGTAGAAAAGTATTTGTGCTCATTGCCTTGGGGGTTTCCCAATGGTTTGAGTTGGCCGATTTCGACGAGCGCCTTAATTGCCAGCACTTCAAAATTGAGGAGGACGGCGGCTCCCTCGTAGTCAACGCGAGCAGGCAGGCGTTCTAAATTCAGGAGAGTAAGCGGATTATTATCATACATGGTGGAGGCATCGGTTGAGTGTTGAGTGGCATGTTGGGAGCCTCCAGTAGATCACTTTCTGGCCTGAAAATTCCATGACTACTTCAGGCTACTTAGTAGTGCTGATGGAGCCTTAGTCACAGAATCATCACATCGAAGGCTGTTCTTTCCTTGCCATCCCCCTCGCAACGCCTTACTTGTATTTGCGAGTTTGATGTTTTACCCGAGGGGCATCGTGTAAACCGAGTGTTTGCGTTGATTAAGCCCTAAATGGAGGTTACACCCGTGCCTGAATCTTATCTTAAAGGATTGGAAGAAATCGCGGGAATTGATCCTGAAAACGGACCGCTATTCGTCGAGGAATTGAAGAAAGTATCTCCCGACTTTGCGGAGTATTTCGTGGGCTTTGCGCATGGGAAGATCCACGCACGGACGATTCTCGAACCGAAAGTCAAGGAACTGATCGCCATTGCCATCCTGATTGGACTAGGTGACGGCAAATCTCATTTGCGGCTTCACATTCTGGCAGCCTGCCGTGCCGGTTGCACACAGAAAGAGATTATTGAAGTCATTATTCAAAGCATCGTCTTTGTCGGCTTCACAAGAGCCCTGGCGGCTCTCCACCAGGTTAAAGAGGTATGCGCGGAATATGGAGACTGCCAACCGGACAGATCGACGAAACGGTAATGGTCATCGTCGCAACGGAGCGACAAACGACCAAAGCCACGAAAAACCCGGAGAAAAGAACAACAGCGGGGGCGGGAGCGTAGCGGACGCAGGGGTTCAGAGCTGAGCTGCCTCCCCCCGCCCCAAGAGCGGGGGTCAACCCAAAGCGGCGCCAGCGAGCACCCCCCCTAATGAAATGGGGGTGCGAGCCAGCCGCCACGCATGAAACGGGGCGAGCCGGGGGCGTGCCAGCTTCGCTGGCGCGGCCCTGGCTGCGGGGTGCAGTCATCGAAGAGGACAGAGCGGCATTGCTTGCGGGAAAGTGTCCAAAGAGGCAAAGGGAAAAATTTACCCAAAAAAGGAAAATCAGGGCCAAGGCAGCAACAACCAACGCAACCTCAAAACCTGTCTTACGGATAGTAAGGCCGGGAAATCCAAGCTAGAATAGGCGCACGATTGACCGGATCAAGGGATGAAACCGCATCCACCAGATCGAAAGTCCAACCCTGATCGCGGGCATAACCAGGATTCCAAACGGTCAGAATGAAATGAGCGGCCTGACGTTCGCTACTCGACCAACCCCCAATCATGTCATGGAAATCCTGGGCATCAAAGTTCGCAGGATGCCACCACTTAAGTTTATGCTCCAGACAGGGAAAGGAGCGGGCCAAGGCAAGAATGTATTCAGTAGGAGAAGGAGATTTCATTTTTTGGGTAATGGGGCTAGGCGGTGGGAAAGTGTCTTTTTGCTCGGTGCGGCCTGCCCTGGCTTGAGCCGCTTCTGCGGCCATCGGGCTTTGGCGTTCTCGGTGGGCCGCTGAAGATTGCGGTCTTTCCAGTATTTCACGATGGCGTCAGATGCCTTGGCCTGCCATGCCCGGTCCTGCTTCAGCTCATCGAGTTCAACCAAGGAAAAGTATTTGCAACCGTTCTCGGATGGACGACCGAGAGGCTTAAGCAGCCCTGCCGCCATCAACATCGGAAGCTCGTGGGGCAGAAAACCAAGGAACCAGGCGGCTTCTTCGGACGTGAACCGCCCCGGTTTGGAGTGAAGATTGAGGAAGTCTTTGCGTTCGGGATTCATGGACAGAAATGGCTTGGGAAACCACCTCCACGCATACTCTATTTGGGCCTGAAAGTTCCATGACTACTAAAGACTACTTAGTAGTTGTAACAAAACGCCTTATCTTGTGTTAATAACAGCATATGTTGCCGCTGATACCTAAATCGGTTAAAATGGAACCCGAGATAAGTGCACGCCTCAAAACTACGGCCAGCTTGATCGGGTACTCTGAAAATCAGTTCATTGTCGAGTCGGTGAAAGCCATGCTCGACGTAGCTGAAGATGAAAAGAACGCCGTTCCGAGAGTTGTGGTGCTTATTCGTTCAGCCCGTAACCATCAAATGGCTCCGTCGCGCTTCGGGGAGGCATCCGTATCGCCCCGAAAGAATGGCGTAAATCATTGGTGGGGAGCTTAATGCCGAGCCATTTCTCCTCGCATTCCCGATGTTGCAGCGGGTAGGTAGATCGGTGGATTTTACTCGTCCGTCTGAACAAATAGTTCATTCCATGAACATTGAAGCGCCTTTTTCAAGCGCACCACAATCGTTACCGTAGGGCTTTTGCTTCCGGCTTCAATTTCCTGGACATATCGACGGCTTAAATCCGCTTTTTCGGCCAAGTTCTCCTGCGTTAATCTGGCGGCGGTGCGAAGGCGGCAGACATTCTGCCCGAAAACAACTTGAGGTGAACGCTTCACCTCGTAGATAATGCCGAGCGCCGCTCGCGATGAACGCGAGCTTTAGCTCGCTTTCTAATTGAGAATTCTCCGATGAAAACTACACTAGTAACGCTTATTTTTTTGGCTATAGACGTAACACAGCCTTTGATCGGCCTTCAAAATAAGAAGTTAATTTGTAAATTAAAGTCCTCTTACATTTATGACTAAAGACCTCTCCAAAATCGAGTTCCCGGACGAAATAAAAACCAGAATCCACGAAGTCGCGATAAAAATCGGCTGTAGCGATGAGGAAGTTGTCGCTCACCTGATGCGCTCCTTCTTCGAGCTGGTCGATGATTCAGAAATAACGGACGTACCGTGTTTTGTCCAAAAGGTACGAAAGGCGCTTGAGGAGGCTTCCAGCAAAAGACGGAACTAAATCGCTCAAAGATTTCCGTGGTGGCGGAATTGGACATCATGCCTGGCGCATCGGCATGGAATTAGCGAACGGCTAAGTTGAAATGCCTCTTCCAATGCGAGTACCAGGAGGCGGGGAAATCACGGTTACTTTTGCTTTCAGCGCCTCCTCGACATAAGCGACATTGGAATAAAGCGGCTTCACGCTTTTGATACTTTCCATGATTCTGTCGTGGAGTCCCGGAGTTTCGGAGATCCATTCCTTGACCAAAGGCTTAAGTCGGGTGGAGAGGTCCCGGATTTCATCATGCTGAATCATCTTGCGGCACATGATTGTTTTAACAGCGTGTTCGGGATATTCTTTGACCATGCGCCGGTAGTGCTCGGTTTCCTGGGGATGCTCGCCCATGTACCGGGCAAGATTCGCCTCAACCACAGGATGCAGTTGAAAAGTGGGACGCGGTTCCATGACTGATACCCGGATTAGAAAGTTCAAACGCTCGCGTTAGCCGGAGCTTCGGAATGTGAGCCCATATCCATCCGCTCTTTCATCCTTAACGCTTCCTCGATATAGGCCACGCTGGGGAAAAGAATCTTCTTTTTGACCGTGGCCTCAATGCACTCATGCAGGCCGGGGGTTTGTGCCGCCCACTGTTTGATTAGAGGCTTGAGGATGTCGGCTAATTGTTCCAATTCCTCCATCCGGCCCATTCTCCGGCACATGATTTCCTGAAGAGCACGCTCCGGGTTCTGCTTCATCATGTGCCAGTAGTATCGGGTCTGGAGGGGATTGGCCTTCATAAAGCGGAGCACGGCGGCCTCAATCTCCGGGTCAACCGGATTGGCAGGGGTTTCGTCCATGTTGAACCACGATGGCCCTGGCGGGAGGCTCCTGGAAGGAACCTCCCGCCGATTGCTCAGATAGGAATGCTGACACCAACCTTAGTACTGGGCGGCGGGGCAAATTCGATATTCGCCTTGGCTCTGCCGATGCCCTTGATGAAGGCCGCCGCACGCATGATTGGGTTTGTCGTCTTGATCTTTTCGGCAACCTTCTGGGCCACTTCGGGATTCTGATTCGCCCACTCCCTGACTTGCGGTGCTTGCAAGGCGTTCCTTTCGGCAATGGCATCGTGCTTGAACATGGTGCGAAGCATGAAACTGCGGATTGCCCTGTCGGGATGTTCTTTCACAAGCTTTGAGTAGTGCTCGGTGATTTCAGGATTGTCGCCCATGAATTTAGTCAAACGTGCGTCAATCTGCGCGTTGAAGGAAAATCCTTCGGTCGTAATGCCTCGTTCAATCGATACGCCCGGCGAGGCAACGGCGGGCTGATTTTTCTCTTGGATTTTAGCCATAGTATATTAGGTGGTTGGTTTGCCGGTCGCTTTCTCAGGATCGGCTATGTTTTTATTTGGTTTGGGGTTTAAGCGGGAACATCTTCAAATTCCGCCGCGAAGACGTACACATCGGGTTCGTCGGGAACCGGCGCGCCGACCAAGTTCCGTAATGCCATGTCAAACTGACCGGCGATTTCATCGGCGGTGTAAGACGCCAGAATGAACCGCATCAGCGTTTGAGCATTGGGAGCCTGGCCGATCTCGGCCAGATGATCCGACAGTTTTTGCGATGCTTCGTAATAGGTCTTCGCCACGTCGTCGGGCAATGGAACCGTGATATGTGTCATTTCTTTCCTTTCGTTTGGATTGGGTTGGGGTTGTTGGGGGTGAACCATGAAAATGGCCACCACCAAGATTTCTGGTCGGTGAGTTTCGGTACAGGGGGTGGAACGGGATGGCTTTGCGCGGCCAAATCCTGTTGCAGCTTGGTTAGCTGCTCCTGAAGGTCGGCCACCTGTTTTTTCAAAGCTTCATTGGAGGCGGCGACTTCATGGGCCTTTTTAACTTCATCCTGCAACTTTTTAAGTTCCTCACCTAGTTGCTGGTTCTGCTCGAAGGTCGCTTGCAAAAGCTGGTTTTGCTGTTGGATTTTTTGTTCCAGTTCGCCGGTCATGGCCGCCGTTTGCTTGGCCGGATCATTGACGGCCACGGTGGGGCCGAGTGGAACCGCTGTGGAAACGGTCGGGTTGAAATTCCACGTCGGCGGCTGCTCGGCGCGATAAACGGTATGCGCCTCGTGCATGACGGATGGATCATTCACGTCTTCATAACGCCCCGCGGGATATGCTTTCAACACCTCGGGATTACGCACGTCATCGGCATTGGGCAGACTGAGGGCCGTACCCGGCACGGTGGCTGGTAGATCGGATGCCGGTGTATCGGCCAGAGGCTTTCCCGTACTGCATCCGACAAAAAATAAGGGGATAAGAAGGTAGATAAGTTTCATGGTTGATTAGGTGTGGGTTTGTTTACTGATTTCTCCTGGCTAAGAGTCGATTCACCTTTCCTCGCTTTTTCGAGGTCAATGGTCTGCATGACGTAGAGGTAAAACTGCTTGCCGGCCGGTACGCGGACGTAGAAACCATCTCGCTTGATGGAATCGAGGATTTGTTGGGCGTATTGATTGAGCACGGCGCTCGCGCCCTGCAGGGCGGCATTCTTCGGAGTGGATAGAGGGGTTTGCTGAGTCTGCCCCGTGAGGGCGTTGGAACTCGTCGTGGTGTCCTGCAATCCCGTGGTGGCCGCACTCAGAAACGTGGCCGCAAAGAGTTTGATTTCAGCCCAATTGTCAGTCTTGAGAATGTCCCCGCGCAAACCGGCTGAACCGTCCGTCAGCGCCCATGTGCCGTAGCGGTAGTCGCGTTCCATATCGAGGGCAACGCCATGCAGCGGAAGCTCCGCACCATTCAGCCTATCGGTGGTGCGCCACACGATGTACCAGTTGTCTTCGCTGGCGATTCGTTCGCGGGAGCGATCCACCTGGGCCTTGCCGTGAACCTCGGCGCCAGCCGGGATAATCAGTTTTCCATCGTGGTAAACATCCTCGGAAACAAAACCAATGATGGGGGTCTCTATCTTGGCCGAATCAATCGTGATGATCGTTTCGCAGGGAATGAGCCGCCCATAAGGTGCATATTCCTCTGATACGTCGATCTCGCCGGAGTCGGCATTATAAAGAGAGATGGGAAGGACGGGTGGAGCTTTAGCAGGGGTAGAGTTTGAATCGCTGTTATTTGGTTCGCGCAATGACAGAAGACCGGGGATGACGAAACGGGAACCGTTGCGGTCAACGGAAGTCGGCTGATTCTTGTCCCCGGTGGCCTCCGACTTGGGTTCAGCCTCCGGCTTCGTGGCCGTCGCTTTCGATGGAGGCGCAAATCCGTAATAAACGGTGCAGCCGATGCCGATAAGTCCGAGAAAGAGGGTGATCTTGCCCGTTTTGCTTTTGAAGAAGTCTAAAAACTTCCGTGGGTCCATGAACACAAGTGTCCAAGAATCCGCGAAACAACCTTACTGAGTAGTGGGTGTGTTTGTCCGAGTTTACGCAAGTAATGGCGATTCAGAACCAGCGTGCGGAAAATTACCTTCGGTACGCTTGGTTTCCAGAAGGCAACTTGCGTCGGCATACAATGACGTTTTCTTCTTTCGACCAATGTTCCGGGTTTTGATAAATGGTAGTATAAGGGTCAGAGATTATTTCCATTCGTGTTAGGTCAAATCGGCCGCCCCCCAAGGCAGGAAGCAAGTATAAGAAGTAGGTCTCGCGAAGAATGGATGCGACTTCCAATTCTGCTGATGACCAGAAAAATTGAAACGAGTCGGCAGGAACAGCTTTGACTTCGATGAAGCGAGGCGCTCGAATGTCACCGTTAATGCTAAGGCTTTTGATGTCGTAGCAGGCACCTGGATTCTTCGCTGAAACATGGTTTACGAACGAGGCAAATTCCATTCTTACCCGCTTTTTTTCATACTCGAATATGATCGCTTCTGCTGCCGAGCCGAGCACGTCCCTCCGTTTGGCGGTCTCTTGCAGTTGCTTTTTTGAAGTAGCTCCACGGCTGTTCTTTGCCCAAAAATAAAGGTGAGCGGAGTGCTCGTGCAAAAGATAACTGTCGTCTGCTGGCTGGTAAGAAACCATGCCAAACTGCATGAGCAAATTACGCAAGTTGCCATGCTGCAGACGACTCTGGGCCGATGGCCTGCAAATGACCTGTCTCCCGTTGGTGTGGAACTGCGCTAAATAGCCCGCTAAAAGCTTTTGATACGGCCCATCCGATTCGACAATCGCATCTATTATCGATCCTTCACCAAGGAAGCTCTGTGTTGGTTGTGCGTGAAAGCTGTCGGCTCCTGCGGTGAGTTCAAGTTGATCCTGATTTACGTTTACCCAGCCTATCTCTTGGAGAAATTGCAGTGTTTCTGCGAAATGTAAGGCCCGTTCCCGGTACAGACTTTCTACGAATTGGGTTTGCCTCAGTTTGGTAGTACGGAGAATGTCCAAGAGCGCAGCTATGTGGTCGGCTCGAAGGCGAGCGAGCACGTTGTCGGGTTTACTTCTTGAAGAGACGGTCATACGCTTCTAACTCGTCGTCGCCAGCGAACATATCCAAGGAGTAAATCGGGTAATCCCGATCAACAACTGCGCTCATGTTTTGGGCCTTTTTTCTGAGATTACCAAGGATATCCGCATCTATTGTGTCGGTATATTGGAGGAAATGGTAGTGGGCAATTTTATTTTCAGAACCGCCTACGCGATGAATCCGGTCTAAGGATTGAAGGTATTGGGCACAGTTATAAGAGAGATCGTAGTAGATCGCGTGGGAACAGGTTTTGTGAAGCGAGATCGATTCCGAGCACGCTGCTGGATTTGCGACCAGGACGTCCACCCCGCTACCTAACTTGATGAATTGAGTTATTATTTTTTCGCGGGTAAGCTCATCCTGCACGGAAGATGCTTCGGTAGGCGTCTCTCCGTAAATCAGACGAACTCCGTGACCAGCCTCATCTAAACTCGTGCGGATCAACTTTAACGTCTGTACGAAGTTAGACCAGATCAGCACCTTTTCGCCTCGTTTCCGTAATTTACCAACCAATTTGACTAAGGTCTTCAGCTTCGCTGGGATTTCCAGATCATCATAATGCGTGATGATGTCGGCCAACGGGAGATTGCCCTCCAGCAGGTTTTCGTTGTACTCATCGACAGCGCTCCCAAGTAATTTCGCGTAGGATACACCCTGACGGAGTCGCATCATTCGCCCCCGTTTGAGGCGCATCAATAGTTCAACATCGCGGAAATATTCATCATCGACGACGCCACTCAGACGGTCGATTGTTGCGTCATAGATTTGCCTTTCAAACTTACCCATTTTCACTTGAATGGGCTCATTGAACTCTTGTGGGGCGAGCCCTAAATCCTGTTTCCGTACACGATAAAACAGAGGGCCTACGGTTTTTTGAAGCGTAGCCACTGCTGCCGAATCATTCTTTTTTTGAACGTAGGACTCAATCTTGATTCGTTCACTCTGGCTCAATGGAGGACAGTCAGGCCACAAGGCGTCAAACAAATTAAACGAGTCTGAGTAGGTCCGTGGGAAAGGCGTACCTGTAAGTATGCAGCGACGAACGGCGAAGGGTGTCACGTTCAATACAGCGTTCGCCCACGCCCCGTCGAGCTGCTTGATGTAATGGGCTTCATCAATGATCAAGAAAAACCGCAGGCCTCGCTCTTTGAAGAGCCGTCGTACTCTCTCCCAATCACGCTGTATCGTTTGAAATGAAGTAAGGTAGAGATCGCAGAAGTTATCCTTGCCGGGAGAATATTTACTTCGACGTTCTTCGATGTCACCGCCTGCTAGTACCGCGACCGAGGGCTTAATCCCAAGCACTTCGCGAAATTCCACTTGCCACGGACTGAAGCATGCGGGCGGACCTACTACGAAAAGAGAGTCCACGAGGCCCAAGTGCTTCAGCCAGGCGAAAACAGTGAGTACCACCGTAGTCTTACCGCTACCTGGAACTGAGAAGTTTGCCCCGTTGACTACCGCCAGTAGGTGCAAGGCAGCTTTGATTTGGTGTTCCTTTAGCTTGCGGGGAATCTTGTTTCCCAGGAAGTCGATGAAATCTTCAGGCCGATGGGTCGCTACGTCCCCGTCTTTGATGGCTTCTCCCTGGCGTAATGCTAGGAGAAGGTCGGCCCTTATCGCTGCCAATGCCTCGCGACTAGAAGCGACTTCGGACGACAGGGCGTAGGGAATTTTACCACGCGTTAGATGGGAGATTAGTTTTTCAAGCGGGACGTGAATTTCGCTAGCCGAAAGCACGAACGACTTTGATTCGGGAATGTGTTTGAACCCCCAGAAATTTAACTGACTCTGGTGCTTCCCGACAATGGCACCATTCTTGTCGATAACGGCAAGTTGATTTCCATTTAACTTAATGTCGACCATTATTTTTTCCGCGCCAGCGACTCAAAACTTTTCTTGGCATCATAAATCTCGCTTTCGATTTCTTTAGCTCGTTTTTGAATGTCGGAGGCTAATTGGCGAGCCCTTGCATAATCCGCGACCCCCATACTGTCGACACTCATCTTATCGTGGTTCAGTTTTTGAAGAGCAGCTTCCAAAAGCGTGAGCGGTGTTTCCTTTTGTAAATCACGCTCCTGACTCTCGATAGCCTTCTTTAGATGATTGATGATTGATTGTTTATTCTTGTCGGCCCATTTCTCATCCTCCGCTTCAATAGAAAGCGGCTGACCATCTTTATCCAGCCGATCTTTCGGGGACAATATCGGCTCCACCTCGTCGCTGATCTTCATCAATTCCTTACGACTGACCTTATTAGCGGACAGCCTTCGTAATTCTCGCATTACTTGGTGAAGCTTACGGAGACCTGCGGCGGGAAGATCGCGAAAGCGTATGATCTTAAAAACAGCATCCTCCAACTCGCCGATCTCTTCTTCCTCAATCCCATTCTCCAGCATCCATTTTGGATTTTGAAATTTGGTATAATAGGTTTCGCTGTAATCTTTGAACGCCTGCCAACGGCCTTCACGATCACCGCGCCCTGACGAGACGGTGCCGTATAAGCCTGCCCTACCAAAAGTAGCAAGGTATCGATCAATGCAGTCCAATGGCTGTAAGAACTCTTGGTTAACTTTATCAATAGCTTGGTTGAGTTCTTTTTCAGGTGCCCGGACATAACGTGGATCGTCAAGAAGTTGCATCTTGAGGCTATATCCCATTTCGATTTTGCGCTTAATGGTAAGTGCCTGATCAAAACCGTAGTACTCGGCTTTCCCATCCCTCTGCAACTGATACCTGTTTTCCAACTGCTCGATTTCCAAGAGCGTCGGAGGTCCTCCCGCCTCTCCAATACCCGGCAAGATTACCACCTTCATCGTCTGGAATTCAGGCTTACCTGGAAAATCCTTCTTAAGGGTCTCCAAGGCCATTTTGCGGCGATTTCCATTGATCAGGAATCCATCACAAGTGATCACTGCCGGTTCGGATTGGCCGGTATGCTCGATGGACTTCATCAGCTCTTCGGTCTTTTCAGGATCTTTTGCGCTCAAGTACCCGTAAAGAATTGCTTGGGCGGCCTCGTCCTTCTCGTGCAAAATACCATTCCGACGTTCGTAATCAAAAACGTCGGAAGCAATTCTACCGTTATCCTTGCGGTACCTGAGAAGGTCTACGGGAACCTGCCAAATGTCACGTTCTACGCCGTTCAGCTTTTCGTCTCGAAAATTAATGACGTCTTTACTGGGTTTTGAACCCTGCGTTCTCTTCTGCGCAATCAACGCCGCAAAATCCTCAATGATTTCTCGGTGTGGGGCAGTGGTGATGGGGTTCATTAAAGCGTCTCTTCTGTGAGTAAAATGTACGGTATTTGTATCCAGCGCCGACACGCAGGATTCCGTATGGTGCTCCCCGAAGCTTGGTTGTTGCAATAACGATATGAGGAAAAACCTCCTGCATTTTTCCTTGGGCAGGAGCGATGTGGCGGCTATTAAGGGGGTAGGATGTCTGCTTTTGGCTATTTTGGCTCTAAACTACGGCTGGCCTCGCAATTTTGCCGAGAGCTGCCCCCCCACCATGCCTGGGTCGAGCTTTTTTGCGGGTCGGCGGCGATGACGATTGCCAAAAAGCCCGCAAGCATCGAAATTATTAACGATGTTAACGACAGCATCATCAACTTTTACCGTCAACTCAGAAATAACGGGAACCGCCTACGGAAACTGATCCAGTTGACCCCGTACGCGCGGCAAGAATTGGCTCTTGCTCGTCAGGAAGACGATGGAGACTCAGACTTAGAAAGGGCGCGTAAATTTTTTGTCACGGCGATGATGGCAATTAACGGAAGCTTCGGTACCTCGCCCGGTGGGTTTTCTTTCAGCAATTCCTATTCACGGAATGGAATGGAAGCGCGCGTTAATCGCTGGCATCGAATGCACGAATATCTTGAGGAGGTAACGACAAGACTTGCGTCAGTGCGAATCGAAAATTTGGATGCTCTCAAACTTTTTGCAAAGTATTCTGATCGACCGGCAACGCTGGTCTATTTTGATCCGCCTTATTTGGCAGAACGAGTAAACGGGTACGACCACGATGCTAACACGTCTGAATTTCACGAGAAAATCCTCAACGCTATTGTTGAGGCTAAGTGCATGGTTTTTATCAGCGGGTACGAAAATGAACTTTACGACAGCTATCTCACAAAAAGTTTGGGGTGGTCCAAGCAGGTGGTCAGGGCAACCACAAAAGGCAATAACGGGAAGAGTTTCGAGCGAAGTGAAGTAATTTGGTTCAATCCCGCATATCAAAAAGCTTTGGCGTCGAAAAGCATAGCTATCCGATTATCAGAAAAGGAAAAAAAGGATCGCAAGTTGAATCCCCAGAGGCAGTGAAAGCTCCGGCATCTGGCACTTTGGCGCTGGCAACAGACCGGAGAGTTTGGTCACTACACTTGTTTAGCTCTATTCGCACAACACCAATCAAAAATTAGTTCCGCCACTTCTTGCCATTCCTCAGCCTGAGCACTACTCAGCTGTCCTCTCACCTGACTTAGTGGAGTGGAGCTACAGTACTGCACAAAGGCACCCAAAGACTTACCAAATCCAGGGAAAATCAGACAGGTACATCCCTCTGCTCGCGTTACATTGGCACAGGTGTTCGCTGCAAGGCAGGGCAGTTGCGAAATGTCTCTAGTTTGTCTCGCCATAAGGTCGTTTATCCGAGGTATCCAATAAGTTCTTTCAGGATTGTTCGGGTTAAGGCTAAATAAATCAGCTAATTTATGGCCATCACAGAGATCGATCAAGTAACGCAGTTCCAACTCACCGGCGATTGAGAGAGACTCTAGTGAGTTAACCGCAGCGCGCTTATTGGCATCTCCTGAAATACGAGTGACATAAAATGCGTCGGGTAAAGTGTTCTCCAAATCCCTTCCCCTTGTTCGGGACCAAGCAGCTAAAGCCGGCCCGCCATCGGTGAAGCGATCTTGTATTTGACGGGCTGTGTCTTTGATCGGCCCCCCGGCGTACTTATAATCGCTGTCCACAAAACAGAGAACATTCCTGTGGCTATTTACGTAACCGTCAAAAACCTGTCCAATATTACCTCCACCACCAGGGCCTCGCTCCATAGAAATGGGAAATGCCCTTTGGAAATCCCGAGGAATCATCGCCTTCGTAATACAGTCATAAACAGCAACATCATCTAAATTTTCGCCCAATACTACCGTAGAGTTGAGTTTCTCAGGTCGATCAATCCAAGCCAATGGAATATCTATCCATGCACGGTTGCCTACCATCCTGCGAGAAGGATTTGGAATAGCTGTTACATGTATATTTCCAACGAGGTTTATGGCACTGAAAAGACGCTGACGTTCTGAATAATGGTCTCTTGCAGATTTTAAAACTTGAATCAACCTCCGCGACCAACCATTGACCATTAGCAGGTGGCTAAGGATTCGTTGCGGTGCGAAGAGCGCGTGACGACCGAAATAAATCTGATCTCCAATGATGTCGAGCGCCTCTCTGATATCTTCAGTCACTTCCCTTTGTAGCGGAATTGCCGCAACAAGACTCTCATCGAGAACTAAAAGCATACAAAAGGACCAATGGTCAAGGAGTCGTGGACAGTTGTTCCGATTCAGTAGTTCGCGGAAAAGGTATTCCCTCTGAACTAGTGAGAAAAAATCCTAGAGGAAAAGGATCAAGCAAGACCCCTTCGTTATTATAGAGGGCAGTCTGCACGTTTGAAATCGTTGATCCATCAGCGTTTGTTGTTCTATCGAAGAATAAAACCTTTGCATCTTCTGGGGAAAATTGCTTTCCACTTATAAGGTGACCAATGCGTTCAACAAAGGTGGGGCTATGGGTCTCAAGCACAAAATGAATTGGTATCTCTTTTCCTTTCAGTATATGGATAGCTGCGGCCATCATATCGACGACTTTGGCCTGCAAAGCCGGATGCAAATGAAGTTCTGGTTGTTCAATAGCAATAAGAAAACCCAAATTTCGATCTCTTGGGCGATAGCCTCGAAGTCGTTTTGTTGAGGAAGCTGTCTCAAATAGACCATCCCTCTGCGTAACATTCCATATTTGCAAGATAAATGGAAGCATTTGGGAAAATCCAAACCCAGTATCGGCCAGCGTAACATCCATCCCGCTGATATTGTCTTGAAGGCGGAGAGTTACCGATGATCCATCTCCAAGAGGAAGAACTTTTATGGTAAAGCCAAAATACTTTTCGGTCCAAACTTGAAAATCCTCCAGGTCGTTCGATGACAATCGGGCTAATACCATCGGAAGATTGGCACCATCTTTTGCAACCTCATCGACAGTAAGATCAGTGATGGGGTAATCTCTTCCTAGAGGGGCTCGTAATGGCGCAAAATATCTTAGTCCGCTAGAAAAAGACGCCATTTCCCTTGCGGCAATCGTAAGTAAGGTCGAAAGGCGGTTTGCGATTAATAAATTTCGCAACTTTAGAAATTGCGAATTAGTTGTATTCCATCGTCTAACAGTTGATTGCCATTTAGACATGGCCGAAGCCCTCTGCATTTCGGCCAGCATTCCATCTGGTGTTCCAATTCGTATTGCATCAAAAACAGCTAGTCTTACTTCTATTGTAGTCCTTCCGTGAAAAATCCAATTTGTAGCAGAAAGCAAACTTTCATTAAACGCACCTGCATCATATTCCGTTTCTTCACTAGTTGCATCAATCCCCTTAGGAAGCGTGCGCAATAGAGGGATTACCCCTCGACCAGACCTTAATGCGATGCGTTCCAACTGCCCTGCTGCGTCATACTCGTTGACAAGCAATTTCGTGATGCTTCCATCTTCGTTTGCTTCGAAACTAATGTGATCCTGCTGTTCATCTCCTAGGTATATATCAGCTCCACATAAATACGAGAAACTCACCTCTTGCCTTCGAGCGGCAAAGGCAACTCGCAGCTTGATCGGCAATTCTTCAATTAGGTTCGGTGATCCGCCGTAGCCTTCATTCCTTGAAGGGAGTTTGAAGCCCAACGTAAACGTGATCTTATTAGAATCTGCTCCCTTGCGAAGGGCTACGGGAAACGGACCATAATCCACGTAACCCCCTCGCAAAAGCAAGCCGCTCCCCGTAACCGTGTCAGTCGATTGCCTCAGTAATGGGAAAAGTCGAATGAACGTGCTTTTTCCGGAACTATTCTCCCCAACAAGCAAAGTGAGCGGAGCTAGGTCGATTTCGCCCGTATCCTTTAAGCTCCGCAGGTTTTGGACTTGGATTGAAAACATTTCGACGAGGCTAACGGGCACTCAGGAGTTTGACGAGTCCTAAGGGTTTTGGGCGATGCTCCAGGAAGAACCCACTGGATCAGGATACGACCATTCTCCAAGGGCTTTTTCGCCTTGAACACTTTTGATGTTCGATAGGGTGATGATCTTTTCGCCACGGCACAATTTTACCCGATCTTTGGGGAACTCGACTTCTTCACAAAAAGCGACCTTTCCGGTAAACGACCACATTTGCTGGTTACGTTTCTTTACAGGGAGCCCCTCCTAGTACTGATCCCAGCGGAATTTTTCAACCGCTTCCTTTAAACCGGCAGACTATTTGCCAAGAGATAATGGGATCTCCGGCAACTGCCGATTGACTATTACATTGAATGTATTCGTGACGGCCAGATTATTGCGCCCACCATTCGGCGTGCCAGTGACAACGAAATAAGCCAGTGAAACGCTCGGCTCGACCTTCTTTGTCTCGGGATTGAGATAGGCAGGCGGCATGATACCGGAGGCGTCGGACAAGGCGCTGTAAAACACGTCCAATCCCACGCGAACCGCGAGCGATTGCGGCTGATAGTAAATCTCCCGGTCGCTGTGGTTATAGAGGAGAATCTTGAAAACAAGCGTATCTTCCGGCTCGAAGCGGAACACTTCGGCCACCTCAACCTCAAAATCCTTGTACGGAATCCGGTTGTGGGGCTGGGCGGTATCGACCTGAGGAATGGCCTCGGGATATTGCGATTGAATGAGACGGTAAGCTTTCGCCTTGTCGAGCAAGCCAAGTAACCTGATTGGGCCAAGGCTATCTTTTTGCGAAGTGGCTCCCACCTCGGCAGGCTGATAAAATGTAACCGAGTTGAATGGCTCGGGGTCGGTCTGGATTTCGAGCACATAGGTTTTCCGATTCCACACGACATTCAGGTTCGCGGAAGCGGGTTCCTGCAAGGCGCGAATTGAAAAGAAATAGCGGTCCTTGGCATGACTGAGCAAGACCGCTGCGGGGTATTTTGGATCAATGGTGATGTTCGCGCCTTCCAAGGCACTGATTGAACTTGGGAACATGATCGTCGTCGTCTGGTTCCTGCCGACCTTGATCTGGTACACCGTCCGGTCATCGAGCGGAAATTGCTTGATGGCCTTGTAGTTTGGGCCGGTCTGCGCGAGGGCCGGGACGGTGAGGAGGAGCGTGAGGATTATTGAATGTCGAATTGCCATACAGCGAGGGGGAAGCGACCGTTTGCGGTCAGGTTGGGGTTGCGAAGGAGAGTGAAACGGGCCTTGAAAGTGGGAGATTCGGTGAAAGGCTGGTCGTTGAAGATGCCAACGCGGATTAATTGTCCCGTCACCTCGACCAGCACCTCGTCATTGCGGGTCTTCAGGATGTCGATCTTGAAAATCTCAACTTTCTGGTGAATCTGCTTTGCCTGAAATTCCGTCCGTTGCTGGGAAAGGATTTTTTTTGCCTTTTCCAAGGCATCGGTCAGAAACATTTTTTCCAAAATGTCCGGGTAATCGTACCCGTTTGGGTTTCTTTCAAAGAGGGCAATGCAAGCCAACAGGGCTTGGGAGGTGTGGAGTTTCGTCGCGTCCTCAAAATTGAGAAGGGGCGCAATGTGGTAGGTGCCGGTTTCGTCAAGGATCACGACCCGTTCTCGGGTGCGATAGGCCGAGATGATTAAATAAGGTTCCACCAGGGCGGCAGCGAGTGAGACTACCGCCACAAGGAACCACATGCGGGCCGCCCAACCGTGGTTGGCAAACATGCGCAGGACATTCGGAGCGGCCTGCGGCAGTTTGGGAGCCGTAGGTGGAACGGGTGTTTCGAGTGGAGTTTCAGTCATATTAGTAAGAGACGGCGGTGGGGATTTGGTTCAATTCCTGCACGCTCATAGCAAAGACTTCTCCGCTCGGATCGCTTACGAGGTCGATGGTTGGAGCGGCGGATCGTGGTTGCGTATGGCCGCGAGGAGGGAGCGCCATTGCGGAAGTTGGTGAAGGTGAAAATGAGGGGCTGGTCAAAGTCGCCATTGGTCCCGATGCGGAATCCGGGAGAGCGGCTTGTGCCCCCCGTCCCATGAGAGCGGGTAAAGTAGGTGGTGCTCCCAGGGCGGCACGCTGCATCGGGCCCATGAGTGAAGGCAGCGATGAACTTGGCGTATAAGCTGGCGCGATGCTCCCGCCGCCGGATGAGGGCGCTGCCGGTGGAGTCGAGGGAGATGAACCGCTACTGGAATCCGAAGCGGGTGGTGGCGTCTCTCCCCCTCCTCCACCCCCGCCAAGGCGGGCCATGCCAGCGGCGGCCAAACCAAATTGAAGGGCTTGGCCGACCGTGGATGACATGGGAGAGCCGGAGCAAAAAAGTGCCTGCATGACAATGGGCGTGGCGAGACTTCCCAAAATCAGCCAAACGGCGACGAATCCAGCGATGACAAATGAGGCCGGTCCCCATTCAGTGGCGGTGCCCACGGCCACAGCACCTACGGCGGCAACGGCGGTGGCAATGCTGTTGAGAAGAGCATCGCCCACCATATCAACCACAGCAAAACCAATGGGCCACGCAAGAATGGCGAGCGTCTGCTGAATATAACGGATGGCGAGGCCCTTGGTGCCATCAAAGGCGAACAGACTAAGCGCAATGGGCAGGAACAAATAGCAAAGGCACTCCATGATGTACTGAAAAAACATCATCGGGACTTGAATGATTGCTCCCAACCAGACAATGATCCACGCCAAGGCGTACTGAACCGCCCGCCAGATGGAACCGCTCACGTCGAGCCAGTTGATCTTGCCATCAGGCGGTTGCAGGGACTGCATCAGTTTCGTGCCGGTGCCATCAACGCTTCCCGTGAAATCCTGTTGAATCTGCACGGCCATGTCCCAAAAGCTGTCCCGGATCATGTTGAACCAGAACGGCAATGTGGCGATGAACGCGCAAATAATCGCGTTGGTCATCAACGGTCGCAGCAAATGGTTGAGGTCAGTGCTGCCGGTGCCGGTACGAACGATGATTGAAATAGTCAGCACGAAAAAGCAGATGAAGCGGAACTGCGTGTTCAACTGTTCCACCATCGGTTGAAGGGTGGGAATGAATTGGGCAATGGTCATGGAGAGTGCTTTTCGCTTTGCTTATACGCGGGTTTAGTCAATAGGTTGTCCCACCACTGCTTGTCCGTGGATGGAGGCGGCGAACCGACATGATGCTCCGATGGAAGCGAGGCCAGAAGCGGCACCAAAGGCTGGAGTGAGCTGACAACGAGAATGCCCAGGAGGACGTATAGAATCATGCGGAGCAAGCCCTGCTTTTTGCGCTCGAAACGCATAAGCTCGTTGTAACGGGCACTTTCAACCCTGGTAATAAGCTGGTGTCTCTCCGCAGTGGAAACGGTGGCCTCGGCCATCGTGGTCAAGACGGTGAGTTCGATGTCTTCTTTGGTCATAATTTGAATGAGTTGGGTAAGGTGTTTATTTGAAGTCGGTGCGGTCGCTGCTGATTTGTCCCGACCACTTCATGAAGTTCTGCATCGAGACATTCATCTCATGGTCGGCTGATTCATTCGCAGCCTGGGCCTTCATGTCCTTGTCGTTTTGATTGGCAATATTTTGGGTGACGATCTGGTCGGTGGAGGTTTGTTGCTGCTGACCGAGCGCGGCAATTTGACCGTCAATCGCGTTCACCTGAGCAGTGAGTTTTTGCACGGTACTCTGATCCGGCGCGGTCTGAATTTGTGCCAGCGTGGTCGCTTTCTGCTGCTGCAACCCTTGGATCTGCGAAAGCGTGCTTTGAATGACATTGCCGACATTGGCATTCTGGTTCTGGATCGCTGCAAAGCTCGTGAAGTGACTCGGATCAAAGTTCATGGATAAACCGTCCGGGGTCAGATTTTGGACGGAGCTGAACAATTGGGAGCCGGAATTTTCCAACGCCTTCGCGCCGTCCACGGTCTGGTTAAGAGCCGAAGTCAGTTGCCCAACCGATTTAGTCAAGCCAGTTGAGTCGAGTAATTGCAATTGCATCGCCTGCGCTGCCTGGGCGGGATTGCCGATATAACCCTCGACCGTCTGGGCAATCTGAATCTGCTGCTGGAACTGCTGGATTTGCGTGTTCAATGCCTGAATGGATTCGAGCCATTTGGCGATGTCCTCGGTATGATTCAATTGGGCAATCGGGTCAGCAACGACCGCGACGGAGTATTGAGCCTGAGCCTTCGGCACAAGCAGCAATGAGGTAATGACGATAAGGATGAGGAGTTTGATTTTCATTTATTTGGATTCCTGAACGGGGATGTATTCGGTGGTGGGGACGGTGACGACACCGTTATTGGTGGTGCCGCCGGTGGTTATCGGCAGATAAGTGGTACGCGGCTGCGTTGTCGGCGGGTGCAGATTCTTCTGCTGGTTTTGCACGATCCAGTATTCCTGTTTGACCGTATCGCTACGGCCCAGCAGATAACCCACTTTATGAGCGCCGGTCCCTTCGGGTCCTGGTGGGTTGGTGGTCGCGCAGGCCGCGAGGCAAAGAGTGAAGAGTGAAAATAAGAGAGGTCGTTTCATCATGGATTCTTTTTCGTTATTAAGGATTTTTATTGGAACTGTTGGAGTCCGTAGGATGGTCGGAAGAGGTAGGGGTGACGGATGAATCGGCATTCAAGTCGTCAAACAGAATTGCTCCGATGCCGGTGCCAATACCTGCAACGCCGAGTCCAATGCCTGCATAGGTGAGCGTTTGGTTCAGATTCTTCGACTTGTTCAGGCTGTTAACCTGATTTTGCAGACTCAAAACCGTCGAGGAATTGCCGCCTTGTAACTTGGCAATTTCACTTTCCAGTTTGGCGTTCTCGTCAGCCTGAGTAGCCTCGAAATTGGTGAGCTGCGTTTGCAGACTCCCTAGTGCGGCCTGAGTAGCGACTTGCTGGCTTTGCAGGGCTGCGAGATTGGATTCGTCGGTTTGTTGCTGAGCGGCAGTGGCAGTTTGCTGCTGTTGGAGCGTTGCGATGGCCGAACTCATATCACCCGCCGCATTTTGGAGAGCGGTAATTTCGCGTTGCTGTTGGGCAAGAGACATTTCGTCGGTTTGAATCTGAGCCTGGGTCGCAGTTTGGGCTTCCTGCAAAGACGCGATGGCGGAACTATTGTCGCCTACACTGTTTTGCAGAGTGGCAAGCTCACTCTGCTGTTGTGCAAACGTCGCTTCATCGCTCTGCAATTGGGCTATGGACGAGGCTTGCTCTTGCTGCAACGTGGTAACGGCAGTTGAATCGTTCGGAAGATTTTGGAGAGCGGTGATCTCCGCCTGCTGTTGAGTTGCGGTAGTTTCGTCTGCCGTGGCCCGATTTTGCAGCGCCGTAATCGCTGAAGAATTGGTATTGATCTCGCCCTGGAGCGTATTTTGAATCGTCGCCAGTTGAGTTTGAAGGGCGGCAACATTGCTCGCGTCAGCCGCTTCAGCGGTCTGCAATGTGGAAATCTGGCTGGACTGATTAGTTTGCCCCGTCTGAAGGGCACCAATCTGGTCAGAAATAGACGATTCATTTGTCTGGATCGTCGTGATGTCATCTTCAACCGTGCTAATCGCGCTGGCAGCTCCAGACGGGGGTTCATTGGGTGCAATGACCGTGACTGCTTGGGGAGACGTCAGGGAAAGCCCGTAACTCACAGACACGGTATGAGTCCCTGCAGTCAGCGTTGGCGTGACGTAATTGACTGTCGCTTGGGAGAAGAAAAAACCGTTTGCCGTTGCCACCTGAGTGCCATCGACCTTGAGCGTTGTTGATCCACCCGAAGAGGTGATGACATCAATCGGCCCCGGTGTGGTCAGAGTAACGGTAAAAGTGGTATTGCCGTTACCATCGAAATCCTGAGCTTTAATCCATTGGGCGTTGCCGGGAGTGATCCATCCGAGCGTGAGCACGATGGCCAATAGTGCAGTCGAGAGTTTCATAATTTGGATTTTGTCTTTCTTAAGCCTCAAGCGAGGCGGGGTTGTTCTGGCGAGTTGGTAATATTTCGGATGGTTCCGCAGAGAGCGGGCTGCGTCGTGGGGGAGTAGTAACAGATGGAGGAAAATTTCTGTCCGGCTGCCTGCTGTTCCGGCAACGGGTAATGCTGAATGGCATCAATCGTCACCTCGGGAAGCTTGATGTCGTGTGAGATGTCTTCCAAATCCGAGCGGTCAAATTGGCGCATTAGAAAGAACTGCTTCGAGTTCCCCATGATGACCGGACGGATGCGGGTCGATTTGAATTTGCTGTACTGCTGTACTATTGAAATCGTCCAGCAGTTGAACTTGCGAAGCTGGGCGTAGCTCTCGGCCACGATCTTCTCGCCCCCTGGCACGTCGAGGAACCGGGCCACTTCCTCGAAGATGATCCGCTTCCAGAGTAAGCGAGGGAGCGTGATGATGTGCTGGCGTGTAAAGCCGGAGATGAGCAGACCAGCGGCGGTTTTAAGTTCAACCGCCTGCTCCGGGATATAGCCCAGCTCGAAATGAGCTACTTTTCCCGTGATGGAAACATTGGTCTGCCCATCGAAGAGTTTTCCGTACTGCCCGCTGGCCGTCCATGCGGTCAGCAAGGTTGCGATATGGTCGATGTCCTCCTTCTTGTGTTCGGGGAACCGGGAAAAGAACATCAAATCAATGAGAGCGGAATGGGTTGGAAATTCGTGGGGCTTGAAGAGGCTGTAGGCCGTGGCCATGACAAGGCGCTCGGTTTCCGGCTCCTTGATGAACTTGGTGATCTCGGATGGCGTGAGACGGTGGTAAAATGACAACGCTTCGTCTTCGTTGGCGTTCATCCGGTCGCGTAGATCGGCAAACGCTTCAAGATGGGTGGTCCCCATTTCCATCTTTTCCCCGCGCCAGCGATGGACGGCGCAGGCACGGCGCTGGATGTCGGTTAGTAAATTCGGGTTCTTGTTCGCCCACTCCTGAAAAGTATCAATGTAGAGTTGATTGACGTACTGCCCGATTTGAGCCTGGCGAAGCTGTTGTTTTTCCGGGTCGTTCGATTCCCCAATCATTTTGGAAACCAGGGCAACCGCCGTGGCGATATGAAGCTGGTTGAGTGGCAATCCCTGGGTGTCGAGATAGTTGATGGTCAACTGGCCATCCGGGTGAATTAGGATCGGCTTTTCGCCCAGGCTCTCGGTGAATTTCTTATATGACAACCCTTCTTCAATGATGACGTTGTAGTGGTAATAGAGCTGGGTCTGCGAAAGGAGGTCGTCCATGTGGTACGACTTGCCCGCGCCGGTCATGCCGATGAGGACGGAATGCTGCGGTGTCCCGCCCACGAAAGTTTTGACGCCAACCAGATTACCGTTGGTGCCGTCATAGATCGCCTCAGCGTCCTTCAAATGGGCCGTGAAGGTCGACGAAAACGGAAGCATATCCGCGAGGTATTGATCTTCAGCGTACAGATTGCGATGCCGATAACTGCTCCCTGTCCATCCCGGCCAACTGGCAAAAAAGAGTTTCTTGGCCGTGGTTGGTAACGCGGTTTCGTGAACCTGCGCGCCGTTCATGTTATTTACCGCATTGCGGATGGCGGCACTTTTGGATTGCAGGCCGGTCTCGGTACTGTCCCAGACGCGAATGAGATACTGGACGTTAAAGGGAAATGAAAAGCCCTGGGCAAGTGAGTCAATTTTCTTTTCCTTCTTTTTCAGGGCAACGGCAATGGATTGCTTGCCATCCTCGCGGTAATCGCCGCGCAGCCGGTCCATCGCCTTTTCCTCCTTGGAGATTTCCTGCCGAACCGGGATCGGTTCGAGGTTGATGGTGATTTGATAATCGAGAAACGGCAGGCTGGTCAGCCGATGAATCAGGCTCGGGTAAGTCTTCTGCGGCCACCGTTTGAGGGAAAAAATGTTGTGGTAGTGACTATCGAGATAGAAGCCCGTCTTCTCGTTGAATCCCACGCCATCCCCATGCCAGCACAATTCCTGAATGGTCAGGTCGGGATGATAGAGTTCTGCAAAATTGAGTTCAAAGCGGTCGGCCAAAGTAGGATTGAGAAACAGGCTGTAATAACTGAAGTGGTCGAGATCGCTCATTGGCTCCAGCGTGGTGCCGTTGCCAAAGATGGTCGTGAGGGTGGTGCCGATTTCTCCGAAATCGCTTTTCAACTGCTTGAGCGTCTTTTCGTAATAGTCGAGGAGACCGGCACGAGTCTTCAGCGAACCCGAATAGGTCTCGATGTCCTGGGATATGAAGAGAACAAGTTGTTCCCGGCGCAACGTGCGGTGGAGCATCCGCTGCCAGTATCGGGAAAACCGTTCATTGCGGATGCGCTTGATGTAGTCGTGAGTCCCCTTGGCCGTTTCCTCGTGGTAGTGGACGAGTTCCTTTTTATAGTCGGAATTGCACGTCCACTGAATTTGCGCCCGCTGGTTGGAATTGAGTGTGGCGAGGAAAATGCGGATTTTGTCCTGAAACTCATTCAGGAGTGCAACGGATGCGTTATGCAGGTCGGGCGGTTCAAGAATGAACCCCTTGCAGGCCAAGCCTCCGGTTTCGAGATTGCCGTAAAGGATGAGACCTTCGGCAAAATGGCCGTTGGGTGCTTTATCGTGTCGTTTCATTTGAGTCGTCGAAAGGAATCCTGGTTACTGGTGACAGGCGTGAACCCCCGGCCACTCGCCCAGAGATCGAACAAGTCCCGGTCGTAACCGGGAGGCTTGCCCTGTTTGAAGAGGAGCACATAGGTCAGTGTCCCACCGAAGGGCACAGCCCCGATCAATCCACTGACGAGCCAATGGACATGAAACATGGCAAAGAGAATCAGCAATACACCGATGGACAGGGCGGCTGAGGCCACGACGGGCATAAACAGATTCCCGTCGAGGCCCCATACGGAGCCTCCCGAGTCGTCAGCAGCATTGGTATCAGTGAGACGAAGATTCATAAAGGCGAGTCCGGGAATGTGCCGCGCTTAGAAGCTGGGGGTCAGAGCCGCTCCGCTCAGGCCGAAGATGGCAAATAACGCGCCCATGATGGCGGCAGCACCCGCAATGATGATCCCGGCGATGATGCCCGCCTTGCCGTCCGGGTCGCCTTTGGAAATGGCGTTCGCGCCGCCCCAGATTTTGAGGACGCCCCAAATGAACCCAAACATGAACATGATCCCGAGCGCGAGGGAGAAACCCTGCTGCAATTGTCCGCTGGCCCCACCGCCGCCGGTCTGGGCGAAGATCATGGTACCAAGGACGGGATGAGCGCCGAGGGTGAGTGAACCGAGTACGAGTTTTCCAGACGAACTGGCCAGTGCGGAAGAAGAGGTAGTTATCACGCCGCCTACTTCATCATTTATGGGCGCTTCCCCCTCACTGAGTAGTGGCTGTGTTTGCGCAAGTTTACGCGAGTAGTAGTCGCCCTTGAGCGATGGCCCCGTTTTCGAGGGAAAACAGCCTTATTTTCCTCGCAATGAACAACCACTCTTCTCAACGACTCCAACATATTCACTCTCACCTATCCAATGAAATTCGCGGACAGGAGCATGTCATCCCTCGTGTCTGCTCCGTCCTGCGTCGTGGCGAAATCGGCCTGGCCAATGCCTCGCGCCCTCGCGGCTCGTTCCTTTTTGTGGGGCCAACCGGCGTCGGCAAGACCGAGATGACGGTCTGCTTCTCCGACTATCTTTTCGGCCCCGGCCATGCCCATCGATTTGATATGTCGGAATTTCAGAATCAATCTTCCGTGGGTCTGTTACTTGGCCAGAGCGTAACCGAAATTGGAATGCTGGGCCGCGCCCTGGCCAAAGCCGATCATGGCACGCTGCTCTTTGATGAAATGGAAAAAGCGCATCCGCTCGTGCTCGATCTCTTTTTGCAAATCCTCGATGCCGGACGGATTACCCTGGCAACGGGCGAAACTAAAAACCTCAACGGTTACTATGTCGTCTTCACTTCCAACATCGGGGCGTCGGAAGCGATGCGAATGGAAAACTCGGCCTTTGCCACCATTGAACGCACAGTGCTTAAACGGGTCGATCAAACGCTGCGGCCCGAATTGGTGGCCCGTATCAACGAAAAGGTCGTCTTCACCCGGCTGACGTTTGAAGTGCAGCGACAAATCTGCGTGCTCATGGTCAACCGGGAGATGGAACGGCTCAAACATCTGAGTTATTCACTCACCGTTGAGCCGCCTGCTTTGGAATTTCTCATCCGTGAAGGTTATCATCGCACCCTGGGCGCTCGCCCCATGCGGAACACCGTGGAGCGTTACCTTCAGGATGCCATTGTCCATGATGTCATGGAAGGTGGTGACGGTTCCGGTAACGTGATCGTCGAAGCCTCCGGCAGTAGGCTCTGTTTGGCCAAGTAACTTGGTAGTGGCGGCGCGGGCGTCCAGCAGGCGACCGCGCGGCCACCCATTGCTCCCTCGGTCGGGTGGTGACCAGCGCAAGCGAGCGAAAGGCGGACGCGCAGGCTGGAGGGAACCGGAGGCCGGAGCGGGAGCCGCAGCGAAGTGCGGCGGCTGGCCACGACCCGAGGATATGGGCGGGTAATCGTCAGGCTTTCAAATGGCCAGAAACGAGTTTGGTCATTTCGAACATTGAAACTGACTTTTTGCCGTTGAATACGAGTTTGAGCTTATCATCGGCGTTAATTTGAGTCCGAACTTTGGCATCCTGAAGTTTGTTCTTCTTGATGTATTCCCAAATCTTCTTCGTCAAATCGGTACGAGGAAGGGGCTTCGATCCAACTACAGCCGCCAAGAGGTCATCAGGCTGCACGGGTTTGAGGAAAGCCGCGTTGGGTTTGCGGGCTGTTTTCTTCTTTACGGGCTTCGCGGTTTTCTTAACAGACTTAGAAACAGGTTTTTTTGATGCCATGAAATATAACTCTGGGGCAAACACGTCGAAGCCGCAAGCTAAGCCTTACCTCGGCAATCTTCTACTTAAAATGGCTGACCGGAGATCCCAAGAGTTGCTCGTAAAATTGAAATCGCTAATTTGAAAATATGGAAACGCTCCGCAGTCGGAAAATCACCTCCCTTCTGGAAAACGATGCGTCGTTTCGTTCCGCGACTAATCACGACATTCGTTCCGACCGAGGTGCCCATGTCCAAGACTACCCGGAATTGGTCGAAAAAGTGGCCCAACTCTCATTTTACAACCCGGAGCATGTACTTTTGTTCAGGGGGCAAAAACAGGAATATCCGAATAGTCGGGGCAATACATCAATCAAGCCGACCATTTTCAGACCGATCAGTGGGACAAGACCGCCGGATTCTTTCGAGTTGGCTCGTCGCTATCAAATCCTGAGTAATGCCGAACAGACGCTTTCCGAAAACTTTTCCCAAAGCCGCTTCCTTGGCCGACAACGGATCGTGCGGCATCGTATGCTCCGCTGGGCCATCCTTCAACACTACGAGGTTTGCGGTACTCCTCTCCTCGATGTTACTCATTCGTTACGGGTGGCCGCTTCCTTTGCCACCAACGATGTCTCGGACGCCGAAGCCGTTCTCTATGTTCTCGCCGTGCCAGCCTTATCGGGCAGCGTCACGGCCTCTTCCGAACAGGGCATTCAAACCATTCGATTGAGCAGCATTTGCCCTCCCGATGCACGACGGCCTTATTTTCAGGAGGGATACCTACTGGCTGAGTACCCTGATTTGGTGACGATAAGCGAAAAGCAAAATTATCGTCCCCATGAGATCGACTTTGGCCGGAGATTGCTGGCCAAGTTTCGTCTCCCAGGGTTGGGCTTCTGGTCCAAGGACTATACCGCCATTCCGAATGAGGCGCTTTATCCGAATGAAAGGGACCCGTTGGTCGAGTTCGCTGAACAAATTAAGGCGCGTTTGGAAAGGCCATGATCTGCCAGCAAAAGAGGATGGTCATTCTGTATATTCAGAGGTAATGTCGCCAGCAATCTGCTATGAACTATACGCTCGCGCATCTGAAAATCGCTCACTACGTTGGCGGTCAAAACGTGCCATTTGAAGAGACGGTTGAGACTATCTCTCTAC
>Ga0206928_1031_pt1 | contig 36603 bp, 34 predicted proteins | sample Alteio_BWOrgHeat_21_FD_152941 | JGI IMG/M metagenome (GOLD analysis project Ga0206928, IMG submission 152941) | Enriched cells from forest soil in Barre Woods Harvard Forest LTER site, Petersham, Massachusetts, United States -... | ecosystem: Environmental > Terrestrial > Soil > Temperate forest >... | reverse complement strand
CACCACAAGAGCGCGGTGGAATCGCGGGCGACCACAAACGTGCCGAACATGGCGACGAAAATGCCGACAAACATCAACCCGATGGCCCGGCGAAACGATAGCCACCGCGCCAGCAATGCGGCAAAAAAGTTCCCGGCAATGGAGACGCCAATCGTCATAAAAAAAGCAAAATCAACCAACCGTTGGCGATCCGCCGGCGGACGATTGGCCACGTCGGGGAGATTGCGCAAATGTTGCGGATACCAGAATAAAAAGGCCCACCAGGCGGTCAACGAACACGCGCAGACGACAATAACCAGACAAGTGGTGCGCCGCGGCGGCCCGGCAAACAAGGCCGCGATGCCAGGCGCCTGGGCGGGCGCGCCGGCTTTGGCCGCGTGCCATTCCTGCGTTTCGGGCACGTGTCGCCGAATCCAATAGACGAGCAAGCCGGGCAAGACCCCCACCAGAAACAGGTAGCGCGGTGAAAACTCCGCCATCATAAATGCAATAAAACAGGCCAGCAGGATGCCGACATTCACGCCGGTTTGCAGCATCGCCGCGAGCCAGGGCCGCCAGGGCTTCGGCCAGGTTTCAGACAACAACGACGCGCCGACCGCCCATTCGCCACCGATACCCAGAGCCGAGAGAAAACGGAAAATCAGCAGTTGCCACCACGTTTGCGCAAAGGCCGACAAGCCCGTGAACAGCGCGTAGGTGAGAATGGTCAGGCCCAGCGCGCGACTGCGCCCCAGCCGGTCGCCCAAGCGCCCAAATACCATGCCGCCGAGCGCCCAGCCCACGAGGAACGACGCTTGAATCCATGAACTTTTGTCCTTTACCGCCTGGTCGCTCGTGCTGGTGGCCTGGAGCAACTGCATTACGTAAGGCGCGGCCACGAGCACATATAAGTGCATGTCCAGGCCATCGAACAACCAGCCGAGCCAAGCCGCCGTGCCGGACTTCCACTGCTGCGGTGACAGCTCGCGCAAGGTACGCGCTTCGCCGGCGGGATTGGACAATGGTTTCTCCATGGGGTAACGGAGCCGGAGGCTGCGCCACCCTAGCGGGCCATCCGCCCCACGCAACCCAACTTTTTAAACTTCTGCTCCCGGCTTATGCTCGGTCGCGCTCCACACTTTCGCCAAATCCAGACCCATTTTCTCGCGCGCAAATTCCACCAAATCCGGCAACGCCGGCGCGGTGAAATCACCCAAGCCCGGCTCGAGAAAACGAATGCGGGCCGCATGCAGCGCCTGGCGGGAAAGCGGCAACAGGGCGGCGTGACGCGACGTCCAGCCCTGTTCGACAAACTCCAGATACAGCAAGGGATCCGGGCCATAAAGTTTATCGCCGACGATTGCATGACCCAAGTGCGCCGCGTGCACGCGAATCTGGTGCGTGCGGCCCGTCAACGGTCGAATTTGTGCGAGGGTAAAACCACCCGCCGTCGCGAGCGGCGCGAAAGACGTTTCCGCCGTCTCTGCGCCCATTTCACCCACGCTGGCCACACGACGCTTGATGGCGACCGGGCTCGCCGTGTCGCGGATCAACGGCACCGTGACGGAGATTTTTTCTTTCAGTTCACCCGTGAGCAAGGCGAGATAGGTCTTTTCCACTTGGCGGTTTTGCATCGCCATTTGCAGCCGCCGCGCCGCCGCGGGATGCCGCGCCACGACCACCACCCCGCTCGTCTCGCGGTCGAGACGGCTGACCAAGTGCAGTATATCCGCCCCCAAATGCTCACGCAACGCACCCACCAGCGACGACCACGGGCCTTGCTTCGAGGGATGACATACGACCCAGCCCGGCTTGTTCACGACGATGACGTCGTCGTCCTGTTGCAAAATCCAGCTTTCCAAATCACTTGGCGCGATTAATGGTGGACTGCTGGAAAGCGGCGCAGTCATGGCGGAAGAAATTTGCCTAAACCCGATTCTATTTCGCCAATTTCAGCAAATCCGCCAGATCCACCTTTTTCTCATAGAGCGCCTTGCCCACGATGACGCCGTCGAGATTCTGACGCTTTTTCGCCATCGCCGAAAACTTGGCCACGTCGTCCCGGGTCGCCACGCCGCCCGAGGCGATGAGCCGCGCCGGGCTCGCCTGAAGCATCGCTTCCTGCGCGGTGAAATTGGGGCCGGTCAGCATGCCGTCGGTGGCGATGTCCGTGTGAATGATGGTCTGCACGCCGAGGCCGCTCATGCGTTGCGCCAAATCGTCGGCGCGCACTTCGGAGACGTCCACCCAACCCTTCATGGCCACCAGACCGTTGTGGGCATCAATGCCGACCGCCAGACGGTCCCCGCCAAAGCGATGCACGAGCCCCTCCACGAATGCCGCATCGTGACAGGCGCGCGTGCCGATGACCACCCGGCGTGCGCCGGCGTGAAAGGCCTCTTCGACATCGTTGAGCGTCCGCATGCCGCCGCCCAGTTGCACCCGCAAGCCGGTGGCGGCGATGCGCGCCACGGTGGCGAGATTGGCGGGCGTGCCGGTAAACGCGCCGTCGAGGTCCACCACGTGCACCCACTCGGCCCCGGCGGCCAGAAAGGCCTGCGCCGGCTCGACGGGATCGTCAAAATAAACGGTCACGGCATCCGCGCGCCCCTGCGCGAGGCGCACGCACCGCCCGTTTTTCAAGTCAATGGCCGGGTAAATGGTCACCGGGCGAGAATGTTCGCCCCGGTGCCCCGTGGGCAATTCATTTTCCCGCGCCGCACGCCGATTTTAAGGCCGGCGCATTGCGCTTGCCCGCGCCGGGCCACGCGGTCTATAGTTTTGGTGATTTGATTTCGCCGGCTTAGCTCAGTTGGTAGAGCAACGCATTTGTAATGCGTGGGTCGTCAGTTCGAGTCTGACCGCCGGCTCCCTTTTCCACCCCGCACGTCGCAATCTTCCCGCGCGTGGCTTACCCCTCCATCCCTTACCTCTTCTGCCTCATTTAACTGGGCGGGCTTGCCCGCCTTGCCCAGCGCCGGGGTTCAACCATCGTTCGCGGCCAATAATTTTCTTCGATGATAAAATCCATGCTGATTTTTGTTGCCTGAAAAATATTCTGGGCTATCCTTTTCCTCCATGCATCGTGCGCGCCATGCGGGTGCGAGCCCGGCCAAAATCGGCCCGGCGCCCGCCTCGAAATCGTCCCGGCCCCCGCCTCCGGCTCCGCCGATGTACGACTTTGGCGTGCTGCGCCAGCTCCGCAAGCAGGCTGGCCTGACCCTCGACGAAACGGGCGCGCGCGCGGGAGTTTCCCTCGCGGTCATTTCCAAGTTGGAGCGCAACCAGTCCTCCGCCGAACTCGAAACCCTGCATCGCCTGGGCAATGTGTTTGGCCTGACCGCGGCGAATTTGCTCGGGCTGGCTGAATCGCGCCTCGCGCATAAAATTCAATCCACGTCGTACAAGTCGGCAGGCTTCACCTTCCGCAAAATTGCCTATGGCAACGTGTCGGCGTTTCTGGCCGAGGCTCCGGCGGGCGCGCGCCTCTCGAAACCGGAGATGCATTCCGACGAATTTGAAATCTGCTGGGTGCTCCAGGGCGAAATCGAGCTGACCCTGCCGGTCGGCACCACCCTCCTCGGCGCCGGCGAGGCCGTCCAGTTTGACGCCGTGCAGCCGCACACCTATCACGCCACGCGCGATTCGCAGTTGCTGCTCATTCACTTGCTCAAACCCAACCGCTTCTAACCCTCTCCCTGCGATGAAAACCGCTGAAGTCATTGCCCGCCTCGCGCAATTGCGCGTCATTCCCGTCATGGCGCTCGAAGACGCCGCCGATGCCAAGCCCCTGGCCGAGGCGCTGCTGGCCGGCGGCCTGCCGTGCGCTGAAGTCACCTTCCGCACTGCTGCCGCTCTCGAATCCATGCGTGCGTTTGCCCAAGTGCCCGGCATGCTGGTGGGCGCGGGCACGGTGTTGAAACCCGAGCAGGCCCAGGCCGCCGCCGACGCCGGCGCGCAATTCATGGTCACGCCCGGTTTCAACCCCCGCGTGGTCACCTATTGCCTCAGTCACGGGTTGTCCATCGTGCCGGGCATCAGCGACCCGACCAGCGTCGAAATGGCCCTCGAGCATGGCCTGGAGGTGGTGAAGTTTTTCCCGGCGGAAGCTTGTGGCGGCGTGAAATACCTCAAGGCCATTTCCGCGCCTTACTCGATGATGCGTTTCATCCCCACCGGCGGCATTGAGCCCTCCAACCTCAAGTCCTACCTCGCCTTCCCCAAGGTGGTGGCCTGCGGCGGCACCTGGATGGTGCGCCCGGAATTGCTCAAGGAAAAGAATTGGAAACTCGTCACCGAACTGGCCCGCGAGGCCGTCGAGCTCGCCCGCGAGGTCAAAGCCTAATTTCCCCTCATGTTGAATATTGACCAGGCCCTCACCCCGGCCGATCTCCGCGATGCCCTGGCGCGCTTCTGGCGCGTTTCCGGCGAAAAAATCCTTCTCATCGAGAAGCATTTTGATCCCGCGCGCGGCTCGCCCGTCTTCACCGAGGCCGGCGCCTATACCGCCCGCGGCTGGACGGAGTGGACGCAGGGCTTTCAGTACGGCTCGGCCATTTTGCAATTCGACGCCACGGGCGACGCGAAGTTTCTCAAAATCGGCCGCGACAACACCGTCGCGCGCATGGCTCCGCACGTTTCGCACACCGGCGTGCATGACCACGGTTTCAACAACGTCTCCACCTACGGCAATCTCCGGCGGCTGATGCTGGAAAAACGTCTGCCCGCCAACGACGGCGAGAAAAATTTCTACGAGATCGCGCTGAAAGTGTCCGGCGCGGTGCAGGCCGCCCGCTGGACCAACCATGCGCGCGGCGGCTATATTTACTCCTTCAACGGGCCGCACTCGCTGTTTGTGGACACGATTCGTTCATGCCGCGCCCTGTCGCTCAGCCACCAGCTCGGCCACAATCTCAGCAGCGAAGGCGACAAACGCCTCAGCCTGCTGGAACGCGCGCTGGCCCATGCCCGATCGACGGCGGAGTTTTCCGTGTTCTACGGCGAAGGCCGGGACATTTACGACGTGCGCGGCCGCACCGCCCACGAGTGCGTCTTTAATGTCAACGACGGCGCGTTTCGCTGTCCGAATTCACAGCAGGGCTACACCGGTTTCACGACTTGGACGCGCGGGCTCGCCTGGGCGCTGCTGGGCTTCGCCGAGCAACTGGAATTCGTCGCCACGCGTCCGGACGCGGAACTGAAGCCCTTCGGCGGTCGCCGCGAAATCGAGCGTTTCATGCTCAAGGCCGCCACCGCCACGGCGGATTTCTTCATCGCCAACACCCCCACCGACGGCGTGCCCTATTGGGACACCGGCGCACCGGGCCTCGTGCATCTCGGCGATTATTTGGATCGTCCGGCCGAACCGCACAACGACCACGAACCGGTGGACAGTTCCGCCGCGGCCATCACCGCGCAAGGCTTGCTGCGGCTGGGCCACTACCTCGGTGAGCGTGGCGAGAAAAAGGCCGGCGCGAAATATTGGCAGGCGGGCTTGACGGTTTTCCGCACCTTGCTCGACGAGCCTTATCTTAGCACGAAGAAATCCCATCAGGGACTCCTGCTGCACTCGATTTATCACCGGCCCAACGGCTGGGACTACGTTCCCCCCGGCTCGAAAATTCCCTGCGGCGAATCTTCCATGTGGGGCGACTACCATGCCCGGGAATGCGCGCTGTATGTGCAGCGCATCCTCGACCGCAAACCCTACTACACTTTCTTCGGTCCGCTGTAACCCATGCCCGCCGCCGCGCTCACCGACTTTTCGCGCCTTTGCGTCCATACCGTGACCACGAAACCGTGGTCGCTGGAGACGGCGTGCGAACAGTACGCCAAGGCGGGCGTGGCCGGCATCACCGTCTGGCGCGACACGCTCGAAGGCCGCGACATTGCAGCTTCCGGCAAACGCTTGCGCGAAGCGGGATTGAAAATCGTTTCGCTCTGCCGCGGCGGATTTTTCCCCGCCGCCGATGCCGCGGGCCGACAGAAGGCGATTAATGACAATCGCAAGTGCGTGGACGAGGCCGCCGCCCTCGGCGCGCCGCTCATCGTGCTTGTTTGCGGGGCCTTGGCAGGCCAGCCGCTGACCGAATCGCGACGCCAGATCGCCGAGGGCATCGCCGCAGTGCTGCCGCACGCCCGCGCCGCCGGCGTCAAGCTCGCCATCGAGCCGCTGCACCCGATGTATGCGGACACGCGCTCGGCGGTTAACACCCTCAAACAGGCCAACGACCTCGCTGAGCCCTTTGATGAATTTGTCGGCGTGGCGGTGGACGTTTATCATCTCTGGTGGGACGATCAGCTCGAGGCCGAAATCGCCCGCTGCGGCCGGCTTGGCAAGCTGCTTGCTTACCACGTGTCCGACTGGCGCTCGCCAACCACCGACTTGCTCCTCGACCGCGGCCTGATGGGCGACGGCTGCATTCCGCTGCGCCAGATTCGCGGCTGGGTCGAGGCCGCCGGTTTTCGCGGCTGCAATGAAGTCGAAATTTTCTCCACCCGCCTGTGGGCCACGGACCAAAATCAATTCCTCACCCAGATCAAACAAGCCTACCTCGCCCACACCTAGCCTATTTCCACCATGAGTCAAAACCCCACCATCCACCGCGTCGGCGTCATCATGAACGGCGTCACAGGCCGCATGGGAACGAATCAGCACTTGCTGCGCTCGATCTCTGCCATCATCAAGCAGGGAGGCGTGCGCGTCAGCCCGACGGAGTACATCCTCCCCGAGCCGCTGCTGGTGGGCCGCAACCCGGTGAAGCTGCAAAAGCTCGCCCATCTTTCCGGGGCGAAGAAATTCACCACCGACCTCGACGAGGCGCTGTCCGATCCCGATTTTTCGGTCTATTTCGACGCGCAAGGGACTTTGCAGCGCGCCGCCGCGGTTAAAAAGGCCGCCGCCGCCGGCAAGCACATTTATTGCGAAAAGCCGACCGCGGTCACCACCAAGGAAGCGCTCGAGCTGTACCGCGTCTGCCAAAAAGCCGGCGTGAAACACGGCGTCGTGCAGGACAAGCTGTGGCTGCCGGGATTGGTCAAATTGCGCCGGTTGATGGAGAGCGGCTTTTTCGGCAAAATCCTCACCGTGCGCGGCGAGTTTGGCTACTGGGTGTTCGAGGGCCACAGCGTCCCCGCCCAACGCCCGTCGTGGAATTACCGGAAGCAGGACGGCGGCGGCATCATCATTGATATGCTCTGCCACTGGCGCTACGTGCTGGACAATTTGTTCGGCCCGGTGAAAGCGCTCACCTGCCTCGGCGCGACGCACATTCCCGAGCGCGTAGACGAAGAGGGCAAGAAATACAAGTGCACCGCGGACGACGCCGCCTACGCGACTTTTGAATTGGAGAATGGCGTGGTCTGCCATTTCAACAGCTCGTGGTGCACGCGCGTGCGCCGCGACGATCTGTTGACCGTGCAGGTGGACGGCACGCTCGGCAGCGCGATGGCCGGTTTGCGCAAATGCTGGACCCAGCATTACGGCAACACGCCGCGCCCGACGTGGAATCCTGATGTGGACCAGCCCGTCAGCTTTGCCAGCGGTTGGAGCGAAATGCCCGATCAGGAGGAGTACGACAACGCCTTCAAGGCCCAGTGGGAACTTTTCCTCAAGCATGTCGTCCTCAACACGCCCTTTCCGTGGACGATGCTCGAAGGCGCCAAGGGCGTGCAGCTTGCCGAGCTCGGCCTCCAGTCCTGGAAAAAACGCGCCTGGGTCAACGTGCCGAAACTGAAGTAATCGCAAACTTTTGACCCTCGCTATGAAACCCGTCGCACTCATCACTGGTGGCAGCCGGGGCATCGGCTACGGTTGCGCGGAGCACCTGGCCCGCGCGGGGTTCGACCTTGCCATCAACGGCGTGCGCGACGAAGCGCAGGTCGGCGAGCCGCTCGCGGCGTTGCGCAAACTCGGGGCCGACGTGGCCTATTGCCGCGGCGACATCGGCTCCGAGGCGAGCCGCGCGGCGATTCTCGATGGTGTGCGCCAAAAATTCGGCCGGCTCAATGTTTTGGTAAACAATGCCGGGGTCGCGCCGAAAGTCCGCCATGATTTGCTCGAGACCACGGAGGAAAGCTGGGATCACGTCGTGGACACGAACCTCAAGGGGCCGTTCTTCCTGACGCAGGCCGCGGCCCGCTGGCTGGTCGAACAAAAGAAGGCCGACGTAAAATTCCACGGCTGCATCATCACCGTCAGTTCAATTTCCGCCACTGTCGTGTCCGTGAATCGCGGGGAATACTGCGTCTCCAAGGCCGGCCTGAGCATGGTCACGGGACTGTTCGCGGCGCGACTGGGGGAATTTGATTTGCCGGTCTATGAAATCCGCCCCGGCGTCATCAAGACGGACATGACCAGCGGCGTCACCAGCAAGTACGACAAGCTCATCGCCGAGGGCCTGATGGTCACGCGCCGCTGGGGTTTCCCGGACGACGTGGGCCGCGCCGCCGCCGCCCTCGCGCGGGGTGACTTCCCCTACTCCACCGGCCAGGTCATCATGGTGGACGGCGGAATGCTCATTCCGCGGTTGTAAGTAGAGAACGACTTGGGTGCCATGTCTTGACACTTGCGCTGCGCGCTCCGCCATGGTTACATTCACGGCATGGGCCGGCCGTTGCGACGGGAGTATGCGGGGGCGTGTTACCACGTCATCAACCGGGGGCGGTCGCGGCAGATTATCTTTGCGCGGCGGGATTCCGCGCGGACTTTCATCGAAACACTCGGCGAGACGGCGCGGCGCTTCCATTGGCGCGTCCATGCCTATGTGGTCATGTTGAACCATTTCCACCTCGCGGTGGAAACGCCCGAGGCCAATCTCGGCGCGGGCATGCACTGGCTGCAAGTGACCTGGGCACGACGCTGGCAGGAACTGGGCCGGGCCACCAGCCGCCCCTTTCAGGACCGCTACAAGGCGCTGCTGGTTGAACCGAGCCGCTCCTTGGCCGACGTCGCCAACTTCATTCACCTCAATCCCGCCCGCGCGCGCGTCGTGCCGGCCCACCGGCTGGCCAATTATCCCTGGAGCAGCCTGCCGCGCTTCATCGCCAAGGCGCGCCCGACCTGGCTCGCGCCCGAAGTCATTCTCCGCGAAACCGGTCCGTGGATGGATTCACCCGCCGGCTGGACGCAATACCAGCGACATCTAATAAAACTGACCAGCGACGACGCCAGCCGCCACAGCTTATCCGCCGCCCGGTTGAGCAGAAAACCTGTCATTGGCAGCGCGGCTTTCATTGAAGCAATGCGTCGGAATCCGCCGGAGTTAGCTAAATCACTGGTGCTCCCCGCTACGGAAAAAACCTGGCAACAACAACTCACCCGCCTCGCCAAACTCGCCGATATCAATCTCCGCGCCCTGCCCGCCGCCAAAACCGCGCCACCCAAGGCCCTGCTGGCCGCAGCCATGAAGGCGACCACCGCCACCCCCAACGCCTGGCTCGCGCGCGTATTGCATGCCGGGCAGCCCGCCACTGTCAGCCAGATCGCCCGCCGGGCGCGGCTTAATCCGGCTCTCGCGGCCACGCTGAAAGTCCTGCTGCAAAGAGCAGGGCTACACCCCCCTTTACCCACTGGAGGCTAGTCATTTCCCTTTAAGCATTTGGACAACTTGAACCTCAAAAGCAGAGATGCATCCATTTCTCCAAAGAGACCCATGGGAAAAGGAATAGCACATTCTTAAGCCCGAGATTGGTCATCTTTGCCAATGGATTCCGACGTGCTTTGCCAGCGATTACTTATGCCAAATAGACCATGCGATATTCCAAAGCTAAATCAAGGCCCGTCTTTGGTTTGCCCTGGAGCGGAATAGGCCTAGTGCAAACATGACTCCAGAGAGAATCAACCCATATGTCGAAGGTTCAGGAACTGCCGCGAAGGCTAGCGAACGGTAAATCTCGTCGAGAGCCGGCTGACTCACCACCTGGCCAGTGGAGAGATCAAATTGGAGAAGCTTTTGTTCGTCCGTCAGGACATAGCCGATACCCAAGCTCGGATTGGACTTAAAGGTGCCACTGTAAAAATCGGGGAATGCATTGTCAATCAGCGTGGAGCTTATGCCAGTTTGAGGATTAATGGAGACGATATTGTAGTGATCGGTATCGAAGCGCAGCCCCACAAGGTTCCCACTTGCCCCAAGGGCCAGAGCCCCGCCGCCGCCAACTGCCGGATTAGCCAGCACTTGACCGGTCGCAAGGTCGAATTGATAGAGCGTAGAGCTATCCGTGATCGCATAACCAACTCCGAGCGTCGTATTCGAAATAAACGAACCACCGTAAAAATCGGCGAACGCATTATCCGTCAACATGGAACTTGCGCCGGTTGAAGGATTGATGGAAAAGAGGTCAAAGTGATCGGTGTCGAAGCGCAGCCCCACAAGATTCCCACTCGCGCCAAGAGCCAGGGCTCCACCGCCACCAACTGCAGGATTTGCCAGCAACTGGCCGGTCAAAAGGTTAAATTGATAGAGCGTCGAGTTATCGGTTATCGCATAACCCACGCCGAGCGTGGAATTGGAAATAAAAGAGCCACCGTAAAAGTCCGTAAAGGCATTGTCCACCAAAGTGGAACTTGCACCGGTCTGCGTGTTGATCGATATAATATTGTAGTGATCCTCTTCGGAATGAAGCCCCACGATTAATGCGGCCCTTCCTTTGCTCATCAAGAGACCCAACAGGAGAATGTACACAACTTTACGCATGATTAACTAACGATGTAGTTATTATCAGGCCACCCGTCAAGCCGTGACATGCCGATTATACGCCCTCCACCGGCCTCGGCAAAACTCGTGAGCTTGCCCGGGAACTTGAGCTTCCGCCGCGACGCGCCCCCCTTCGCGGTGGCCGCCCGCGAGGTCATCCTTGACAAGCATTCTCTTCAGACTTGAAAGTATCTTTGACATAGCTTGGGCGGTCGCTCCCTTGCCGAGTTAGACCGGGCCCGCCGGGGACGTCCCCCGCGATACCCCGCGTGGTTCACCGGGACAAGCGGCACGAGGTGGGTAAGGCAGGAGCCTGCGACGGCACTTACGCCGTTGGGATGTTGAGTCAGAAGTAGGCCGACTTTGCTCCACGGAGTGTTCAAGGCCGAGAAGCTGGCCAGTGACGCAAAAATAAATAGCCGGGACGTGTGAATGTGGCACGTGGCACACCCTTTGCTATTGGTTGGCGCGTGGGTTCATTTTCGCCCCAATGGGCAAGCTCAGGGCCGGAATGGCCTCGGCAAGGAGTTGGTCGCGGTGGGTGCCGGCGGCCCTTATGGATCACGCGGCTGATCGTCATTCGAAAGGTTCTTGAACAAATCTTTCTTAAGGTCGAATTCCATGTTCCGATCCAACGGAGTCGGATTGAGGTAATAGGTAAAACCGATAGCTCCATTTTTACCCTCGTTTGGACCCACGGCGATTCCACCTTTAATTTTGCCATAGAGGGCACTAGTAATCTTGTCACCCTGTCTTACCGACCGCACCCGGAAGAAATAGGCTTGGTCCTCGTTGGCAGTATTAACATCTTGCTTCTGGCCCCGTGGGATGTTCACCCATAGGCGATGCGCCTCAAATTTTGGTTGATAGCCACCTTCTGGCGCTAACCGGGGCCATTTGAATTGGCTGTTGGCAAATTCCTTGGGTAATTGAGTTTCCTGGATTCCATCGTCTGGATTTGGGAAAGAAATGGTTACATTGGCCTCGTTATCGTTGTTACTCCGGTATTGATTATTAGTGACAGTAATAAAAAAATCAGGAGTTTTGCCTTTTCCCCATGGGGCAACCCAATCAGCTTCTTCCAGATCATAACCACAGGCCTCCTTCATGGCTGGAATTGCAGTTGCCATATGCCGCGCGTACATCGGAATCGGATTTTCGATCTTGCGCAGGACGCTGGTATAGGTGGCGTCCCAGGGAAGCCAGCGGTTGTCTTTTTCCTCGTAAAATGGAGGGATATTGGGTGCTCCAAGATAATAGCCTTCCTTTCTTATGCTGCTTCCGAAGCCCCCGTCGGTATAGCCTTCCGCGGTAAAATTTCCGTTGCCGTCAGTCAATCCATCGACCACCGCAGGAATCTTGGCGTCGAATTGCGAGTGAAATGCGAAGGAAATTTTGGCGCTAGAGACGGGGTTGCCATCTTCGCCGAGGACATGCGCCGTCACTTTTGCACGTGGATAACCCGCCCATTGGGCGACACCGACTGCGCCCAGCACAGCGGCCACGAGGGGTATGACGATGAATTTCATTTTCATGCTATTGGTTGGATATTTCCACTAACTTATCAAATAACTTGTACATGTAAATATAAGCCACCTCCCGCATGTCGCTATGGTGCCAATTGGGTAATCCAGTCACGCTGTCAATATCTCGCGCAGTCGGCCAGCTATTGTTAATTGTGAAACGACTAGGCTCGTCGAAATTACGATCATTTGGGCCGCCAAAACCATTGGGAGCAAAAGCATTTGTTCCTCTGGATCCCACTGGCAAACTCAGTGCCGGGATGGCTTCGGCTAGCAGTTGGTCGCGGTGGGCGGCGGCCCTTATGGATCGCGCGGCTGAGCGTCGTTCGAGAGATTCTTGAACAAGTCTTTCTTAAGGTCGAATTCCATGTTCCGATCCAGCGGAGTCGGATTGAGATAATAGAGAAACTCCGCAAAACCATGCCCTGATGCATCACCTCCAGCACGGACTCCCCCTTTGATTTTTCCATAAAGCGCGCTGACAATTTTGTCGCCTTGCTTCACCGTACGAACGCGAAAAAAATAGGCTTGGTTCTCGTTGGCCGTATTAATATCTTGCTTCTGACCCCCGGGGATATTCACCCATAGGCGATGCGCCTCAAGCTTTGGTTGATAGCCAACCTCCGAAGCTAGCCTGGGCCATTTGAACTCGCTGTTGGCAAATTCCTTGGGCAACTGAACCTCTTGGATGCCGTCCGCCTCGTTGGGAAATGTGATTTGAATAAAGACCTCGTAGTCATTCGCGGCCGCCACACGGATACTGGTCGCCGTGAAAATAAAGTCTGTTGTCGTGCCTTTGCCCCAAGGCGCGACCCAGGCCGAGAGCGGTACGTTGAGTGGTCGCTTGCACACTCGTCATGAGTGTTTGCATATTACCGTCCAAGGTCACTGCTGATGCGCGGGCCTGCATGGCGGTGACGATACGTGAGGAAGCCTTAAGTCCGTCGTTGGCGTCATCCCCATCTACGGGATCTACCATAATCACCCTGCTAGTGCCCTCACTATTTTCAGTGGCCTGGATAGAAGCATTGGACGATAAGTTGACTGAAGCCGACCCAGCATTCAGCAAATCAAAGTAATTGGCCATTAGACCCAGTTCATAACCGTCCAAAAGAGTGTTGTTCCCATTAGTGTCCGGCCATCCGAAACCAGCGGTCCCTGAGCCAGGTAGTCCATAAAGTGAGATGGTGAACGGATTAATTGTTCCGGCATACAAATCATCCACATATACAGGTGAGCTCCGATCCCCAAAAAGCACCAATTTGTCCTGCGCGGTTGGGTCTAACCCCAAATTAACCAAGACCAGCTTGCCATTGACATAGAGATCCCACTTTTGGGCCCGGCGAGTCATCGCCAGCGTCAAGCGTATCCACTGTGTCAAGGCTCCGTTCGGGCTGGCGTTCCAATGCAAGCCCGTGTCGCGCCAAGTGCCTTTTTTACCGACGGCGTCGTAGGCATAGAGCTTTCCTTGAGGCCCAATAAGCACAAATCCTGTTTGGGCTCCTGCACCATCCACCACGTTTTCAGCCTCACCCACCACTGTCGCGACGGGGCGGATCCAAAAATCCACAAACAGCACACCGCTGTTACCTGTAAAGGGCAAATTAAAAGCCACCTGGCCTGGCGGCTCGGTGGCTTCGATTCTGAGGGCGTAATTCCCGGAATAACTGGCGTCCGTCGTCGCGCTGGCATTGCCGGATACCACGCTCCATGAATGAACGGTGGTTTCGGTAAATCCTCCCGGGGGTGGCTCAAAGCCCTCCCTCAACTCAGCTAGGGGTGAAGGGCCATTTGGCGAGAGGTCGCCGGACGACGATGCACCCGGAAATAGAAGGGCGACTGTTATTGCGACCACTAAGGAGGCGCGGAGGTGCATAAGTTGGGGAATCTATCCCTAGTCTGAATACTTTTCACCCTAACGTTGCTCATCAAGACCACCCAACGCACCCGTTAGCAATAAAAAGTTATTCACAAATACCATTTTCCACGTGAATAATGGGCAACATGCTGCGCGTATAATCCCCACCGTCATCAATGCGCGGTCGCTCCGACTGTTCCCGCGTTCTGCGCAAGGCCCACAAGTCAATGCCAAGCCCCTCAGCCATCCCGAGCGCAAAATCCGACGACGGCTTCCGCCTTGTGGGCTAGACGCAGAGGACCATCTCCTACGGCATGCAAGAATGTCTTTACCCAGGCGGAAAAATATCCAAAATTGCAGCCAAAAAAATAACTTTCCGTCAATGAACCGAGAGAAGAAGCCACAGCCGGAGTCCAAAAAGAAATCCCCGCCGAAGGGCGCCGCACACGGCGGATCCGCCCAGTCCAGCCGGCTGGCCAACGAACCCCCACCTGGCGCGGAAACCAAGGCGAAGGAGACCGACCCTCTCACGAAGGAAGAAAGAGAGCTTATCTATCTCCTATCGGTGGCCGAACGGGCCGGCACCTTGCGGGAAGTCATCAAGGGCGCGGGCCCGATCTTCCGCAAGGAGGAGGCCGACGTGGCGGCCGCGGGTGACAAAGAGGCGGCGGTGCGGGTTCGCCACCGTCAACGCACGGTGGGGTGGTACCTCCATGCCATGCTGGCTCCGCTGGATGCCGCGACCAAGGCTTGGCTGGTGGCCGGGCTCATTGACGACCAATGGGAGGCCACCAAGGGGCCCGGAGCACGCGAGTGGCCAGGGCATCGGCGCGAACGCGAATTTGACGAGAACGCCGCCTTGGGTATTTATGGGGCCTGCACGAGGGCATTGGATTACTACTGCCAACTCGCGCAGGAAGGGCACCCGGATATAGCGGGAGAGTTGCCGATTCACGCCGGCAGCATGATCCGGGCGCTGAATGAGGTGGTGCGGACCCGGCCGGAACTGGTGCAGAACGTCGCGGCCGAGCAAATTGACTGGCCGATGCTGGTGATGAAGCATTACCCCAAGGAATCCGATTTCGCCGCGCTGGCGGCGCGCGTCGGGCTCGGCAGCAAGGCGCCGGTGCAGCCGCAAAAGCGCCATACTTGGAAACCGGAAACCAGCCTCAATCGTTTTCTGCTCAATCTGATCGTGGTCGAATACTGGGGCGATTGCCAGCCCCTGACCCGTCAAAGCGTGCCGCACTACCTGGATGAGGTTTTGATGCCCGCCTTTGATCGGGAAGCCAAAGAACAGGGCGGATGGGACAAGATACCGGAATTTGCCGGCATCGCCCAGAGCGCGGCCAAGCGAGGCAAACCCGGGACGCAGCGCAGCGAAATCCGCAACCGGATCAAACCGGCGCTGATGGCCTTCACCTCCTGAGCTGGGCTGGAGCCGGAATGGCTGGAGCGTCACCCCCTGGGGAAGCTCCAGACGGGGGAGCTCCAACGGAAATAATTGCGGGGATCCCGCACCCGGCGTGGAATTCACCCATGCCCACCCTTAATTCCTCGGCCATCCTCGCTGCGGACTACGATCCGCAGACGCGGGTGCTCACCATCGTATTCACCAGCGGCGGCAAGGCCTACAGCTTCTATGACGTGCCGGAGTCGGTTTACCGGGGCCTTGTAAATGCCGCCTCACCCGGCAGCTATTATAGCGCGAATATCCGTGGAAGATATGGGTGAGTATGCCAAGCAAGGAGATTCAAGATTGAAAATTGAATATTTAAAATCGCAAGATATGCCGACAAAAGACCAGAGGGGAAAAACTGAAAATAAAAATGGCCGCCAGAGCGCGAGCCCAACCACCAATTTCATGACCCGCCTGGGAAAAATCGCCCGCCTGCCGCGTACCCTGCGCGAGCAATTGAATGCCCGCCTCCATAATGGGGAGATGGGCAAGCGGCTGCTGGCCTGGTTGAATGCCGAGCCCGAGGCGCGGAGCGTGCTCGCGGAGAAATTCGGCGGTCGCCCCATCAACGACCAGAACCTGAGCGAGTGGAAGCGGGGCGGCTTTGCTGACTGGCTGCGGCAACAGGAAGTGCGCCAGTGGGTGCAATGTTTGCGGGAGGTATCCGAAGAATTGGAGGAAGATGCCGGCGCGTACTCGGTGGCGGACTGGCTCTCGGCGCCGCTAGCCGTGGCGCTGGGTCGCTGGATGCACCTGGCTGCCCAGGGGGCGCCGCGGGACCCGCAGGAGCGGGCGGCGCTGCTGGGAGTGGCAAGAGAGTTGACGCTCCTGCGGCGGGGCGACCATACGGAGCAAAGGCTGCGCCTGGCCCGCGAGCGGTGGGAGGCGCAACAAGTGGAAGCCACGGCAGGGGCCAGGCGGGCAGAAGCGTTGGCCCCGTTTCGAGCCCTGATTAGCGCCAGCTTAAGCATCCCGCCATACGGCAACGGCGGCAAAGCGCCAGAACCCCCACCCCCACCGCAGGTGCAGGCAGTCTGGACCGCGATGGCAACGAAACCGGCAGTTAAAAATGGCCCCAACCATTCGCCCCGCCCTAACGAGCCACCCGCGGGTTCGACCTAATTCAAATTCATTCAAGGTGATTCAAGCCCATTCAAGCCAATCAACCATGCGCCCCGGTTTGGCCAAAGCCGGGAAGAGCTGCTTTGGGGCAAGGAGCGCCATTAGTCCCGCCGGGAAAAGATGGCGTTTCCAAGTCTTCCTAGTCAGGAAAATTTTCCGAAAACGTTACCCTTGCGCAGGGTCGGTTATTGTCTCAACATCGGCCCTCCTTTTCACCCCGATGGAATTGATTCGCTCGCACCACCCGGACGCGTTCCGGCAACTCGACACCGCGGCCCTGCGCCGGGATTTTCTCGTCGCCGGACTCTTTGTCCCCGGCCAAGTCCAAGCCCGCTACTGGGAGGTGGACCGGAGCATTATCGGCGCAGCCGTGCCCACGGAGACGCCGCTGGAACTCGCCGCCGGCAAGGAGCTGGCCGCCCAGTATTTCTGCGAGCGCCGCGAAATCGGCGTCGTCAACCTCGGCGGCCCGGGTTCCATTGAAACCGATGGTACGCGTCATGTTTTGGGGAAGCTGGACGCGCTCTATATCGGTCGGGGCGTGCGGCAGGTGCGCTTCGCCTCGGACGATATCCGCCATCCGGCGCATTTTTACTTTGTGAGTTATCCGGCCCACACCGCCTACCCGACCAAACGCGTGCCGTTTACCTCGGCGCAAGTGCTGGAACTCGGCACGCCGGAAACGGCCAACCGTCGCCGCCTGTGCAAACTGCTGGTGCCGGGGCTGGTTGAGTCCTGCCAACTCGTCATGGGCGTGACCTTGCTGGAAGTCGGCAGCATCTGGAACACGATGCCCTGTCACACCCACGAGCGCCGGTCGGAAGTTTACCTCTATTTTGACGTGCCGCCAAAGTCCGTCGTTTTTCACTATTTCGGCCAGCCGCAGGAAACCCGCCACCTCATCGTGCGGGACCGCGAAGCGGCGCTCTCGCCGAACTGGTCCATCCACTGCGGCTCGGGCACGACCGCCTACGGCTTCGTCTGGTGCATGGGTGGGGAGAATCAGGAATTCACCGACATGGATGCCGTCGCGATGGAGAATCTCCAATGAGTCAGAACACCGCCAAAAAACCCGACCTCTTTCGCCTCGACGGCCGCGTGGCCCTCGTGACGGGCGCCTCGCGCGGCTTGGGGGCCTCCATGGCCACTGCCCTCGCGGAAGCCGGCGCCAAAGTCGCCCTCGCCGCCCGCAGCGACTTGAAAACGACGGCCGCGCATATTCGCGCTCAGGGCGGGGATTGCGAAGCCTTCCCCACCGACCTCGCCGACCGCAAAGCCCCCGCGCATCTGGTTGAAGCCGTCGCGAAGCACTTCGGCCAAATTGACATTCTGGTCAACAACGCCGGTATTATCCGCCGGGCCAATTTCCTGGAGTTTTCCGAGCAGGATTGGGACGACGTGATGGACGTGAATCTCCGTTCGGTGTTTGTCTTGAGTCGCGAGTTTGCCAAGCGCGTCGCGGAGAGAAAAGCGCGCGGGCACATCGTCAACATTGCCTCGATGCTTTCCTTCCAAGGTGGTATTCGCGTGCCCGCCTACACCGCGGCGAAAAGCGCGCTCGCGGGCCTGACCAAGGCCATGGCCAATGAGCTCGCGCCGTTGGGCATCAACGTCAATGCCATCGCGCCCGGCTACATGGCCACCGACAACACCACCGCCCTCCGCGCCGACGCCGCTCGTAACCGCGCCATCCTCGACCGCATTCCCGCGGGTCGTTGGGGCGAAGCGGACGACCTGAAAGGCGCCGTGGTTTTTCTCGCGTCCGAGGCTTCCGCTTACGTTCATGGCATCACGCTGCCGGTGGACGGTGGCTGGCTGGCCCGTTAAAAAAATTTTGCATTACTTTCCTACCCCATGAAAACCCGCCTTCCTCTGGTTCTTGCTCTCTTGGCTGTCGCCGGTCTCGCCCATGGCGCGGCTGCTCCCACCGCCGCCGGCCATCTGGTGGTGACCGTCACGAACGATCTCCCCATCGCGCGGCCCGCCGAAACCATCACGATACCATTCGCCCAAATCCGCGCCTTGCTTGACCCGGCCCATGCCAATCCTGCCCAGTACTGGAATTCCACGCGTAATGTTCCGCTGGTTCGCTTCGACAACCTCCTGGTCAAGGATGCCGCCGGCCATGTCGTGCCCTCGCAAGTGACGAATCTCGATACCAAGGGCGGCCGCAATTACGAGTACAACGACCTTATTTTCCAGCATGATTTTGCCGCCGGGGAAAAGAGCGCGACATTCACCATTGAGGCGGTGGAAACGCAGGTGCCGCCGTATCCGGCGAAAGTCTTTGGCCGCTTTGTGCCGGACCGGCTGGACGACTTTGCCTGGGAGAATGATTTGATTGCGCACCGCATTTATGGGCCGGGCCTGGAACTGCCGAGCGCCGGGCCCGACCGCATGCCGGTGGGCGGCAGCGGCATTGACGTCTGGGGCAAGCGCTTTCCCTACTTTGTCATCGACCGTTGGTACGGCAAAGACCACAACGCCTTGCACACCGAAACCGGCGAGGGCCTCGACTTGTATGAAACCGGCCAGGCCCGCGGGGATGGTGGCGTGGGCGTATGGGACGGACAGGCCCTCCACGTTTCCCGCGATTTCCGCACCTGGAAAGTCCTCGCCAACGGCCCGCTGCGCCTCGTGTTCGAGCTGGGTTACGAGCCTTGGGATGCCGGCAATGGCGTGCAGATTGCCGAAACCAAGCGTTTCACCATGGATGCCGGCCACTATCTCGACCAGGTTGAAAGCACCTTCACCATCACCGGCGCGGACGAACTCACGGTCGGCATCGGCTTGACGATGCACAGCAATCGCGGTGAAACGACCTCGATCGTGCCGACCACGGATGAAAAGAATTTCTGGGAAAGCCTCTGGGAAGTTTATCCCGCCAACGGTGAAACCGGGGTCGGGGTGCTACTCGCGCCGGATGCAAATTTTGCCGGTTTCGCCCAATCGCAAACGAATCTGCCGGCCTCCAGCGGTCTGCGGCCCGACAAACTGATTTTGGCCAAGGTCAAATCCGGCGTGCCCCTGGTCTATTACTCGGGCGCGGCGTGGAACCAACTCGGGCCCGTCACTTCCAACGCGCAATGGACGACGTACATGGCGGACTGGGCCCAGCGCGTGCGCTCTCCGGTCAAGGTCAACGTCGCCCTCGAAGGCGCAAAATAAACCAGCGATTCACTTCCCTACCCCTACCATGAAGCTGCCCACCCCGCATTTTCGTGGCGCCGGATACCTGTTGCCGGGATTGATGTTCCTGGCCACCGGTCTCGCCGGCGCAGTCAACGAGCCGGTTCCCACGACCGCGGCTTCGTCCCCGGCCAATGTTGCGCCCGCCGTTTTGTTTGGCGGCGCGACACCGTTGCAATGGTCCGAGCGCATGGCCAAATCGCAAATGGCCCGGCAGCCGGCGGCACCGCGCTGGGACTACACGACGGGATTGCTGGCCCTTTCCTTGATGAAGCTCGGGGAAAAAACCGGCGATGCGGCCTACGGCACTTATGCCGACCGGCTCATCGGCGCGTGCGTCAACGAGAATGGCGTGATCGCGGGCTACAATCTGGCGCAATACACGCTCGACAATGTCGCCTCCGGCAAAGTGCTGCTCGCGCTTTACGAAAAGACCAAAGAAGCGCGCTATCTCACGGCGGTGAAAACGTTGCGCCAGCAATTGGCCCAGCAGCCGCGCACCGCCAGCGGCGGTTTCTGGCACAAACAAACTTACCCCAACCAGATGTGGCTTGACGGCCTGTTCATGGCCGGCCCGTTTTATGCCCAATATGGGAAAATGTTTGATGAACCGGCCGATTTTGACGACGTGGTGAAGCAGTTCCTATTGATGGACGAGCACGCCTACGACCCCAAGACCGGCCTCTATTATCATGGCTGGGATGAGAGCAAAACGCAGTTCTGGGCCAACAAGGAAACCGGCCTCTCCCCGAGTTTTTGGGGCCGGGCCGAGGGCTGGTATGCCATGGCCCTCGTGGACACTTTGGATTTTCTCCCGGAAAATCACCCGCTGCGCGCGAAATTTATCCAAGTGCTCGGTCGCCTCGCGGACGGGCTGGTCAAATGGCAGGATCCCCAAACGGGCCTGTGGTGGCAGGTGCTCGACCAAGGCAGCCGCGAGGGCAATTACCTCGAGGCCACCGCCTCCTGCCAGTTTGTCGCCGCCTTGGCGAAAGCAGTGAACAAGGGCTATCTGCCGCGCGCAAAATATCTCGATGCCATCAATCGCGGCTACACCGGCATCGTGCGCGATTTGATTACCACCGACCCGGATGGCTCGCTTAATTTGATCAAGTGCTGCTCGGTCGCCGGGCTCGGCGGCTCGCCCTCCAATGGCCGTCCGCGCGATGGCACCTTTGAGTACTACATCAGCGAACGGGTCGTGAGCAATGACTTGAAGGGCATCGGGCCGTTTATTCTGGCGGGCATGGAAATGCAAAATCTCGGCACCTCGACACCGCCATCGGTCAGCGGCACGCCCCAAGCAGCAACACCAGCCGTCAATTCCCCCACCCCCAAAGCCCAACCCTAATCGGATTATGAAAAAATTCTTTCTGGCCGCCGCTTTCACCGGCCTGGCCTGCACCATGTCGCACGCCCAAGGCCCCTCCATTCCTTCCACCGCACCAGTCGCCGCCGTGGCCGCCAATACGACCGCCGACCTTACCCCGGCCGAAGTCGCCAAATTGGGCTGGGACGCCCTGCCGCAGATTCTTGCGCATATCAAGGCGCCCACGTTTCCCGCCAAGAATTTCCCCATCACCGATTTCGGCGGCAAAGCCGACGGCGTGACCGATAACACCGACGCCATTCGCCAAGCCATCGAGGCCTGCAACAAGGCCGGCGGCGGGCACGTCGTCATTCCCGATGGCGTCACGCTCACGGGCCGCGTGCTTTTACTCAGCAACGTGGACCTGCATTTGTCCGACAATGCCACACTGCACTTTATCGTGGATCCCGAGAAATACCCGAAGGTGCTGCTGCGCTACGAAGGCGTGGAGCACACGAATTACTCGCCGCCCATTTACGCCTTCGAGCAGGAAAACATCGGCGTCACCGGCAAGGGCATCATCGACGGCGGCGGCGAGGCCAACTGGGTGCGCGCCGTGGGCATGACCTCGCGACCGAATTTTGTCGTTCCGCTGCGCTGCAAGAACGTGATTATCGAGGGCCTCACCATCCACAATTCGCCCATGTGGGAGATCAACCCGGTGTATTGCACCAACGTCATCGTGCGCAACCTGAACATTGACAGCCACCAGGCCAACAACGACGGCTGCGACCCGGATTCGTGCCGCTATGTGCTCATCGAGGGCTGCACCTTCAACACCGGCGATGATTGCATCGCCATCAAGTGCGGCAAGGACGACGACGGTCGCCGCGTCAATTTACCCTCGGAATTTCTCATCGTGCGCAACTGCATCATGAAGGACGGCCACGGCGGCGTCACCCTCGGCAGCGAATGCACGCCGGCGATTCGCAACATTTTCGTGGAGAACTGCCAGATGGACAGCCCGCAGCTCAACGCCATTCTGCGTTTCAAGAACGGCACCCAGCGCGGTGGCATCATCGAAAACGTGTACGCGCGCAACATTGATGTGGGCAAGGTCGCGCGGGGCACATCCGCCGCAGGTTTCCTGATTCAATACACCTACGGCGGCGGGGGCGATGGCCCCTACGTGCCCGTCCTGCGCAATGTTTATATGGCCAACGTCAAAGGCCGCGATGTCCCGGGCCTCGTTGGCCTGACGCCCAGCCCGAATTCGATCATCGAGAATATCAACATCTCCGATTGTGTTTTCGCCGGCTCGGACCCCGCCACGCTCGAACGTTACGCTAGCCAGATTAAATTCACCAATGTGAAAATTCTGCCCGCCGGCGCTGACGTCGGCCCACCCGTTTCAACTCTCGCGACTCCGGCGGCGCCCGCCGCTCCCGCGACCCCTGCTGCTCCCACCCCGTAAATTACCTGACATGACGACTTCCGCCTCGGTTGGAAAATATCGCTGGACGATCTGCGCGCTGCTTTTTGTGGCGACCACGATCAATTACATGGATCGCAGCGTGCTCGGCGTGCTGGGACCCACGCTCCAGTACAAAGTCTTTGCCTGGACCGATAACGATTGGGCCAACATCAACATTTCATTCAAAGCCGCCTACGCCATCGGGATGCTCACGATGGGCGCCATCATTGACAAGCTGGGCACCCGAATCGGCTACACCCTTTCCATCGGCATCTGGAGCGTTTTCGGCATGTTGCACGCCGCAGTGCTGCCGGCGTTCAGCTTGCTCGGCTTTTCCCTCGCCCGGTTTGGCCTGGGCTTTGGCGAATCGGGAAATTTTCCCGCGGCGATCAAGACCGTGGCCGAGTGGTTTCCCAAAAAAGAGCGGGCTTTTGCCACCGGTATTTTTAACGCCGGCTCCAACGTCGGGGCGATTTTGGCCCCCTTGGTCATTCCGCTGATCGTGTGGCCGAATGGCATGCATTGGCAATATGCCTTTTTGACGACGGGGGTGTTTAGCGCCTTGTGGATCGTCCTGTGGCTGCGGGTCTATCAGCGGCCGGAAGTTCACCCCAAACTCTCGCGTGCTGAATTGGAATATATTCAAAGCGATTCCGTCGCAGAAACCAAAGGGGTGAAAATTCCCTGGTCCGGGGTATTGCCGTTGCGCGAGACGTGGGCCTTTGCCACGCTGAAGATTACCGACGCCGTGTGGTGGTTCTATCTCTTTTGGGGCGGCAAATTTCTCTATGACCAGTTCGGCCTCGACATCAAGAGCCTCGCACTGCCCCTCATCTTGATTTACGTCATCGCCGACGGCGGCAGCGTGATGGGCGGATGGCTCTCCTCCCATTTCATCAAGAAAGGCTGGCCGGTCAATCGCGCGCGCAAAACCACCCTGCTGATTTGCGCCTTGATCATCATGCCCGTGATGTTTTGCACCCAGTTGGGCACCCGCTTCAACGTCAATGACTCCTTCTTCACGAAGTTGCAAAGCGCGACGTTTCCCATCGAACGCGTGGTGACCGTGGACGGCAAGGAAACGCGCGAACGCGTCAATGAACCGGTGGCCGCACCATTGCAGGAGCAACTGCATGCGCTCGCGGGCAAAAGCTGGGGCACCGCCAAGGAGTTTCTGGCCGAAGTAGTCAAGATTTTCGGGCCGGCCAAAATCGCGCCTTCCCTGCCCACTTTGACGCAAGCCATCGGTCCCGATTTCAAAATTGACGACGCGTTTATCGATAAGATTTCCGCCAACCTGCCGCCCGAGGTGGTGGATGCCATTCGCCCCTTACGCGGCAAGCAATATGCCTCGCAGGCGGAGTTTCTCACGGCTGTTACCAGTGCCGTGGGCAAGTCAGAAGCCAATCGCATCGACTCTGCGTTGTTTAACTCGGCCCGCTCGGACAACCTTTACTGGATTGCGGCGCTCCTGATTGCGTTTGCCGCCGCGGGTCACCAAGCCTGGTCGGCGAATGTCTTCACCCTCGTTTCCGACGTGTTTCCGAAAAAGGCCACGGCCTCGGTCACCGGCATCGGCGGAATGATTGGGGCGGTGGCCGGCATTGTGGCAGACAAGAGCCTGGGGAAGGTGCTCACCAACAGCGGCCCCAACGGTTACTTTTTTGCCTTTTTGGCGGCGGGCCTCTGCTACCTCACGGTTCTCGTCATCGCCCATTTTCTGATGCCGAAGATGACGCCGCTCGATGAAAACTTGCGGCACGTCAAATCCTGACCCAATTCGCCGATGAGCCGATTGCGACCATTGCTCCTAGGGCTCATTGGCTTTGCTTTTGCTGTCGCCGCCCACGCCGCCTCGGATGGCCGCTGGGGCAACATCCTGCGGCAGCCCGAAACGTGGTACGCGAGCGAGGAGGCCGCGCACGTGGCCGACAACGTGTTACTCTATCAAAAGGAATCCGGTGGTTGGCCGAAGAATTTGGACATGACGCTGCCGCCGCAACCGTTGCCGCCGGGCACGGACCCGGGCGAGCTTTTATCCAATATCGACAACGGCGCGTCCACCACGCAGGTGCGTTTTCTTGCCCAAGTTCTCGCTGCGCACAACGACCCGCGCTATCGCCAGGCCTTCGATCGCGGCCTCGATTACCTGCTGGCGGCCCAGTATCCCAATGGCGGCTGGCCCCAATATTACCCGATCCGCCAAGGTTATTACACCCACATCACCTATAATGACGACGCCATGGTTCGCGTGATGACATTGCTGGGCGAGGTGGCCGAGGGAAAAGTGCCGTTTGAATTCGTCAGCGCGGAGAAGCGGACGCTGGCCGCCACCGCTATCGCCAAGGGCCTCGATTGCATTCTGCGCACGCAGGTCGTTGAAAACGGCCAAAAGACCGTCTGGTGTGCCCAACACGACGAAAAGACCCTGGCCCCGGCCCAAGCGCGCGCCTACGAGTTGCCCTCCCTATCCGGCTCGGAGAGCGTCGGTATCGTCGAATATTTGATGAGCCTGGACAAACCGACCCCGGAAGTGGCCGCCGCCATTGTCGGCGCCGTGAAGTGGTTTGAGTCGGCCAAGCTGACGGGCCTCCGCATCCAGCGCACGGGCGGCGACGTGGTGGTCGTGGCCGACCCCAATGCGCCGCCGACCTGGGCGCGCTTTTACGACCTCGCCACGAACAAACCCTTTTTCTCCGGCCGCGATAGCGTGAAAAAAGACCAGCTCGCCGACATTGAGCAGGAACGCCGGGCGGGTTATGCGTGGTATGGCAACTGGCCCGCGCGGCTGCTCGCCATCGATTATCCCGCCTGGGCGGCGAAATGGCCCCAGTTCGTCGCCGCGGTGAACGCCGCTGCCACCACGCCGGCCAGCCCGGCGCCATGGGTGCCCGATCTCGGCAACGGCACATACAGGAACCCCATCATTTACGCCGACTATTCTGACCCGGATGTAGTCCGCGTCGGCGAAGACTATTATCTGGTGGCATCGAGTTTCACCTGCGTGCCCGGCCTGCCGATTTTGCATTCAAATGATTTGGTCAACTGGACCATCGTCGGCCATGCGCTGCCGGTGCAGGTGCCGGAAGATTATTTCAACGCCGTGCATAGCGGTGGCGGCGTGTGGGCGCCCGCCATTCGTTTCCACGCCGGCAAGTATTATGTTTTCTATCCCGACCCTGATTTCGGCATCTACGTCGTCACCACCACCGATCCCGCCGGCACCTGGAGCAAGCCCATTTTGGTCAAAGCGGGCAAAGGGTTGATTGACCCGTGCCCGCTCTGGGATGACGACGGCAAGGTGTGGCTGATCCACGGCTGGGCCCGCTCGCGTTCGGGTCGCAGCAATCTCCTCACCCTGCAACCACTGACCGCCGATGCCACCGCCACGGCGGGCGACGGCAAGGACGTCATCCAAGGAACCGATTTCAACGTCACCACTTTGGAAGGCCCGAAGTTCTACAAACTGAATGGGTACTACTGGATTTTTGCGCCAGTGGGCGGCGTGACCGGTGGCACCCAGGCCGTTTTCCGCTCCAAGACCATCGACGGCCCCTACGAATACCGCAGCGTGCTGGCCCAAGGCGGCACATCCACCAACGGCCCGCACCAAGGCGCCCTCGTGGATACTCCCGATGGCAAGCAATGGTGGTTTATTCATTTTCAGGACCACGGCGCCTACGGCCGCATTACCCACCTGGAGCCGGTGGTCTGGAAGGATACCGGCTGGCCCGTCATGGGCAACGATCCCGATGGGAACGGCACCGGCGACCCCGTGCTGACTTTTGCCAAGCCCGTCGTCGGCAAAAGTTATCCTCCCGCCGAGCCGCAGACCTCCGATGAATTTGATGCCCCCACCCTCGGCCTGCAATGGCAGTGGCTGGCGAACCCGCAGGGCGGCTGGTATTCGCTGACCGCCCAGCCCGGCAGCCTCCGCCTGATGGCCCAGCCGGCGGCGGGCAATCTGGTCGCCCAACCGAATCTCCTTTTGCAAAAAATTCCCGCGCCGGAATTTGTCGTCACGACCAAAATTGATTTCTCCGCGGCGACTACCGGTGACAAAGCCGGCCTCCTCGTTTACGGCACACCGATGACCTGGATTGGCCTCATCAAATCGGACGCCGGGCTGCAAGTCAGCCAATCTGCGGAGGCGGGCGGGCGGCGCGGGGCCGCGGCCCAAACTCCGAATCCCCCCGTCGCCTTGAGCCCAACCCCAGGCGCCGGCGTTTATCTGCGTCTCACGCTGACCACCGGGGCCCATTGCCAATTTAGTTACAGCCTGGACGGCAAGGTCTTTACCGCGCTGGGCAGCCAAGTCACGGTCGCGCCGGTCGCCGGCAGTTGGATTGGCGCGAAATTCGGCCTCTTTGCCCTGGCCGCCGCCGGCACCGAAAAGCCCGGCTATGCAGACTTTGATTGGATCCAGGTGGAGCCGCTGGCCATACTACCGAACACGCCCTCCACGGTGGCGACGAGTACTGGAACAGCCAACAATTAAGCGGGCGTCTTCTTACGCTCCCGGCGCTTTGACGGGCAGCGGTTTTTCCGGCAGTTTTCCGCCGACGAGTTTGTACACTTCACTGCCCGCGAGCAGAAAAGCCCCGACGCCGAAGGGCGCGGTTGAAGAGGCATCAAACGCCTTGGGGGCCGCGCCCACCGGTTGCACATTGCCAACCTTGCCGTCGGCCGCGACGCATTGTGTCAGCGCCGCCCACGCCTTGAACACCACCGGCCCGTAAACCGCCCGGTCCAGAATGCCCTCGTTAATGCCCCAGGCCATCGCATACGTGTCGAAACCGGTGCCGCTGACTTCCTTTTCCGGGTGCGCCACGGGATCGAGCAAACCCGGGCGCCACAGGCCATCGGGTTGTTGCAGGGATTTTAATTTCTCCGCCATTTCCTTGAACTGCGCGATATATTTGGGCCGGTCGGGATGTACTGCAGCATCCGCACGAGCGCGCCCATGACCCAGCCGTTGCCGCGCGACCAGTAAATTTTCTGCCCGTTCGGTTCTTTCTGCGTGAAATAGGTGCTGTCGCGATAATAGAGATGGTCCGTTTTGTCGTAGAGAAAATCCGAGGTCACCCACCACAGCCGGTTGGCAAAATCGAGGTACTTGGGATTGCCGGTGATCTTGGCCAGCCGCGCCCAGACCGGCGGCGCCATGAAAAGCGAGTCGCACCAGGACCACTTCGCGTCCGCGCCGGATTTGTTGAACGTCAGATCATCATCCTTCGGGCTGGCCATGATGGCGTCGGCCCGTTCCTTCACCGCGACGATCATTTCGGGCTTTTGATAAACCTCATAAAGCTCCAGGTACGTCTGCCCCACCGCCTGGTCGTCCGCGTGATATTGGCGGGAACCCTGCTTCCAGTTGTTCTTGGTGGCCATGTCCACCATCGCCTGGAAATATTTGTCGCCCGGCGTCTCGCGCCCCAGCGCCATCGCGCCCGCGTAAAAAGCGCTGTAGATCCAGCCATCCTTGGCCTCGCGGCTCGGATTGGCCAACTGCCAGTCGGCGGCCTTTTGCATGATGCTGAGCACCTCCGCAGGGGTAGGCGTGGCGGGAATGGTCGCAATGGGCGCTGGGTTGGAGGGCGGCGCCGGGTTTGTTGCCGCGATCGGCACAGCCACTACGGCGGCCGCAATCCGGGTCTCGACAGATGCCAACCAAAGAGTGGCCGATAGCGCGAAAACCATCGCGGGGAAAGATGCTTTTTTCATGGGGCACAGGGGTTGCTCAAATTTTCTAAAACCGAACTCCGAGCCAAACATCCGGCCCGCCTCTTGGCAAACCCGTTTGCTGAAATCCGACTCTTCGTCTTTAAATAAAATTGCCTTAACCGCCACGGCAATTTGAATGGGATCCGTCGAAATCGCTCCGCGGTCGCTTCCGTCGCCTCTGTCGATTTTGTTCCCCCACCCCTCGGATGAAGCTCCCCCCCGCTCTATTTTGCCTTGGTCTCGCCCTCGCGGCCCTCGTCTTGGGCGCGTGCGCCAGCGACTCTCATGTCGTCGTCCCACCTGCGCAGCCCTCGAATTCACCCGTCGCGACCGCACCGGTTGCGTCATCCGCGCCACTCGTGACCACCGCGCCAGCGTCCACAGCGACAACCCCTCCCGGCGCCACATCCGTGCCTGCTGCCACCCCTTCCGCCGTTGCCACGGTTTTGCCCACTCCACCCGCCATCGCGGGCGCGGTGGATTTTGACCGGCAGATCAAGCCCCTCCTGGTGACATACTGCTACCAATGCCATGCCAATGGCCGACGCAGCGGGGGCGTCCGCTTCGACGTTCTGGCCAGCGCTACGCAGCAGGTCGTTCCCGGCAACCCCGACCGCAGTGCGATGTACCATGCCATCACGCGCTCGATCAATGCCAGCGATCACATGCCTCCGCCCGCGCAACCCCAGCCGGAGGATGAAGACCTCGCCCTCATCCGGCAATGGATTCTTGAAGGCGGCCGCTGGGGCGCGACGCCGTAAGACCGCGACCGGGATTGACGGCGTCGCGGGTGAATTGTGCTTGCCTGCGGGAGGCCAAAATTGAATAGTCTCCCTCTTTGCCCCAGCGCTGCAACGGCGGTGCTGGCGTGCACTCCGGAGAGGTGGCCGAGTGGTCTAAGGCGCTGGTTTGCTAAACCGGTGTAGGGGTTAAACTCTACCGTGGGTTCGAATCCCATCCTCTCCGCCAGTTTTCCCCTCTGAGGCGGAACGACCAACGACGGATTTGCCAGTTGGGGTGGTAAATTGCTTCATGACCAGCAATCCATCCTTCGTCATCTCCGAATTCAAGAATCCATCCGGTGAGGTCGTTTATCGCGTTTCCGGCTGGCTAGAAGGCAAACGCTACCGCAAGAACTTCCCTACCCGACCCGAGGCCGAGACTGAACGTCAAGTCCTGGAAGCCTGCCGTCTCCAGAGGGAGACTGGCTTCCACACGACAGTTACACGTCTGACCAATGATCAGCTTCATGAAGCTGAAACTGCATTCCGGCTTTTAGCTAATCATCCACATCGGCTGTCGTTTTATGTGGAGTTTGCGTTGGCAAACTACCGCGATACTGAACGAAATATCACTCTCGCTGACGCCATTGCCGGATACATGGCCGCCAAACAAACAGAGTGCGAACGAACGCTCCTATCCGGGAGCCAGCTTGGTTCGATCAAATATGAATTGAAAGTTTTCCAGCAATACTTTCCGACTCTAAGGCTTGGAGAATGCTCTCCCACCTTACTCGTCCAGTACTTTGAGCGCGGCGCACCGTCGTTGAAGACCTACAACAACCGTCGGGGGATACTCTCGACTTTCTTCAAGTTTGCTTTGCGAAAGGACTGGATCATCAATAACCCGTTGGAAAAGGTTGATTATCATCGTATTGCGCATCGGCGCGGTTCAGCAAAGACCCTCTCCGCCATACAAGCGAAGGAACTGATGTCCTATGTGGAAAACTATGAGAACGGCGCTCTGGTGCCGTTCTTCGCCCTGTGCCTTTTCGTGGGCATACGGCCCTGCGTTCGTCGGGGCGAGATATTTAAACTTAGACCGGAGCAAATCCACCTCGACACCGGCGTGATTCATATCGAACCCGATGTCTCGAAAGTGCGAATGAAACGGCATGTGACGATTCAACCCAACCTTTCGGCTTGGTTGCGCGCCTACCCGTTAGAAAAATTCCCAATTATAATGCCAAATATGCAGCATATCCGTGCCCGAATCGCGAAGCAATTTGGCCTCTCGCATGACATTATGCGGCACACGTTCATTTCGATGTTCGTGGCAAAGTTTCGCTCGCTGGGCGAAGCTGCACTACAGGCAGGCAACTCTGAAAGCATTATCCGCAAGCACTACCTCGATTTAAAAAGTCAAACGGAAGCCACGCAATTTTTTGGCATCTTGCCAAAACGTCAAAACCTCGCAGCAAAGACAATGATCCCGCGCTCGCGCGGTCTCTGAAGATTACCGATTGACCTCAACCATTCTCAACGAAATGAGTGTTCTAGAATACGGTACCGCCTGGAAGGCGATCTTGTATGTTCTGGCTAGACCAAAGGTATCCGTGTGCTAGAATAATCAGGTCACTCCCTAATTCCGAAAATCAACAATCAGGTCGAACATTACTATGATCAACACCGTATGGGGCAGCACCGACAAGCCTGTTTCAAGTAAGCTTCTTGCTGAAATTCTTAGCGCGGAAGCGGAGTTAGACGGCACCCTTTATATTGGCTACCCAATTATCGGCACCCCCGAGGGATCCTTTCCAATAGATGCACTTCTGGTATCGCCGACGAAAGGTCTCGTCTTGTTTAGTGTTGTCGAAGGCAAGAATCTTCTAGACTACGCCGAAACGCAAGATGAGGGGTTCAATAAGATGCAAGCAAAGCTGCTCCAGCATCAGGCCTTGATTCGCAAACGCAAGCTCCTCGTCGATGTTCACACAGTCACTTTTGCCCCTGCCATTGCACAACTTGATGACGATGGCGAACATCTCCTTTGCAACGCCGACAACTTAGTATCGGTTATCGAAGAACTGGATAATTTCGACCAAACGGTTTTTCCGACATTGGTTTCAGTTGTTCAGGCGATTTCCACATTGCGCAGAGGGCGCAAGAAGCGAGAACTTCACAATCAGAATTCTCGAGGAACCAAGATCAAGGCACTCGAGGATTCAATTGCCAATCTCGACAGTCAGCAGAGCGCGGCAGTGGTGGAAACGTATGAAGGCGTTCAGCGCATTCGTGGACTCGCTGGATGTGGCAAAACAATCGTTTTGGCATTGAAGGTAGCATACCTCCATGCACGTCATCGTGACTGGCTCATCGCAGTAACATTCAATACTCGTTCACTGAAGAAGCAGTTCGAAAATTTAATAACCACTTTTGTGCTGGAACAAGCGAACGAAGAACCCGACTGGGACAAAATAAGGATTTTGAATGCATGGGGTGCGCCAGGTGGGCAAGATCGCACAGGCATCTATTATGAATTCTGTCGAGATCATGGCGTCGAGTATTTGGATTTTGGTGCGGCAAAGGCGCGGTTTGGATACGAAGGGCAGTTTGAAGGAGCATGCGATCTGGCCCTTCAGGGCATCAAGCAATTCACCCCGAAATATGATGCCATCTTGATTGATGAGGCGCAGGATTTCGCGCCGAACTTCTTGTTGCTCTGTTATGAATACCTCATGGCCCCAAAGCGTCTAGTCTACGCATATGACGAGTTGCAGAACCTCGGAAGCAGATCGCTTCCACCCGTCGAAGAAATTTTCGGGAAGAACGCGGACGGGTCGCCCCGTGTTGTTATTCATCCCCCTGAGGCAGGAAAACCCAAGCAAGACATTATACTCGATATTTGTTATCGCAATTCCCGACCTATTTTGTCTACCGCGCATGCTCTTGGATTTGGGATTTACCGTAAGAAGGGTCTTGTTCAAATCTTTGAGAACAAGGACCTCTGGTTCGATATTGGCTATGAGGAGAGTAATGGGGAAATCGAGGATGGCCAACCCGTGACGTTATGCCGAACACCAAAGTCCAGCCCGGAATTTCTAGAGCAGCACTCTCCTGTCGAAGACTTAATTCAATTTGAGGTCTTTGAGACACCCGAAGCTCAGACCGCATGGCTCGTTGCGGAGATAAAGCGAAATCTTACTGAAGATGAGTTGGTTCCAGATGATATCGTCGTCATAAATCCTGACCCGCTCAAAACTAAGGACGCAGTCGGAAGTGCCCGGCGGACCCTAATGCAGATGGGAATTAACTCAAATCTTGCGGGGGTGACGACGATTGCAGATATCTTCACCGAACCGGGGACTGTGACTTTCACAGGTATTTTCCGTGCGAAGGGAAATGAGGCCGCGATGGTCTACGTAATTAATGCCCAAGACTGTTTTGGATCCCTATTGCCGCAGGATGTTGCACGCATTCGCAACCGCCTTTTTACTGCCATCACGCGCTCGAAAGCATGGGTTCGAGTCCTTGGCATTGGAAAAGCGATGTCGGCCTTAAAGGAAGAATTCGAAAAGGCCAAAGCAGAGAATTTTGCTCTCCGCTTCTGCTATCCGACGGAAGCAGAGCGGCAGACAATGACGACCATAAACCGTGATATGTCGAAAACTGAGCAAGATCGAAGTGCGAAGCGGAAAAGCAACTTCGCCGATATTATTGCATCGCTCGAGTCAGGCGAGAGCTTCATCGAGGACTATCCTGATAGAGACGTTAAGAAACTCCAAAACCTTTTGGCAAAAAAATCTAAACCGCGACGGAAATGACCCCTCAGCAAACGCTCAAGCAGATAAAGGGACTAACGGAAGCACTCGTTGAGTTGAGTCTTTCGAACGAGCAGAATTTTCCAACGACCCGCGGCAGCCTCAATACGGCGTTCGAAATTACGGTAAGTAACGCAGCAAGAATGAGCATAACATTGAAGAATGTGGCTTACCGTGAAATTTACCAGGAGTTGGAGTTGGCACGATGCTTTAACTTCAAAATGCTAGACGGTGCTTTAGTTTCTCTCCGCTATCGATTTAGAAATCGGGTCATTTGTGAGCACTCTCTTTCATATTTTCCTTCGCCTGACCTTGAGCATTTTCAGAATGAGCCCGAACTTTACTTAGACGACGAAATCTATGCGGATGTCACTGCAAAAAGCATTGTGACCTTCCCCGTCCGTTTCGATTTCAGCGACGATGCCACGAAGTTCGTGGATGTTCATCATCCGTATTCCCATTTGACCCTTGGTCAATATGAGAATTGTCGAATTCCGGTTTCATCGCCACTCAGCCCATTCGCCTTTGGTAGTTTCATTCTTCGTAATTTTTATAACGTTGCGTTCCGCAAATACTCTGAGGAGATTCCTGTGAGCGCACTTGCTTTCCAGAGAACCATCACGGCCAACGAGCAGAAAATTCCACATCTGGTTTGTAGCTGAGCTAGATGGCCACCTAGGCAGAGCAAAAAAGTTCCGGCTAGACCACAGAGACCAGAGTGCTAGAATCCTGCTCAATCTCCACTTAAAAATGTCCTGTCGGTGGTCTAGCCGGTAACCAGTCTCGAAAGTGGCGCAGATTGGAAATCGGGCTACGGCCCGGTTTTCTTTTTTACCAGATTTGAGCAATGCAGGCGGTATGCTCGTCAATTAATGCTCTCTGCGTTTAGCAAATCAGGAGCGTTTGCCTCGTCAGCAAAATACATTTTGGCGAATAAATCCGTGGCCAGCATGAGCTGATGTTGCGCCACTGCCCCGTATCTCTGGCACCATGGGATTCTACTTGATGCCAAAGGGGAAGGGGCCGCGACGGGTACGTTCGCGTGTGGCGGGCAAGCCGCCGTCCAAACTACCGCAATGGAGCAGCACGCAGAGCCCCGCCAACTATGGGCCGAAGTCGGAGGCTCCTTCGCCAACACCGCCGAAATTCCGCCGGACTCTGCTCGGGGAGTTTATGTTTCGTTTCCCGCTTTTGCTCGCGCTGCTGTGGCTGCTGCCGATCTATCTTGGGTTTGGATTGATGAATTTTATTTGTGAAATAGTTGCTGGTCGGAAAGATTTTGAGAAGACACGCAATGGCGGCATTCTCGCATTGGTTTCATTCATCGGCACCTGGCTCATCTTTCACTGGGCTAGACAGTGGCATCCCTATGGAGCCTTCTACGAATGGGTGAAGGCATTCGTGAAATGGCTCTGAGCGGTTCGCGCACGGACGGCAGAAAGCGATGGCGTTCCGCTCCCACCGAGGCTCTATACCATGTGGCGAACCGGAAGTTTGGGGCGCTGGTCTCTTTTATTCCAGTCCGGGCTCCAGGGCTCGATGCAGCGCGGGGTGCCCGCGAAAAGCGCGAAGGCGACCGCCTGAATAAGACCGGCCAGCGCAAATACTTCCCAATGCAGGTAGGGCCACACGTCGGAAAGGTGCAACCATCCCAGCCGAAAATTGCCGGAATTGTGGTAGTAGCAAAAATGGGCAAGCCAGCCGGACGCGTTGATGCTCAGCGGCAGTCCGCCGCGAATCCACCCCGCAGCAATTGCCGCACCGACAATCACAACGGCATGGTGCCAAACCGGGCCCGCGCCCCGGAAACGCAGATAATCATGGGGGACGAGAATTCTGTCGATAAGATCATCCACCTTGCCCTGTGTGGCGCGACTGCGCGACGGCTGGCGCATCCAATAGCTGAAAAGGCCCGGCAAAAAGACCATGAGCCAAGACCAGTACAGCAGATAATCCGTCCAGGTCAGCGCGTACGCAAGTAAGAGATAGTAACGCACTATCGCGGACGCCACGGGAGCCGGGTGCGGGCGGGAACCGTACTTGGGTGTATAGTCGCGCAGGAAGTACATGAACGTAATTGTACTATGCCTCTCTCCATAATCAAGCGAATTGTTTTATATATGGAACAATTTTATTGATTATTTGCATATTTTGTCTTTATTGTATCCCATATAAAACATGAATCTTGCTGAAGCAGGTAATCTCATTCGTATGGCCCGTCGTCAAGCCGGTCTTACCCAAGCGGCGCTGGCCAAGCATTTACGCATGAGCCGGGCGACCATTTCCCTGCTCGAAAACGGCGTGATCACGGAACTGGGAGTTCGCAAACTAGGCCAAGTTTGTGACCGACTGGGCTTGGAGGTGGTGGTGCAGCCCAAGCGCCCGTTGCTGACTTTGCACGAAGCCTATGCGCGCAACAAGCAGCAGCGTCAATCGGCTTTCAAGGAAACAGATGCTATAATAGCAAAGCTGAATTCATCAGGAGACACCCATGGCTAATGTATTTGTCAACCGACGGCCCGTTGGAACGCTGACGCGCGATGACCCCTATAACCGCTTCGTCTACGGCGAAGCCGTGGCTCCTGCTCAGGCGGTCTCGCTGCTGATGCCGGTCGAAGATCGCCCGTATTTTGCGGATCGCCCCGCCGCGCTGCATCCGGTGTTCGACATGAACCTGCCGGAGGGGGCGCTCCGCGAAGCGCTGATGACTATGTTTGCGAAGGCATTGCCCGTGGTCGACGACTTGGCGTTGTTGGAAATTGTTGGCCGATCCCTGATCGGACGCACGCGCTTTGGGGCCTCCGTGGGCGACCTCGACGAAGTTCCACCGCAGAATCTGCATGATCTCTTGGCCCAACGGGGAACGGCGGAACTTTTCCGCGAAATGTTGACGCACTATGCCCGCTATTCCGGGGTGGCCGGGATTCAGCCGAAATTGCTCATTCGTGATAACGGAAGCTTACGCACGGCCACGCATAGTCCGGTCGACCCGGGCACGCGCGTGACGGCGCACGGAACCACCCACATCGTCAAAACCTTCGACCCCCAGCAATATCCGGCCTTGGTCGCCAACGAATACCTCTGTCTTCAAGCGGCCCAGGCGGCCGGATTGCAAGTCCCCCATGCTGAGATTTCGACCGATCATCGTCTGCTTATCCTTGAGCGATTCGATCTGAAGGCTGATGGGTCTTACTTGGCGTTTGAGGATGGATGCGCGTTGGATGCACGGCTGTCGCGCGAAAAATACGAAGGCTCCTACGAGCAATTGGCCGGCACGCTGGCGAGCGTGGTGCGCGGACCAGATAGCACTCGAACCGAAATGGCCAAGTTTTTTCGCTCCTTGGTGTTATCGGTCGCCGTGCGCAATGGCGATGCGCATCGCAAGAATTTTGGGGTGCTCTACGACGACGCTACGGGCGCAGTCTCGTTTGCCCCCACCTTCGATGTCATCACCACGAGTGCCTATGTTCCCAATGACAATCTGGCCCTGACCCTGGATGGCACCAAGCGCTGGCCGGACGCCAAGCGTTTGCAGCGTTTCGGCGTAAAACGTTGCGAGCTTGTTCCAGCCGCCGCCCGCGAAATCATAAGTGAAGTGGCGGAAGCAGTCGCAAATACAATGGATCGCTTGGGACGCCTCCCGGCCCGTGATCCCGCCGCGAGAGAAATGGTTGACCGCATGCGCAGCGCTTGGACGGAGGGCTTGAAGGATTTGACCGATAATCCGCT